>Ga0214921_10000388_pt1 | contig 83601 bp, 89 predicted proteins | sample LL1505_MetaG_FD_177992 | JGI IMG/M metagenome (GOLD analysis project Ga0214921, IMG submission 177992) | Freshwater microbial communities from Lake Lanier, Atlanta, Georgia, United States - LL-1505 | ecosystem: Environmental > Aquatic > Freshwater > Lake | place: USA: Georgia | collected... | reverse complement strand
CCGCCCTAGGAGTTAAGCCTTTGCAATCCGTCGCGTATCCTAGCTCTCCGATTCGAAAGCCAGTAACAGTCATCTGCCCATGCGGTAAGGGAAAGGGGTGCACCTCGGAATCAAAGACGGTGAAGGGGGCTTCGTTGGAGATTTCAATGAGATCGAGCTTCGCTACCTGGCCGCCGCGATAAGATGGGTCTGGCGCGATGATGTAGGGGAATGCGCGTCTAAGACCACCCAGGGTCTCTGAGCTAGCGTAGCAATCAATTCGCGATCCGGAGACGAAATTGTAAGAGCGAAGGTCATCAGTGCCATAAATGTGGTCAGCGTGAGCATGGGTATAAATCACGGCGTCTATGCGGCGAACCTTGTGACGCAAACATTGATGGCGAAGATCAGGGCCGGCATCGACTAGGATCGATCTACCAGAGGCGTGATGTATAATACCAGAGGTGCGGTCACGAAAGTTACGCTCTTTTCCTGACGTGCAAACAGCACATTGGCACCCAGGTAAAGGGACTCCGGTTGATGTGCCGGACCCCAATAAGGTAAACGTGTGCCGCATCTTGAGTTAGCCAGTTTTCTTTTTAGCGTTGATGAAAGAGATGCGTAGTGAATGGAGGACCTCTTCCATAAAGCGCGTTTCCTCAGCTGAGAGATTCCCCTTGGTTCTACGTTGAAGCATCGTCATGATATCGATCGTTTGTCGCGCTGCCTCAAGGTCAAGCGGGATCTCCATTCCTTGGGGTGGTGGCATCTCTCCTAATTGCACAAGTACTTGAGTCGCTAACGACATGATAAACGAGGTAAAAGCGACAGGTTCTGCTTCTGCATTTTCATTTGACTCTTTCATGGTGAATCCCGTTGATGCCTGATTATCAGCCGCTGCTTTAGTCTCCATCGACTTAGCAGCGGCATCAGGTTTTTGAGTCTCAGTATTTGACAGACCTTGTCCTGCCTCAATATCCGCAGAGCGTTCCTGTCCCGCGGCGTCAAAGCGGCGCTTATCAACTACCTGAATAGTTTTCCCTTTCTGATTCCCGTTCTCCTCGTTCATGGCCGTACCTCATTAGAGACTTATTTCCCAGGGATGTTAGCACGGAGAAACAGGGCTCGCTATTGCCCAGCAGCAGTACGAATTTTCCTCATCCTTGACTCTCCCCCTATCAAAATCCTGACACCCCCCGGCCTAAAGCTATACACCTTCATAACCTGTGTTTTTGTAACCCCGCGAAATTATTTGACGTATCCTTTTCCTGCCAGCTTGCATCGTGCTGAGTTCAGCTTGGCAAGGTTTTCGCATGCTGCATCCTTTAGCGATTATTCGCGGGGCTTTTCGGCACGGTTCTGTGGCGGAAGCTGGGGGTTTTAGGGCGGTATTTCGCCGCCCGTCTGTAAGGCGAGGTTTTAGCTTATGACAACAAAGAGGAAGAGTGACCTGGATCTGATTATAGAGTTTCGAGATGGCAATCAGGGTAGCTTTGAAGAGCTGCTTTCTCGATACAGTAATAAGGTTTTTAGCCTCGCATCCCGCCTGACCCGTAATCCTGAGGACGCGGAAGAGGTTCTCCAAGACGTTTTCGTAACGGTTCACAGAAAGATAGATAGTTTTGAGGGTAAATCTTCATTTTCTAGTTGGCTTTACAGGGTCACAGTCAATGCAGCCTTCATGAAGCTAAGAAAACGTAGGCAGGACCAGAGCCTCTCCTTGGAGGATATAATCCAGCAACCGCATTCAATTCCAGCTCTTAAGAGTCCAGAGAGCAGCTACGTTGATGCTCAGAGCATCCGTAACGAGATGTTAGAAGCTCTTGAAACGGCGATCAAAAAGCTGCCAGATGATTACCGCCCTGTGTTTATTTTACGTGATGTAGATGGGCTGACCAGCCGCGAGGTGGGTAAGATTCTAGATCTGACGGTTCCGGCGGTGAAATCACGGCTTCATCGCTCACGGCTTATGTTGCGAAGGAGGCTAAATCGCTTCTTCGATGAGCAACGGGCGCAGAACTTGGCTGATGATCTACTGGCTCTCACCTCTGGGGAATAGAGGTGATAAGGAGCTTTTAACTCAGCCAAAGCCGGTGTAGGCTCTAGGCCCATGAGATCTGTAATCATCATAGCGGCCTTTATATTGTCCTTGTGTTTAGCGACTGGGTGCGGCACCCCGGATCCGTTCGTACCGGTGTTGCCCCAAGCGGATCTGGGCGATGCAACGAGCCGGGGCGACCATCTGGTCAATGGATTGGCTGCATGTGGGTTCTGTCACTCTATTGACGGACGAGCCGGCAGTGCTCTCTCTGGAGGACGCGTCACTCGGGATATCTATGGAGAGGTTGTAGGCCCAAACATCACTAGCGCTGAGACCGGCTTGGCTAACTGGAAAGAGCCCGATCTAAGAAAAGCTTTACGTAGTAATGTACGTCCTGATGGTTCAGAGATTAGCTCGCGGCCTCACCGTGGTTTTGGATGGTTGGCAGATTCTGATATTGCGGCGATCACTGCGTATCTTAGGAGCCTGCCACCGACTGAGAATAAGGTAAGCGAGAGGAGACTTTCATTTATAGATCGAAACACTTCCGGCTTTTTTGAGTCGCGACTAGAGGTTCGTGGATACATCCCATCGATCAGCCCACAGTTTAGAGTGGAGTACGGAGAATATCTAGTCGACAACGTGGCACGGTGTGGTAGCTGCCACAATAAGCCGGACGGTTGGTTCTCTTCAGAGGGATATCTTGCCGGGGGCGGAGAGGTCTCGTTTGATGGAGAGTCTAAGCAAGCGCCCAACATCACTATGTCGACATCCGCGGGGATCGGTTCCTGGAGTGAGGAAGCACTCTTAAATTACCTTCAATCGGGCCGTACTCCAGCGGGGCGTGAAGTTGATAGTCGTTACTGTCCGGTGGGATTTTATTCAAGAGCGCCGCTTGACCATCTGCAGTCTGTTGTTGCCTATTTGCGAACTGTTCCGGCCGTTGATTAAGTTTCGATATGATTGTTCTTGGAATCGAATCTAGTTGTGATGAAACAGGGCTGGCGTTGCTTGAGATCTCGGATGATGGCGGTCAGGCACAGCTATTGGGAGAGGTTCTAGCCTCTCAAATTAAGCTGCACGAGTTGTACGGTGGGGTAGTGCCTGAGCTGGCGTCACGTGAACACATGCGAAATATTCCGGTGCTATTCGATGAGCTGATGAACCAAGCAGGAGTGTCGCTTACCCAGATTGATGGGATCGGAGTAACGGCTGGTCCCGGTCTCAAGGGGTGTTTGTTGATCGGAGTAACCTTTGCTTTAGGATTGCAAGTGGCTCACCGTATTCCGGTATTCCCAGTGAATCATATCGAGGCTCACATCATGAGTGCCGAGCTGCATTTCCCAACTTTAAAGCCCACATACCTGGCTTTAGTTGTCTCTGGTGGTCACACGGAGATTATACTGGTCTCAGGCCTTGGGCGGTACTCCTGCCTGGCGAGGACTCGTGATGACGCCGCAGGCGAGGCTTTTGACAAATCAGCTAACCTTTTAAATCTCCCTTATCCAGGTGGGGCGCAGCTGGCCAAGCTGGCGGACGAGGTAAGTGGCTCAAAGAGATTTTCGCTGCCGCGTATTGGTCGTGAGATGGAGGGATTTAGCTTCTCAGGTTTAAAGACCGCAGTGTCGCTGCTTGTGAGAAAGAATCAGGCGATATTGAGTGAGGACTCAAGCGCGCGTCATGAGATCTGTTGGGTGATTCAGGACGCTATAGTAGATGCACTCGTTAATAAGACAGTGAAGGAGGTAAAAGCGAGGGGTCTACCTTTGGTTGTTTGTGGTGGCGTGTCCGCTAATCGGGAGCTAGGGCGCAGGTTGCGGGATAAATGTCGTGAGGTTTATGTGCCGCCACTGAAGCACTGCGTTGATAATGGCGCTATGATAGCTTATCTGGCGGCAAGGTATATGTCTGTTGAATAGCGGCTCCTAAGATTGAGATCTATTCTAGGTGGCCAGTAGAGGAGCTTAATTTCTGTGTGTAGCTATAAGGCCGATAGGGAGCGGCGCGGAAAACCCCCAAAAGGTAAGAGAGCGAAAGACACGTTGCGAGATCTTGAGGTTCGACCAACGAAGGAGCGCGGCCAGAATTTTCTGATCCGTCCTGATGTTGTAGATCAGATCGTTGGCTTCGCTGATGTGCCTGATGGGGCTAAGGTTGTTGAGATCGGTCCGGGAACTGGGGCATTAACAGAGCTTTTGGCAAAGTATTCGCCGCTTACTCTAATTGAGATTGAGCCAAAGTTCTGCGCATATCTTAGGGGAAAGTATCCTACTGCCACCATCATCGAGCGCGATGCTCGTCTAGTTGATTTTTCTGAGATAGGGAGAGATCTTTTTGTATTCGGAAATATCCCATACGTCTTCTCAACAGAGATAGTTTTTCAGCTACTAAAACATCGCGATTCTATACAACACGCCGTCTTGATGACTCAGAGAGAGTTCGCCGAGCGCGTAGCGGCCTCGCCGGGTGGTCGAGATTATGGCAGTCTCTCGGTAGCGGTACAGTTTTTTGCTGATGTTGAGCTTGGTCCGATCGTGCCAGGTGATTCATTTCACCCACCGACGGCGGTGCAGTCTAGAGTGATGAAGCTCTCGTTTTTAGAGGCGCCGCGCGTTGAGATCTCCGACCCTGAGTTTTTCGAGGTAGTAGTGCGGGCAGCATTCTCACAGCGCCGTAAAAAGATCTTAAATAGCCTTCTATCTCGAGGACGCTGGAGTCGTGAGGTTCTACTAGAGGCTCTTAAAGCGTCAGCGATCTCTCCGGATGCAAGGGCCGAGCAGATCGATATCGAACGGTTTGCAGCCTTAGCTGGAAACCTTGGTGTTACGAAGCCAGCTTAACGTGGTCCTCTGAATTGGCAGCGACGCTCTTCGCCGAAGATGCCTTTGAGCCCGAGAAGAATGAATCGGGAATCTTGCCGATTAACTTCTCAACTGACTCGCGTTTGACGCGCCAGTCGGAGCCGAGCTTGAACCCTTCAATTGTTCCGGCCTTGATTAGGTCGTAAACCTTAGGACGGTGAATACGGAGAATCTTAGCTACCTCCATAACCGTCAGGAGTAATGGTTGCTGTGATTTTGTCATAACGATTACCTTATTAAAGATTTCGCAAGAACGTAGACGACTCGCGTCACGAACTTAGTAATGTTATGGTCTGAGGCTGTTTGAGTGTGACATAAGAGATACTTGGTGTCGCTAGAAATAGAGGTAACCTATTGAATTGCCAACCTGTTATTAGACATTAATAGTGAGTGGTTTGGATGTCTCAGAGACGATTCTGCTTTGTAGTTCCGCGATATTTTGAAGGGATAGCCGGCGGCGCTGAAACTCTTATGGGATCACTTGCCGCAAAGATGCGGGAACGTGGTGATTACGTTGAGCTTCTCGCTACATGCGCCAGAGATAATCGCACCTGGGCCAATGAGTTGCCAAGTGGAGAGAGTGCGGTCGCCGGGACGCGTTTGCTGCGATTTCCGGTTGATGAGCGTGATCTTGATAAGTGGATCCCAATCCAGGTAGCGATTCACGAGGGTAAACCTGTCTCATATGATGACCAATTAACCTGGATGCGCGAGAGCGTTAACTCAAGCGGTCTATATGAGTACCTGGCTAGAAACGGTGATAGCTTCGAAGCGATTTTCTTTGGGCCGTATCTCTTTGGCACGACTTTCTGGGGCTCTCAGATTCACCCGAAGAAGAGCATTCTTATCCCATGCCTTCACGATGAATCGTATGCCTATCTTGATCTAACAGCGGCGATGTTTCGCAACGTGAGGGGATGTCTCTTTAACGCGGCTCCGGAGATGGAGCTTGCGAGGTCTATTTATGGCGAGATCCCAGGAGGTGTTGTGGGAATGGGATTTGAGCCACCTGAAGAGGCTGAAATAGCCGGACTAGAGCCGTATTTCGATCGGAGTTTTCCTTACATCTTGTATCTTGGTCGTAAAGAGATGGGTAAGAACGCGCACCTATTGATGGATTATTTCTGTCAGGCCAAAGGTCTTGGATTGATCCACGCTGATACGCGGCTAGTGATCTTAGGGGGTGGTAGTTTTAGTGATCTTCACCGGCAGGATCTTTTAGAGCGTGGCGACATCATTGATCTGCCGCATTTGAGTGAGCGTGAAAAACAACGTGTAATTAGGCATGCTCTTTATCTGTGTCAGCCGTCAACTAACGAATCGTTTTCCATAGTGCTGATGGAGGCCTGGATGCTTGGAACCCCAGTAGTTGTTCATGGTGGGTGTCCAGTTACCAAACACCACGTGATGGAATCCGCCGGAGGTTTATATATTTCATCCGCGAGTGATTTAGGTGGTGTGACTAGCTACCTCTCTCAGGATAGTAACATAAGGTCGGTGTTTGCCGCGCGCGGCCTAGATTATGTCAAGCGTGAGTTCTCATGGGATGCCGTGCTCGGCAGATTTGATAGAGTTTTAGAGGGGATGAAGTAGAAGGGTTTCCGTAAGCTCGGGCCATCTGCTCTGCCGCATACCATATCCTGTTTTCTACCGCGTAGACTTGCGGCATGAACACAGAACAGGGGAACTCAGAACGGTTTTCAGTCGTATTTCATAAAGCGACCCCATCTCAGGCTGTCAGGGCGCGGGCACAATACCTGTTGGATAAGCTTGCTAGGTCCTTTCCAACGATAATGCGAGGCACGATGGTGATCGAGGGGAGGCACCACCACCATAATCAGGGTAACCTCTACCATGTGGCTATTCGCGCCCATCTACCAAACGGAGATGTAAATGTTAGTCATGACCCAGAACGTAATCACGCTCATGAGGATATCTATGTTGCCATGCGTGATGCTTGCGAGGCTGCTCGCAAGCAGCTAGCTGCGATTACACGGCGGCGTCAGGCTCCCGGCTTAAGACATGAACGATCCCGGTTTGATGGGAATCCACGCAATCAGGTGCCGTAATCCGTACTAGCTTGCCCCCTGTGCAGATTGCTGGGATTTAGCTAGTTTGGAGTTGTGACCACTAAATCAACCAGCTATGCACTGCCCGAATACAGATACCGCTGGGTCATCTGCGTTTTGTTGTTCCTAGCGACCACCTGTAATTACATGGACCGGCAGGTGCTGGGAATTTTGGCTCCGCAGTTGCACGATGAATTAGGATGGAGCGAACTTGAATACGGCCACATAGTTAGCGCTTTTCAGTTGGCTTACGCTATTGGGCTCTTCTTTAGTGGTTGGTTTGTTGATCGAGTGGGGAGCCGCTTAGGTCTGTCTTTAGCGGTGTTTTTGTGGAGTCTAGCCTCACTAGCCCATGGGTTCGCTAGAAATGCAACTCAATTTGCCGCCGCTAGGTTTGGTTTGGGACTAGCCGAGGCCGCTAATTTTCCGGCGTCGGTGAAAAGTGTTAGCGAGTGGTTTCCGGAGCGTGAGCGCCCCTTAGCTATTGGAATATTTAATTCTGGGGCTAATCTAGGCGCCGTCTTAACTCCGCTTATCGTTCCATGGATCGCTATAAGCTTTGGCTGGCAGGTGGCGTTTTATGCCCTTGGGAGTTTGGGTCTAATCTGGGTTTTGTTGGCGAGATATCTTTTTATTGCCCCGGATAATTCTTCGTCTGGTGAGAAACCCTTTGCTCGGCCAGCTGGCTTACTACATCTCCGCGAGGTTTTGCATCTGCCCGTCACTTGGAGGTTTGCATTGGCGAAATTTCTAACCGACCCTGTTTGGTGGTTCTATCTCTATTGGACACCTAAATACCTAGGCAATACCTTTGGATTAAAGCTAAGCGGTCTTGGATTGCCGTTGGTGATTATCTATTTAGCGGCTGATATCGGAAGTATCGGAGGAGGTTGGTGCGCGGGTTATTTAGCTCGACGCGGATTTTCGGAAGCGCGCTCAAGGATCTCTGTAATGTTTCTTTGCGCCATCTTGCCACTGACTGTCATATTTTTAGCGGGTACGAGAGATCTCTTCTGGGCGGTGGTTATTTTAAGTGTGGCGACCGCGGCTCATCAAGGTTGGTCAGCTAATCTTTTTGCTAATGCCTCATCGCTGGTCGCCAAAGACAAGGTTGCTTCTGTGATCGGAGTGGGAGGGATGGCCGGAGCCTTGGGAGGGATAGTTTTGGCTGAGGTTGCAGGGCACGTTTTGGAGTATACTGGGTCATATATGCCGCTTTTCGCTGTGTGTTCACTTGCATATCTGGTAGCTTGGTTAGTGATAAGGCGAGAGCGAGGGGGCCTGTGAGTTTAGCTAAAATCCCATTAATTCCCAAGGAAAACCCAGAGACCGTCGCGACCATCCTGCGTGAGCGGTTAGACACCGAGTTCCCAGATAAAAAGAAAGATCCGTGCTTCTCAGTTGTGGTTCCGCTAAGGCTCTGTCCGCTGGGAGCGCACAGCGATCATCAGGGTGGTGTCGTCACCGGATTCTCGATAAATCGAGCTACGCGCCTAATCGGTGTGCCCTCTAAGAGTTCAGCAGTGTCGGTATTTAGTCAGAACTTTCAGCAGCGATCTTCTGTTGATCTCAATCAGATCGGATCTAAGGTTTCAGGCGAGTGGGCTAACTATCTGCGAGGAGCGATAGTATCAATGCGAGAATCGGGTAGGGTTGTTGATACCGGATTTAATGGGGTGGTTTACGGCGATATGCCAATAGGCGGCTTAAGCTCATCGGCATCCGTTTCGATAGCATACCTCACAGCCTTGGCTTACATGAACGACTATCGGATACCGCCAGATGAGTTGGTTAAACTAGTTCTGAAAGTTGAGAACGGCTATCTGGGTCTTAATAACGGGGTGCTGGATCAGTCTGTAATCCTTTTTAGTAAGCGAGATGCACTAACCGTTATCGATTGTCGGGATGATTCGGTTGAGGGGATAAAAATGGGAGGCGGGGCGGCTCCATGGGAAGTTCTGGTTGTCTATTCTGGTCTATCAAGACAGCTAACGGCCACCCCATTTAACCAACGAGTTAGTGAGTGTCATGAAGCGGCGCGAATGTTACTAGAGATGGCTAAGCTGCCGGTGCCTTCTAAGCCTCGTCTTCGCGATGTTCCGACTGAGGTCTATGATCGGTTTAAAGCAGATCTGCCTAGCCCACTATCAGGCAGAGCAAAGCATTTCTTTAGTGAGGCGGAGCGAGTTAGAGAGGGAAAGACCTCTTGGTCAGCGGGAGATATAGTTCGTTTCGGCGAATTAGTGACCAGGTCAGGTGAGAGCTCTATTGTAAATTACGAGAGTGGCAGTCCGGCTTTAATCTCGCTTTATGAGATATTAGCCGAAAGTGAGGGAGTCTATGGTGCGCGTTTCTGTGGTGGTGGATTTCAGGGGTGCTGTCTGGCGCTGATAGACCCACGAAAGCGCGACAAGGTATTAGATAGAGTCCATCAACGGTACACCGAGGAGCACCCGGAATTATCTACAAACTATTCTATGCACATCTGCGAGTTAAGTGATTCAGTTAAGCTGGAGCGGATTTAAATGGTTAATACGGCGGTAATCTTAGCGGCGGGAAGGGGGTCACGTCTGGGAAGAGTCACAGAGAAGCGCTCTAAGGCGATGCTACCGATTTTAGGCGTACCTATGATCCAACGAGTTATCGATGAGATTGTGTCCGCCGGGGTGACCAATCTGTTTATCGTATCGTCTCCACACGATGCTGATTTAAAAGAATATTTCAGACACCAGCGCCACATAACAGTTCTTCAACAGGAGAAGCCCCTTGGCAGCGGTGACGCTTTAAAAGTGTGCGCTGGTTTGGTCCATAGTGAATTTCTGATATCAGCTTGCGACAGTATCGTTAGGGCGGATCAGATCCGCTCGCTTATTAATACCCATAAACATAAGGCAGCCACTGTATCGGTCGGCGTGATGCGAGTCAGTCGGGACGTCTCGCTCGAAGCACGGTCCGTAGTGGATCTTGACTCTGACGGCAGGATCTTGCTGTTTATAGAAAAGCCAAAACCCGAAGAGAGACCGTCGAATATTACAGCGCTACCACTCTATGTCTGTAACGACGCGATTTTTAAACAGCTAGAGCAACTTGAACCGTCCATTAGGGGAGAATACGAGCTTCCAGGTTTGTTTTCTGAGCTTTGCCAAGACCCGCGTTTTGTTATGGTTGGCTCGCTCATTAATGATAGGGTCGATCTGACGAATCAAGCTGATCTGCTTGAGCTAAATAGGATTTACCTGAGGCGGCAGTGTCCCCCGGTTTGTATTGATGTTTCCGCCAGAGTCTCACCTACAGCGCGCATAGAGGGGCCCGTCTGGATCGGGCCACGGTGCGTGATAGAAGAGCAGTCTCACGTTGGCCCGGGGGTTATACTAGAGGGCGATAATATAGTTAGTACTGGATCAAATATTAAGGATGCTTTGGTGCTACGTGGATCTCTTATCCGTGGAGATCACAGCTCAGAGGTGTTATTTAACAATTTTTAATTTCACTACCAGGTCAACGATATTTTCGAGTGTCGCTACGTGAGACTCGTCGCAAAGGATAAGGTCGCAGTAGCAGGTGTAGGGCTCCTCGGAAAAGTTCGAGAAATCGATGTTCTCATTCCGTACCCCATAGCACGCGTTTACAAAGAGGAGCTCGGTGCGTCTTCTTGGGTGTCGGTATCTTGCGCAGAGGCCGCGGATGCTAGCTTGGATATCTCTATCAATTGAGTCTTGGCTAAAAACACCGAGGAAATTAGGGCTTTCAGTTCCGCATTCTGGGTTGCTTAACGGCCTCGGGTGCATGCCAGACATCACCCAGTTTGCCACAAGAGACTGGAGGGTCTCGGCAGTAGCGGCCTGCGGCATTAATAAACCAAAACAGGCTAGCGCGGCAGAAACAAGAAATACTTTTGCTTTAGCTAGGGATATAATTTTCATACTTATCGGTGTTATGGCTCTAAATACGCAGTGTGTGACTTAAGCCTAAATAGTAGGACAGTTTGCGCCTTTGACCACCGCTACTTGGCACGTTCTTGTTGATAAGGTATTCAAGTATCTATGAAAAGCATATCCTCACCCAATCCCGCTTGGCGACCAGGAGATAAGATCAGCTCTCCGGTATCAGAGATGATCTCTATTGATCCCAAAGTGATCGAGCCCGCGGCGGCTTACAGAATATTAATCGGTTCGATAGTGCCTAGACCGATCGCGTTTGTCTCAACGTTAAACGAAAGTGGAACGGTGAACGTAGCGCCATTTAGCTTTTTTAATGGGGTATCCAGCAGGCCGATGGCGGTAATGTTTTCGATTGGGTTTAAGCCAAATGGGACAAAGAAGGACACGTTGATTAACATTGAGAGGTCGAAGGAGTTTGTGGTCAATACAGTTGGCGAGTGGATGGCGGAGCCGATGAACTTCTGCTCTGTTGATCTTCCCTATGGCGAGAGCGAATTGGAGCGCGCTGGTTTGACCGCTATAAGTTCTGATATCGTTTCGCCTCCTCGGGTAAAGGAAGCACCAGTTCATTTTGAGTGCCGATTGCTTAGTATAACACAGGTCGGTAAGGCTGAAGCAGGGGCTTCCACAGTGGTGATTGGTGAAGTAGTAAAGTGCCACATTCACTCGCGCGCCTGGAACAACGGCAAGGTGCAGTTAAACGAGATCAAACCGGTAGCTAGGCTAGGGGGATTAAGCTACTCAACGGTGGAGAGCTACTTTGATTTAGAGCGGGGGAGGCTGTGAGGTAAAGCTTGCTTTACCGCCCGGATTCTGAATGTTAGAATATACTCATGTCTTCCGCGGAATCTAACCGAGTGTCATCAACAGGGCATACCCTCCCCAATCCCCAAGGTTTGCTCGAGGCTCTTGAATTAATGGAGCTTAGTTTCGCCCTTGTGCGGCAGCGGCTTATCAGGGAGCACCCCCAAGATTCGCCAGAAGAAATTACAGAGAGACTCAATCAGTGGATCAGAACCCCACGTAGCTGTTGCGTACACGAAGAACCACTTGATATTTAAGCCTTTATAAGCGAACCTAGCTTGTTATAGTTTCAAAGTAACTACTCAGCAGAGGCAGTTCAATCCAGGATTAAAGAGAAATGAAAAAAGAGATTCCAGAAAAGTACGATCACTTAAGTGTTGAGAAGCGCTGGATGGATGTCTGGGAGAGCTCTCACGTTTACCGCTGGGATTCATCCAAGTCACGTGATCAGAATTTCGTGATCGACACACCACCTCCGACGGTCTCAGGCTCTCTGCACTTGGGTCATGTGTTTAGTTACACCCAAACTGATGTCCTTGCACGATTCCAGCGTATGCGAGGAAAAAATATCTCTTACCCAATGGGCTGGGATGATAACGGACTGCCAACAGAGAGAAGGGTGCAGAACGTTTACAATATTCGATGTAATCCATCTGTTCCTTACGATCCTGATTGGAAACCAACAAAGGTCAATCCCGACAGTAAGGAGAAGAAACCAGCGCAAGAGATATCTCGTAAGAATTTCGTTCAAGCATGCGAACAGCTAACTAAGGAGGACGAGGTTGTCTTTGAGAATCTTTGGAAACAGCTTGGTTTGTCGATCGATTGGACTAGGACCTACTCAACTGTTGGATCTCTCTGTACACGTTTGTCGCAACATTCATTTCTTGATCTGGCTCAGAAGGGGCAGGTTTACAGTGTCGAAGCTCCTACGATGTGGGATGTTGATTTCAAGACAGCGGTAGCTCAGGCAGAGATTGAGGATCGCGAAATCCCGGGCGCGTTTCACGATATTCAATTCGGTGTTGAGGGTGGTGGTTCATTAACGATCGCGACTACTAGACCAGAACTCTTGCCGGCGTGTATGGCTGTAGTGGCTCATCCTGAGGATCCACGATACCAGCCTCTATTTGGCAAGTTCGCCATTACTCCTCTTTTCCGCGCGAGAGTGCCGATTTTGGCCGCTGATTACGTGGATCGTGAGAAGGGTACCGGAATCCTGATGGTGTGCACATTCGGCGACGCCAACGATGTTGAGTGGTGGAAGCGCTCCGGCAAGCCAGCTAAGCCAATAGTCTCATTTAACGGTACGATGCGTGATGTAACATTTGGAGAGGCTCCATTTGACTCCGTAAACTCAGATTTGGCCCGTCAAAACTATAGTAAGTTGGTCGGGCTGGATCTTCGTAAGGCGAAGAAAGTAATCGCTGAGATGCTTGCGCAGCCAGGTAGCGCAGTTGATGGAGTAGGGGCTGCCTTAGTAGGAGAACCTAAGATCATATCGCATCCAGTTAAGTTCTATGAGAAAGGAGATAGGCCGCTTGAGTTCGTTACAACTAGGCAGTGGTTTATCAGAACTATGCAGCACAAGGAGGCCTTGAAGGCTCAAGGGCGCAAGGTAAATTGGTATCCTGAGCATATGCTTCTGCGATACGAGAATTGGGTCGATGGTCTAAACGCTGACTGGTGTATTAGTAGACAGAGATTCTTTGGGGTTCCTTTTCCAGTTTGGTACCCAATTAACAAGGATGGCGAGGTCCAATATGACAAACCGATTTTCGCCGATTCGGCGAAGCTCCCTGTAGATCCTTCAAGTGACCTTCCACCTGGTTTTACTGAGTCTCAACGTAATCAGCCGGGTGGTTTCGCGGGCGATCCAGATGTTATGGATACCTGGGCCACTTCATCACTTACGCCGCAGATTCAGAGTGAGTGGGTACTTAATCCGGAAAAACATAAGAAGCTTTTCCCGATGGATATAAGGCCGCAGGCGCATGAGATTATCCGCACCTGGGCGTTTAGCACGATCGTTAAGGCGTGGATGCACGAGAATGAGATCCCGTGGCGTAACGTAGTTATCTCGGGGTGGGTGCTCGATCCAGATCGTAAGAAGATGAGTAAGTCCAAAGGAAACGTGATCACCCCAGAGGGTCTCCTGGCGGAATACTCATCAGATGCGATCCGCTATTGGGCTGGAAGGGCGCGTTTGGGGTCGGATACCGCTTGTGATCCAGCAGTATTTAAGATCGGTAGCAAGCTAGTGGTTAAGTTATTTAATGCCAGCCGATTTGTATTGATGCAATTAACGGATCCTGTGCCGGGAATTGAGGCGATTAAACATCCGTTAGATCGGGCGATGGTTTCAACTTTAGCTGAGGTGGTTAAGAGCGCGACTGAGTCGTTTGAGAAGTTCGATTACGCGCAGGCTCTTCAAACAGTCGAGGAGAAGTTCTGGCACTTCTGCGATCACTACGTTGAGCTAGTTAAGGGACGCTCTTACAACGAGGCGGATCCGGCTAGTAGGGCCTCGGCCCAAGCGGCGCTCTTCTGGTGTTTAAAGACGTTTATCAGATTGTTTGCTCCTTTCATGCCGTATGTGACTGAAGAGGTCTGGTCATGGAGCTTCGCAGGTGATGGACGGGATGCTCTTGTGCATTCAACAGAGTGGCCTTCTCCAAGCGAGGTAGCGGGTATCAAGGGAGACCCGGCGGCGTTTGACGCGGCGACTGAGGTTCTCTCGGTTATCAGAGGTATGAAGACAAGCGCCCAGAAGGGGCAGAGGTGGGGAGTCTCTTCGCTAAAGGTCAGTGCCAAGCAGAGTGACCTAGAGATGCTTAGTACGGTGCTGGACGATGTGGTGAGGGCTGGTAGCGTTGCTGAAGGCGGAACCAAGCTGATATCAGTTGATGAACCAACTCAGAGCAAATTTATGGTGGATGTTGTGCTCGCTGAGGGGTAGAATGGTGGAAGTTCGCCGGGGTGTTTCCCATGAACGTGGACTAGTTGATATGAGATTGCGATTTATGATGAAGAGATTTGTCGGTTTAGTTTCGTTGTTTTTGCTCCAGTCATTAGTGGTAGGCTGCGCTAATTTAAATGACCCATACGGCTACAATCAGCCGCCGTATAATCCGCCACCTCCGGCTCCTTACTACGGAGGCACGCCTTATTACGGTAACAATCCTTACTACGGAGGTGGTTATTATGGTGGTACTCCATATCGTGGAGAACAACGTGAGTTGCAGCGTGAACGCGAGCGCCTAGAGGCTGAGCGCCGCAGGCTAGAGCAAGAGCGTCGCAATCAGCAGAATGTTCCACCGCAATACACAAGACCAAGCCCGCCGCCACCTCAGGCGGACCGCTGTCCGTCTGGTTTTAGTCCGAGCGAGAGGAAATGCAGCCCTGAGGAGCGCAGACGAGGCTGTCGCGATATGCGTATGCCAAGTGGCCTTGGGTGCGTTTCACGCTAGCTTGTTAGCTTGATGGATTCTGATAAATCGCGCGGTGATTGGTCGACCGGTGAGTATTGGCAGGGGCGGTTTGATTCTGGGGATACTCCCTGGGAGTTGAACGCTCCGTCTAAGGTTCTATTTGAAGCTGTGTCCCGCGTCTTTCCTGGCGAGAATTCGCTAAAAGGGCTCAGAGCGCTTTCTCCTGGATGCGGGTCCGGTTGTGACGCGCTTGAGTTAGCAAGGCGTGGAGCGTCTGTAGTGGCTCTAGACTGGTCGAAAGGCGCGGTATCGCGGGTAAAGGATCGGCTCACCACCAACTTGGATCGCGATCTCTTATCAATGGTGCGTGTTGTTAACGGCGATTTTTTCGCTACGCCTCCTACCGCCGTTGATTTAGTCTGTGAGCACACTTTTTTCTGCGCGATTGATCCGAGCATGAGGGATCTTTACAACGAGACTATCCTTAAATGGTTAAAGAGGGGCGGTTATCTAATCGGTAACTTCTTTGTGTTGTCGGAAGAGGAGATAGAAAAGTTAGGGGGAAAATCCTTAACCAAAGATAGGTCCGGGCCTCCGTTTGGCAGCACAGAGCGCGAGTTAATCGACCTATTTAGTATTGAGTTTGATGTATTGGACTTGAGTCCCGCGTGTGATGGTGAGCCCGATAGAAAACCGGGGTTGGAGTGGACGGGTGTATTTAAGAGAAGATAGCCCATCTCGTTGCCCGATTTGATCCGCCGATATTCTTTGGATGCGTTTTCTGCGAATGATATCTTAGGGAACAGGGGTTTCCACGTGTAGATCGTTACTTGTAGTGATGAATGCGTGTTACCCGTAGTTTTTTCAGTCGAGAATATCCTTAAAGGAATATTGATCATGGTTGGTATTTTGCACGTAGACATTCCAGGAAGCCAAAAAGCGTCGCAATCTGGGCAAAGTTATAGGCAGCTAATCAGTCACTCTTCACCTAAAGAGTTTGGAGATGAGCTTGCGGATAAGCTTGTTCAAGACATCCGGCGCCTCACGGAGGCTAGTGAATCTGAGCTCTTAACTCATTCCGCCTCCGGCTCAGCGAGTTTAAAGCAGACCGCGAAGAAATACTTTCGAAATACGAGAGTGTCTGTACTTAGCGGCATAGAGGTTCATGACAGCCGCCTTAATTCAGTCATTGCGATTTTTAAAGTATCTTATCCTTCGTTTCAGAAAGGATGTACTGGGCTGGTTGTTCTAGCTGAATCGCAGTTCGGTAAGCATGATTTTCAGGTAGGGCAGGGTGTTGCTGCGAAGCTTCAAACCCATATCGATAGGGAACTTGGATTGAATCTGCTTCGGGCGAAAGAGTCAGAGCAATCATCATACAAGGAGTCTCGAGACAGGATGCTCAAGTTCTATCGAAATTGCGGGATCCATGTTTTGGCCATGTCGGCTGTTTTCTCAACTTTTGGATTCATTAGTCGACGCATAGAGGATTCGGCGCGAGCTAGGGAGATCTCGCTCTGTGAGGAGGCGGCGGCATCTCAAGAAGAGCGCCAAATGGAGAAGATAAACGAAAGTAAACGCGCGGAGGATTTGGCGCGCGCTGATGAGATCTCGCGCTGTCAGGAAGCGGCAGCATCTCAAGAGGCGCGACAAATCGAGGAGACAAACAAAAGGAACGAGCAGCTTAGGAGGAAGTTAGAGATAGAGCAACGATTCGAGAATCTCGTTAGACTTTCGGAGCTTTTAACTTCCAGTTATTGGTCACGGGACGAAGTTGCGAATTCATTAAAGATAGTGACAGATAAAGACTATCAGCTCATAGAGTCTAAACTTCTAGAAGCTACGCGGACTTCGGATATTCAGAAAACGAGCGATGTGCTAACGCTGCTGGTTCGTCTGTCTAGACTAGAGATTAAAAAGAGTGGCGCCGAGACGTTTAGTCGCGATGTTGGTAGAGGCCGGACCATAGCTCAGATTATCGACAATGCTTTACGAGATACGCGCAACCCCGAGATTCAAGGACTATTTGGGCAAGCGCTCTCGCAGATAATGTCTAAAGACGGGGGCAGCGCTTACATAGAGGTGCTAAAGAGCGCCAAGGTGGTTTTTGATGATTAAGTCCCCGTATATCCGCAAGCAGCCGCGCAACTTTTATCGTCGCTCCTTCGAACATGATGATTATCGAGTATTTAAAGGGAGGAGGTGGGAATTACCTAACCTCCCAAGGGGGAGATTATGGAGATATCATCGAATTTAAATGTCGCACCGTCACAAACAGAGGCGCCTCTGACTCCTGTAGGAGTTCAGTCGGGTGGAGCGCAGGCTAGCTCCACCGATTTAGTTTCAAGCGCCGATAATTTGGAGAGGATTAAGGCGCTGGCGCTCCAGCTTACTGAATCAAGTAGTTCTGGAGTCGTGGGGAATGGAGCGACAGGGAAAATTCATGAATTCGCGCAGGCCGCGATAAACGCCATCCTTGGCTTTGTAAACTCCTTGACGGTTGTGTGGGAGGCTCCTCGTCCTGCTTCTACACCACAGGCCCCCCAGCAGTCGCAGGCCCCAGTGGCTGCGCCTCCGGCAGCTCCACAGGGGCCGGAAGTCCCGCCTCCAGCATCTGAGGCTCCGGTGCCACCAGCGCCTGAAGACACAGTTGTAACAAATCCAGAGCCAGCAGTGAGCGCGCCGGCCGTTGCGACGGCTCCGGCGTCGTTATTACTATCTTCGGCTCGGATCTTTGAGTTTACCAACAAATCGGAGTGGCATCCTGGGTTATTTAATCAGAAGCCCTATGTCGATCTTAGACCAGAGCTAAAGGGCCGTGTCGCGAGCATTAAGATCCTATCTCCTGATGGTTCAACAGTTATAGCCAATGGAAAACTAGAGAAAGTTGGAAGTGATGGAAGACCGCGCTTCCGGTTTGATAAAACCGCGGCTAGCATCCCCGAGGGGGCTATAATAATGGCAAATCTGACCAATAACGATGGGGTCCGCTACATAGAGTTAGACCGTCCATCCCGCACTTTTAAGTGGTAGAGCATGGTTTTTTTGGCCAGCGGGGGTTGTAAAGGCCATAGAAATATGTAGAATCGGGCGTCCTTTGAAGATTTGCATCCAGGGGGGGTGTATCACCGCTACTAATGGGGTTTAACTCATTAAATTCCCTGAGGCTTTTTGAGGTAAGGTTTGAGGGTTGCTCAAGTAGCCCGCTTATCTTGCTGGAATTGTTGGCAAATCTCCGTCAGGGTGCTTTTCCTGTTGTTATGCAACCGGGTCCGAGTCATGGATAACGGGTGTGAGAATAGCAGGGGCAAATGAACGAACATTTATAGAGAGGAAGTTGTGAAGGTCCGAGCGTCGGTGAAGCCTATTTGTGGCTATTGCAAAGTTATTAAGCGCAAAGGCAAGGTTTTTGTCTTCTGCAGTCGCACGCCTAAGCACAAGCAACGTCAAGGCTAAGGTGTAGGGATAAGGAGTTCTAAGGAGTTTAAGACATGCCACGTATTGCAGGAGTAGATCTTCCGCGTAACAAGAGAATAGTTCGCGGATTGACGTACATCTTCGGAGTAGGAGTTACTAAGTCTAAGCAGATCTTAGCTGAGGCTGGTATCGAGGAGAGTGTTCGTACAGATAATTTGACAGAAGAGCAGGTAGACAAGATCCGAAAGATCATCGAGCGTCGGGAGAAGGTAGAGGGTGATCTTCGCAGAGAGCTTCAAGCTTCGCTAAAGCGATTGATGGACCTCGGTTGTTATCGTGGTCTCCGTCATCGTAAGAATTTGCCGGCTCGCGGTCAGCGCACGCGCACGAATGCCCGCACCAGAAAGGGTCCAAGAAGGGCGCCAATCGCTGGTAAGAAGGCGGCAACCAAGACCTAATGTTTAGTTTGAGTAGAGTCTTTTAAGGAGTAGTTTGTGGCAGAGGCACGGACAACTGCGGTAGCAGTAAAAAAGAAGAAGGTAAAAAAGAACGTACCTGTAGGGGTAGCGCACGTTCATGCGACGTTCAATAACACTATCGTGACGATCACGGATCCAGCTGGAAATGTAATCGCTTCGTCGAGCTCGGGAGCTAACGGCTTCAAGGGTTCGCGTAAGTCTACACCGTTCGCCGCGCAGGTTGCGGGTGATACAGCGGCTCGTAAGGCCAAAGAGGCTGGAGTTCGTACGGTTAGCGTAAAGATTAAGGGTCCTGGTTCAGGGCGTGAGTCAGCGCTTCGCGCTCTCCACTTGGCAGGTTTGCAGGTGACCTTGATCAGAGATATCACGCCGGTTCCTCACAATGGATGCCGCGCGCGCAAGAGTCGTCGAGTGTAAGTCTAAGGAAGAGGGTACAGAAGTCATGGCAAGGTATTGTGGTTCAGTTTGTCGCTTGTGCCGTCGTGAGGGAGAGAAGCTCTTCCTCAAGGGCGAGCGTTGTTACACCGGCAAGTGCGCTGTAGAGAAGCGCGAGGGTGGTCCTGGTCAGCACGGCCGAGGTCGCCAGAGCTGGTCAAACTTTAAGACGCAGCTTCGCGAGAAGCAGAAAGTAAGACGTAGCTACGGCTTGCTAGAGCGCGGTTTTCGTGACAATTTTGAGAAGGCTGCTCGGTCAAAGGGTGTTACTGGAACAGAGATGTTGGTACGTCTTGAGCGTCGACTCGATAATATAGTTTATCGCTTGGGAATCGGTTCTTCTCGCCGTCAGGCAAGGCAGATCGTAAATCACGGTCATGTTCTTGTGAACGGGAAGAAGGTGGCGATCCCTTCATACTTGCTGTCAGCAGGTGATGTGGTAGAGGTTTGCGAGGGGAGCAAGACCAATCCTCTGATCATTGCGGGGATGGAGGCGGCTAAGTCGCGTATCATACCGGAGTGGTTAACGCTTGACCAAGCTGCCGCACGCGGAACTGTTAACTCACTTCCGACACGTGAGCAGCTCCCACCAACGTTCCGTGAACAGTTGGTAGTTGAGTTGTATTCAAGGTAGTTTAGTTGGTTCTGTCCTCGCTGACTTGTCGGTGGGGAATGGACTAGTTGGTATTCATTATTTATAGGATAGAGAGACATGAAGAAGGTCAGTCTCAAGGACTTAATCAGCCCACAAAAAGTTGAAGTAGAAGGTGGCACAGCGGATAACCGCTACGGCAAGTTCGTAGCTGAGCCGTTAGAGCGCGGCTTTGGAATGACGATAGGTACGGCGATTCGCCGCATCCTTCTCTCTTCATTGCAGGGCGCAGCGATCACTTCTGTAAGGATCGAGGGAGTTTCTCATGAGTTCTCAACGATGCCAGGAATCGTTGAGGATGTAACAGAGCTTACGCTGAACCTAAAAGAGGTAGTATTGCGTCTGGAGGACAAGGAGGAGGCTATCCTTCATGTTGAGGCTCAAGGCCCATGCAAGGTTACCGCGGGAATGCTGCAGGGAGATCCTGCAGTAGGAGTTCTTAACCCTGAATTGGTGATCGCCACTCTCGGTGATGGAGCTTCGCTCAAGATGGAGGTAAATGTCAAGGTTGGGCGTGGGTACGTTCCAGCAGATAAGAACAAGGTAGAGGGTGCCCCTGTTGGGACGATCTTTATCGATTCGATATTCTCCCCAGTTCGTCGTGTAAATCTCGCTGTTACCAACGCTCGCGTAGGTCAGCGCACAGATTACGACAAGCTCACGATGGAGATCTGGAGCAACGGCAGCATTGACCCACGTTCGGCGGTTGCGCAGGCAGCGCATATTCTCGTTGATCAGTTGGGGATCTTCGTTGGCCAGGATCTTATCGTTGAGAGAGAGGAGCCAAAGAGCGAGGAGCCTTCCAAGCGTTGGAATGATAATCTCTTCCGTCGTATTGACGAGCTTGAGCTCAGCGTGCGTTCAGCTAACTGTCTCGAGAATGCTGATATTAAGTATATCGGTGAACTTGTTCAGAAGACTGAGGCAGAGATGCTTAGAACAAAGAATTTTGGACGTAAATCACTTAATGAGATCAAGGAGATCCTGTCGGAGATGGGACTCGCACTTGGTCTTAAATTAGAGGAGTTCCCATCGCGTCGTGATCTCGACTCGATGAAGGAGCAGACTGATCACTAAGAGCTAAAGGGGAATTAGTAGTATGAGGCACGGAAACGGTCTTAGGCAATTAAGTAGGTCAACGAGCCATCGCAGGGCGCTTCTGCGTAATATGGCAACGTCTTTTATCAAGTTTGAGCGCTTCGAGACTACAGTTCCGAAGGCTAAGGAGTTGCGTCCAGTAGTGGAGCGTTTGATTACGCTCGGTAAGAACGACACCGTGGCTTCCAGGAGGCAGGCTTACAGCTATCTTATGGATAAGACTGTTGTAGCCAAGCTTTTCGCTGATGTCGGCCCTCGTTGTAAGAGCCGCAGTGGCGGGTACACAAGAATCGTTCGTACTGGTTTTCGTAACGGCGATGCCGCAGAGATGGCGGTAATCGAGTTGGTAGACAAGGCTGGCGAGCAGGCAAAAGCTGAGAAGGCCGAGAAGAAGGCAACAGCAAAGAAGGCTCCGGCGGCTAAGAAGGCTGCGGGAGAGAAGAAAGCTGAGCCTGCTAAGAAGGCGAGCGCTAAGAAGTCCACAAAAGCTAAGAGCGAGTAGTTCTGATCTTGGCAGGTATCGCCCAAATAGCGATGCTTATCATGGACACAAATAAGGGGGCCTCTGGCCCCTTTAGTTTTTCTTTTAGGCGATATGGCTGCTGATAGAGATAAGATAAGTGAGGCAAAGGCGCTGCTAAAGCTCGGTTTAGATACTGCGCGATCTCTGAAAGCGTCTAATCCGGAGGCTCTGGATCGCCTAGACCAGTACACGGATGCGTTTGAAAAGTGGCAGATGGGCCTGAGTCCTTTGAGCTCATGTGAATTGTCATCCGCTCAGCGAAGGGTGATGGAGCGTGTAGCAAAGCAACATGCTACAATTATCGGGTTAGCCGAGGGGATGCTTGTTTCGGTTGAGCGTTCTCTAAAGGATTTAAAGGGGTGGAGCAAGGGGATTCGCGCCTACGTGGACCACCTTCCGAAGAGAGTTAGTACGATGAAGGCGCGCAAGGGGTAGGTGACGAGATGCGATTTATTTCAAATTTGATGGCTCTATTTATGTGCTTCCTTTCTGTAGGGTGTGGATACACCTTCAGAGGTAGTGAGAGCGCTTTGCCGCCAGATGTAAAGAATATCTATATCCCGCAGGTGGAAAACAATTCAACAAAGTTGGGGTTAGCAACTATCGTTACTGAGGCTATCCGGGATGAATTTGATAGTTATGGAACGGTTTCAGTGGTTGACACTCAGAGCGAGGCGGATGCCGTTCTTAAGGTGAGGATTCTAAATGTGAGGGATAATACTGGAGCGACGCGGTCAGGGACTAATACAGCTTTGCAGACTCAGACTACTATCACGCTGGCGGGGGAGTTGAGGCGAGTAACTGGACCTGTTCTGTGGCGAGATGGAGCTATACAGGCCACACAGTCTTTTGGTGCCGACAGTAGTGTAGTGGTGACGAGCTCGCTAGATTTTGCTGGGGGTCCGTCAGGAGCCGGAGACCTGGCCGGTTTGAGCGGACGAGAGGTATCTCGTGGTCAGGAGGCAAACGCGCTTAATACTCTTGCGTCGAACGTGGCTAGACAGTTATACGATAAAGCTATAGCTCCTGATTTTTAGGGCAAGAAATAGAGATTTAGGTTGTATTTTTATGATCAATTGCACAGTAGAAGAAGCTAAAGAAACATTTGCGGCCGCTCGTAATTTGAACGCGGCTCTAAAGAATTTGTTAAAGAAGGAAGGCGCTAATAGTCCAGCAATCGCGCCGTTTGCCAAGGATTTCCGAGTAGCGGCTAGTTCTGGTAAGAGCGCTCCAAGAGATCTTTTTATTGAGCGTAATTTTGACTCAAAGCAATTCTTCTTTATCGGCTCCGTAAGATATGCGTTTCCGGAGCTAGTCGATAGCTGCGTTGGTTCGATCGTTGAGCAGTATGCTGATGACTTTAACTCTACCTATGAGAGAGGTGAAAGCGGCATTAGAGTCACTAACCCAAAACGATTTAAGGAGGTCGTTAAAGAGGTTCAGGAGATTATCAAGCGTGATGTGAAGGCAGCTGATCTTCCAGACAACAATTTTATGCGGAGCGCGCTATTAGCGACAGTTTTTGAGTTCGATGTGCTCCAAGAAGTTATGAAGGTTTTGGAGTAGGATCGTCGGATAGACCAGGAACTACAAACGGAGGAGTTCCTTTATCAGCAATAAAAAAGGCGACCACATTGGGTCGCCTTTTTTATTTGATAACCAAACCAGCGATTACTTCGCCTTGTTAGCTCCAGTCTGCATGCGGCTAACCTTTCTTGCTAGCGTTGCTTTGTGAAATAGGCCCTTCTTAACGGCCTTGGCCATCATTGACTCTGCTGTGCGAGCAGCTACCTGAGCATCAGCTTGGGTTCCTGACTTAGCAGCAGCCTCTGCCTTCTTTATCGCTGTGCGAACAGCAGCTTTAGCCGAACGGTTTGCATCGCGGCGCTTTAGACTCTGACGATGACGCTTAATTGCAGATTTGTGATTTGCCATAACTACTAAAAAATAAATCGGTTAAACCAATACAGTTACAAAGACCACAAGTGTAGCATCTTACTCAAAAAGACTCAAATCGTGGCCAGAATTAATCTCACGGTCCTTATGCTGACTTTTTAGGGCCAAGCACCTGCGGGAAGAACTGGTCAGACCAAGACTTTGTAGCCCCTTTCTGTCCCTGATAGTGCCCCTTCCCACCCTCTCCATAGGCGTGGGTGGGTGCTGATTCCATGCCGAGAAATACCAACTGGGCTACCCTCATCCCCTTTACAAGCTCACGCGGATATGGCCCCAGATTCTGCAGCTCTAACGTGATCTGGCCGGAAAAGCCGCAGTCAATCCAACCACTTAGGCTGTGATTTAACCACAGCCGTCCCAATGAGCTTTTTAGCTTTAGGTCGCAAACTACATCACGAGGCATCTGCACGAACTCCTGGGTGGTTGCCAGTATTACCTCGCCAGGGAAGAGCACAATTGAGTCGCAGATTATCTCTTCGGGGTCCCTGGTTGGGCATATCCAGTGATTTCCAACAGTTACGTCGTAGCTCGCTGGGTTTACATGCTCAGGGTTAAATGGAGTAATGCCTCCGTTGCGGGCAAACTCGATAATCCAGTGGTCAGGCTTAATCCCCATAGTGTCGTACTCCAAATACTTTAAGAATCTGCTCATCCTGAATAGTCGATCTGACGATAGAAATAAAGGGCTGGTGTATCTGAAGTAATAAAGGGGATGAAAGTAAACAATCTGGTTTTTCAAGATGTATTATTAGTCGAGGATGAGGCTCCGCACGCCCTTGTGATTGAGCGGGCGTTACGCCCAGTAGTCGGTTCAGTCACTCGAGCCTCGACTGTGATTGCTGGACAGGAACGTTTAAATGAGCGTGCCTATGATCTAATCATTAGCGATCTTAATCTCCCCGACCTTAGCAGCGATAGTGCTGTGGCAGCGCTCCGATTGCGAGCTCCTAAAACCCCAATTCTGGTTCTTACCTCCTCATCGTCTCTGAATGACGCGGTTTCCGCGATGCGGGCCGGAGCGAACGATTTCATGGTCAAGAGCTTCGACGCATCATTTTCGGAGGTGCTTAATATTGTGCTCTCTAGGCTACGCACCTCTCAGGAGGCAGAGGATGAACGTCAGCAAGCCAAGCGGGACCGAGATCTGCTTAGAGAAGCAATTGAGAACAGTAACGATGGGCTAGCAGTTGTTCTTAGAAGCGGCAGGGTGCGCTACTGTAATTCAGGCTTTGATCGTTTTCTTAAGGTTTTCGGTGTCGAGACTTTTGACATCTGCGATATCCCGAGTGTGTCGGTGGTTCGTGGAGATGAGATCCTGGAGAAGGTGAAGCAAAACCTTTCCGCGCTTGCCCCTGGTGAGGTTTGGACCACAGAACTAGCTCAGACTAGTGATCCAGAGGGGGCATATGAGTTGTCGGTATCTGCGTCGCAGGATTCCGGAGCCGAGCAGACTCTCGTACTATGGGTGCGTGATATCCGCGAGAAGAAGCGCCGAGAGCGTTTTCAGCGTGAGATACTCTCTACTACGACGCATGACCTCAAGGGACCTCTTGGTGCTATAGCGGTGTCGTGCGACGTGCTATTGGATGCACCGGCTAAAGACGAGCGGGCTCATGCTTTAGTAGAACGGATTGCTACATCAGCTAACTCAGCGATCAACTTAATTGAGCAGTTTTTGAGTATGCGCAGAATTGAGGAGGGGGCCTTTGTAATGCGACCAGTCACTACGCCAATCGCTTCCATTGTAAGAGGGGTCGTTGAGTCGTTCGCGTTAACTGCTAAGACCAGGGGCCTCGTTTTGGTTGTTAAGATAGAGGATGAAGATACCTTGGGGTGTGTTGATGCCCTTGGATTCGAGCGCGTGTTAACTAATCTTTTCAGTAACGCTATTAAGTTTTCGAAGAGTGGCGGCGAGATCGAGGTCGCCTTGAAAAGGAACTCTAGTGGAATCTCGCTGATAGTAAAGGACCGTGGCGCTGGAATGGAGCCCGGGGATGCCAAGCGACTTTTTCAACGGTATTCACGTTTGACAGAACACACTGCGGTTTCTGGATCCGGGCTGGGATTGTTTATAGTGAAGTGTATTGTGAGCGCGCACGGGGGTTCGATTGACGTGAGATCCGCAGTTGGTAAAGGTTCAACGTTTGAGGTGTTTTTCCCGGATGCCCCGCCGCGAAATGATCGCGGCGAAGTGCTGTGTCTAGATCTGGGATGAGGATTATTTGATATCCGCGATTTCTTTCACACCAGCGAGCGCTAGCTGTTCCTTTAGGTGTATCTTCGCTCTGTTGAGTCTACTTCTAACTGTGCCTATTTTTATTTGTAGATCGTTGGCTATCTCTTCATATGAGTAGCCCCGAAGCTTTAACATGACGAGAGGATGAAAAAGTGGGCTTAATGAATTTAGCGCCTTGCTAAGGATGGCTCTTGATTCATCGCAGTCCGTATTGTGAGACGATGTCCACCCATGGGTGTTGTCTTTGATTCTGTAGTCCTTGCTAATAGTATCCAAAAACATCCCATTTGGTGTATCGCAGAACTCTGATTCCCGAATTGTCTGAACCTTTCGCTGACCTTTTCTAGCGAGGGCTCTACAAATGTTTGCCACCACGGTGTAAGTCCAGGTGGAGAATAAGGAATCTTCGTGGAAAGTGTCTAGCTTCGTGAGCACTTGCACGATGGAATCCTGAACGGCATCGAACAGAATGTCCGACTGTTTGTTGGCCCCTTGAATAATTGTCCTGGCGATATTTTCAGCGTAGAGTCCGAGTTCTCGGATAAAGCGATCTTTGATTGGCTCGTCGGCGTCGCTCCCGAAGGTTTTGCTGCCCCCAGTGTCCAAGTTTTTAAGCCACTGACGATACTCCTTGTATAGTTGGTTTATGTTCCTTCCATGGGTGTTTGTAATAGCAAAAGCTTTTGCCGAGTCATCAGATAGGACGGGCAATGGTTGGCCGCCCGATAAATCGGTACTGACCTCTGCTTCGCCTCTATTAGGATTGTTGGATTTCTTGGTTCTCTTGTGGGCCTGGAGAACGGGTTTGATTGCTTTATCCTCCGAGATAGCAAGGATACCTTCGCCGGCTGGGGTCTTTTGTTGTAGTTTGTCGAGGACATGTACAGCCGCAGTTGGTGTCCGCGGGTTAGTGGTTTGTTTAATGACCTGTGGGATCGGAATGACGATCCGGAGGTCCCCGTTCGACATCGGGACAAAACGCAGACCACAGTATTGCTCAGTATCGGCTGATAAGGTTAACCCAGGAAGCTTTACATATACGCTTCCTTTTTTAAATTGTAGGTTCTCAATTTCAGCCGGTCTCGGGATGGTAATGGTAAGGGTTCGATCATTTACATCAGCCGCAATGCGAATATCCGGACAGAGCCCCGTAATTTTAATCTTCAATCCAGATCGCTCCAGATGGCAAGCCTTGCCAGTAAAATAGAAATTCGCAGTAGGGTATCGAGCCGCCGAGTCGGAACCTTCTTTATTGTGGATATTTTGCTCGTTGATTTTCCTCATTCTCAGTTCCTATTTGATCCGATTCCCACTCTGAGTTTTTGAAGAGTTCGTCCGGTATGAAAGCGCAGCCACTCGTGAGACGGCGTTTTATCACGTCTTGCGAGCCTTCTCAAGTGACTGATTAGTAATCATTTTAGCTCCGTTGTTGTCGACAACTTCGAATAAAAGCTGGATAATTCAACGGAAATGATACGCCGCTTGGCCTCCTTAACCGATAAATTTTTAACGGTCCTACTTTTGCTTGGGCTGTTTTGCTGTTCTTTTAGAGCGCAAGCCTTGCCGCTAGAGAAGTTTAATTCGGTGCTAGCATTTGGCTGTGGAGAGGGACAAAGGGAATGTGTTGGGGTTCTAAGAGTTGAAGATGCGCTTGGAAGGCACACTGGGATAGCCATTCTAAAGAGCGATAAGGGAGATGTCTCGGTACAAATTTCCCCAGACAAAAGGGTATTGCAGCTTAAGGCAGATGATGTGTCGGATTTGACCCTAACCTTCTCGTGGGATGGGGATTCAAATCCAGACGTTTTATCAGGCTCCGGCCTTAATTGCGTCGATCTGACAAAGGGAAGCGCGCACGCTCTAGTAGTGAGTAAGATGTCGGCGGAACCGGAATGCGACGAGGATGCAGTTGTAGCGACTTGCCCTCAATTCACCGTTGAGTCTCGGGTATATGACGCGCAGGATCCAACAGGACAACGGTTCTCAAGCTCCGTTGTTAGCCGTGGTATCAGCGTCGAGAGTGACCTATTCATCCCGTTTTCTAATTTTACGCGGAGAGGCCCACGCGGTCAGGGAAGCTTCACCTGTGTCGGAGCAGTCACGATATCCTTCAAGTTCACGGGCCTAAGAGATCTAGATTTAACGCTAGGGGCGATAGCTACCAACGGGCAGGATTCCAAAGTTGAATCAGTTTCAAGAGTCATAGGTACCCCTGTGCCACAAGGGACCAAGTCGGCTGTCGTCACAGGGAGCGACCAGGTAAAGGCTCGCGCTGATAAATTAGATAGCCCTATCAGTTCAGTCGATGCGCCTAAACAGAGAGACGCCATTGCGCCGAGTGTTGCTGCTCAACCCAGCATCCTGGCCAAGCCACGGAAGAGGGCTGTAGAGGAGTCTGTATTTGGCTCTCTCGTAGCTGAGTAGCGCATTCTGTTTGCCTGACGTAGACTGGTAGGCGCGCTCATGGTAAGAGATATTCCATGCCGAAACAATTCGATATTCCCAGAGCATATCGCTCAGATTTAATTGGATCGATCAAAAAGCGTCGCGCCGAGGCGGATAATCGCAAAGAGGATCTATCTCCAACGGTGATCGACCTTGGGCCAGTTGTATTCAAAGTAGCGCGCTTCTTCGGTTTTTGCTACGGGGTAGAGAACGCGATTGAGATAGCCTATAGAGCGATCGAGGAGAATCCAGGGAAGCGTGTCTTTTTGTTGAGCGAGATGATCCATAATCCTCACGTCAACGCGGATCTTATTTCACGCGGTGTCGCTTTTCTTCAGACATCAGATGGCGAACAGTTAATTCCTTTCTCGGAACTTACACCAGATGATGTCGTAATAGTTCCAGCTTTTGGAACAACCCGTGAGATCTTCAAGGAGCTAGAGGAGCGTGGAGTTAATCCGCAGAGCTATAACGCAACATGCCCATTTGTAGAGAAGGTATGGAAACGGGGGCGGCAATTAGCGCAACAGGGGTACTCGATCGTCATTCACGGAAAACATACTCACGAGGAGACTCGTGCCACTTTTTCGCAGATCAGGATCGACGGTCCAAGTGTAGTAATTCGTGACAAGGAAGAAGCTCAGCTGCTTACTCGATACATTCGAGGAGAGGAGCCGGCAGAGCGATTCTCAGGGGATTTTAAGGGACGCTTCTCTGATGGCTTTCGTGTGCCAGAGAGCCTCTCACGACTCGGAGTGGTGAATCAGACAACTATGTTGGCTGAGGAGACTCACGAGATAGCACAGATGATCAGGCAGGCACTAGCAGATCGATATGGCGAGACTAATCTCTCTAACCATTTCGCGGACACACGGGACACTCTTTGTTACGCTACTTCTGAAAATCAGCGATCTATGAGGTCCCTCCTCGAGAATAACGCCGATTTAGCAATAGTAGTAGGGGGATATAACTCATCTAACACCTCCCACTTAGTTGAATTGTGCGAGGGGCGAGTGCCTGTTTTTTATGTTAAAGATGCTGATGAGATTATCTCCGCGAACGAGATCCGTCACCTCGATCTAAAACAAGGGGTCCAGATCTCTCGGGATTGGTTACCTAATAAGGCTAAGGTAGAGGTGCTGGTCTCGGCTGGGGCGAGCTGTCCTGACGCGATGGTAGAGGCGGTGCTTGCCAGGGTCGCGAGCCTGTTTGTGAACGCGGCAGATCTCCAGATCGCCAGCGATTAATCGTCCTATTAACTGACCAGGCAGATCTATAGCTGAGATCGTAGGCGGCATTCGCCAAAGCCGAAGTTGTCAGAGCGCTATCTTGTATATCTTTGTAACGTGATACAACTTCGCTAAATCTAGTGAAATTTAGGGGCCTGCGCATAAATATGCGTAGCCGTTTTACTTCGCTAGGGGTGATAGAGTTGGTGTGTATACAGATAGTATGCACGCCGAGAGGCATCCAGCGAGGCCGCCATGATGTCTGAGGAATAAAAATAAGGCCGTCGGAGCGATATGGAAAAAGAGCGACTCCATCGCTTACTGCCGTGAACTTGTTTTCACGAAGTGCTTTTAAGGTATTACGGTCATATGAATGGTTAGGAGCCATCCATGTTGTGGTATCAAGGCCGTTGCTCTTGATAATTCTAAGACCCTCTCTGATTCGAAAGATCTGGTCGTTGAATGGGTCACCCGCGAACTCTGAGACCTCTTTTTTGATCCCGTAAGCGGGTCCAATAAGCGCCGCGCCTGGCCGATGGACTAATATGTGTTGGTACCCGTGTTGAGCGATGTCGATAGAGTCCGAATTTTTCAGAGTTCTTAGGATCTCCCAAAAATCCGCCCGCGAACTTTGGCGAATTAGGTTTGGATCTCGGTTGTCAGGTACAACTCCCAAGAGCGGCTTTATAGAATGTCGCAGAAATAGCCGCATTAGGGCCCAAAAACGCTCCCAGTCCATTTCTGGAGTGATGTCATCGAGGCGAAAAAGATAGGCGGCACTCATTTTTGTAGGCTCCTGAATTGTAAGATTAAGCAAAAATCCTCTGTATTGCTGGTATCGAGAGTTTGAAAATCGGATTGTTACTCAAATACCCGCTGTACTCGGTAATTATCTCGCCACCAAACTCGCCCTTAAAACGTGCGATGTCATTCTTCTCCTGATCGTCTGTTGTAGAAGGAACCCCACCAAGATCATACAGCTCGTATCCCGCCTTTGCCGACTCTAATATCTCAAACCAGTGCAGAAAGCGGTTCGCGCGCCCTAAGTAATTACGAGTCTCCGTGTCAACACTAGCTCGATAATGAGACGCCGAGTAAAGGAGTCTTACTCGAGCGCTATCGCGGTCGGCGATATACGCGTGTGACACTATTAAAGAATCGGTTGAGTCGCGTGCTTCGGTAATGATTAGGCTGTTAGCGTCACGAAGCTTCGCTAGTTTATCACGGTTGGCGGGAGGTAGATTTTTTTGAGCTGCGAAAAGATTGAAGTGGTCGATAAATCTCATCAGATCATGGTCTTCTACCGTAGAGATGAATCTTCCCGAAATCCCGTCGCGTTCCGCGCGCCTTATCTTGTAGCGTGTATTACTTGAAAGCTTGCTAAAGATCACGCCGGTATCGTTTTTTAGGTTAATGATTGGAGTTTTCCTTGGAACGAATCCGGGTAAGGGACTAGTTGCTTGGCTGAAACGCGCGAATAGGTGTTTCAGTTTGTAGCTTTGTGGCTCAGAGCAGAAGATCACATCCTCAAATCGCATGCCGTACTTGTTTCTTAAAACGGATATCATAAAGCCCTCCACTCGTCAGAGCAGAGCTTAGAGCTCATCTGTGAATGTTGATATGAGACTAGTTAGGCCAGATCTCTGTACTTTTTGCTTGAAGCGGATGTAGAGTAATAAGACTTGTTTGAATTAACAGAGAGAAGTCATGATAAAGAGCATAGACGTAACAGGGATTTGCAACGGACTAGTAGATATATTCGCTGATATATCTGAGCAGGATTTCGCTCCGCTAGGTTTTGATAAAGGAACGATGAGATTGGTAGACGCTCAGGAGCAACGGCAGCTGCTTGAGCGTTTCGCGGGGGCATCTCCAGAGGTATGTAGCGGCGGATCTGTGGCTAATTCGATGATCGTTGTCGCCCAGCTAGGCGGTAAGAGCGCGATCTGCTGTCGCTTGGCAGATGACCACTACGGTAGGTTCTATCGCAATGAGTGTCTCGAGCTCGGTATCAAGATGCCGGTGGAGCTAGCTAAGGCTGGTTCAACAGGAACAGTTGTGTCGCTTGTGACCCCAGACGCGGAGAGAACTATGAGAACTGCTCTCGGTGTTTGCACAGAGCTTAGTGCCGCTCATATTGATGATTCTGTTATTCGAGATTCTCGATGGGTTTTTATCGAGGGATACGTGTTCTCGAACTCAGACGCGGGAAGAGGAGCGATTACTGAGGTTCTTCGCATAGCTAAGGAATCTAATACAAAGGTCGCTGTGACTTGCTCTGACGCTTGGATCGTAAGTGGCTTTGGTGAGCATCTTCAGAAGGCTCTCGAGTCAACCAGTTTGATATTCGCGAATGAAGAAGAGAGCTCCGCTTTAGCAGGTAGCGCAGATGTGATTTCGGCCGGGCGCAAACTAAAAGATAGATTTCCACATGTGGTACTAACTGCTGGTGGAAGAGGAGCGTTCATCTGGTGGGAAGGAGAAGAGATCCACGTCCCGGCATTCTCGTGTGAGGCACGCGATCTCACGGGAGCAGGTGATGCTTTTGCTGGCGCATTCCTTCACGGAGTGAACCACGGTCTTTCACCTTACGATTCTGCGCATCGGGCAAACTTTTTGGCCAGTAAAGTGATTACTCAGATTGGAGCCCGCTTAAAGGGTGATGTTAGGGGTATCTGGGCCTCGACGAAGGCCTAAGCTTCTTTAAATCCGCTGTGATTTCAGGATTTTGGCGTAATTTAAAAAAAATATGCTACCTGGCGCTCATCTCTGCTCATAACAGTAGTAGCTAGACGGTGTAAGTCTAAAGCTGATCGATTTAGCTTTTAGCTCTTACACTGCTGTAAGACTAGCAAGTAGTTTCGCGGTAGACTTTAAAGTCGGTACGCGAATAAAGAGAGAGTTTATACATGGCCAACTTTGAGGAAACGCGATTTTTTGGTTTAACGCCACGAGCTATAGGATTAACTCTAATAAGTGGAGCTATAGTAGTAGGTCTGTTCTTCATTCCCGAGACAGTGAAGATGCTCTTTGATGGTAAGGGCAAGCCAGCGAGGGACAAGCTATCGAGTTTGATTGCGACAAAGAGTCCGCCCTCGAATAAGGATAATGATTCATCTACAAGGGCTGCGCTCTCTAGGAACGTGCTTAAGGTTCGTGGCACGGAAGGAGATAAAATAGCCAAGGAATCAACCTTAAGTGAGGTTCGGCTGAATAAGAAAACTCAAGATAGCGAAGAGTCCAGAAGTAGCTCCAAAGAGGGGTTCTTCTCAGGATGGGATTTTCAAGTAAGAGCTAAAGAGTGGGGCGGATCTAAATCAGCGCAGGCTCCAAGTAATCTGACATTTGAGCGGATTCTCTCGAAAGATGGAGCTAAGTTTGTAAAGAGTGGAAAGAACGCTATTCCCAAATTCCTGAGGCAGGAGGGGTTAGAAGGAGGCCCAGCGGACGAGGGGATTGCTGGTCTACGTGATACCTTGAGCATGGTGAGCTCTGGAGATAGCAAGGGCATGTCGAATCAGGAGGTCGCTGAAAAGCTTAGAGCGGCTCATATCCAGGCTCTTAAGGGAATTAGAGCAGCTGGTGGTGACCGTGGTGTAATGTTGCGATGGCTCCAGCTCCCATTGATTAAGTTTATAGATACCAAGGGTGGCATTAGAGCAGCTGATAGGCTTCGAGAGACATTCAATCCCGGATTGATACTTGGTGACCTGTCGGTTCGGCAGCGCACTCGGTCTAGCTTGGTAGGGGTCGGTGGAGATTCCGCTAGCTTTAGGGGAGAGTTCTCGGTTTTAGGGTCGGATGTTGATAGGGTGGTCGCATACGCTAACGGCAAGGTAGTAAGAACATACAGGTTTTCAAGGTATAGGCCCGGAGAGCCGAGGTCTATTCGTGTTCAGGGCGACGCCTCTGGGGTTTGGACTCTAGTGGCTTACGACTCATTCGGTGCTCGGCCGTACTTTAAAAGTTATTCTTTTTATCCGAAAGCTAGAGTCTTCAGCCAGGCTCGCGATGGCTCGTATCAGATCGGGTTTCTTCCCGGAAGTGGTCGCAACTCTTTAGACAGGTTCTTTCTCGTTGCTGCCACAAAGAGGAGGGAGGCGAGTGATTCGACTATCAGTACGTTCTAGGGGGCCAGGCTCTCTGCGATCTTGATAAGCTCTAGCCACTGGCTGAGTTTAATGCTGGCACCTCCTACTAAGGCTCCCTGAACAGCTGGAAGGGCTATTATGCTAGCGCAGTTTTGTGGGTTTACGCTTCCACCGTATAGGATTGTTGGCGGAGACTCGTAGCCCTGCTTGAGCCAGCTATCCTGTATGTATTTATGAGTGGCTTGAATCTCATCCTCGGAGGCCACCTTGCCCGTTCCAATCGCCCAAACTGGCTCGTAAGCTAGGATGACTTTTCTTGCAGATTCGGGAGTTAGGTGCGGATAAATTGGCCCTAACTGAGTGTCTAGAACCCGCTCCGTGAGCCCCGAAGAGCGCTCTACTTCAGTCTCCCCGATGCACACTATGGGTGTTAAGTCCGCCTCCAGGGCCGCCTTCATCCGACGTGCTACCTGCTCAGATGTTTCGCCAAAGAGGGAGCGCCGCTCTGAATGACCAACCAGAGAGAAGCTTAGCCCAAGATCCTTAGCGAATAGCGGGGAAGTCTCTCCGGTGAAAGCTCCAGAGTTCTCCCAGTGAATATTTTGAGCTCCCACATTAATTGGGGAGTCGGCAAGCTCCTTAACGACATGAGCTGCGCTTATGGTCGGTGGCGCAACCCACACCGAGGTATTCGATAATTGTGGAAGGTCCCCTCGCATAGCGCGCGCAAACTCGGCCGCTTGCGAGGGGCTTAAGTTCATCTTCCAGTTGCCGACAAGGAGAACCTCTTTCTTGCTCATATTACAACCTAGGAGCGTTCTTACTACAACTTAGAAGCCATCATCTCAGTTACGTCACACATACGAGCAGAGAAGCCGATCTCGTTATCGTACCAGGCAACAACCTTCGCTAGACGTTTGCCGATCACCATTGTGCACAGTGAGTCAACGATTGATGAGTGAGTATCTCCGGTGTAATCGATAGAAACGAGAGGCTCTGTTGAGAAACCGAGGATCCCATTAAGGGTATTCTCGCTTGCATTCTTGAGAGCTCTGTTAAGATCCTCAACGGTGACGTCTTGGTTTAACTCCGCCACGAAGTCAACGACTGAAACATCCGGAGTTGGAACGCGTATTGCGAATCCATCTACCTTGCCCTTTAGATCTGGGATTACGAGGCCAACTGCCTTTGCTGCTCCTGTTGTAGTTGGAATCATCGACATACTAGCCGCGCGAGCACGTCGCAGATCCTTGTGTGGCAGATCCAGAATCTGTTGATCATTTGTGAACGAGTGAATTGTTGTCATCGTTCCTTTAACAATCCCGAAGTTCTCATGCAGCACCTTGGCTACAGGGGCCAAGCAGTTCGTCGTGCACGAGGCGTTACTGATGATGTTGTGCTCTGCTGGGTTGTAGGAAGTATGATTTACTCCGAATGCCAGAGTTAGATCGGGGTTTGTGGCAGGTGCTGATATAATTACCTTCTTAGCTCCCCCCTGAAGATGTAACTGAGCCTTCTCTTTGTCTGTGAAGATACCTGTGCACTCGAGCACTATCTGAGCTCCGATCGCTCCCCAAGGCAATTTTGCTGGGTCTCTCTCGGCGAGAATCTTAATGCTCTGGCCATTGACCACGATTGCGCCTTCCGCGGCCTCAACAGTTCCAGGAAAGCGACCGTGAACTGAGTCGTACTTCAAGAGGTGGGCTAGGGTCTTTGGGTCTGTGAGGTCGTTAATCGCAACAACGTGGATATTGCTTGATTTCTTAGTGCTGTAGAGTTGGCGAAGAATGTTTCTTCCGATGCGTCCAAAGCCGTTTATAGCGATTCCTACTGACATAATCCCAATGCTCCATGTATTTAATGTTTTCGCTTTTATAACTCCATAGGCAGAAAAAGGGAACATGCTGCCCGGGGGCTGGTTGGTACCTTGGATATCTGGTGTATAAGACAGGTATATGGCATAGTTAGCGAGGCTTTTGTTTAGGAGGATTTTCAGTGGAACCTGTACCTGTGGCAGTCGCGGAAGCGCCGAGTATTTTGAATATGATTTTTGGCTCTGGATTGGTAGTTCAGAGCGTTCTTATTATGTTGATACTTCTCTCGGTATGGAGCTGGGCGATAACGATTGCTAAGAGCATTCAGTTTAGAAGGGCGCAGGCCAACTCTGATGAGTTCGCACAGGTGTTCTGGGAGAGCCGCAATTTTGCAAGGATTGACGAGTCATCGCGGCGTTTAACCTCGAGCCCCCTGGTATCTGTTTTTACATCCGGATACAGAGAGCTTTTACACACCCTCCAGGAAAATAAGGAATCCGGCTCAGCGCCGTTAGATCCATCGAGCGAACTCGGCACAGTTGAGAGAGCTCTCAGGCGAGCGGAGTTGGAGGAGTCTCACCGGCTTGAAAAGGGCGTAACATTCCTGGCGAGTGTGGCGAGCGCCGCTCCATTCATCGGTTTATTCGGAACAGTTTGGGGAATCATGAATGCCTTCCACGGATTGAGCCAGGCTAAAAGTTCGACCATTCAAGCTGTAGCACCGGGAATCTCGGAGGCTCTAGTGGCAACTGCGGTTGGATTGGCGGCCGCTATTCCGGCTGCTGTCGCTTACAATTATTTCACAGCTTCGATAAAGAAGTTCCGACAGTCGATGGACGGATTCTCCGAGGAGTTTTTGAATATCGCGCGTAGGTACTTCGTTAGGTAATTAGCATAAGGTTGGAAAGAGTATGGCCAGCAGTGTTCGTGGAGATGATGAGGGACCGATAGCGGCGATTAACGTTACGCCTCTAGTAGACGTAATGTTGGTTTTGCTGGTGATCTTCATGGTGACGGCCCCGATGTTGCAGCAGGGAGTGGAGGTGGATCTTCCTAAGGCGACTACTGCGCCGTTAAGAGGTTCCAGCGAGCAGATAGTCGTGTCGCTAGACAAGGCGGGTGCTATCTTTTTGGGCGCCGGCAATAGAGTTGAAATCCCAGATCTTGCCAACAAAGTTAAGGCAATATTTGCCAACAGACCTGAGAATGAGCGCAAGATCTACATTAAAGGGGACTCGTCTCTAGGGTATGGCCGGATAATGGAAGTTATGGCCGCGCTGCATGCGGGTGGAATTACACAGATAGGTCTGGTTTCAGCGTCGCCAGATGGTAAGAGCTAGGAGTTTCAGAAAATTGCCAGCTCGTGTCGTCGCCTCCAAGGCAGATCAGGAATTTAAGGCTGGTCTGACGGTTTCTGTTGTAGGCCATATCTTTATCGCACTGCTAATATTTGTAAAGGTTTTTCCCGAGTTCGGAAAAGTGCCTGAACCGGTTATCTACTCGATCTCAATTGAGGGGGGTAAGTCGATTGGTGGAATGAGCCAGGTGCCGAAGGATGATAAGCCTTCACCAATCGCGCCGATGAAGAATGTCGCCGCGGAGACCAAGCAGGAACAGATTCAGCCTGAAAAGGAAGAGGCTAAAGTAGAGCCAAAGAAGGATGAGCCTGTTGAGGATGCAGAGGTAAGTGTGGCCGAAAAGAAGCCCACGCCTAAACCAGTTCCGACTAAAGCCCCAACACCGAAAGCGACCCCAACCACAACGAAGAAGAGTGACGCCAAGTTAGTTGATAAAACGGCGAAAAAGAGTGCAGGTGAAGAGCTCGATAAGAGTTATCAGGCGGCGATGCAGCGTTATTTGGGAGAGTCTTCTGACGCTGGAGGCAATGGCTTTGGTGCCGCCAGGATTGGAGGTTCTGGAATGGGAGGTGGGGTAGTGCGGCCTCCTGAATTCTTTATCTACGAAAAGATCGTGCGCTCTAGAATAAAAGAGGCTTGGCGCTGGTATGACCGCAACTCTTCTCTGATAACGGTGATATCGTTCGATATCGAGCCTGATGGTGTGATCAAAAACGTTAAGCTCGTTAAGAGCTCAGGTGATAGCAGCTATGATGACTCGGTCATGAGAGCGGCTATGAAGGCATCCCCGCTGCCAGCTCCGCCAAAGAGTGTTTATGAGCAGTACTTTAAGAGCGTAAGGATTACTTTCGATCCGAGAGAGTAGTTACGAAGATAAAATCTGAGCTAGCGCATAGCTCGATCGTTTTATATCATTCGTTCAATTATGAAAAAGTCATTTATCGAATCCTCTCTTGTTGCCACATGTTGTGTTGCGTTGGGTGTTTTGTTTCTAGCATCAGCTAGCGCGCAGACCGACCTTTATGTTCGAGGAGCCGGGAAGCTTATTCCTGTTGCTATGCCGAGACTCTGCCTTGAGGCGGGCGAGGGCGATGCCGCCACACAGATTCCGTCAGTCATATCAAAGGATCTTGATCTGTCTGGATATTTTGAGGTGCTTGATCCTAAGAGCTACATTGAGACTCCGGGTAAATGTGCGCCGCAGGAATCCACTACCTACTCTGATTGGAGTGTAATCGGCACTGAAGGTTTAATTAAGGGACAGGTTTCTAATAAGGGAGGTGACGTTCGTGTCCAGCTTTATCTGCACGATGTTCAGAAGCAGAGCGTGGTTTTAGCAAAGCAGTACGAGGGAGATGCCTCGCAATTAAAGATGATGGCACACAGGTTCGCCAACGAGGTGATGAAGTACTACACAGGATTCCCTGGTGTTTTTGGAACTCAGATCGCTTTCTCATCTCGAGTGGGGCGCTTTAAAGAGCTGTTCGTTATGGAGATGGACGGCAGCAATATAAGACAGCTGACCAATGAACGGGGTCTGGCGGTGTCCTCGGCGTGGGATCCGTCTGGAACGAAGTTGGTTTACACCTCTTACAGAAACCGGGTTCCTGACCTCTTTCTGATCGATATTAATTCGAAGTCGGTTAAGCAGTTAACTCGCACCTCAGATATGGAAGTAGGGGCGCACTTTTTAAATGCTCAACAGATAGTTTTCTCGAGGACCGAGGGGGTTGATAGCGACATAATGATGATGAATATAGACGGCTCCGGTTTGCGGCGGCTCACTCCACCTAATCGTGCTATCGATGTTTCTCCTGTTCCGTCACCTGATGGTTCTCGGATTCTCTTCTGCTCCAACAGAGGTGGAGGGCCACAGATCTATGTTATGGGAGTCGACGGGTCAAATCCTACAAGGGTAAGTTTTGGGCAGTCCTCTTACTGTACCTCTCCTGCGTGGTCGCCAGCCGGCGATAAGATAGCTTTTGTATGTCAGTCCGATGGAGGACAGAACTTGTTTATTAGTAATGCGGATGGCTCAAACACCGTTCAACTAACGAGCGTCGGCAAGAACGAAGATCCGGAATTTTCGGCAGATGGCCGTTACATTACCTTCTCGACTACTCAGTTTGGGGGAGGTTTCAGTATCGCCATAATGCGCGCAGATGGGCTCAGTATGAAGCAAATAACGTCATCTAGAGGGGGAGATTTCGATCCAGCCTGGGGCCCTCTATTGAACTAGAATTGGGCTGCTAAGAATTGCCAGCAGGGCTCATTGATGGCCGCATATCAGGTGGTATTTGACCTTAATCATGCAAAACTTGTTTTAAGCGATGTTAACCTGTTGCAATAAATGCCTTTGTCGAGTATCTCTTCAGTGTCGCTAAAACAGAAAAGGTTAGCCGTGTGGTTGTTGTAACGGCTGCTCAGTGGGGACCTATCCCCAGTTGACTGTTGTTCTGTATAGGTGACGGTAGGGATAGCCTTAAGGGTTGTTTCGGGGGGCAGGACTCTGAAAGTTGGCGTTTTTAAAAAAAACGCTTCAGAGTCGTGCCTTTCTGTGCGACCTAATTTTGGTATCCGATGTAAGCAAGTTGATATAAATCCATTTCGGGAGGAAGGGAACGATGATTCGAAGTTTGAAAGTTTTTGCTGTATGCGTAATCGCGGTTGTTTCAACCGGATGTTCGTGCAGGACCGCTACAACTGATGGCAACATTGGTGCAGCGACATCTGATGGTCCACTAAAGGACATCTACTTCGCGTTCGATTCTTACAAGCTTGATGCTACAGCTAAGGCCACAATGGCTGGCAATGCAGAGTGGCTCAAGGCTCATGAGGGATCAACCGTTCAGGTAGAGGGTCACTGTGATGAGCGTGGAACTAATGAGTACAACATGGTTCTCGGAGCTAACCGCGCTCGCGCGGCTGCTGACCACCTTCGTACTCTTGGTATCCCAGCTAGCTCAATCAGCACTGTTAGCTACGGTGAGGAGCTTCCTGTAGATCCAGCTCACAATGAAGAGGCTTGGGCGAAGAATCGTCGCGACCACTTCAAGGTTAATTAGTTAAGTTAAAGTCTTGCGGTTAAACGACCGCAGATTTAAAAGAAACCCTAGGGCTGGTAATTCCATCCCTAGGGTTTTTTGTATTTCTGGCGTGCGATTTTATATTTACTCGCTGACTTATTAAGATAGAAGAAGTGTTATGAGATTTCTCAGTATATTAAGTTTTGTTTTCCTCTTTTCCGGCTGCGCTGCCTACGACTTAGGTAAAAAAGTGTCGCGCCTTGAGCGAAATGTGTCGGATCTAAGAGCTCTGCAAGCTGAGCAGACGGAGTCGCTTAATTCCTTGGATAGCCAGTTAAAGCTTATTGCTGGTCGATTAGAGGAGTTCGAATTCTCGCAGAATAAACGGCTAGGCTCGGACTTAACAGCGCTTAAGGATGACCTCTCCGCCTTAAGAAAGCGCATACCACCTCCGCCGGGAGTTCCAACTGCAGAGCTTGAGTCGGATGAATCCTGGGCAAAGGGCTTGCCGGATGAGAGTCAGAGGTTATTTCTGGACGCGCTTGGGATGATTAGAGAGGGTAAATTTGCTGATTCTGTCTCCCTTCTTGAGAATGCATCAGAGCAGAATCAGGGTTCTGACAAGGCCGGACCGATTCTTTTCTGGCTCGGAGTCGCACACGATGGATTGCTAGATAATAAAGGTGCCCTTCGTGCATACGCAGAGACTATTTCTCAATATCCAAAGAGTCACAGGGCCCCGGCAAGCCTGCTCAGGCAATCAGAGGTTTTTGTGCGTCTAGGTGACAAGAAAACGGCTCAGCTAAGCCTTAGAAAGTTAATTGATGATTATCCTAAGTCTCCTGAGGTCGTAGAGGCTAAGGACCGACTTAAGCACCTTAAGTGATGAGCTTTCTGCCATATAAACGCGCCCCTCTGATGCGGTATCCGCAAAAGGTTCCGGATAGACTTCAGGGCGGCGCAGTTACTATCGGTAATTTCGATGGTGTCCACAGAGGTCATGAGAGGGTGCTTCAGCACCTAAAGCAGGTGGCTGGGAGTAGGCCGGCAGTAGTTATTACATTCTATCCGCACCCGATAAGGGTTTTGCGGCCGGACGCGGAGTTGAGTTACATCAGTAGCGTTAGAGAGAAAGCGGAGAGGTTTGGCACGTTAGGTGTCGACCTGGTCTATTTCGTTCATTTTAGTAGAGCTATCGCTACGCTTTCAGCGCGGGATTTTATCGAACGAGTGCTTGTAACGAGTCTTGGAGCGGCCGACCTCGTTGTTGGTGAAGATGTGGCTATTGGCCGTGGTAGGGAGGGAACCTTCGCATTTCTCAAAGAAAATCTTCCGACCTACGGCATTACTTTACATCAGGTCCCGCGACTAGAGATTGATGGAGTGAAAGCGGGATCGCGCAAGATCCGTGAGTTAATCGAAAGGGGAGATGTCAAACTTGCCAGTGAGCTGATAGGAGCGTCATTTACTATATCTGCGCGCGTTGGACACGGTGATAAACGGGGTCGGACAATTGGGTTTCCCACGGCAAATGTAGCGGTCGGAAATCGATTGATTCCAAAGAATGGGGTTTATGCCTGTGTTGTGAGTGTTAACGGCGAATCGTTTAAGGCAGTGGTCAATATCGGCACCAGACCTACTTTTAGAGGGAGGGATAAGCGACTCGAAGCGCATATATTGGATTTCCCTGAACGTAGCCTTTATGGGAAGCGGATTCATGTTTCATTTGAAGAGCGCCTTCGAGATGAGTGTCGGTTTGACTCGGTGAGCGCGCTGTCAGCCCAGATACAAAAGGACATAGACGCAGCGAGGAGGATTTTTAAAAGTGTCCAATCGATTTGAGGTAAAAGGGGAAGCTGTAAGGCTAGACCGCTTCGTGCAGGGCGAGCTGTCAAATCTCTCTGAAATTAGCAGGTCGCAGGTTGAGCGGTTAATAGAAGCGGGCTCCGTTTCTGTGAACGGGAAAGTTGTTATTAAGCCATCGTTCAAGGTTGAAGATGGCGATGTTGTGGATGTTGAGGCGCCTCTGGCTAGACCAAGTCACTTGGAGCCTTACCATTTTAAGCTCTCTATTCTTTTTGAGGATGATCAGCTTTTGGTGATCGATAAACCCGCTGGATTGTCTATGCACCCGGGTGCTGGAAACCGCGACGAGACTTTGGCCAATGCGGTTGTGAGCCATGTGGGCGCTGCCCAGACCAAAGTTGGAGAGGCGGATAGGCCCGGAATAGTACATCGCTTAGATAAAGACACGACGGGTGTTGTGGTTGTTGCTAAATCCACCCCCACACACGCGCATTTGTCACGGCAGTTCGCTGAGAGGAAAACCGATCGGGCCTATACGGCGCTTGTATTCACAACGCCGCGCGCTAAGCGCGCAGTACAGATTGATGATGCGGGGCAAGTAAACGCGCCGATCGGCAGACATCCAACACAACGTAAGTTAATGGCGATCAATGAGCACGGGAAATCCGCGGTCACTGAGTGGCGAGTTTTGGAGCGCTTCGCATACGGCACACTCGTAAGTTGTAAATTGCAAACAGGAAGAACTCACCAGATTCGTGTGCATATGAACTCGATAGGCAGCCCAGTTATTGGAGATCCGGTGTATGGAGATTTTTCGAATCTTCCGCGCGAATTAGGAGAAGCGGCTGATAGGTTTGGGCGTCAGGCATTGCATGCTAGTACCTTGGCTTTTACGCACCCTGTGAGCGGTAAAAGACTTAGCTTTGAGTCTCAATTGCCTGCTGACTTCATGGCACTGATAAATAGTTTCCGTCGAGGTGCTAATTAGCGTGAACACCTCTTTTGAGCTGGTCAAACACAACGGACTGGAGCTTCTGGCGTATGCTCCCTGGTGGTCGAAGGGGATAATCCATGGGATGACGACTAGAGCTCTCTCGTTCGCCACTTCATCACTCGGCGGATCCGTAAATGATCTCTGTTTAGCGGTGGGCGCGACAAAGTTAGCTCTGCCACTTCAGTGTCACGGTTCGGACCTGGTTAACTTAAGTTCGCGTGATTATCTCACGGAGGCCTTGCAAAGAAACGGGGATCTCTTACGCAGGGTTTCAGGTGACGCGCTATTGGCTCCGGGCAGTCAGGTTCTTGAATCCGATACCATCGCCTATGGAGTTATGACGGCGGATTGTGTGCCGATAATAGTTGCCGGAGATGGTGGGTATCTATTGGTTCATGCCGGATGGCGAGGTTTGGCGAACGGAATTATCTCAAAGACTATAAGTGAGCTAAGCGGTCCTAAGGAGGCGGTGGTGTTCGCGTGTGCTGGTGCGCATACTTATGAGGTAGGAGCGGAGGTTCTTGAGTCATTGAAGGGCCGTGACCCGGTGTATTCAGCCATCCCTGGTTCGCCTGGCAAATATCTTCTTGATACGGGCGCTACTGCCGCCAGGCAGATGGCGCGCACAGTCCCATCACTATCGATATCTGTTTCCGAGGTCTGTACTATCAGCGATGCAAGATTCCATTCGTTTCGTCGCGATGGTGCCGAGGCTGGGAGAAATGTGACATTCGTCTTGCCGTGACAAAAAAGAGCGGGGCTTCTCGTAGCCCCGCTCTAGAACTAGATCTACGCGGCCCTACGCCTTGTGCGAATTCTCGACTTAGCGTTTATGATCGCGTCACGCGTTTTTGCGGGATCGAAGCCGAAGTAGCGGCAGATTGAGATGAATGAGAGGATGTACTCATCGTCATCACTCATGAGGTACTCCATGGCTTCCTCGCGAAGCTCAGAACCGGATTGAAGATCCTCAATTGTTCGAAGGATCATCGCCCTCATTAATTCACTAACCGCTGTGTATCCGTTCCCGCCGAGATACGACAGATCCATTTCAGGTAAGTTATCCGAATTGCCCACACCAGACTCCGAGAAATCACTAGCCACGTTTCCTCCTAGAAGCTACCTTGTACTTACACGTTCACTTTTCAGCAGGCTGAAAGCGAATGCCAGCCAACGGGATGCGTTCCCGTCGTCTAATCTAAAGAGGGTTATGCGAAGTTTGACGGAAATGACTCGTCTAACCACGAAAATAATCGTAGCTTTTTGAAGATTTTTAGCTCGGGTGTTCGTTATAGTCGGGAATGGTCTGGATTAAGACCGATTAAGGCCCTTACTTAAGTCTTCCTAGAGCAAAATCAATCACTGAATATAGGGCTTCAGCAGCTTCTTGCGATCCGCCATCATGGTTGGTGAGGGCAGAATTAAGGGACTTGCGGGCTTTATCTCCATAGCTTTTAGCCAGATCTTTGGCTGATGCTACATAAGGGCTAGACACCAATTTCTTAAGTGAATTTGCGGCGTATGCAGCCTCTTCGCCAGGTATAGGTGTCTCTAATAGCCTTTTAGACTCTGGGTCTTCAGAGGCCAGCCAGATGACATTAACTACAGAAGGCTTTCTCTCGATTATGTCGAGTCCCGGCTGTTTTCCCAGAACATCTTCGGTGGATGTAACATCAAGTACATCATCGATAATCTGGAAGGCGATGCCGAGGTTCTCTCCAAAGTCAGAGAGGTTGCTGGCTGTGATATCCGAGGTACCGGTTAAATGAGCGGCGCAGAAAGCCGCCAGCCTAAATAGCGAAGCCGTTTTGCGTTTGGCAATCGTCAGACTTGTCTCTAGGGAGTGGCGCTCTATGTGCAGAGGGGTCTCTAGAGCTTCTCCTTCAACCAGCTCGATGCATGCCTGTTCCGTAGCAGCTATTGCTACTTCGTCTAAGCGGGCACACAGGCCAAAAGCTCTAGTTAACAAGAAGTCGCCAGAAAGCAGTGTTAGTGGGGTTCCAAATTTAGCGTACGGCGATTGTTTATGCCTCCGTATAGGGGACTGGTCGATGATGTCATCGTGCATTAAGGTCGCCATATGGATTAGTTCAATGCCAGCTGCGACGTCTAATAATTTGTTAGAGATCTCTTTTCCGCCAAGAGCCTTCGCGCAAAGGAGAGTAAGAACCGGTCTAATCCTCTTGCCTCCAAGGGAGAGGAGGTAATCTGGAATTTCCCGCATTGGAACTACGTCTGACTTAAAGGCCTTTCGTATTACCTCTTCGACGCGTGATAACTCAGGAACGAGCTTCATCGCCGCGTTAAACCGCTCTGATGGGGTTCTGATGCTGGTTCCTGGAAGGCTGGCCGAGTTCATATTTAGTTTTGGGTCTGCTGGCGGAGAGAGGCGAATTGGTGTCCTGTAAAAGCGTGCTTAATGAGCTCCCTTGGACAAGAGAGCAGTTCGCCACAAGCCGCTAGTAAGATCTGATTGTCCCCAACGGGATTCGAACCCGTGTCTTGACCGTGAAAGGGTCACGTCCTAGGCCAGGCTAGACGATAGGGACTAAAGTCAAACAGCCATTAGTTTAACGAAGTTATTGTCTTAAGTCGATAGTCTTAAAGCGAGATTCGTACTATTAAAAACAATATTGCCTTAAGAACTCTAATGGTATGGGAAATATAAGCTACCAAAAGCTCCAGGAGCTCGCTAATGGACTCGGTCTATCCGTTGTGGGTGTTGCAGGGGCTGATAGCCTTTTAGAGGACGGCCAGCGATTGCGTAAATGGCAGGAGGCCGGCTTCGCTGGCGATATGGTATTTATGCAACGTGACCCAGATCTACTATCTAGCCCACGGAGAATCGTTCCTGAGGCGAAAAGTGTGGTCGTTGTAGGCGCATACTATGACCGGCAGCCCAGGCTGCCGCTACCGAAAGGACACGGAAGGATAGCCAGGTATGCGTGGGGACGGGACTATCACAAGGTACTTCGGGCCAAGCTAAAACAGCTCCTTGAATCGGTTTGTAGCAGTGTTGACGGACCTGTTAATAGCCGCCTCTTCTCCGATTCGGTCCCGCTTTTAGAGAGAGCGCTAGCCCGCCAGGCGCTCGCCGGTTTTATCGGCAAAAATACCATGTTCATATCTCCGCGCGCTGGAAGCTTTCTTTTCTTGGGAGAGATCATTTGGGATCTTGAGGTTTCCGACCTTCCTAAAAGGGTGGTGAAGGCCAAATGTGGTACGTGCTCAAGCTGTCTTGATGGCTGCCCTACGGGGGCGTTTGCTGGAGAGAGGATTTTAGATGCACGAAAGTGCATATCATACCTAACAATAGAGAAGAGAGGCGCGCTTACACACCAGGAACGTGGATGGTTAGGGGAGTGGGTTTTCGGATGTGATGTCTGTCAGGACGTCTGTCCGTTTAATGTTATATCAAGTAAGCAATTGCTTCGTGCCGATATCGCAGAGCTTAGATCTGAAAAAGGAGTTGGCCAAAGTGTCGATCTTATCGAGTTAATCAAGATGAGAGACGACGCTAAGTTCCTTGCGAGATTCGCCGGAACGCCGATTATGAGAACTAAACGAGAGGGGCTAGTTAGGAATGCCGCTGTAGTAGCCGCTAATCGGCACTACGTTGAGGCTCTTAATGCGCTCGAAGAAGCTGCGTTGTATGATTCCTCAGTGGTAGTAAGGAGTCATGCTCTCTGGAGTTATATAGTCATCTCAGAGAGAGAGGGGAACAGTGATGGATCCCGGGCAAATATGCTGATGGAGAGCGCCGCAAAAGATAGCGACCCTCAGATGCAAAGAGAGTTAAGTCTTCTGAGAGGTTAACGTTAGTGAGGGTTGCGAAAAGTGCCAGGACCCTACAAAATCCCCCGTATGAAGATAAATATTACTCCTCTTTTGTTATTGTGTTTTTTATTTGTATCGGGGTGCGCCCCCGAGATAGGTTTAAACCTTGCAGTGCCCAGTTTGCCAGAGCCTGAGATCTCAGTTGATTCGGCCGACACTAGTGCAGGTGTAAAGGTGCGCGTTGGGAAATTTGTTGATTCAAGACCGGAGCAGACGGTTGTTGTGATTGATGGCCGTAAAGTTGATTCAGAGGGAGATCTTTCGCGTTTAGTAGAAGAGGGATTTGAGCGATATCTGAGGCGTGTAGGCGCTCGAATTTCGGTGCTAAACGCACCGACTATAGAGGGTCAGATCGTTGATTGGAGCGCTCGGATAGAGCCAGGGTTCCCTACGTCTGAAGGACAGGCTGTAGCGAGGCTGAAAGTTACTGTTCATGATAGTCGTGGACATCCGATATATCACGCCACTTTTTCTGGGGAATCAACTACATCACATCCTATGTTGGGCACAGATGAGGTGCAAAAACTTCTGACTCAAGCTATGGCCAGTGCTATTGAGGCGGCGGTAAAAGATGATGACTTTATCTCTCAGCTCTCAAAAGGGCGTATAAGCTAGCCGGCTGATAATCGATGCCTATTACTTCCAGTGATTTTATATCGTGTGTTCTCCCGATTTTGAGGGGCCTATCTGAGTTACTTCTTGCCTCAGCTAAGGGAGATAAGGGAGGGGTTTCGAAAAAGAGAGATGGGAGTCTCGTTACTGAGATCGATCGATTAGTTGAAGCGAGGCTAGTGGAAGTTTTAGCCGCTCGCTTTCCTAGTATTCCGATATTAGGGGAGGAGGGTGCGATCGATGTTGGCATTAAGGGAGCAGAGGACCTCTATATTCCATTTATAACGGCGGAACAGCAGATCGTTATTGATCCGATTGATGGCACTAAGAACTTTATTGATGGACGCCGCGAATACTGCATGGCAGTAGCTTTGTGCCGTAAAGTCGGAGATGGGATCTGGCCAGTTGCGGGGGTAGTTTTGATTCCAGAGTCTGGTGAAGTATACCTCAGTGATGGGCAAAGTGTATCTGTCGAGGACTTGAAATCTGGTGTTAGAACCGCAGTAAAGAGAGAGAGTCCAAAAGAGAATAAGGTATCAGTTAATTCACGCGACCGCGCTTGGTTATCTAGCGTTGGGTTAGCTGCGGCGGTACCTTGGATTTCGAGTGGCTCTAGCGTTTATGATTTCCTTAATACGTCGCTTGGCCGACAAAGAGGCTCCATAGTCGGAGCTCAGCGTCTCTGGGATCTAATGGCTCCATTAGCGATTGCTTCAGTTTTAGGTTTGGTTTTGCGAGATATTTCATCGGGTGAGATCGTTTCTAGTATCGGTATGCAAGAGCTGAGTGCTGAAACTGACTTGAGGCCGTGGGGCTTGGCGAGAAAGATGCTACTAGCGTTGCCGGAGCAGGGTATTTCGGATTTGGTAGGGAAGTTAGCGTAGGGCGGTCGACGTGCCTATAGATGGGGTACTCTTTCTCTCTAGGGCTCGGTTTTTTTCCCTTCTGCACGCAACTCTATCCCTCCTGCGCGCGATATTTAGAGAGTCTTTTTAACAGTAGAGGCTCTCTAATGATAAAATACCATCAAAAAGGCAGTGTGTTATTTATTACCTTCTCTGTGGAGGAAGGGCTGCTTTTTCAAGCGAACCCGCTTTGTACGGCTATCATACAGAGCTGCCTTGTAGCGGCATCGAAGCTTTATCCTATTAAGATATCTCACATTACTGCTGAGGCCACACACTTTCACACTATTATTACAGTTTTAAACCCGGACCATGTGCAGGCTTTTCTTAGGCATTTTAAGACCGAGTCTGCGCATGCGATTAACGCCGTCCTAGGAAGAAAAAAGAGAACAGTGTGGTGTGACGGGTACGACAGTCCGCGAATTCTGACCCTATCTAAAGCGATGTCAATCATATCCTATATCTATGGCAATCCAGCCAAGGACAATCTCGTGTCATCAATAGAGGAGTACCCAGGATTCTCAACGTGGCAGATGTTTAGATCCGGTGAGACAACGAAGATGTGGAAGAGATTTAGACGTCCGCAGTACCGGTGCCTTGCGCCAGAAAGTCATAACCTAAGAGGTTATACAAAAGAGGCTCAGCGACTCCTTGATGGATCGTCAGAGGTTGAGACATTTACCCTAGAGCCAAATGTGTGGATGGAGGCGTTTGGGATAACAGATCCTGAGCAGCAGAAACGAATTAACGATAGGATTGTTGAGCGCGTACGCACCTTAGAGAAGCGTGCTGCTGAGAAGCGGAAACGCGAGAAAAAGACCGTCATTGGACGCAGACGACTAGAGCAGCAGAAGATCGATACATCTTATAGACCGGACCGAAAGGGAAGGAAGACGTGGTGCCTCTCGGATAACCGCTCGTTAAGAATTCAGTATATAAAAAAGTTAAAGGGACTACGAAAGGAAGGGCAAGCGATTAGAGCCAAGTGGATTATGGGCGATAGAACCGCTGTGTATCCACCTGGTTTGTATCCTCCGTCGTTTCCGAAGTTAGCCAATGTCGTAGGCTGCTAGAGTCCTCTCATATCCCACAGTGCGACTTCTGATTCGCAGCGCCGACGTGTATCTACGGTCGGCGGTTTTTTGGTTTGATTCCATCGCATTTTAGCGCATTGCAGTGTTTTGGTGCTGTATTGACGTTTCGACCAGTCCGCCGCCGGTCCCGGTAGCCCGGCTACAGGGACTCGGACCCGCTCTTGGGTGTCCCAATGACGAACTCAAGGGGGGCGGGGGCGGCTTCGAATCAGAGACTTGTAAAAAGCGAAGTGTTCCCATTATCTTTCTAATTATGGCAACTCTTTCCCGGCGCGAATTACTCTCTCTCATCTCTAAGACGTCATGCGCTGTTTACGCTAGCCCCATGATATTTGGGGGGTGTAGCCCCCTTACTCAATTGTTTCCAGCGCTAGGAAGCCACTCTGTTCTTTCGTCGCTATCGCCTATTGACCGCTCTCTGGGTGATGGACCTGTAGGGGCCGAATTCTTCGGCGATACTCCATCAAAAGCCCACTCACTACTTTGGAATAAAGCGCGAGTCCTTGACGAACGGGGCGGAATGCCTAAGCCTTCCGAATACCGGCCGATAGTTGTCGTGGGTGGGGGGATGTCTGGTCTTACATCCGCATATCTTCTTCGCGACCAGGCACCGATAGTCCTTGAGCAGGCATCGCGTTTGGGGGGGAATTCAAAGGGGCAGTCTTGGCGCGGAATAGATTATTCGATCGGCGCTGCTTATTTCTGCGTGCCCGAGGCAAACTCGCCAACAGCCAGGCTCTTTCAAGAGCTCGGGCTTAGCTCGCGTCACCGTCTAACAGATGATGCAGGTCTCGTTGCGACTAAAAGTGGCCTTATTCGCGACTTTTGGTCGGGAGCCAATCTGGAAGAGGCGGAAGCCAAACAGGTTAAGAGGCTTGTTCGTTATTTAAAAGATATCCTTGAAGGGAAAACCTTGCCGTTTCCTGATCCGTCGCGAATCGATAGCTCCGCAAGAAAGAGTTTTGAGTTTCTTGATAAGTCGTCTCTGAGACGTCATTTAGAACGAGTCGTCGGGCCTCTATCCCCTACGCTAGGAGCGATTCTTGAGCAGTACTGCTGGTCGTCATTTGCCGCGTCAGCCTCGGAGATAAGTGCCGCTTCCGGTCTTAACTTCTTAGCCGCCGAGTTCGGTCCGATTGCCACTTTTCCTGGAGGTAATTCAGCGGTTGCTGAAGCGCTATGCGAACAACTACATGCACAGCTACCACCAAGCTCCTTACGCGCAAACGCGACCGTGATTGATGTAAGAGTTCAAGGAGACACGGCTCTTGTATCATATATTGATAGCGATGGTCAGATAGTTACAATAGAGACTTCTTCCGTGGTCATGTCATGCCCAAAATTCGTCGTGGCTAAAATTCTTAACGACATAGAGCCCTCGCGCGTCTCGGCTATTCAGGAGCTAGAGTACCGCGCCTATATCGTTGCTAATGTGCTGTTGAAGGGAACCTCCTCTATATCGGCGTATGATCTCTATCTGATTGGCGATAAAGAAGCCCGCGGAATCAATCCTCAGCAGGAGAGCGCGGCTCGTGGAGTTACCGATGTGGTTAAAGCTGACTATGCCCAAGGAGCATCTGGTTTTTCGGTTCTGACGCTTTATCGAGCCTATCCGTATCGGGGTGCTAGAGCACAGCTCTTACATGACGGTGCCTATCAAAGTGTGCGCACGGAGATGATGGATCAACTTTCCGGTGAGATCCTTCCCTTGTGCGGATTTACTCCGGATGCCATCCAAGATCTAAGAATCGCCCGCTGGGGACACCCGATCGCTGTATCTCGAGCTGGTTTGGTCAGTAAGGGGGTAAGCGATATCCTTCGCAAACCATTCCGCGATCGCGTCTTTTTTGTAGAGCAGGACAACTTGCCTCTTCCCGCTATCGAAACAGCTCTAGGAGAAGCATTTTTTTGGAGCGATCAGATACGCGCAAGAGTAGCTAACTCCCACACCATTAAGCACGCAAAATAAGAATCCGCTTACTCCATCTTGTGGCTTGTTGCCTGGGGAGATGCGGGAGTTAGTGGCATGCATCGCTCTCTCAGGGTGCGGCGTGACGAGGTGATTATTTATGGGGAGTAGGAAGCTTTTCTAGTTTGCACAAGCCAAGGCTTCGGCTGATCTAGATATCTATAATCAGATACTCGGCCGATCTCTTAAGATCGTAGCGTGCTAAATCCCCTCCCGCGCCATATCCCGCGCAACCCTATCCAGCAACGCGTCAAAGAGAAGGGGATCGCGCGCTCTGTTTTGTTTTAGAATCTCAAACGCTCGCTGCAGCTCTCCACGCTCAATGTGCCACGATGCGATCGCTCGGTAACGATCCGATATTAATCTTGGATCAACGCCTTGTCTCTCTGCTTCGGCACACGCTTTAAGAGCTCCATCTGGTCGCCCAAGTTCAAGCTCAAGCTCTGAGATCCTAATCAGATAAAAATATGGGTTCTCCCAATCAGGCCGTGAAGCTAGAGAGCGTTGGTCGATGTGCTCTCTGTATGACTTTATGGCATCTTCATAGCGGCCCTGCTCAGATAGGCTTTCAGCCTCTTCGATTGATCCGGATAGGCGAGAAGACGCACAAGCGGAGAAGATAAGGGATATTAACGCGCAAAGTGCTCCGACCCTAGAAAGTAACGACCTCTCATACTCTTTTGATGATAGAGTGTTCTTGCCATCTGGGCTGCGCCACCTCTTGTGAAACCACACCCACTGACTCGGATATTTGCGTATCAGCGACTCTAGCCTTTGGTTGTATATCTCTAGAACCTTCTCCTCGCTAACTTGATCGGGGATCTCAGACGCAAAAACAGAGTAACGTAACCAACCGGTCCTAAATATAAACGCAGTGACAAACCTGGCGTTCATCTTTTGCCCCAGGGTGATTAGCGACACAGGGGTCTTGGCGGGTGAACCAAAGAAGGGAACAGCGATACTGTCTACTCGGGTATCTTGATCGATCAGAGCAGCTAAGACTCGCCGTTCATTTAAGCACGATATAAGCCGTTTTAAGCCGGCTCGGTCAGATCTCCAGATCGTTTCTATCCCATAATCTTCGCGGATCTTCTTTAGTAGGGCCTGGGCGCTAGGGCTTCTGGCTTCTCTTCCGATAGTTGTTAAGGGGATCCCGCGCGATATGACCCATGCCGCTAAGAGATCCCAATTCCCAGTGTGTCCAGTTAGGGTGATTAAGGGCTTAGAGTCTGATACCCACTCCTGTATCTCATCCCAGTTCTCACAGGTGATATGTTTGCTTGCGCGCTTTAGAATAGGCTTAACATTTAGCGATTCAAGTAGCGTTTGCCCAACATTGGAGAATACCCGTGGAGTGATAGTCCGCCACGGGGCCTCGGGTAGAAAAGCTCGGAGCTGCAATGAAGCAAAACGTCTCTCTCTGATGGGTAACAGGCCAGCTAGATATCCGAGGGTTAGTCCCAAAGCTGAGCGTACACTGTAAGGAAGGCAGCTCAGTAACCTGGCGAATAAGAGTAGGAGTCTCTCGCTAAGTTTGCTACTAAATTTTTGATTGATGATTGCCTGAGGGGCTTCTGAATTTTTCATTGACGTTAGATGTTAGGCGAACTCCATTCCATATCATCATCTTTAGGCATCTTAGCCCGTAATTCATGCATAATCAGAAAATCCGCCAATCGGTCTAGTGCAAGGATCCCACGATAGCTGCCATCTTTGGTAACGGCTAGTACCTGATTGCCACTACTTTCCATCTGAGCATAAGCATCAGCCAAGGATGCGGCTACATCTATCTCAGGAATAGACCTCTGCATAAGCTCACCAACGTAGTCATCAGCTCGCGTTACTGCATGTTCGAGGATATCATCACGGGTGACGATCCCTAAAAGGGAATTCCCGTTCATTACGGGATAGAGTGGCTGCCACGAAGTGAGGATAGTCTTTAAAGCCCGTGAAATAGTTGTTCCGTGGGGAAACGACTGAAGTCGCTCCATAGGGATCATCGCGTCCTCGATTGAGAATGCGCTGGCGATCATCTTAGTCTGGGCTCTTACATGCTCCTGCATCGCTCCCAAGAATACGATAACAGCGATAGCGAATAGAACCGGTTGCTCTAGGTAGACAGCGGCGACAGCCAGTAGAAGGCAGATCCCCTGACTAATTCGAGCGGCGATAGTTGTCGCGTTCTTCACATCACAGAGCCCTAGAACCGCCCTTAGCACCCGTCCTCCATCCATAGGAAGAGCCGGAAGAAGGTTAAAGGTGGCTAAAGCTATATTAGTTAGAAAAAGCCGCAGTAGAAAAGTGAACTCTATCGATTCAGGCCTCGAGATATCCGGTAGGGTGATAAATGGGTAGATCATCGCCGCTATAAAGATATTAACGGCTGGGCCTGCGATCGAGATCAGTAACTCTGCCCGTGGGTTTGGTTGTGAGACGATAGCCGCTATACCACCAAAAGGGTAAAGCGTTATATCTCTAGTTAGAACGCCAAATCTTTTCGCCACTAGTGCGTGTCCAAGTTCATGGAGGAGCACACACCCAAAAACAGCTAAAACAAAGAGAGCCTCGTTAAGCGGAGATCCACTATCGCTTCCAAAGACTAGCCAGATCAAAAGAAGCAAGAAGGTTAGGTGAATCCGAATAGGGATACCCCCCAAACTCCCAACGTTAATACTCCAACCTGCGCGTGCTTTTTCCACGGTTTGCCCCCTAGACTGTCTTAAACCATACCAAACTACCCCTGAGTCAGGCTAGCTTAGCAGGAAATTCCTGGCACAGGGGTAACGGCTATTTGGCGTGAGTGCTTGCTATAAGGCGAGGATTTTGGATTTTAGGCAGAAGATGCTAAAATTTCGTCACTTTTTACTGCGTCGGTTTTAACGCCCCACGGGCGTTAGAGACGCTTCCAGATGAGGAAAAATGGTGAATCAGGCTACCAAAGTTGGAGTAGTGGGTCTGGGCTATGTTGGGCTTCCGCTGGCGCTGGCCTTAGGGCGTGCGTTTCCGCAAACTATTGGCTTTGATGTTAGCGAGAGCAAGGTAAATGCGCTGCTGTCAGGTCAGGACCCAACATGTGACGGATTTGAAGGTGAGGTTAAGGAATCTCAGGTCCGTTTTACCACCGATGAGGCGTCTCTAGGTGAAGCTGATGTAATCATAGTAGCCGTGCCCACGCCGATAGATGAAAACCGCCAGCCCGATCTAACCCCTCTGGTAAAAGCCAGTCAGTCAGTGGGAAGAAACATTAAGCGTGGCGCAGTTGTGGTGTTTGAGTCAACAGTATACCCAGGTGTCACAGAAGATGTTTGCGGTCCGATAATTGAAAAAGAGTCGGGGTTTGTTAGAGGTGTTGATTTCTTTTTGGGTTACTCCCCAGAGCGAATCAATCCTGGAGATAAAGAGCATACCTTAGAGAAGATCGTTAAAGTGATCGCTGGAGAGAATCCAGAGGTAACAGAGAAGATCTCCGAGGTTTACGGTGCAGTTGTTAAAGCCGGTTTATTTAAAGCATCGAGTATTCGTGTCGCTGAGGCAGCCAAGGTAATTGAGAACACGCAAAGAGATCTCAATATCGCCTTAATGAATGAGCTGTCGATTATTTTTGATCGGATGGGGATCCGCACCACGGATGTCTTACAGGCGGCGGGGACCAAGTGGAACTTCCTTAAGTTCTCTCCTGGACTCGTCGGCGGGCATTGTATCGGAGTTGACCCGTATTATCTGACAGCAAAGGCGCAGCAGCTTGGCTACCATCCGCAGGTGATACTTGCAGGAAGGCGTATCAACGATGATATGGGCCGCTTTGTGGCGCAAAGAACAGTAAAGTTAATGATTCAATCTGGAATAGCGCTAAAAGGCGCTAAAATCGGCATACTCGGTGTGACTTTCAAAGAGGATGTGACCGACACCCGTAACAGCCGCGTTCCGGATATAGCTTATGAGCTAAAGGAGTTTGGGATAGAGCCTGTAATTCACGATCCTTTGGCTGACTCAGAGGTGGTGCGTCATGAGTATGGGTTGGAGCTAAGTCCGCTAGCGGACCTAAACGGGCTCGAGGGATTGATAGTAGCTGTCGGGCATCGGCAGATCCGAGAGGCTGGCATCGCATCTCTCGCAGAGCGTGTGCTCCCGGGCGGAGTTTTTGTTGATATAAAATCGTTGTTTAATCCGAGTGACGTTCCAGATCACGTAGCGTATTGGAGTCTTTAAGAGATGGTAGGAGAGGGGGTAGGACACGGAACGTGGTTGGTAACAGGTGCGGCTGGATTTATCGGTTCGCACCTAGTTGAGAAGCTGCTTAATCTCGGTCACCGTGTGATTGGAGTCGACAATTTTTCGACGGGCTCACAAAAAAACATCGATGCTGTTAAGGCCGGGGTAACTAGTGAAAAGGCCGCGAAACTGGCTTTTTTCGAGTTAGATATTAGGGATCGGTCTAGTCTCACGGAACTGGTTCGCCAGCACTCGCCCCGCTACATTTTGCACCAGGCGGCGCTCGGGTCTGTTCCGAGGTCTATCGCTGATCCGATCTCTTCGCACGAGTCAAATGTCGATGGTTTTATCAACCTTCTTGAGGCAGCACGAGCAGGATCAGTAAAGCGCGTTGTGTACGCGTCGTCTAGCTCGGTTTATGGAGACATCTCTGATAAATCAAAGGTTGAGTGGAGGCTCGGAAACTGTCTATCGCCCTACGCCGCCACTAAGAGGATCGATGAGATATATGCGCAGGTTTACGGGCGCGCCTTTGGACTTGAGACTGTCGGACTTAGATATTTTAACGTCTTCGGCCCCCGTCAGGATCCAAATGGTCCGTATGCAGCGGTGATACCAAGGTGGCTTGCCGCGATGTCTCGCGGAGAGGCAGTTACGATCTATGGTGATGGCACTACGTCCCGAGATTTTTGCTACATCGCGAACGTAGTGGACGCTAATATCAGGGCGGCGACAGCCTCATCCGATAGCAAAGCGATTAATTCTGTGGTGAATATAGCGTGTGGAGCGACAACTAGTTTGCTCGAGCTTGAGAGGATGCTTCGGGCATCGGTCGCTAGCGCGCTTAAAAAGGCGCCTGATTCGTTGCCATCTCCAAAGTTTGAGCCATTTAGGCAGGGTGACATCGCCCATTCATTGGCTGATATCTCATTTGCAAGGGAGACCCTCGGTTACATACCGGCTTACTCAGTAGAGCAGGGGCTAGCTGAGTTAGTTAAAGCAGATCCGCAGTAACTACTCACCTGATTTTTGCCGCTCTTCCTTAGCGGGCTTTCGCGACCCTGCGGGAGGGTTGTATCTCCTGAAGTCTCTTGGCTATTATCTGCCGTCAGTGCTAGCATCTGGAGCATGGATATCCTCCCGCAGTTATTGGTTAACTCGCTTATTACCGGCAGTATCTACGCCCTGGCCGCTTCGGGTTTGTGTCTCTCGTTCGCACTACTTAAGATATTAAACTTCGCTCACGGGCACATGATGATGCTTGGGGCTTACATATTTCTCCTTTTTTCTCTCGATCTAGGAAACTCACTGCCCACCGCTGGAGTATTGGCGCTTGTGGCGATGGGTTTAGTAGGTGCAGTTATCCTCTCGGTTTTTGTGATGCCGTTTTTGCGCTTTAGCCCGCTCTTGCCGTTTGTGACGACCTTGGCATTGGCTTCTATGTTGGAGGCGATCGTGTCGATCGCTTTCGGAGTAAACGTGAGATCTCTCTCGACGGGCGAGGAGCTAACAAGTTGGGAATTCGGTGGGGTATTTATCACCCCGATTCAGATCATTATTATTGTAAGCGCCCTGGTTATCTTAGTGACTATGGCATTGATTATTCACGGCACCGGTGTCGGGCGGCGGGTTCGAGCTCTGTCAGAGAACCAGCACGCGTCCCAGGCGCTCGGAATCGGGGCTCGGAGGATTAACTACACAGTATTTATCATCGGCACGGTATTAGCGGCGTATGCTGGTGTTCTTGTAGGTTACGAGACAAATCTCCAGCCGACGATGGGCAACGCATATACGATTAAGGCCTTCGCGGCGATGATACTCGGTGGATTGGGTAGTATCTGGGGAACAGTTATCGGGTCTTACATCCTGGGACTCGTTGAGAATCTCTCGATCGGCCTAGATTTTGGAGGATACTCCCTGCCGGCTGGGTACAAAGATGCCTTCGCTTTTCTGATTATTTTACTGGTTTTACTCTTCAGGCCGCAGGGTCTGTTTGGTGTTAAAAAGAGGAGCGCGTAGTTGTTATGGGCGCAGTTCTTGAGTTCCTCGCATCAGAATACGTTATACATCTGGCGATCCTAGTTTGTATGTATGTCATACTGGCTCAGGGGCTTAATCTCACCTTTGGCCTTGGACGACTTTTTAACTTGGCACATGTAGCCTCGTTTGCTATCGGGGCTTACGCGACCGCGCTCCTTTCAGTAGAGGCAGAGGCCGGATTTTTGGTTTGTGTGTTGGCCAGCATGCTAACCAGCGGTCTCTTCGCTGTTTTGCTCGGAGGAATTTCGCTAAGGCTGACGCAGGATTACTTCGCGATCGGGACTCTCGCTTTTAGTTCAGTGGTCTCTAGCCTGCTCATAAATTGGAAGAGCCTCACGCGGGGAGTTTTAGGTATCCCAGGAATCCCCAGACCTGAGATCTTTGGCTTTGATTTTTACAACAACACTAATTTTTTAGTTCTGATATTCCTGGTCGCTGTTATCTCTCAGATCTTCTTCTTTATGCTTCATAGGGGCGGCTTCGGGAGATTTTTACGAGGACAAGCGGAGTATGATGAAGCGATGCTCGCGGTCGGGCGCGATACGGGACTCGTTAGGAACATCAGCTTCCTTCTTTCATCGGCCACCGCGGGGTTAGCAGGCAGCTTTTTCGCTTATTATCTAAACTATATCGACCCGTCGTCCTTTTCGCTTAGCGAGATGGTTTTTGTTCTCACTATCGTTGTAGTGGGGCGACCCGGATCCTTTTGGGGTGTCACTCTTGGTACAGCGTTCCTGGTTCTGTTGCCTGAGCCTCTGCGTTTCATCGAGATCGACTCTGCTTACCTTGGACCAGCAAGGCAGCTTCTTCAGGCGGTTATTCTATTCACAGTTGTTTATATAAATCGTAGGTCACTCTTTCCACCACAAAGAGAGGTGTAAAATATGCTTAATGTATCTGACATTCACGTCTCTTTTCAAAAGAGTAAGATCTTAAATGGGATCTCTCTCACCGTTGAGTCTGGTGAGACAGTTGGAATCATCGGTCCAAACGGAAGTGGTAAGACCACTTTTTTTAATACCCTTTCAGGTTTCGCTACTCCTAGCGCAGGCTCGATAACACTAAATGGAGAGGATGTGAGCTCTGTCAGCGCTGATGACCGCGCGAAGAAGGGGATGGGGAGAGTTTTTCAGAACTTCGGAATATTTAAGGAGATGACCTTGATGGAGAACCTCCTAGTGGCGCTCGAGGCACGAAATAGTATTTTCGAGGCGCTGATTCCATGGGGAGCAAAAAAAGAAGCTCGTCGCGCGAAGGCTATTGAGTTCTTAGAGGAGATTCACCTTGAGGCGCGCGCCAATCAGAAAGCCGGGAGTCTCTCAGGCGGCCAGATGCGCCTTTTAGAGATCGTCAGAGTTTTAGCTACAGGTGCCAATTTGCTACTTCTTGATGAGCCGACCGCAGGTGTTTCGCCGCGCATGAAGGAGGAGGTCGCTGCGTTTATCACTAAGGTGCAGGCGATGGGCAAAACGGTTTTGGTCATAGAGCACGATATCACCTTCATTCAGAAATTTTGTAAAAGGATCGTAGTCCTAGAGAGTGGCACGGTTGTGCTCGATGATACACCGGAGCGGGTCTGCGCCGATGAGCGGCTGCAAGAGGTGTATTTCGGAAAGAAGGCAGTTGGCGCAGCTTAACTAGCAGAGGTAAAACATCACTAGCGCGATAAGCTATTGAAATTTAACTATTTTTCTGCTCGCGATCTCTTCATGGACTTTGCGTAGGATCGCGCTTTCTGCTAGTCTCAATTAGCTGCGGGCATCGCCCGCATGTGTCTTTGTTTAGTTAAAAGTATTTACCTAGGGCTTTTATCCTGGAGGATGTAGTGGAAGATTGTACTGGTACTCAGTGTGCCCGAAATTTTTTAACTGACGAGGGGCGAAATAGCTCACCTTTCTCCCGGGACTCTTCGGTGTCCTTTGTGATCTGCGGCGAGAATGAGATCTCTGATTTTGAGCTTCATCCTTTAGAGCAAGAAGCGTTAGGCGTCGCGGTTTCTGAGAAGCGCCGAAAAGACTTTCGGCTTGGTAGAGCCGCTGCTCGGAAATCTCTCGCTTTAACCGGCTTTCCTGTCGTGACCCCGATTCTTAGGGGAGAACATAGGGAACCACTATGGCCAGTCGGAGTCGTGGGCTCTATCGCGCACTGCGCAGGATACGGGGTCGCTGCTACTGCATGGCAGCAAGATGTGCCAGCAATCGGTATCGATATTCAGCTGATTGAAGAGCGCTATACTGACGAATTAATCGCAAGATTCGCTGACCCAGATGAATTTGACTGGGTTCGATCGGATCCTGCTTTACGAACCGAGCGCGCAGTTAGATTGTTTTCAGCAAAGGAGAGCGTATTTAAAGCGTTGTATCCGCTCCGTCGTGTGTGGTTCGCTTTCGATGTCGCGCACCTTACACCGGTGCCGGGGAAAGATGCCTTTAAAGCATCTGTTAGGCTTCCTGCTTTGTCTTCCGGAGTGATAGAGATGGATGTTGGTATCAGCTATCACGATGGTCATATTATTACTGGTACGGTGCTCTCTAAGCCGCTGATGTAAGCCTGCTTACTCCGCGGAGGTAACTCTAACCGCAGATGTCGCGGTGATTACATTTCCCTTGGGGCTCATTAAAGAAACCGTGAATTCTATTATCACGGGGAGTTTTCCTGCTCTTTGCTCGTCCCAATTTGGACTCCATGTTTTAGCTTTATTGTCAAAAAACCGGAGACTGAAGGCCACAAGGTTAGTAGTAATAGGGAAATGGATCTCTTTGCCACAATCCTTAAGAATCTGGCCAGAGGAGGGGGTCTCTGAGCGTACAAGGGCCAGAGGAGCATCGCGCTCCGAGCGTCGCTCCGGATCTTGTTGCATTGAGTATTTTAACATTACCACTCCGGTCTGACCGCTGGCATCTGCTGTTTGTTGGCCGGCTCCTTTAGCCATAAATTGAATAGTCGCGCCTCGTTCATCAGAGGTACCTACAAGATATCTAGCTGGTCCGGCACTCTGATTCTGAGGTGGCGGGGCCGCTACTGGGCCATCCGGGCAGTTAAAAAGGCTCCGTCCTGGCATTGCAACCGCTAATTGTAGTTCACGCGAGAGTCGAGTCAGGAGCGAGTTGGCGATATACATCGCGTCTCGGCGATCCTCAATCAGTTCCTTCGCTGTAACGATTCCGCGCAGCATCTGATAATTTAGAGTAACCATAACAGCCAATATTGCTATGGCTATTATAACCTCGATTAGCGTGAAACCGCTGTCGTTCGGCCGTCGTGTATGCGGAAAGGGAGGCTTCATCTTACTGTTGTTTAGGTCTCTGATAGACTAACTGAATGGACTCATCGGAACCTGGACCCCAACTAAGCCTTAAGACAATTCGCCGCATCTGCTCGACCGACTCGTTCATCGGAATGGGAATCTCAACGTCATCTGCGGAAACACTAGCTGTCATAGCGTCGAGTGCTGGAGATTCCGTGCGTTCACCAAGTCCTGTTATATTGAGTTGCTGCATTAAATCCTTAACAGGAGAGTTTCCCTGGGATATGAAAGAGAATTCAGCGTCATTAAGGATCTCAATCGATGCCATAATCCTGCGCGCAGCAAGCATAGCTGTCTGAGCATTTGTGTCCCGGATGGTCCGTCTGACGGCCGCTCCCTGCATGCCAATCAATATACTGGCGGATACAGCTAATAAGGCAAGTGCAACCGTTACCTCAATAAAGGTAAATCCACGGACAGCCCTAGTACGATTGTGATTTAATCGACGCTTTGTCGCGGCATAGTCCATTTAAAGTCCCTGTAGCCAGGATATACTTCAGCTAAACCGGTCCAAGGATTAGCTAATATCGTAATTGCGGTCTCTCCACCTGTGCTGATGTGTATTACTCCAAAATCGGAGACGCCACGGGGAGAGAATCTTATTGCAGGATTCGCAACGTCCTCCATCTCTCGCGAAATCTTCCCGTCAGATGTTACTACGTCTAGTAATATGTAGCGCCCCCCTAGTTTTGTGGGTTGCGCGAGCGACGGCATACTTGGTGGCGGAATCATGGTTGCGCTGGATGATGATTCAGGGCTCAATAGCAGAGCCAGATCCTCCTCTAGTGTATCAAGATTGAAAGCCGCCTGACGCCCATTCGACGTGCCCGCTAGCCCTGCGTTGTCCGGGCGCATCACTCCGACCTTAAAAGAGTTGTCTTTTAGGTCGAACTCCATACGGTAGAACTGCTGGTCAAGTATCGCTTGATTGTTTAAGAGAACGATCGTTTCAGTCAGCTTACGCAGCGTTGATTGTTCTCGCCAGAAGTCAACTGATCCCATCCTTACAGAAATAAGCCCCATCGTAAGCCCTATAACTACTATTACGAGAACGAGTTCAATTAGAGTGAACCCGCTCTCGTGTTGATGGGCTTTAGTGGAGCAAAAAGTCATTATGGGCCGGTAACGGTAATATCAGCGTCAGCTCCTGTACCTCCGTCTTTGCCATCTCCGCCGAGGGAACGTAGCTCGTAGGCCCGACCGTCCATTACACGGTATTGAATGTCACGGCCCCAAGCGTCCTTGGTATCATCTGCTTCGGCTTGAGCAAGCGACTGCGGGAGAGCGCTGTTTCTCATCTGGAAAATATAGATCGGCTCCTTTAAGCTATTAATCTTGGCTCGCGTTAGCTCTGCTTTCGCCTTGTCTCCAGCCTTAAAAACCTTGCCTCCAATAAACGCGCCAATAATGCCGACCATCATGAGAACCACGATAATCTCGATCAAAGTTAAACCCCGCTGAGAGGCGCCCGGCGATGCTCTCATTCTCAAAGATATCCTTGGGTCTACCAATTTAAGAAATCTGCTCTTCATAAATTAAACCTTAAGCTTTGTTTGTTTAAACTTCACTTTATTAACGACATAATCTCAGTTTCTGCCGTACTGCGCCATACAAAACCGCAGAGCTACCCGACGATCTGCATCAGCTCAACCATTGGCAATAGAACTGATATTACTATGGCGAAAACGATAACCCCCAGGAATATAATCATCATCGGCTCAAGAATAGTGGTTAGCCCCGCTATGGATGAATTGGCCTCCGCTGAGAATGTCTTTCCGGCCTTGTTCAGCATCGGCTCTAGCCGACCGCTCTTCTCTCCAATCGCCACCATCTGAGATAGTAGGTTTGGGAAATAGCCGCTCTTAGCTAGCTCCTTGGCTAGACTTCGCCCCTCTTTGACGCCCTCTCGGGCATCCTCCAGGGCCTTTTTCATGTGCGTGTTGCCGATGATGTTTTTGACTATGTCTAGAGCAGCTAGAACCTCAACGCCTCCGTTTAGGAGGGTAGCTAGGGTGGTAGCGACTCGAGCGGTGGAGACCTTTCGGTAGATCGAGCCGTAGATCGGGATTTTCAAGAAGAAGTTATCAAACCATGCCTTGCCTGCAGGTGTGGCATAGCGTTGTTTTACATAGAATACCAGAGCGACGATAGATCCCAGCATTAGCCACCAATACCCAATCACGAAATCGGAGATAAATATCACGCATCGTGTGGGCAGAGGTAAGGTTACCTTCTGCTTTACAAAGATCTCAACTATATTTGGCACTACAAATACAACCAGCGCGATAACCACCAGGATGCAGAAAAAAAACATCAGTACTGGATAGAATAGGGCATTAGTTACCTTACGGCGAAGCTCTAACTGAGATTCGTAATAATCAGCCAAGTTCTCAAGCGCCGTATCGAGAGTTCCAGAGGCCTCACCTGAAGCAACCATGTTGATGTAGAGACGCGGAAAGATCTTTGGATAAACGCCGAGAGCCTTTGCTAGAGACGAGCCCTGTTCAACGCGTTCCTTGATATCAACGATCACTCGCTTAAGCGCTGGAGAGTCAACTTGGTCTGCCAGAGCCAATAGTGCGCCAACAAGGGGGAGTCCGGCATTGGATAAGGTCGCTAAAAGTCTGGTGGCAAGTGTTAGCTGTTTAAGCGATACACGGTCACTGGTGAGTAGTTTTTTGACGTCTTTGGTTTTTTCAGCGGAAGCCTTAAGGGATTCCTTGATCTCGGTCGGAAATATATTTTGTACTCGTAGCTTCTGACGAGCTGTTCGGATGCTGTCAGCCTCTACTGACCCCTTTATCTTCTTGCCCCCCTGGTTAAGGGCTGAGTATTCGTAAACTGGCATCTAAAAATCCCTTAGCTAGCGTCGTCATGGCTGGCCAGCAGTACCTCTTCTACGGAGGTCAGCCCAGCTAAAACCTTGCGACCGCCGTCTGCTCGCAAGCTAGCAAAGCCACGCTTGATCGCCGAGTTCTTGATCGTGTTTGAGTCTACCTGCTGTAAGATCTGATTACGCACATCGTCATCGATGATAAGTAGCTCATGAATTCCAAGTCGACCTGAGTACCCCGTGCCTTGGCACCGCGGACACGAAGTTGCTCCAGCCTTAAAGGCTTGCCGATTGGTAACCTCAGCAGGGTTTAAACTTAGCTCCTTAAGTTCAGCGTCGCTGATCTCATAAGGAACTCGGCAGTCAGGGCAGAGCTTTCTTACAAGCCTCTGAGCCAATACCGCCAAAAGACTCGATGACACTAAGAAAGGCTCAACTCCCATGTCGAGTAAGCGGCTCACGGCACCTGCTGAGTCGTTAGTGTGTAGAGTAGACAGAACTAAGTGTCCGGTTAGAGACGCTTGAATGGCTATCTCAGCTGTCTCGGTATCTCGAATTTCTCCCACCATCACCACATCCGGGTCTTGCCGCAATATAGCGCGCAGACCGCTGGCGAAGGTGAAATCGATCTTTGGATTTACCTGCATCTGACCGATTCCATCGAGCTGGTACTCGATCGGATCCTCAACGGTCAGGATGTTCAAGTCAGGTTTGTTGATATTTGTTAAACACGCGTAGAGCGTGGTTGTCTTTCCGGATCCGGTAGGTCCGGTAACTAGGATGATGCCGTTTGGCTTGGCTAGAAGCTTAAGCAGGGTATCGAGGTTGCGCTTCTCTACACCAAGCTGATTGATATCGAGCACAGCACCGGTCTTATCAAGGAGACGCATTACGATACGTTCGCCAAACTGAGTTGGGACTGTTGATACGCGGATGTCTACTTCTTTTCCAGCGATCTTTAAGCCGATACGACCGTCCTGAGGGAGTCGTTTCTCCGCGATGTTGAGTCCGGCCATGATCTTAACGCGGGATATAATGGCAGCTTGGAAAGCCTTATCCTCACTCGCCACATCGTACAGCACTCCGTCAACACGGAAACGAACCTTAAGCTTATCCTCATACGGCTCGATGTGAACGTCAGAGGCGCGCTCAGAGCTGGCCTTGAAGATAATCGCGTTCACGTAACGAATAATCGGAGCGTCATCATCGTCGGAATCCGTTACGTCGATCTTTAGTTGATTTGATAGATCTTCCGCGTCCTCTTTTTTGCCGGAATCAGCGAGAGAGCTCGTTTTGTCACTCATCAAGCTTGTGCGGATCGAGTTGATCGCTTTTGTAATTTGAGCCGCCGATGTGACAACGACCTTAATCGGTCGCTCATAACAGAGTCGCAGCTGCTCTATTGCTTCTATATTTAGCGGGTCAGCGGTAGCCACGACGACATGAGAGTCATCTCCTCCGATCGGCACGGTAAGAAACTGTCTTCCCCAGGAACCTGCGATGCGGTCGAAGTCTCCGCGCACAGGATTGCGAGGAGGTGCGGGGTCCGGTAGCTGATCAAGGTAGGTTAATCCTAGGGTTTGTGACAAAAGCCTGCTATCCGCCTCTGTATTAGGCGTTGGAGGAGTTGGAACTTGCGAAGGGGCCGGGCTATTCATCTCGTATCTTTATCTCCGTGTCCACGGTGCGCGTCCTAAATTCTTAACCTCCGAGGCTGGCAGGGTGTGCCACGAACCTGCTACCTCAGGATACCTCGATTCGGCATCAGAGGGCGAGGAGAATGAGCCGCGAATTACCACACCGTACTGGGCGCCCGGGGCGCCATAGGTGTAAGTGTGCCCAGATCGGAAGAAGGTCTTTGCCTCTATCGAGCTGTCGCTCGGCACGATCAGTCCAAAACGCTCACCTGTTCCCTTTTTATTAAAGGGAAGGGTTCCACCACGAGCCACCTCAGCGATGACAAAAGCCGCAACTGGGGCAGGTGCGGCAGAGTTTAGAGCGCTAGGTTTGATTGAGCTGCGTGGCTGCTCAGCCGCTGGAGCCTTATTTAAATCAAGTACATCTGATTTAGCAGGCACAGGCGCGCTCTCTTGGGCTGAATCTAAGTCCAAGATGCCGTCGGTTGAGCCGTCAAGAACAGCAGCATTGCTCTCCTTTGTTGGCAACCTTGGAGCTGTTGCTTCTTTTCCAGCGCGGTTTGGCGGAAGGATCGTGCCCGGCTTAGGGCCCTCGTACGGATTTGACTCCGCTACCTGATCAATTCGTGGATTCTGAAGAACCGCTTTGCGTTTCGGCTGCACATCGTATTGTGCGATCACGTCTTCTAGTCGATCCCGACTCTCGATGGTCGAGTCTCTTGCGTCGAATTGATCCTTTATGATGCGTGGGGTTAGGAAAATTAGAAGGTTCTTTTGTGCCCGTGCCTGTGAGTTGGCTTTGAAAGCGTGACCCAAGACCGGAATGTCTTTCAGGTAAGGGATTCCTTCGTCGGTCTCTGATACATCATCAGCGATTAAGCCACCGGTAACGATCATCTGCCCATCTTTAGAGATGATGGTAGTTTCGCTCTGTCTCTTTGTTGTAGTTGGTCCCAAAGTTGAGTTTACAGTTGATAGAACGAGCGCAGAAACCTCAGTGAATACTCTAAGAGTAACATAATCGCGTGAGCTGATCTGAGGAGTAATCCGAAGGGTGATACCAACATCTTGGCGGCTCACCTGATTGAATGTGTTATTGAGGTTTACAGCGTTTGTTCCCGTACTAGCTAAGAATGGAACGTTCTGTCCTACAACTATCTGGGCCTCTTCGTTGTCGGTCGCTAAGATGGTAGGGGCGCTTAGAACGTTTACGTTATTGTTCTGCTGAGCGGCGCTTACCAAGATCGATTGAGTTGGTAGGGTGATGCCACCTGGGAGTTTAAGCGACCCTGCACTAGCAGCCGCAAGAGTTAAACCTTGAAGCTTTGATGGGTTGGTGAATAGGGTAGTAAGGGAGTTCTCGCTGGAAAACTCACTGCGCGCGAAAGCTCCACCATCAGCACCTCCAGTAGATGTTAAGAAGCTTGTGCTAGTGCGTATGCTGTTATCGATTGAAACCTCCAACAGAGTCGCTTCAACCAAGGCCTGTCTACGCTTTACGTCGATCTGTGCTAACAAAGCTTTTATCTTCTCATAATCTGGCTTACTGGCGGCTATGATTAGTGAGTTTGTCGCAGGATCCGCGGTGACAGACATATTCTCGCCAAGCTGAGCTGACATTACGCCTCTGCCGGCGCCGGAACGGCCCGATCCACGACCGCCGCCACCTCCACCAAGGCCAGAGCCAGAACCGAATCCCCCGGATGAATTATTACGGCCAAAGCTTGAACTGTTTCTACCAGACATGGAATTTCGACCCATAGATCCGGTGGATCCGTCGAATAAACCGCCTGATCCAGCCTGGCCATTCGAGCCCGATCCGAACCCGAATCCTCCTGTCGATCCGCCTCCCGAACCGCCCCCAACAAGGCCTGCTAAGACCTGCGAAAGCTCCTCAGCGTTAGCGTGCTGACAACGGTATACGTAAAACTTGTTTCCAGAGCGATCGACCTTGCTATCGAGCTGAGAAACTAAAGCTCTAATTCGAGCTGTTGTCTCATCATCGGCGACTATGATTAAGGAATTTGTGCGTTGATCCGGGATTATTTTTGGCTCAAGACCGCGGGCAGAGATCGTTTTGCCCATGGTTAGCCTTGGCGTAGCCGCGGCGCCGCCACCGGGGATAGCCGCTGGTTGATTTGGATCTCGCAGCGCCGCCCGCGCGGCCTCGCTTGAAGAATCCTTTTTAGATCCTTCTCCTAAGATATCATTAAGCTTCTGACTTATGTCCTCTACGTCAGCGTGCTGAATCGGCAAGATCGTCATCTCTCGGTTTGAGAACGGAACGTCTAGCTGGTCGATAATTCTTAGGAGGCGCTCAACGTTGTCTTCGGCGTCTACTAAGATTAAGGAGTTCGTCCCAGTATAGGCGTTAACCAATCCATCACCGGAGATAAGCTGAGAGACTATCTGTTGTACATCTTGGGCGTTTACATATTTTAGAGTGACTAGCCTAGTAACAACTGAGGAAGTCGGGTTCTGTGTGTGCCCCTCTAGGCGGGTAGGAATAGTTGATTGCCGCGCCTCCTTCGCTGGAACAATCTTCCAAAGATTCTCTCCGATCGGAACAGTTGTGAACCCTTTAAGAGCTAGCACGGAATCAAGGATTCGAAGTGACTCCTCAGATGATACTTTACCTGGAAGATAAATAGACACCTTTCCACGGACCTTCTCGTCAAGGATGTAGTTCCTCTTCGTTTTACGCGAGAAGATTCTTATTATCGCGGAAATATCAGCGTTCTTTACGTTGATCTCTGTATTTGAATCCTTGCCGATGTCGCCATTGGTGGCCTCACCAGCTCCCTCTGTTGGTGTCTGCGCTTGAGATGAGAGAGGAGCCGCTATTAAAGCTCCAGAGAGCATTGCCGCGACGAAGAATGAGTTTAGGTAGTTCCTGTAATTCATGTCTTACCTTATCGTATACTTAAATTCACGTTCCTGCTTATCACGCTCCAGAGATAAATTAATTGAGCGTTCCTGTTTTAGCTGTTCGAAAAGTTTTAATGCCTGGGAGATATCCCCTAAATTGTTTCCATTTATAGTCTTAAGGATATCACCGTTTTTCAGCCCAACTTTCTCATAGAGACTTCCAGTCTTGATGGCGAAGAGGCGTAGGCCAATTGAGCGACCATCTTTGAAGTAGGGGACAGCACGCGCTTGTGTAAGAAGCAGCGGAAGATTCTCGAGGCCCTTATCGAGCTCAGCTTCCTCGATAACAAAATCATCAGATCCGGAAGAGACAATACCAGCGCCAGCGTTCCCTCCGATCTCATCAAGCCGTAGGATCTCAATCTTCCCATTACGCTCAACCTCGACACGATCCAAAAATATCTTCTTTAGGGTCGCTTGATCGAATATCGAATTGCCGATTACGAACATGTCTTGATCGTTTTTCTTTTTGTCTTCGATAATTGCGTACGGTTCCTGTCCTTGAGTAACAAAGGTCCCGATTAGGGATAACATGAGAGGAGATGGGGGCGGTGTTGGAGCTGCTGATACTGGCGCTGATACTTTGCCTATAGCGCCAAACGGTTTACGATCCTTAATAACATTCCAGTCATATGCGGAAGCAAGCTGACCGTTTGAACCAGAGTCTCCCTTTGAGCCTAGTGAGGCGATCTTGGAATCGAGCTTTGAGGTGGCCGTCATTTTGCCGAGAAAATCGCGAGTTAGAACGATAAGTAAAACAATTACAGCCAAAGCTAAGACAGCAGAGCTAGCTAGGTTCACATAGCGAACCAGGCGCGCAATGTTGTCTCGGCGCATGATACGACTAAGAACGGTGTTGTAGTTCAACTCCCGTAAGCTCTGAATTTCTAGTAACTGCCGCACGTTAAATAAGTCCTAAATATCGACAACTAATGATAAATGCCCCGTTAGCTTTGCGACAGATATTCTCTTAACTTAAGAGGGAATCGTCGCTTCTTTGGCGAGCACACACACTCGTTCCTCACGGGATAAGATGATGGGACGGTGTTATTCCGATGCGGAAATCCCTTACTATTACCAAATAGAAGGGAAAAGGGCCCTACAAGACCGCTACATATAAACGCTGTTTTGGGGCCTAGCGTTCGCCGTTATCCTGCTGTGTGACCGCCGTTGCTGAATTAGATAGTAGGGTCCCCCAGCGTTCTTTAAAACGGGACTCACGGGCGTCTACCGCCGCCTGGTTACCTTCGCGTCTATAGAATTCGATAATCTCGCGGTCATAGGCGGAGAGCTCTTCAATCACCTTTCTGCGTTCGGACTTGGCCAGGTCTGAATAGGCAGTACTCGGATAAGCTTCTATGATCTCGTTGTAAATGGTGAGCCCACGCTCCCAGGGTTGTCTGTCCCGTCCGGCATCGCGGGCGGATGCCACGTGAGACCGGGCTGCCTGGAGCTTTACATAGGGGAGATCGGGACTTCCCGGGTAGCTTTTTATTATGTTTTCGTAAGCTTTAGCCGCCTCGTTGTATTCCCGATTGAAGAAAAAAGAGTCAGCGTGTTTAATCTCCGCGAATTTGGCGTAGGCACCCAGAGGATATCGGTCTTTTAGTGACGCTAAAGAATCCCTTGCCACCGAATACATACCAACCTGATACATCTTCTTTGATAGCTGAACTAGCTCAGCTTCCGGAGTGTCTGTTGATGTTTGATCTTTAGAGGTCTTGAGCTCTTTTGCCTCAGGCTCAGGTTCAGGATCGGAGTTGCTAGAACACCCTAAAGGTAATAAGCAAAGAGCGGACAGCAATACATAAAGGGGCACGGAGGCGATCCGTTTGCCATTAAATAAACTGAAGGCTGTAGCGTTGTATCTTCTATCCATTTCTTATGGTAGCGATAGCTTCCTTTAGGATCTTTTTGTTGTTGTACCGTTTGAGAATACCTAGCAGAGTGGTTCTAGAGGCATTCTTGAGCTTGCTTACGTGTTTCTCGATTAACGGAAAGGCTCGCTGCGCATTATCTATAATCGATATGTCAGCCGTTTGCGGCGTTCTCGAAAATGGGTTTAGGTCGATGGCAATAACTTTTTTGCCTGCTTGCTTGAGAGCCATAGTCCTATCGCCGTCCTCAAGAGAAACTAGTACTAGGTCCGCCACATAAATACCGCGAGAGTCGACAAGGGCTCTTTGAGACTTCAACCCAGGTAGTCTGCAATCAGGAGATACTCCTAAGAGATCGTATTTATAACGCGTCTTAAAGAGCTTCCCGATGAGTTTCCTGCGCTTTCCTGTATCGTAGAAAAGATTAACCTCAAGAGCCGACTTCGATCGCTTCGCTAGACTCAGCATCTCCTTCGGGGTTAACACGGCAGTGTTGCCGTTAATCGATATAACTGGTCTCTCCGCGAGTAAAATCGCCGCGGCGGCGGCCTTCGCGGCCTGATCCGCGAACTTGTGAGTACGCTCTCCAAGCAGATAATCAAACGCCTCTCCTCGTCCATGAGCGGTGAGTCCGGTAATCGTCGTTATTCCAGCCTTTACACCTTCCGCTACTGTGTAGCGCGCCATAAGCGACTTGTAACGCGGATGACTCTTCGGAACCATTCCCATCTTAAAGCCTGTATTCTGTGCTTACTAATAAAGTACCATGGCCGGGCGTTCTCCAAGCCTCGATATCTGTACGCGCGGCGAGTACCTCTTAAATTGCTCCGCGACGTCTTTAGCCTCGTCACTGCGCACTACAGCGAAGAGCGTTTGGCCCAACATGGCCATACACGCTACCTTTACATCATCCATGATGCCTTGCAAGGTGGCGTTCGCCAGTCCAGTTGAGAGGGCAAAGTGACGAGCCAGGAGGGTGAAGTTAGGAATGGAAGGATTGCGATTAATTTCTAACATGCACTCTTTGCCAATCGAGTTAATTCGATCCTTCCAGCCTGGGTCTCTGATAATTGAACCAGTTTCAATAGGGTTAAGAAAGCAACAAACTACAGTATCCTCAGGACAGGAAATCTGCATAGATGACCTGCTCGGATACGGCTCATTGCCGATTAAAAATCCGCAGAACTGCTGGTTCATCACAGTGCCCAATCCGGTTCCGCAGAAGATTTCAGCTTCGGTGGCGATCTGCGCACATTCTTGATAGCTCCGTTTAGACCCAAGAGCCTTATTGAGTGCTAACGACAATGAGAATGATCCGGCGCCACTCATGCCTAGGCCGTAGCCTACAGGAAATTGGGTCTCGGTTTTAACGATAACGTGTCGTCCTGCTAGCTCATCTGAGAAGGCCTCAAATACTCGGCGCGATACCCGTGCTTGAGTATCTGCCGTATTGACCGTCACATCGAGAGTTCCAGTCTGGCTGATTACTGAGACCTCTGTTACCGCCCCGTCAGCTAGATTTACTCCAGCTCCGGTTGATCCTCCTTCAAAGATCATAAAGAAGCCGGTGATGCGGGCTGGTGCGAATGCGCGGGCGGTGGAGTTGTTATTCATGTGTTATCTGTCGGCAAATTGGCCTGTGTTGCTATTTTAGATTCGCTTGCCTTTCCGGTTCTTAAGGATTCATCCCGCCTCCGAAGCCACCACCTGTACCACCTGTACCGCTTGTGCCGCCCATACTGCCTCCAGGTTGCCACATCGTTGCGGTCGGGGTAGCAGTAGGTGTTGTTGTTGGGGTATTAGTCGGAGTATTCGAGGAAGTAGGCGTCACCGTTGGTGTATTTGAGGAAGTCGGCGTCACAGTCGGGGTATTCGAGGAAGTAGGCGTCACCGTTGGTGTATTTGAAGAAGTCGGTGTAACCGTTGGGGTATTTGAGGAAGTCGGCGTGACCGTCGGAGTATTGGTGTAAGTAGGAGTGACCGTAGGAGTGTTAGTATAAGTAGGCGTTACCGTTGGTGTGTGGGTTTTGGTAGGAGTCGCTGTAGGGGTTACAGTAACAGTTGGGGTAGCCGTCGGGTTTGATATCGGAGCAGCGCAGCCACATGTATTCGCAAGTTGTGCGATGGGCAAGTCTCCTTTGCATGCAGACAACACATCCGCGCAGGTGAAGCAGTTGTTCCTTATTCCGCTTGGATCGCACCCGTTATCTGAACACGGGGGACGAGGCGGACAATAACATGAGGCGCTCTGTTGCGGAGGCTCCTGTATCGCCTGAGCGCTCGCCTTTTGGTTTGAAGATAGGCAGCAGATAACTAGGAGCAAGGCGCCGAGATAGCCCCAAAGGATTCGGTTAATCCATGAGCATGTCCGGGCTCTTTGCGTTGGGGTACCTACGTCAATCTTCGATGGGATGCGCATAACAAACAGCTTAAGATTCGCTTCCGAAGCAGGTAGGGGCTTACCTCTCTGCCGAGATGACTTGAACACAGAAAATAGATAATTTCAACCTTTTCCGTTCCCCGGTTTAGGTGTGGGTGTGGGGGTCGGAGGGGGGGAGCACCCACAAATCGATGCTATAGCGGAGACGTCCATTGATTCTCCGCCGCAGACGCTAGTGACATCGCTGCAAGTAAAACACCCCGCGTTTATCGCCTTAACCGTACAGTCTGCGTTAGGGCACGGCGCTAAGGGAGGGCACATGCAGGAGTTTGAGTTGCTGGGCGGTTCTTGAGTCGCTTGTGCCACCACCTGAATCGGGATGTAACATGCCACCAAGAGGAGTGCTGCCGTGGATATTTGCAAAGTTAGCGAAGTGATTAAGGGCAACATAAGCCCCGGACTTCGTATCGAATTAGTGCGACCACCTTTGGTGAGAAAACGCATAGCTGAAGAACTTAGCCCCCGCTCTAGCCCTTGCTTCAATGATACCAATCGCCACCACTGTGGGCCACAAATAAATAAGCGAGCCTGAAGATCTCCAGCGAACCGATGAGAGAAACTATTAGCAGCAGCCTCGTCTTGTTAGCTAGCCTCTGTCGGAGGGACCTCCAGTCTCTGGCGTCTGTGTTCTCTAGCCTTAGCGAGATCTATTAGGGACGGGACCTTGACCGGTTTTCGTCGCCCCGCCAGCGGAATCTCTATCTTGCCTCCAGGCACTATCTCTAGCTTGCGATCAGGGGCGGCCTCGACTCTATCGTCATTGGCACTCTGCCCAAGGGCCGACATGATACTGTCGAATAGGGAGTCCTCAAAATCTTGAAGCTCTTTGTCTTCCGCCGAGACCATCCGCTTATCCCCTTGAAGGATCCTTCCAACTACCCGGGAGAGGAGGGGGATTATACGTTTACGTTCAGACTCGTTTAACTGGGCTAAACGGTCCAGAAGCGAAGCGGTTCCTTCGCCTCCAACGCCCTCTAGAAGGGTCTGTAGTTGAAGCTGTAAGCTCAACAAATTCCTTGTAAAATTTCCGCCCTGTGACCAGCTCATCTCCGTGACTCCCAGTAAATCCGTATCGATAGAAAAACCTAGTAATGAATTCAACTCACCGTCTTGATCATATATCCGCATATTCAACCTCTCTGCTTCAGGATTTGATCAGATAAACAGCAGTTTCTGTGCCTGTGGTAACTAGCTGAAAGTGAACGGTTTTGTGGCTGCTATGAGTGACCTTAATTAGGACACCGTCCTAATTAAACGCAAAAACTGGAGTGCGAGAGCTTCTTAGCGCACGTACTTAAAAAGCGCGCACACGGCCATTTGCATGCAAAACATCGAGGTGGCGAGGTTTCGCCTCGCTTGTCTTGATGTAATCCACAATGCTTGTAGCATCGTATCCGTTCATCTTGTGTTGCTCGGCTTGGGAGCCGTGCGGAACAAAGGAATCCTCTACACCGAATCGCTTGATTGAACCTCTTAAGTTAATGTTCTTATCGTTCGCGAACTCAATTACGGCCGAGCCAAATCCTCCTGCCAATGCGTGGTCCTCCAAAGTACAGATTACATCGTACTTAGGAAGTTCTGACGCGAGGAGCTCTTGATCGAGAGGCTTTGCGAAACGAGCGTTAATGACCGTGCACTCGATGCTGTGATCGCGCGATAGGGTCGCGGCTGCCTCAAGCGCATAATTTACAATAGGTCCAAAACCGATGATTAAGGCATCTGTTCCGGTCCGTAGGACCTCGCCTTTGCCCACTGGGAGCTTTTTTAATTCAGGATCTAGAGCTACTCCGAGTCCGTTTCCGCGCGGGTATCTCACAGCGGCAGGAGTTCCTAGCTGTACTGATGTGTAAAGCATGTGCCGAAGCTCGTTTTCATCCTTAGGCGACATAATGGTTATGTTAGGGATCGCTCTTAGGTAAGCGATATCAAAAACGCCTTGGTGTGTTTCTCCGTCGTTACCAACAACTCCACCACGATCAATCGCGAAGGTTACTGGGAGATTCTGGATACAGACGTCGTGCACTATCTGGTCATAGCCACGTTGCAAAAATGTGGAATAGATCGCGGTGATTGGCTTAAATCCCTCACACGCGAGCCCGGCCGCGTATGTCACAGCGTGTTGCTCGCAGATTCCCACATCGAATACCTGTTCGGGGAGTTTGTTGGCAACCTTGTCTAAACCAGTTCCACTGGGCATCGCGGCTGTAATGGCTACAACAGAGCGATCCTTCGAGGCTATTTCAGCTACTGTATCAGCGAACACTCCAGTATATGACGGGAGCTTCTTAGGAGCTTGATTAACGACTTGGGATGGGGTGCTCTGATTAAAAACTCCCTTGGAACGATCAAAAGGCACAACTCCGTGCCAAAGTATTGGATCCTCTTCGGCTGGCTCGTATCCTTTCCCCTTCACCGTGTGGCAGTGAACGATAACTGGGATGTCTTGGCGCTTCGCGTTCTCTAGGGCTTGAATTAATGAGGGGAGGTCGTGGCCATCAACTGGACCGATGTAACGAAACCCGAAAGCTTCAAATAACATGGCTGGAGAAGAGAAGAATCCTTGAGTGGCTTCTTCTGCTCGATCTACAGCACGGTAGATTAGGTCAGGGATGTAGCCACGTTCATGAAGTCGTTTAAAGGTATCGCGGGCGCGTGAAGATGTCTCTCCAGTAACGGCGCGCGAAAATAGCCAGCTTAAAGCTCCAACATTTTTCGAGATCGACATCTCGTTGTCGTTTAGCACGACAATAAAGCGCTTCAATCTGAGATCTCCAGCGTGATTAAGCGCCTCAAATGCCATTCCAGATGTGAGCGATCCATCCCCGATAATCGCCGCGACGTATCTCTCGGGAGCGATTGAATCGAGGGCTACTCGCATTCCTACGGCAGCTGAGATACTAGTTCCTGCGTGTCCAGCGCCGAAGGCATCAAACGGGCTCTCTGAGCGCTTAAGGAAACCTGAGATTCCGCTCATAGTGCGGATCCCCGCCATATGCTGACGGCGGCCTGTTAGCATTTTGTGAATGTATGCTTGGTGCCCCACATCCCACACTAATCGATCGTGTGGAGTATCGAAAACCTTATGGAGGGCAACGGAGATCTCGGTAGTTCCTAAGCTTGAGGCGAAGTGTCCTCCGGAGCGGCTGACCGTATCGATTAATTCGTTTCGTAGCTCGCTCGCGACCTGCTTAAGCTCATCTGGTGATATGGACCTGAGGTCTTCTGGGAGCTTAAGGGTGTCGATCAATCGTTGTTCCATAGGCTCCTAGCATACATGTAGGCGGGGACGGCAATCAAATGAGTGCAACAAACCGTTGGGTAAATAAACCACCGGCATTGTTATCCAGACTCTTTAGTACGTCAATCCAGGTGGTTGGGATGGGCAAGTGGCGGTAATTTCGGAAAGTTTTAGTGTGAAGTGTATAGTAGCACCGGACAGTTTAGATTGTGTTTGAGAATGTCAATTGCCATGAGGTCCGCGGGCTCTTCTAACCTCCTCTATCCTAGGCCTCTGACCTTCGGGGATAACTACTGGAGATGAGTACCACTCAGATATCCGCGCTTCAATCTCTGCCTCAGTGGCAAGAAAATGCCGTTCATATTTTCGAGCACATTTGCTGATTAGTTACCCCTGTCTTAAAAGCAGTGTCCTGTAGTAGTCTTCCACAGAAGATTTAACCTACGGGGCCTCGAACTGTGCTGTATCACTTATTCACATCTCTTCAAGATCTCTTCAGCGGATTCAACCTCTTCAAATACCAGACATTTAGGGCGATGCTGGCCTTCCTGTTCTCATTTGTGTTTGTTCTGGTGTTTCAACCGGTCTTTATCCGTTGGTTACAGCAACGTGGAGTAAAGGGTCAGCCGATTCGTGATGATGGCCCAAAAGCGCATGAAGGGAAGCGTGGGACCCCAACGATGGGGGGCTTGGTAGTTGTTGTGGCAGTTTTGTTGGCTACTCTACTTTTAGCCGATCTGACCAACGCCAAGGTCTGGCTGACGATGCTTGTAATGTGTGGCTTTGCGTACCTTGGATTTATAGATGATTGGAAAAAGATCACTAAGCAGGATTCAAAGGGACTTTCAGAGCGCGGCAAGCTCTTATCTCAGGTCGGTATTGGTGCTTTTTCAGCCGGGGTTGTGGTTTGGCTGGGGGGATCAACTGATGTATACGTTCCGTTTCTTAAGAATGTGACGATCCACCTTGGTGTGATCGGTTTTGTAATGTTCTCTGCATTTGTGCTAACCGCGACGTCAAACGCGGTGAATTTTACCGATGGATTGGATGGCTTAGCGATCGGTCCAGTTATGACTGTGGCATGCACGTACGGTGTCTTCGCTTATCTCGCGGGTAATTCGATCTATGCTGATTATCTTGGTGTTCACCACGTCCCAGGGGCTGGTGAGGTCGCGATCATATTATCGGCGATGTTCGCTGCTGGCCTTGGCTTCCTGTGGTATAACACTTACCCAGCGCAGGTTTTTATGGGAGACACCGGTTCTATGGCGCTTGGTGGAACTCTTGGTTTTATCGCCGTATTGGTTAAACAGGAGCTGATACTAGTCGTTGCTGGCGGAATCTTCGTTATGGAGGCCGCATCTGTAGTGATTCAGCGTTATTACTACAAGGCGACCAAGAAGCGCGTTTTCCGTATGGCTCCGATTCACCATCACTTTGAGTTGTTAGGCTGGTCTGAGCCTAAGATAATAGTCCGGTTTTGGATCCTCTCAGTGGTTTTCGCGATTATCGCTCTGACGTCGTTGAAGATAAGGTAGGAGAACCGGCAAAATCTCGCAGACGCGAGCTTTTGCCGCTCTTCCCACTAATTCTTTAACGAACTCCTAATCGCCTGCCTAAGGATAAAGCTGCGCTTCGCTCCGTCTGTTACTTCGACTAAGTTATCATACAGCTTAGGATCAAGAATCAGAGCTCCGAGAGTTCCTGTTCCTTGGACTAACGAATCTGATGTGACCTTTAGGTTGTTGGCCATCGTCGCTAAAGAAACCAGCACCTGCTCAATCCTTTTAGCGACTACTCCAGGTTCAATATCAGTATAGATTAGATCATGCAGTAATCCCTTGCCGTTTTTGGCCTGCAAGAGAAGGTTTGATAGATTATCACTGGCTGATGCCACGCTGTCAGACGCGTCAAATAGTCGCTGAACAGCGCGCTCGCCACCATCAGAGTAAACTAACGCGTGCAAAATGCCTCGTCCTGATCGGACCTCTTTAGCCAAATCAGCGATATCCTTTGATGTGGAGGTGATGCTCTCAACGAGTTTCTTGCCCTCAGCCTCTGAGTAGATAAGCCGATGCATAAAGCCCTCTTCGGTTTTTATCGCCTTAAATATCTCAGCTATGCTTTGCGACGCTGATGCTACGTTTCGGAACGTATCAGGAGAGAGCCCCTCGAGCGCGAGGTTAATCCGCTCGGTTATCTGCGAGGTGTTGTCAACAGCAGCTTGGGCCCTGTGCATCACCTGTTGTAGATCTGAGATCTCGACAGAGGGCAGGGTGCTATTAGCGGGTACCGCCACAGGGTCGACACCACTCGATAGGCTAACGAACCGATCTCCTAAAAGGCCTTGCGTATCGATCGACACAACTGAATCCTTTCTGACTCGCTCAAGATAGTTTGAGTTAATCAGAAGGGTCACTTGAACCTTCTGATCTAGTGGAGCTTCAGAGAATCCCACTTTATCAACCCGGCCCACTGGAATTCCTCCCATTCTTACCGGCGCTCCAGCCGAGAGTCCCTTCACATCCTTAAAAAACGTGTGAAATTTACTCTGCTTGGCGAAGATCTGCCGCTCGCGTCCCATAATAAGAATTAGAGCGGCAACGAGTACCAGCGATACCAAAACGAACGTTCCAGCCTTTACTTCATTACGTAGCTTCATAGTTCATCCTTCCACTGTCCTGAAACAAAATCCGCCACTAAAGGGCTGCTAGCCGGTAGGCTACTTGCGGGCCCATCGGCTGATATAACGCCTTTGCTTAGCAGCATCAAACGATCTGAGATCCGCATCGCACTCTGAATGTCGTGAGTAACAACAAGCGAAGTCATCCCGGATTCCTTGGCGAATTTTACGATCAGGTCGTCAATTTTGCGAGTCGATGTCGGATCTAGCCCCGTTGTTGGCTCATCGTAAAGCATGATCTTAGGAGACGACGCCAATGCTCGCGCCAATCCGATCCTCTTTTTCTGACCGCCGGATAGCTGAGATGGGAACTTCTCCTCTATCCCTGGAAGCCCAACCATCTCTAATCTACTCTCGACAATTGTTCGGATCTTCTCTTCGTCCTCCTCTCCGCGCTCGCGTAAGCCGTAAGCGATATTCTCAAAAACAGAGAGGGAATCAAAGAGCGCCGCGCCCTGAAAAAGCATCCCGATATCAACCCGCAGCTCATTCAGACCTGTTTCGGTGATCGTATTCATGTCGCGGCCCATCACTTTTACAGTTCCAGACTTGGCCCAGGTCAGCCCCATGATGAGCTTTAAGATAATAGTCTTTCCGGCGCCGCTTGGCCCAAGCAGGGTAGTAACCTCACCAGGCTTTAAAGAGAAGTTTAGCCCACGGTGCACCTGATTGGCACCAAAGGCGGTGTGAACATCAATAAATTCGACTGTTGGGCTCTGCTGGTTCACTTGAAGTTAAGGATAATAAGCAGTTTCGTAATAAAGAAATTAGAGATAAATACGGCGAGAGAGCCCGTGACTACGGCGGAAGTAGTCGTTCGGCCAACCCCCTCGGTTCCTCCGCGGCAGGTTAAGCCTTTATAGCAGGCGATTGAGACTACGATAACGCCGAAGGCACAGCTCTTGATTAGTCCATCTATTACATCGCGGATCTGAACTGCATATAGGTAAGAGCGATAGTATTGGTGAGCGGAGATACCAAGCTCGCCAACGGCGACGATCAATCCACCCCAGACCCCAATTAAGAGCGCCAACCCAGATAATAGTGGCATCGATATAGTTCCGGCGATTAGGCGTGGAGTCACCAGTCTGCGGATCGGGTCTCCTCCAAGAGCGCGTATGGCGTCCACCTGCTCGGTAACGACCATCGAGGCGAGTTCAGCCGCTATTCCAGCACCAACCCGTCCGCAAACCATAACTGCTGTTAAAACCGGCCCTAATTCGCGCGAAAGAGCCAGTCCTACCAGGTTTCCTACGTAATTCTTAGCCCCGAATCTCTGTAGTCCATAAGCGGTTTGTAACGCTAAAACCATACCGGTAAAGACGGCAGTCAGTAGCACAATCGGCAGGGATCCAACGCCGATAACAACGATGTGTCTGGTGATCTCCTTGAGGTCAATGCCGTGTCGGCGGATTCCACGGATTACATCCCATAGCATGTGAGCATAACCGCCGAAGGCGCGCAGGTTATCCCTGACTTGTGATAGCTGCAGCATCTGGCACCGTTAAAGGCTCGTTAAAGAGTGAGGCGGTTATCTGTTTCGATGAATTCGTAAATCGCGATACGGAATCGGCCCCAGGGTCAACGGATGTAACGGATCTCCAGAGGACTATATCTGTGACACACTTGTTTCGTCTAAAGGTGAAAGCCGACATGATAACCGGCTCCGCGTCGAGGGTTCCAGTTACTACGGTTTGAAGCGCCTTGGTTTCTCCCAAAGACACCGGCTCCTGGCTGACAACCTTTAGACCTAAGAGTCCGACAAAGAGCTGCCGCGTGGTGGTTTGGAAGGTAAACTTTTCAGGGATCGAGCAGTCTTTTAGCGAGGTGACAAAGATATCTTCGTTGCCGTCACCGCACTTATAAAGCACCGAAGATGCGTGAGGGCCTGAGATCTTGGCGCATCCATCAGCCTTAAGGGTGACGCTCTCAAGAGGAACGGTGGTTGGCGCTGGGGTAGATGAGCACGCCAAGAGGACCGAGCTCAAAAAACAGGCACTGGCAGTATGTTTAAATACGGAATAAAAATTACTTATCACCGGCGCATCGTACCTCATTGGAAAAACCTGACGCAACAGTGGCTTTGCGAGGTGTGGGCGATTGGGGGTGTTATTTTAAGTTGTAAATAGCCCGCGAGAGTATGATCCATCTACACGGAGTCTCAAAGATATATCCACCTGACCAGGCTGCCCTGCGGGGAATCGACCTGCGTGTTGAGCAAGGAGACTTTCTATTCGTCGCTGGAGCAAGCGGAGCTGGTAAGAGCTCTTTGTTAAAATTACTCTTTGGGGCGGAGCGCTGCACAAACGGCGAAGTTCTGGTCGGACAACGTAATTTATCATCTGTCGGGCGCGATGGGATCGCCTCTTTAAGGCGCGAGATCGGGGTAATCTTCCAGGACTACAAGCTCCTCCCGCGGCGGAGTGTTTTGGATAACGTGGCTTACGGTCTAGAGGTTCTCGGTGTTAGCGTTCGTGAGCGGCGGAGGTTAGCCATGCTGTTGCTGCACGCGATGGGTTTGCAGGACAGGGCAGACGCTTATCCGGTCACATTATCGGGAGGAGAACAGCAGCGTGTCGCTGTGGCGCGGGCGCTTATTCGCAAACCGCGACTTATTTTAGCCGACGAGCCAACGGGAAATCTCGATCAGGAGATGAGTCGCCGCGTGTTTGACCTCTTACTCGAGGCAAACGCCGCCGGGGTGACCGTGGTAGTAGCGACGCATAACCTCTCGATCATTGAGGAGTTAAACAAGCGTACTGTTGTCTTAGATCGGGGCAAGATGATCGGCGATTTCTCGCGCGCTAGTGGTGTTAGAGGGGTCGGATTATGAGTAGCTACAACGACGAGCGCTCCTCGATTGGAATTACGGCGATCTGGGGAGAGGGTGATGCTGTTGAGAAGGTTTCGCTCTTTGCCCTAGCCGGACACTGTTTGAGGCAGGCATTTGAAAATGTGCGAAGGTCCTCAATAACATCCCTTTTGACAGTCGTTACGATCTCTGTGGCGATCTTCTTGTTGGGATTGTTTCTGCTCTGCATTCAGAACGCCGGGAATGCTGTTTCTAAGGGCGCGACAGAGATGACAGTAATGGTTTTTCTGAAGGATGGAGTCGCTCAAGCTGAGATAGATTCGCTTTCGCGGCAGATGCATGACTTCTCTGGAGGTCAGACAGTTACATACATCGACAAGGGACAAGCTCTGCAGTATTTCAGGGCTTCTCTGGGCGATGACGCGCGGATACTTGAGGGGCTGGACGCTGAGAATCCCTTGCCCGCGTCGTTGCAGGTAAGATTATCGACGGCTGAGGAGGCCGAGTCTGTTTACGGAAAGATCTCACGGCGGCTCGCGGACTCAAGCAAGGTTGAGAGTGTTCGGTATAGTCGTAGTGGTGCCCAACAGATTCGTAAGATGATTAACCTAACGCGCGTGCTTGGCGGAATTGGAATGTTTTTTCTCTTTATCATCGCCGGATTTATTATCGCTAATACGATAAAGCTAGCGCTATACAATCACCGAATAGAGGTCGAGATCATGCAGCTAGTCGGAGCAAAACGCCCCTCAATCTATGTACCCTACATGATCGAAGGATTCTTGCAGGGCATTAGCGGCGCAGCCGTTGGACTGGCGGGTGTGTTTCTTATCTTTCTGCTCCTACGGAATTTCATCGGAGGAGCTGAGTTCCTAAAGGTAATTATCCCCACCTTTACCTTTATTCCTGTTATTCACTTAGTAGCTATCTTGGCAGCCGGCGCCTTAGTCGGATTCGTGGGAAGCTTTTTAGCGGTGCGTAGATTCCTGCAGGAGAGTTAGCGCAGGCTATGGGCTTGAGGTTGAATCTATCACTTGGGGTCCTAAAGATAGCCATCCTCTCCGTGGTGCCGGTTCTGTTTCTATCTGCTATATACCCATCTGATGCCTGCGCCCAAACGGGAGAGCTTGCCGCCAAGTTAACTAAGATCCGGGCCGAAGTTGTTTCGACCGAGAAGATTATCGCGGATCTAAAAGCGGAATTTTCAAAGCTAAAAAAAGACGAGCGCAAACTTGAAGATGAGATGAAGCGCCTAGCTGATGAGGAACAGCAGCTTCTTGAGCGAAGTACCGCCGTAGCTCGCCAGAAAGATAAGCTGGCGCTCGATTTACGTGCGGCGGAGCAGAGAGTTTCCGAGCAGCAGCGACTTATAAGTGAGCGACTAAAAGTACTCTATATGAGCGCATCGGTGAGTGATCGCTCAATGGTTTTTCGCGCGGCGCAGTCAGGTCAGCTTGAGCGCATAGCGGTCTATGCGAGCGCTTTGCGCCGCTCGGATCAGGCGCGTTTTGATACAGTTGAGAGAGCCGTTGAAGAGTTGTTAGAGACGCGCAGGACCCTTGAGCGGACCCTTGAGGAGGGGAAATCTGTTCAGGAGAGGTTGCGGGTTAATCGAACAAGCCTTGAAGAAAAGAAGTCCAAACTTCAGCTCGTTCTACAACAGATTCAGGAGCGGCAGCAGGCAGCCAAGAGATCGCTCGAGACCCTAACGGTCGAGGCCGCAAAGCTTGAGGAATTGATGAGAGCGATTATGAGCGCCGAGACCCCGCAAGTGGTGGCACCGAAAGAGGAAGTCGAGCCAACACCTGAGGAGCCCAAGGATTCGCGAGGTGACGTGGAGTTAGTAGTCACGCCAAAATCTATCCAGAGAGCCGCGGATGTGATGCATCCTGGGGGACTTTTCGCGTTAACGGCGAAGATCTCGTATCCGGTGACAGGTGAAATAGTCCAAAAGTTCGGCAAAACAAAAGTTACTAGCTTCGCTGATATGATCTTCAGTAAGGGGCTCGAGTATAAGACAGCCGAAGGGAGTCAGGTGCGCGCGGTCTTGGGCGGTAGAGTAGCCTTTGCAGGAGAGATGCCGGGATACGACACGGTAGTTATCATCGACCACGGAGAGCGGAGTTATTCGCTCTATGGAAGATTAGGAAAGAGCTTGGTAAAGCAGGGCGATCTAGTGAACAGGCGCGATGTAGTAGGTGTGACAGCTCAGGCAGACTCAAAAGGCAGAAATTTTTATTTTGAGACCCGTAAGAATGGAGCTCCGGTGGATCCTGTATCGGTGTTGGGGAGGGCGGGGTGAGGTAATAGGGCGTGCATCTATCACGCGAACTTGCACGAGCATTTCCACGTGAACGTGCACCTGCTCGTGAACGTACCCGACCTGCTACTTACACTCATTTTAGCTTGGCTGCAGCATGACCCTTTCACGTTTACGTGCACGAGCACGTTCACGTGTATCCTAATAGCCTTTACATGTAACCGCCGTGCGC
>Ga0214921_10000387_pt1 | contig 83710 bp, 83 predicted proteins | sample LL1505_MetaG_FD_177992 | JGI IMG/M metagenome (GOLD analysis project Ga0214921, IMG submission 177992) | Freshwater microbial communities from Lake Lanier, Atlanta, Georgia, United States - LL-1505 | ecosystem: Environmental > Aquatic > Freshwater > Lake | place: USA: Georgia | collected... | reverse complement strand
GACTGGGGGGCCGATTTACGAGCCGATTTACGGGCCGATTTACGAGGAGCCGATTTACGGGCCGATTTACGAGCCGACTTGCGAGCCGACTTGCGAGCCGACTTGCGAGAAGCCGATTTACGAGCCGACTTGCGAGAAGCCGATTTACGGGCCGATTTACGAGCCGATTTACGAGCCGATTTACGAGAAGCCGATTTACGAGCCGCCGATTTACGAGAAGCCGATTTACGGGCCGATTTACGGGCCGATTTGCGGGAAGCCGACTTGCGAGCCGATTTACGAGCCGATTTACGGGCCGATTTACGAGCCGATTTACGAGCCGATTTACGAGCCGATTTACGAGCCGATTTACGAGCCGATTTACGAGCCGATTTACGGGCCGATTTATGGGCCTTTATGTTTTTCAAGCTTTCGGTAAGCATTTTAATTAAACTTTTCTTTACGCTTTTCTTTAAACTTTTACGAAGACTTTTTGGTATACATTTTACAAATTTTTTTACCATTTTGTCAACATTTCCACCTTTTTTATCGGTGACGGTTTTGTGATCAATACCCATTTTATAATAGATAAAAAGTTTTTTTTTTTCTATTATTCAATTTATTTTAATAAGTAGAATAAAATAATGTATGGTTCATATGGAATGTATTCTGGAAACAGAACAAACTTTTCACCTGCTTCAAATTTATACAAACCGGCTGGTGTTGTGAATATTAGAAGCAATTATGGAACAAAAATAAATGGCGAAATGACAAGTCTACCCACTCAAAGTTTTACGAGTGTTATAATGGGAACCGTTACATGCGAAACTAGTTTTGAACAATTAACAGACGCGTTTCCAGGTGCTCAACATATTGATTACCAACAAAATCCTTCACCTATTATCTTACCTGTCCGTCAAACTGGCAAAACCACAAATGGTACTGTGGGTATATACGCAGATGATAACATAGATGGACAACCTGTTGTCGGAACATATGTAGAACAATACACACCAAATAGCATTTCTAATGTATTGATTCAACAACCACAAACTGTTCCTATAACAATTAACTACCAAAATTTGATTAAAAGAAACCCATAGAAATTATTTTAGGCTTGGTTAAAATACAGCACTTCCTTTCACTTTATTTAAACTGAGATTGTGTAAAATCGACTTTTAAAGGTAAAAAATATAAAAAATTGATTTGCCAAAACAATGGACATCTTTGCCATCACCCCAAAAGACTTTGACAAGTGCGTGTCAGGCGACACATGCAATTTTCGCGAGATGCAATATTTCAACTTTTTACCCCCTTTGCACTTTTGCGCAAACGGCGACGGCAGTATCGACTTTTCAGAAGAGTGCGACCCGCTTTCCGTCTTTATTTTTTTAGAGTACAAAAAATGTGCGGACCCGTCGACGGACCTTTTCCCCGAATTGTTGCGCATTGTCTTAACAGCCATTGAAGCGGGCAATTATGACGCCTTGCGTCAACTGGCAAGCTGGGTAGATTATCACAACTTTCCGCCCTTGGACGCGTCTGCAAATCTTGCGATTCTTCCATTTTTACACTCGGATAACGACCAGCACGTCATGTGTGCCTATCGGGTCATTTCAAAGTTGAAAAATTTCGAGTCGGATGTTTACATCCCTATCGCTGTGTCGCATTTGCAAACACGACCAAGCTCGTTGCAGTCTTTTGTGGCGTCTTTTCTGAAAAAAAAGACACGTGAAAATGTGGGTGAACATCTTGGTCTTCTTCAACACGCGCTTTCAGACAAAAAAATAACATTTAAAACAAGGGATGTTTTGAGTCATTTAACATAAAATCGAATTTTTTATATAAAAAAATAAAAAAATCAGGATTTGGCTGAAAATGGATTTCAAAAATCAAGAGGACGAGTGCTACGTGCCTGCTTGGTGCAAACCGTCAAGCACCCAACGCGTTATATTTAACGGGTTGGTTGGTCCAAATATCGCATTTACATTTGTTTCAAGTTCCAACCTTGACACTTTTCCAAAAATGAAAAAATTGGTACGAGATGCGTTCATTGAAGCGTTCAGTCCGGACAATCTTTTGGAAATGGGGGAAGAAGAAAACGGGTGGTTGGTTGATTCCAAAGGAATCACTGTCAAAACGCGTGGGTACAGTGATAGTTACCAATGTTGCTTTACAAAAGACTTTGAAGATTTTCCATCTCCTTACATCAGGCGTGTGATATACCAACCAAGTGACTGGGATAAGTTGAGCGATGATTGCAAGACGCTTACATTGGCGTGTGAATTTGACGAATGCGTCAAAGATATCATTTTCAAAAACAAGACACAATTGAGTCAGTGAGAAAGGAGAAAAAGGAGAAAAAGAAAAAGAGAAAAAGAAAAAAAGAGAAAGAGAAAAATCGTGTACGTTTAATTTTAAGGGAGTAAATCTCCTTAAAATTTCATAACTATTGTGGGTTTAAATAAGCTGTGTAAAATCGATTATTTTTTGTAAAAAATGGTGTATTTTAGGAACATGGCAAAGGTTTACATTGACGACTGGGTTCAGCCAAACAAAAAGGAAAAGGAGAATGTCGACACTTCTAATCTTTCACCCGGAGACGGTGTAAAATTGAAAAACCCTTTGAGAGAGTCATTTTGGGTTACATTTGAGGGCGTCTACGACGACTATCTTTATGGAAGAGTCGACAATTATCTTTACAACGGGTCTGAATACTCTTACGGCGACATCGTTATTTTCAAGGCATCAGATGTTCGAGACGTCTCAAATGACCAAACGCGACAAGAAAAATTTGCACACGTGGTTCAAATTGTAAAGTTGTTCAAGATTGAAATGGGACGTCTTCCAACGGTTCAAGAGCTTCAACTTCTCACAATGTAGGTTGGCAGAAAAAGTGAAAAAGTAAAAAGTGAAAAGTGAAAAGTGAAAAATTTAAAAGGATTAACCTCCTGTTAAATTTACATAGGCAGACAAGTAACGTATACGTATCGTTTTTGGTACCGCTTTTTGTGAAAAAGTGGTATAAAATCGATATTTTTAAATTAAAACTAAAATATAATCAAGTTCGTCAAAAATGAGCGCAAGTTTACCTACTTTTCCGCCTATGCCCTCCTTTCAGTTGCCAAGTTTGTCCTTTACCTACTCGGATGGGGCATCATACAAACCTCGAGACAATTTGCCTTCAAAGCACGCTGTTGTAAAGACTGGTGTGACAAGCGTCATTGATGCGTTCAAGACGCTTCCCGACGCTACGTTGGATATCGTTATATTCAACACTGTTGCAACCCGTCTTGAAAATACCGCATCCTTTGACGCCGTGTACCCCAACGGTGGGACCAGTTTCAAGGCAATTTGTGAGTGTGTGTCTGCCGAAAAAGAAGAAAAAGAAGAAAAAAAATCCGCCCTTTTTCGTTCCGTTAAAATATTACTGACGGACGGGTTTGATTCGTCCAAAAAAGACCGAGAAGAATTGATGGCATCCCACGCGCATGTCGGACTTTTTGACGGTATTATTGGCGTTGGCGACGTGGATGTTGATTTTTTGAAACATCTTTCATCAAATGCACCCAGTACATTCACACAAGCGTGTGATTCAGCCACTCTTCTCAATGCCGTCAAGGCATTGTGTTTTGGTGGTGCAACCGCAATCGCCAGAGATGTGTCATTGGTGTTTTTGATTGAAAACCGAAATGTTTACATTCCAAACGACTCATCCATCAAAGTCGAAACGATCGATATGATCGATACACCAGACCCGTCTCTTGCGACGTCCAACACGTTTGAGTGCGAACATTGCCCTGAAAACAATATGTTTATGTTTTCGGTGAAAGACCAACCTGACACCGGTGCAGTCGGTGAGATTGTCCGCACAAAAGTCACGCTTGCTATCGATAACAGCCACTCGATGTCCGAACCCGTTGCCAAAAAAAGATTGCAACCAATTTATGTTTCGTCAAAAAACGAAAGCGGAGGCTATATCAAAGTCACGGTCGACAACTTGCGATCGATTGATAATGTGTACCGATTTTTAGGCAAGGGAAACATCTGCATGGTTTTTGCCGAGTACACAAGCCAAAGCGGCGAACGTCGTCGTGAGATTGTGAATGTGAAAACGGTAGAGGAGGCAACGCCAAAGACATCGACGTTCAAAGCAGGTGGAGAAATGCTTGAAATTATGCGCGGACTTGAATCATCAGGGGATATCAAAGCGCTCTACCTATCAAAACTGGCATCTCATGCCAGCGTCTTGCAAGACCCGTCCATCCCCGAATTCATGAAAAAACTGTTTTCATTTGTATGGGACCGTCTGTGCAATGCATACAAGATGAATTTGTCGTCATATGACAAATTTCTCCAACGTGGAGAGATTGGTGAAAGTCCGTGTATGATGCAACTTGTACACACGCTGAGTGCGTGTGCTACCGATACTTCGGCATCATCGGCATCGGGATCATCGGCAGTGTCGGCGTCTGATGATGCCACCAAATGCAGTATCTGCTTTGATGCCGAGTCGACGATTTTGTGTTTACCGTGCAAACACATCGGCACGTGTGAGCCTTGCTTTAAGAAAAATTTTGAAGGGTGCAAAGATAAAGATTCGGCCTTTGCTTGCCCTCCGTGTCCGTTCTGCAAGACACCGGTTGAGGAGGTACGTCAAATCACGTCGATAAAGTGCCCGTGTTGTGAGAGTCCTGCAACGCGTGTGGGTGTGTGTCGGCACCCATTGGCGTGCGGAAAAGCGACTTGTCGTGTGGGCGACCCATCAATTCCACCACCGGCGTCTGCGACAGGTTCACAGGATACGTTGTATTGTCATACGTGCAAGGAACACGTGGGGTCTTTTCACGTGTGGCATCAGTGAGTCTGAATGTGTCTGTGTGTTTTACAAATTTTAAGAGGATTATTCCTCGTAAAATTGATTGCTTTATTGTAAATAAGAGTTATCTACTTTTTTTTACTTTTCCCCAACCTTTTCTTTTTACTTTTTCCAAAACTTTTCTTTGTACTTTTCTTTGTTTTCATCTGTGATGACCAATCCGGTTTTTTTAAAACGCTGTACAATTTAATTTTTTCATTTATACACGTTATAATCTCTGTCTCAATCTCTGTCTCAATATTTGTTACATATTCTGTAGATTTTTCTATATATAATGAAAAAGTTTTTGCAATAATTAATCCAATTATTTTAATTTTTATGTCATCTGATACATCATCTGATACACACTCATTTAATATTCTCATTATTATTACTAAATTTTATTATTAAATTTAGTAATGTTTTTGGGTCAGCTTGATGCTTTAGTACAAGTGGTGATAATAATAAAGCTGAATGGTTGACGAACGTTCCAATGCCGTCATTGTCACATTTGAAAACGGGTCAAATGTATAATAATCATCTGCAACAAGGTATCTTGTAAACGCTATAGGTGATTTTGCGACACACATTTTTGAATAAAAACTGCCTTCCAAAATCTTTGTATGCACAGTAGAAAAATTGTTACGATACATGTATTTCTCTCCCGACCGCCAATTTTTTATTACCAATTCCATATAGTCATTTTTCCAAAGGGAAACTGGATGCAGAGAAACGACTTTACGCCAATCATCGCCCTTGTATAAATTAACAACAGAAAGCGGGTCTATCGTGGTTTTATGTGATAAATTACGAATTAAAGTAGGAAGACAAAGTATGGGTTTGTTTATCATTCTATTTTTTATTCTTATTTACGCTTTTAAATGTGTTTAAACGCAATCTAGGGGAGCACAGAGGCGGTCTTGGGCGCTGGAAAAACATTCGGTTGTGCTAGTTCTTTACAGGTAGGTGGAATATACTGAAAGGCGTTTCCCCGATCCATACAGTATACACCAACATCGCCACTATCGTTCTGAATTGGATAAGACATGCATGTGTTTTTACCATTTGAACACACATAGTCTTTTTGTTGGTTTACGTAACATGAGTCAGACTCGCAATCCCATGTTTTCATACATGCTTTCTGCGATTTTCCTGATATCCGTAGACACGCCAGACCTACGCAACAGCTATCACCGTCGTTACAGAAGTGCTGTTCATCCAGACATGTCTGTGGCGTTGGTGTTGGTGTTGTGCCAGCATCAGATCCTGTTCTTGATAAGACGATGCACAATATAACAACAATAAGGAGACTCGCTCCAATAACAACCAGTGTCTTTATCATTTATCTATTAGAGAAAATTTAACAAAGTTTTTGGGAGAAAAGTCTGATAAAGACTGTCCTGGTGGTAATGGATGCGGTCTTGTTACAGGTGATCCTAACAAACAATGCTGTCAATATGGCACATACAATAATGATTTCGGAACAGTGTGTTTGAATAAGTACTGTGCATCTGATGAAGAATGTCCTAATGGATGCGGTCTTATGACAGGTGATCCTAAACCACATTGTTGTCCAAACGGTGTAACCCCTTCCTCTATAAATAGAGGAAGCCCAATCTTTCAAACATGCATATGAGGCCCCATAAACTATGCTTATGCTTATTTCTAAACCGTAACTTTTTGTCCCAACCACCACCTCCAGTAATTACAAAAACTACATCTGGAAATAATGGAAGTATTTCGTGTTCTGAATAGTGTATGAAAAACTGGAATGGAGAGCTTCCATCTGACTGGCATGGCGCAAAGTGCAATTCTGTTATATCCAGTTCAGGTAACATAACACGCGATAACACATCTTCTACTCCTATTAAATGCGTGTGCGAAAAAACAGGAAGTGGATGGGATATTTGCGCTCATTGTGCATATGATTATGATTGTAAAAATAATGTGCATGTGGGAAAGTTACAGGTGATCCTTTACAACAATGTTGTCAGTATGGTAATTTTACTAATTCGTATGAAAAAGTATGTATGAATAAACCATGTAATAATAACACAGATTGTCCGGGTAGTACATGCGGTATCATATACGATATTAATAGTAATGCTTTATATCAATGCTGTCCAAATGGTGTACATACGGAAGACATAAAAAAATTTGCAATTAAATTTACCACTTTGTGAAAAAATGTTACGTTTAAATTAACTATTTGGAACCACAAACTAGCTTCTAATATAAAAAGTGAAAAAGTGAAAAAGTGAAAGGAAGTCCTAAAATACAAGTTTCCTGTCTATGTAAATTTTACATGTACATCGTTCGCCATACCCCATCGTCTTTGTCTTTCCCTCCTTTCCCATCCCGCTTATCACTTTTGTGCTCCGTAAACGACTCGTAGCCTTTCTCAATATCCGCCTGTCGCAACACCTTTCTCTCATCGCCCGTCGCAAACACACGGCGCGAATGAGCCCGTTTACAGCTATTAAAAAGCAACTCCATATCGCCTCCAAAAAACTTGAATTTCTCGTGATGTTTTTCGAAAAATTCCAACTTTATTGACTCATCCATCGTCCACCGATTGTCGCCTACTTTTTTCTTGAAAATCGAAAACAGCTCGGACGCATTATACTCGTCGATATGAAACCGGATCGGGAAACGACGCTCCAAGCCTGCATTGTACGCGAAAAAGCAATCTTTAATATCCTCCTTGTATCCCGCAATAATACAGATAAAATCGGTCTTTTTCGTCGTCAAGTTTTCATTGATCGTGTCAATACACTCTTTGGAAAACGAGTCGCGTTTTTCGGCATTTCCCAGCGAGTACACCTCGTCAATAAATAACACACCGCCGTTGGCTGCATCAATCATTTTCTGGGTGGCAATCGCCGTTTGACCCAGATAGCCCGCAATTAACTGACTGCGTGTGGCTTTGATAAACTTTTTATTGCGCAAGATCCCCATCGCCAAATATATACGGCCAATGATACGTGCCACTTCCGTCTTGCCTGTACCAGGAGGGCCTTCAATCACCGTATGCATCATCATTTGATTGAAAATGTCAAAATCTTGCACACGAAAAAGGATATGGTCGACCATTTCTTGCTTGATTGCCGTCATACCAATCATCGCGTCGAGGGTTGACAAGGGCTCAACAAGGTCGTATAAGATCTTGACATCAATGTTGTAAATCTTGGTAGGATCGTACATCTTGCCAATCTCGATCAAGTCGGCGATTGTGTTGACTTCTTTTTTAATAATAACCACTTCAGGCGGCGGTTTTAAGAAATACTGAAAAAGTGCGTCTTCTTCATTTTCTTCGTCTTCTTCTTCATTCTCTCCGTCTTCTTCATTCTCTCCGTCTTCTCCGTCCTCTCCTTTGTTTTTGTTGTGTTCAACCTCGTCCTCCTCTTTAAATTTTAATTTTAATTTTATATTGCATCGTTTTTTTGGAGGACGAGGAGGTGTATCATCTTCTGAATCGGAACAACGTTTTGACATTTTTGTCTCTTTTTAATATTCATTATATTCTTTAGATATATTTCACCTTTTTCACCTTTTTCACCTTTTTGTGAAAAATGGTGAAAAGCCGTGAAATATCGTTGAACAAACAAAATTTATTTAAATAATTACATTTAAATAAATGAGTCAGAAAACAGCGCCAATCAGTTCTGGTTATCTTGCCGGATACAACAGTCAAAGCGCCAATGCCGTCGCTATAGGCAATAACGCCGGTAGTTTCTCCCAAGGCACAGGCTCTGTCGCCATCGGCTTCCAAGCCGGTCAATATTCACAAGGCGCCAACTCCATGGCCATCGGTTACCAAGCCGGTGTGAACGGACAAGGAAGCGCTTCTTTTGCTATGGGCTATCAAGCCGGTTTTGTCTCACAAGGCAACAACGCCTTGGCCATCGGCTACGGAGCCGGTCAAACAGGTCAAGGATCAATGGCCGAATCCATCGGCTACGGAGCCGGTCAATTTGCGCAAGGCACTGGTGCTATTGCCATCGGTTATATGGCAGGAAATACAGGCCAAGGGGCCTTTGCAGAAGCCATCGGCTATCAGGCCGGTGCATCTTTACAAGGCGCTAACGCCCTCGCGCTAGGCTACATGGCCGGTGTCACGGGTCAAAGCGCCAACGCCACCGCCGCCGGTTACATGGCCGGTGCTTACGGCCAAAACGCCAACACTGTTGCATTTGGTTACATGGCAGGCACAACCGGTCAAGGTACAGGCGCATTTGCGATGGGATTCCAAGCCGGTAATTGGAACCAAGGCCAAAACGCCATTGCCATGGGCTTCCAAGCCGGTATGACGGGCCAAGGCGCTGGCGCGCTTGCTGTTGGTTTCCAAGCCGGCGAATTCTCTCAAGGCCAAAACGCCATTGCCATGGGTACCAACGCCGGTATGACGGGTCAGGGCGCCAATGCCTTGGCAGTGGGTGCTAATGCTGGTTTAGTGTCACAAGGTGCTGGCGCGATTGCGTTTGGGGCATCTGCGGGTCAATTCTCACAAGGCGCCAACGCCCTCGCTATGGGTTACGGAGCCGGTATGACCGGACAAAAAGCCAATGCCGTTGCCGTGGGTTACGGGGCCGGTCAAAGCATACAAGGCGATAATGCCTTTGCGATGGGTTATTTGGCCGGCAATACAGGCCAAGGCCAAAATGCAGTTGCCATCGGTAACCAAGCCGGCCAACTGGGACAAGGCGTCAATGGCATGGCCGTGGGCTACCAAGCCGGTATGACCGGACAAAAAGCCAATGCCATGGCTGTGGGTTACGGGGCCGGTCAAAGCATGCAAAGCGATAATGCCTTTGCGATGGGTTATTTGGCAGGCAATACAGGCCAAGGCACAGGCGCCTTTGCGATGGGCTTCCAAGCCGGTAATTTCGGACAAGGCGTCAATGCCATGGCGGTGGGCTTCCAAGCCGGTATGACCGGCCAAAAATCTGGTGCATTGGCTCTCGGCTACGGAGCCGGTATGATCACCCAAGGCGCCAATGCTATGGCCGTTGGCTATGGGGCCGGTATGTTTAATCAAGGCGATAACGGCTTTGCCGTGGGTTACCAAGCCGGCGTGACCGGACAAGGCACCAATACGTTGGCCATGGGCTACCAAGCCGGTTCAGTATTACAAGGCGCCGGTGCGCTTGCTGTAGGTTACCAAGCCGGTATGACGGGTCAAGGTGCTAACGCGGTCGCCATCGGTTTTCAAGCCGGTATGACCGGTCAAGGTGCTGGTGCGATTGCCTTAGGTTACCAAGCCGGTGCCACAGGTCAAGGCACCAATGCCTCGGCCATAGGTTATCAAGCCGGACAATTTTATCAAGGCCAAAACTCGGTCGCCATGGGCTTTCAAGCCGGCATGACCGGCCAAGGCCAAAACTCGGTCGCTATCGGTAACTTTGCCGGAAATGTAAAACAAACAAGTAACGCTTTTGCATTGGGATCGCAAGCTGGACAAACCAACCAAGGATCTGGTGCAATGGGTTTAGGTGTTTTGGCCGGTCAAAATAACCAAGGTGATAATGCGTTTGCCGCCGGTGGCAGAGCTGGTATGTACACCCAAGGCGTCAACGCCTTTGCCATTGGTTCGGAAGCGGGTAAATTTTATCAAGGCGCCGGTGCCTTTGCCGGTGGCGTTCAAGCAGGCTTTACCGGTCAAAACGCCAACGCGGCAGCCATCGGCTACCAAGCGGGCATGTATACCCAAGGCACCGGCGCCTTTGCACTTGGTTACCAAGCCGGTATGACCGGCCAAGGTCTCAACGCCGTCGCGCTAGGCTACCAAGCCGGTCAGTCCACCCAAGGCAATTTTGCCGTCGCCGTCGGTAATTTGGCAGGCGTCACGGGTCAAAACACAAACGCTGTGGCTATCGGTAACTTTGCCGGTCAATACGGCCAAGGCGCTGGCAGTGTCGCCATCGGTTACCAAGCCGGTGTGACGGGCCAAAAATCCAACACTGTCGCTATCGGTAACTCGGCCGGCCAATTTAATCAAGGCGCCAACGCCTTGGCGGTGGGCTTTGGAGCTGGTATGACCGGTCAAAACGATAATGCGATGGCATTGGGTAACTCGGCCGGCCAATTTGCACAAGGCACCGGCGCATTCGCAGCTGGTTACCAAGCCGGCATGACAGGACAAAGCGCTACCGCTCTAGCTCTTGGTTACCAAGCCGGTGCGTTGCTTCAAGGCACAGGCTCCGTCGCAATTGGATCGGAAGCCGGAGAATTTAGCCAAGGCGCCAATGCCCTCGCTGTCGGGTTACAAGCTGGCCAGTTCACCCAAGGCGTTAACGCCCTCGCTATCGGTTACCAAGCCGGCATGACGGGACAAAGCGCCAACGCGCTTGCATTGGGCTTTCAAGCCGGTGCATTATTGCAAGGCACTGGTGCTTTCGCCATTGGGGCTGAAGCAGGTGAATTTAACCAAGGGGTCAATGCCCTCGCTATAGGCAACAGGGCAGGCATGACGGGTCAAAACGCCACTGCGTTTGCCATCGGTTACGAAGCCGGCGCGTCGTCGCAAGGCACTGGTGCGTTTGCCATCGGTTACAGAGCTGGCATGACAGGTCAAGGCATCAACGCCGGCGCTATCGGGTATGGTGCCGGTCAGTTTAGGCAAGGCGCCGGTGCCGTTGCTATTGGTTACCAAGCCGGATACACGGGCCAAGGTGCCAACTCGATCGCTATTGGTAACCAAGCCGGTGTGACTGGTATCACCGCCAACAGTATCGTGTTGAATGCAAGTGGGACCGGATTTTTTGCAACGGGGCCAACGGGTGCATTTTACGTCTCGCCTGTCTCAACTGTTGCCGACAGCGGTATGATAAAAGGAAACATCCTAGTGTACGGCGAAAACAACCAAATCATGAAAACGCCCGCCACAATCGACAAAGACGGCGGGTTTTTTTACACCAATTTGACTCAATTGAGTGATGCTTCTAATGTTTCCAGCTTGACTGTCTCAGATGGACGTGTTCAGACAGCATTGACAACATTTGCAGCCGGTAACAATGCCGGTACAACGGGTCAAAATCAAAATTCGGTTGCTATTGGTATGAATGCTGGTCAGTACTATCAAGGCACTGGGTCAGTCTCGATCGGCTACCAAGCAGGGCAAATAAACTTATTATCTACTACAACACCCATCACATCTGGAAAAAATATGTGCATGTCTGGAAATGGACAATATCAATTGGTTGCATCAGCAACTTTAATGTTATCTACAAATGCAGGCTTATCATTTACAACTTCAAATGTTGTTGGCACACCCGATTCTATCGCAATGTCTGCTAGTGGTCAATATATGCTTGTATCTACTATCGCTAGTCCAAACACAATTTATTTGTCGACTAATTATGGCGTATCTTGGAATAGTATCAACAGTTTATTGACATCTCTTTTTAATACATCTGTAAATTCAGCAATATTATCTAGTCCCTCAGTTGTTGGCATATCTGGATCAACTATGATTATCACAAGTAATTTAACATCTTTTCAATCTATTGATAACGGCTCCAATTGGTTAATTTCTAAACAAATGGTTACTCAATATTTCCCATTTGACGGAAATGTAACTAATATGGTTTCTGGGACTCTTTCGTTGACTGCAGTAAATAATGGATATTCTTCTGCAAACATAGGCATAAACTCGGCTTCTTTTACAAACAGTGCCACAAATACGCTGCCCACTTCTTATATGTATAGCAACCCGCTGAGTTGGACATGGAATACAAATCTTACTTTTACGATATCGTGTCGATTTTTAGTTTCAACGGGCTTTACTTCTAATACCAGTGGATCAGTTATATGGGGCATTGGCAAAGCTGGTGGCAATAATACATTTTTAACGGTTTATAAAAATAGTTCGAATACTTTATCCATTAAACTTGTGTCATCGTCACAGTCTGCTAACAATGTCAGTATTGGTGGTGATATTAACACTATTACATCAAATAGGTGGTATTATGCAGTTGCTACATTAAAATCGGGCGTGTTTACTTTTTATTTAGATGGAACAATAATTGGACAAAGTGATGTGCAAAATTCTTTAAATACTCCTCCTATTAATCGGTTATCAATAGGGGCATGCATAAACACAATTAGCCCAGACGCTATGTATACAGATGCAAATGGCAGTAGTGGGTTTAGTGGTTGTATTGACGACTTTCGTATTTATGAAGGTGTTGATATCGGTTTAGAATTGACACAAGATATTTCAACAACCACAAGACTCTTAAATAACGTGTCAAATTCTTACCCGATACAAATGTATACACCTGGAATATACCCATCTTTTCTTGCATGTATAAATGCTGATGCGGATACTCTAACGCTTGCAAATGGATCCACTGGAATAGTTATAATAGATAGCACTTTAAGATTTTCAGGAACAAATTCTTATAAATTTTCTTCAGGTGGAACAAAATCTACATCAATCGCTTTACCTTCATCGTTCACAATATCATGTGTTCTCCGATTTACGAGTGGCATCGCATCAAGTGTTCCATTTGCTCTCGTAAACTCAAATGACCCATCAAAATCACTTGAACTTTTCATGACTTCTGGAGGGTCTTTTTCTGTCGCGACTGGATCTTCACCCAGTTCCGCTACTATTATTTCAACTGGATGTGCGCCTCCCATAAATACATGGTATTATATCGCTATAACTGTATCTTCTGCAGGTGTAAATTTATACATAAATGGTTTTCCAAACGGTACATATACCACGTCCAACTCGGTAACATCTGCTATATACGGAAATACTGTAAATTTGGTGTTGGGTGCATTAAATACAAGCGGTTCAAACGCTTTTAACGGTAATATCGACGACTTTCGTATTTATAATGGGGTATTGTCACAAGCTCAAATTGGTCTTATTTATACAGACATGTCATACATAACACCGGCTTATTATGCATCTTTTGATGGAGGGAATGCGACTCTTTTAAATGGATACTTTCCATCTACTGCCGGTAGTGGTATTTATTCTGGCGATGATACCACCAAGATTTCGGGAAATTATTCTTTAAGGGTTAATCCTAGTGGTGTTCTATCGAATTCGATAGACATTTATGGATTTTCCATATCGTTTTGGCTTCGTTTTAATACTTTACAAAATAGGAATTATTCATTTCCATTTTTGATAGCTGCTAATTCAGTACAACCAAATTTATCAGTATGTGAAAGGTTTGGAAAGTTATATTTAAGGTATTATAGTGCTAGTGCTTCACCTAATGAGCAGCTTAATCCGCCGGATGGAAATGGTATGGTTGTAGCTACTGCAACATGGTATCATATAACTCTTGTCAACGATTATGCTACAGCAAATTTATATGTAAATGGTGCCCTATTAGGAAATATTAATTGTGGAGTAAATAATTGGAACATAATATATATAAATCGCACTAGCGCAGCCGAAAATTTTGATGGATGGATTGATGAATACAAATTTTATCAAGCATCTCTATCTTCATACCAGGTAAAGGAATTGTATGGATCGTATAAAAACAATACATATTATAACTTTAAAAATACTTCATATTCTTCGACTGCAAGTTACCAATTGTATACAAATTTGTCTAATAAAGTGTATGTGTCAACAGATTCTGGAAGCACTTCTACACAGATTGTATCATCTACTTCTAATTATACAGCACCAGTATTTAGTTTATGCATGTCAAGTACTGGTCAATATATGGCATTCTGTACAACAAAAGAATTATATTACTCCTCAAATTATGGCACGAATTGGACTATTTTGAAAATTCTTACAGGGGCTGATACATTCAAAAGTGTTGCATTATATGAAAATGGTGTGTATTTATCTGCTTTATATTCATCAGGTATATATGTAAATCCTTTATCAGGCCCCAATTCTATAGCTATTGGATATCAAGCTGGTCAAATATACCAAGGCTCAAACTCAATTGCTATTGGTAATCAAGCAGGGAAATCTTATCAACCTTTTAATAGTATTATAATAAACGCAAATGATACGGCGTTGAACGCATATACGCCAAACGGATGTTTTATTGTGCCTATAGCTAGTTTTACAAACTCAACAAGCACAACGTTTGATGTTCTTGGGTATGGAACAGATAACCAAATTGTAAGACTTGGACTTAATGTTGATGCGAGCGGTATTTGTGGAGTAAACAGCACTGGCAGCTTTTATCTGCCTAACGCTGGTTTTTTTATGTCTGGGGCAAGATTTAATGCTACACAAGGTGGAAGTCGGTATGCTTCTGGTGATATTGTTATTTTTAATAACGCTTCAGGAACTCTCAATTCTCCACAACAAATTCAAATAAGAAGCGGTAATTCTCTTAAGTTTTGGAGACCTGACGAAGCAAATTCGTGGGAGACTTTTATATCTGCTGGGTCTAATTATACTATTAGACAAAACGGAGGTTATGAATATTTCCTAAGCGGACAGCAAACCAATGCTGTATGGAATTATAACTCTGACGAACGATTAAAAGAAAATATTCAACCTGCCCCTTCCTATTTAGAAACAGTATTATCCATACCAGTAAAGACATTTAATTATAAAAAACAACCAGAAACTGCCTGTGTCGGTTTCATAGCACAAGACATACAAAAATTACCACAGTTATTAGACATTGTATGTGATTCAAGCACATCAGCACCTGATGGAACGCCCTATTTAGCGTTAGGAGATGGAAAGTTTATGCCCTATTTGATTAAGGCGTTTCAAGAACAACACGCCATAATCACCGACTTGAAGACACAACTCGCCTCGCTAAAAGCCACGGTAGACGCACTCGCGCAAAAATAATTTATTTTCTTTACAAAAATAAATGAAAAGGTGTTTGCTTTGTAAATGCGAATTTGACGGACACAAGAATGTCTGTGAAAAGTGCTTTGTATAAAAGGTGTTGCCTCTTAAGAAGACTTACCTCAAACAAAAACCGTAACCAAGATTTCTTTAAACAGTTTTCATGGCGTAAAGGAAATGTTGATGGTGGAGCTACAACTACCATAATGACACTAAATGCTACTGATGGGGTAGAACTGTCACAAGGATGTCTTCGTGTAACATCAGACAAAGGACCTACAGCTGGAAATACACTCGGCATTACCGGAAGTGGTACAAATTATTTTTTTTCAGTTGGGGCTAGCACAGCGAGTAATAATATCACCACTGGTGGTTACGGTAGAATTTCTATTTATGCAAAGGGTGATATAATTGGTTGGGCCGCTATTGGTGTATTTTCGGATGCACGTATCAAAAAAGACATCACCGACGCATCTGGATCAATTGATATCATTAATAAAATACCATTGCATCAATACAATTACATTGACCCCGAACGTGGCACACATACGGCGTTTGGCGTAATTGCACAAGAAGTCAAAGCGGTATTTCCTGAAGCAATCAAATTTATCAAAGAATACATCCCAAATATATTTTGTATTGCATCCTCCATTGTTTTGGTTGGCGAGACCGTTCAAATAACAATTGCATCTGAACACGGCCTTGTTGTTGGTGATAAAGTCAAGATTATTCTTGAAAAAGGGGATCGAAATGAATGCAAAGTCGTCTCAATCATAGATGCAAATACGGTTGCTGTTGAAAAATGGGACAATTATGATGAATCTGAAAAGGTATTTTTGTATGGTAAAGAAGTCAACGATTTTCACTCGGTTGATAAAACGCGTCTTGCAACACTTGCATTGGGAGGCATTCAAGATTTGTACAAGATGATTAAAGATTTACAGACAGAGGTTGTGACACTAAAAGCACAAATTTCTTCACAGAGTTTTAGCTCAACGGGCTCGACGGGTCCATCTGGTAGTGCCTAAAATGTCTAAAATGTCTAAAAATATTTGGATCAATATGCTTTAATTTTTTATGAATCATAAAAAATTTACAAAATAGCCCTACAGCCCTTTTAGAAAGTGCCGTACCCCGCATTAAACTCCGTCGGCGCCCTCCTTTTTTGGGCACTTTTTTTTAAAAAGTGCTACGGGGACCGCGCTACCGCTTGCCACGAATTGATCCCGAGCACTTCGCATGTAAAGTGCACGATGACACCCGATAAGAAAAAGGTGGTCAGCACGCTTCCCCAGTGATCAAAAGTGCGCGCATCTTTCCCCATTGAAATGTAAGAGAGTATAAACCCAACAATGGTGCTGATAATACCTACGACGGATGCCTCAAGTAGTATTCTCATTTTTTATAATTTTATAAATTATAAAATTAAAATTATAAATTATAAAATTATAAAATTATAAAAAAATGCAAGCTCATCCAATAACTAAACCCGCCATCATTCGTTTGATAAAAGACGCCAGCTTTGAGGGGATTCAAATTAGTGGCTTGGTCTACGAAGAAATAAGAGGCAAACTGCAAAAACATTTGGTACACATTATTGATGCAAGTCTGATTTATATGGCGCACGCAAAACAAAAAACGCTGAGCTATGAAAACGTTGTATCTGCCTTGCCCGAACAGCCCATTTTAAATGTCGAAAATAAGAAGAGTATAAAAACCTGTAAAAAATCGGCCAGAAAAAAAGAAGCTTGCTTTTATTTTCCAAAGCAAGCTTTCCGTCATTTTGTGTTATCACTTACAGGGGACAATCCCGTCCGTGTATCAAGCGATGCATTGGCACTGCTTCAAATAGAGTGCGAACACTTTTTGGTAAAACTTGTCAGACAAGCTGTAGATTTGATGAGACATGCGGGGCGTACAACCATGCAACCAAAAGATCTATCGGTCGCCACTAATATTGCAACATCTTGCTCTCAAAAAGGAGTCGTAAATATGTCAAGCTCTAAAATGGTGTCGCTGACTTTTAGTAACTTTAACACGATACTAAACGCGGTGGGACAAGCACTTATCAATAAGGCCGAATTCCTCGCCACTAAATCCACCATCGCCAGTCGTGATGTCGAAACTGCTGTGCGTCTTGTTTTGCCAGGCGATTTAGCGACTTTTGCAATTAAAAATGTGGACAAAATCAAGCACAAACTGTTATTTTCGGTAGAGAGCGTTGGCGAGCTTTTTCGTAAAAACACAGGTCTTATTGTGTCTGAAAATGCCATTAAATATCTTACAGCTGTATTGGAGTATATGAAGGCAGAACTTGAAAGTGGAGACGACGAAGAAATAAACGAGTTGTATAAAAATTTAGGATTTTTTATCGCATTTCGTAAATAATTAGGGCTTTTTCACAAAAAATGTTACGTTTAAATTAACTATTTGGAACCACAAACTCGCTTCAAATATAAAAAGAAGTGCCACATATAATATTAAAATTATATGTATTTTAACCATAAAATTAACCACTAAAATAAAATATTTAGGCCTAAAATACGATTTACTTCCTATGGGTTTTTTGTGAAAAAGCGATATATCAATATATTTGGAACCACTATCTAGCTAGGAATTGCTAAATTATTTTAACCACAAAATCAACCAAAGATCTTTTTCACGTATTTTCATATATTTTTCACATATTTTTCATGTATAAATAAATAAAAATCACAAATTTTGTGTGTGTTGAAAAAAATCGGCTTGGAGATTTAATTTTGGTAATTTTTCATTAAAAAATAATGAAATATCAAATTTTTAAAGCATTACAGGTCAAAACGTCTTTTTCGTAGTATAAATTTTACATTTATAAATTATTTATTCACAATAGATAATATTAAAATTTAATTTTTATTTTAATATTTAATTTAAATAAATAAAAATAAACTAAAAATGGCCTCACGAGAACAATGTGAGCACTGTAAATCAACTTTTCAAAACAAGACAATATTGAAAACACATATAAACACAAATAAAAAATGCTTGGCATCGAGGGGACTTTCACTTCAAACAAAGTTTATTTGTGAAGGATGCAATATTATGCTTATTACAGTAAGTCATTTACATTCTCATTATGAAATTTGCAAAGAATACATCATTTCTAAACTTTTGCAAAAACATGAAAAAGAATTGCAAGAACAACGTGAGTATTATGAAAAACGTGAAAAAGAACAACAAGATCATTACGAGAAAGAATTAAAGGACAAAATTAAACATACAAAAAACACGTGCGATGTCCAATATAAAAGCTTAAAGGATGAATATGAACTAGAATTAAATGAAAAAGAAAAACAATATGAATTGTTAAAATTGTCATTTGATCATGTTCAATCAAACTATAATAATTTGAAAGAAGAATATACGGTTAAAATAAATAAATACGAAGCAATACTTGAACGCCTAGCAATGGATGCCGTGAATAAGCCTATATCAACAACCACAACAACTAATAATACAGTCAATAATATCGTACGCGATCATTTGTCTACTGTATATACAATAGATTCTCTTACAGATAAACAAATTGAGGAACGAATTAGGTCATGTATGACTGAAAAGATTTTTTGGGAAGGTCAAAAAGGCTTGGCTAAAATGTGTGTTGACAGTATTGTAAAAACACCAGATAATAAACTAATGTTATGTTGCACCGATACCAGTCGCGGTAAATTTAAACTTTTTGATGTAAAGGGAAATTTAAAGGAAGATATTGACGCGCGTTTATTTACAGATCGAGTGGGAAAATATATCAAAATTGTTGGAAATGAAATACGGGAAACCATCCAAGAACATATCGATAATAAAAGTAATATGCTGGAAGAGAAAAATGGAAGAGAGAAAGACGAACTTCTTCATAAAATGGAACAACTTGGTTATGCCTTGTTTGATGTTGTAAACGTGGATGATTATGAAAGAAACAAGGTATTTCGGTCAGAATTGGCAGTTTTATCTTCTGTAAAACGAGGTGATGAGATTTAAATCATAAATCAATTTAAATTTTTGCAAAAAAGAATTTTATAAATTATTTCCATTTAAATGCGTTGATGCATAGCATGTTGTAAACCAGAAGAAGCCCGAGAAAGAGAAACACGAATAAAAAACGAGTTGAAGAAAAAATTTAAAAATCATACAGATGGAATTGAACATTTTATTGGTGATTACAAAGAAATGATGAAGATCATGATGGACATTTGCTGTGTATAAAATAAATTTTTAGAACCCCTTATAAGGGTTATATAATCAACGTGAAAACGCATAGATATGTGTTGGAATCTAATGCATATCTAAAAATTTTGATTAAAATTTTGAAAAAATCTTATTTTTAGTTTGTATGAAACTAAACATGATTATACGAAATTTTTAACAATATACAAAAATTAATTAATATTATTTTTATAACCTTTACAGAGACTATAAAAATACAGTTTGATACAAAAAACTAACAAAATTTCATAAATATACTGAAATTTTTGGGATAAAATCAACGTATTTTAACCTTTAAATAAAATGTATAGATACCGTTTAGCATCAAATGGATTTCTAAAAATTTTGATCAAAATTAAAATTTTGAAAACGCCAAAAATAGTTTTTTGGCCAACTTTTAATTTTTAGGTTTGGCTACTTTATTTTCATAAAAATAATTGTTCTGCACACACACAATACAAAATAAAAATTGTTTTTTTAATAAAAATAATAACCAGAGTTATAGGTTGATATTTTTAACATTTTACGATCTTAACATTTTTATAAAACAGCCACAAAATTAACCTTAAAAATGTAATAATATACATAAAAATGGTATATTATTAACAAAATATACCAAAAAACGTTAATAATATTTAAAAATATAGTTTATAATTAAAAGGTATGAACTGTGAATATTGTAAAAAAGATTTTAGTTGTATGTCCTCATTTTACAGACATATTCGGACTACAAAAAAATGCATTGCAATTCGCGAAGAAATAAGGTTACAAAAAAGTTGTACATTTTGTCATAAAGAACTATCATCCAAACAACGTTTAGATGCACACATGAAAAAGTGTAAATACAAAAACGGTCAAGCACTAACGACTACAATTGCCCAGCTTCAAAAAGAAGTCGAAACGCTAAAAGAAAGCCTAAAAGCACCCGCAACTATTACAATAAACCAAACAAACCAAACAAATAATCAAACAAATAATAATCAAACAAATAATAATTACGGTAGTATTCTCAATTTAACACAGAGTGCTTTGCAGGAATCGTTCAAAAATTATACATTGAAGGATTTATTGTCTACAGATAACCAGAAAATGCTGGCCGATATGACCATCAAAAAATGCCTTTCTGGTCCCTACCAACCGGTTTACATCTGTAAAGACCGCGCGCGTCACAAGTTTTTTTACACAGACGAAGAAAACGAGGAGAAAGAGGACCCCAACGCGATCGTGCTTCGAACATTGGTGTATAACGGCGTCAAACCCATTCTTGCAAAGCTGTATGCAGAAAAAATCGTGGCATTGAATGCCGAACTGGCCCGTTCAAGACGTATCGATAGTTCGGATATGATGATGAACGCGCACGAGGACATTAGGGAGCTGAAGGATGCGTATGCAAAAATCAATATTTTGAAAAATAGCGACGATTATATTGCCCAATTAAGCAAGTGTTTGCCGTCATCAATCAAAGATCGTTTGTACCAAGATCACCTTGAACAACTGTGTGAATTAAACGGGGACGATTTTGATGACGCGCTGGAGCGTGAAATCCAGCGCCAAACTAGGATGATTGGTGATTATACGGCGGCCGAGTTGGGAAAATGGAAAAAGATGTACAGGGAAACCGGTAAAATGTGTGGCCCGAAAGGGTTTGATACCGATATGGAGTTTCAACAACAATTGTTGGAGTTCTACACAGCCCCTTTTTAGAAAAAAGGGGCACCAAAAAGCCGTGGCGATTTTTTATGTGATTTTTTATGCTTACAACGATGTTGACGAAGAAGTTGAATTCGACTATAAAATGGACACGGACACAAAAGTTGGCGATATTTTTTTAATTGCTGGTGATGCCAATACATACGAAGTAATATCTACTACCCCAGTCCTCAAATTAAAAAAACTGACAAGATTTATATCTAATTCAAAGGGTACTGAAATTGTGTTTAATTTGACACAATTTATAAAAAATTTTGAATATTACATGGAATTAGTTGAAAAGCTTAAATTATATCAGGAATATATTTTTGAATTTAAAGAGTCTATACTTGAAAACTGTAAATACGGCCTATACGAATTTTTGAACGTTTGTAAAAATATTAAAGTATCTGCCGCCAGTGAATTGATTGACCTAACTCATTTGAAACCCTTCTATGAAATCTTAAAACGGTCGAAGGATTATGAAATGATAAAAAAACCCATCCCTCAATTCAAAAAACGCAAATCTCCTAAAAAGTCATCTAAAAAGACTCCTAAAAAGTCATCTAAAAAGATTCCTAAAAAGTCATCTAAAAAGACTCCTAAAAAGTCATCTAAAAAGACTCCTAAAAAGTCATCTAAAAAGATTCCTAAAAAGTCATCTAAAAAGACTCCTAAAAAGTCATCTAAAAAGACAAAAAGAAGTCCAAGTCGTCTAAAAACAATTAAGAAATCGCTAAAGAAATTAAAACGTCAATAACTCAATAAACCGTCTATCGGCCGGCAAGTCGGTCAATATCATTTAGATTTTAAAATCTATTTTTAAAATCAACAATTAAATTAGAAATAAAACATAAATATGACTGGATATCTTGCCCCACTAGGTCCTCTTGACAACTATGGCGATTTGATTGCGTTATTTGTCAAACGCGCGATCGTGTCCAATCTTGCATCGGATCCCAAACTGGACTCGTTTATCAAAAAAGGCGGAGGTGTCCTTTGGAACGCCTACTACAGATATGTGATGTATGGCGTCGAAACCGTCACGTCTGTCCAACGGCGTCTTAAATTTGACCTTGAATCCGCGCCGTTTACGAAAGATATCATGTATCTACGCGCGTATATTGAAAAGTTTCCAGGAGGGGTTCCGCCCACAGTCAGCAAAGCTGACGCCTGCAAAGCAGGCACGCACGACGGGCTTTAAGAGAGGTTCCGGTTTATAAAATTATTACACAAAAATTTTAAGAGGTAAATCCCTCGTAAAATTTAATTTAAAAGTGTGATTCAGCAAAAAATGTTAAATGTTAATTGTTAAAATTTTATAAAAATGAAATTTAAAATATAAAATATTATAAAAAATAACTAAATGGTTAAATATAGTTGCGATACTTGCAAGAAAATATTTACACAAAAAGGTCATTTTGAAAAACATATGAATCGCAAGCGTCCTTGTAAGACGGATAACACAATCGAACAACTTGTAGACCAAAAAGTTCAAGATGCATTGTTAAAGCATAATAATATACTAAAAGAAAAAGAAAAAGATTTAGATTATTCCCAAAAAACTCGTGAAGAATTGATTGCAATTTGTAAGGAAAAAAGTATCAAAGGATACAGTGGGAAAAAAAGAGATGATATACTTCAATTAGTAAATAGTCATACTCAAACACAAGATACAGGTAAATTTAGAACAAATATGAAAGACCAGTTTTATACAAGCGAAAGTGTTGCAAAAACATGTATTCAGAATATTATCAGTTTGTTTCCCTTTACAGCCACTTATTTATGGATAGAACCTTCGGCGGGCAATGGGTCTTTTCTACACAATATACCCGCTTCATATCAAAAAATTGGCCTTGATTTGGACCCAAAAGCAAAAGATATCATCAAACAGGATTATTTGAAATGGGAACCACCGTCAAACACAGATATTATAGTATTTGGAAACCCTCCATTTGGAAGGCAATCCTCGTTAGCAAAAGCATTTATTTCTAAAAGTTGCGAGTTTGCAAAAATAATAGCATTTATCCTTCCAAAGTCATTCACAAAACCAAGCATGTTTAACGCATTTAAATTAAAATTTCATCTTATTCAATCGGTTGAACTTGAAAAAGATTCATTTGTAATAAATGGTGCAAAATACGATGTTCCGTGTGTATTTCAAATATGGCAGAAAAGTGATAAAAGTAGAACGGTTGAAGAAAAGATAACTCCAGTTGGGTTTGAATATGTAAAAGCGACTGAAACATATCATATGGCATTTAGACGAGTAGGCGGGCTTGCTGGTCAATGTTATAAAAACGATGGGACGGAGTTTAGCATTCAATCTCATTACTTTATAAAATTTAAAGATGATATAGTATGTTATACCGATACAATTATTGAAAAAACAAATGTCCATGTATTTCCAAGCAACACACTTGGTCCTCGTAGTCTTTCAAAGTCTGAGGCAAATGTTGTTATCAATGATATAATACATTCTATTTCTACACTAGATCAGTGATACAACCACGTTCACGTTACCATTCCCGTTCCCATTACCATTTCATCATTTACATATAATTATAATAATTATATGTAAAACTGTGACTAATTGAAAACGCGTCGTGAAGATATAATTTGAGAAGAAATTATTCCGCCGCGAAATTCATTTGTATTGCTTTTTGCAATAATTTTTTTTGGATTTTCCTCTATAAATTTTTGAAAACGATTAAAAGAGCATTGAAGTCTGCTCTGCGTGCTGTTACACTTTATATCAAGATGAATGGCACCAGATAACTTTTGCAAAGAATCTCGTAGAGTATACATTTTAGTGTATTGCTCCTTAGTTGGTTTCTTTTTATGTGGCACGGATTTTACCAACTTGTCGAGTTCTTCGATCTGAGAACGAGTTATCGTTCCAAATAATAATTCACTTGAATCGGTTAAATCCACCTGTGTAATATTTTTAATATTTTTTGTATTATTCAGGTCATTTTGAATATAATGCACTACGATCATGTGAAGTTTACTGCTTTTTACCGAATCAAATACGCGTAAGCAATCTGCCATACAAACTGTATTTTGCTTGCCAGATGTTTTTATGGAAACATCGCAGTTATCAAGACGATTAAGACTTGAAGGCAAATCTGCTTTGCTGTTGTATTTTATCTCTCTGAGTTCTTCGTTTGTGACACCGTATACATTACAAATAATTTCCTTTTCCCACGAGAATCCGTGTGACTGAACTTCTGTCCTTTCCATTTCCATTTCCATTTTGATCGGCTCAGGCACAGGCTGTTTGGTTTCGGTTTCGGGTTTTCCAGCAGACTTGTAAAACTCTGTAGCTAACCCAACAATTGCCTTATACTTGCCACTATCTATCTTAACACCCATATGGGCAACAAGCCTGTCGACAAATTTACCGATACTGATAGACATTTATACTTTTCAGATTTTTTATTAGAAAAATCAAATTTAACAACCTATACCACGATGTGATTTGATATTTAAATGGGTGCATATTTAAATTAGAAGATGTGTGAAACGTTTAAAAAATCAATAGCGTCATTGACCGTCGACGAGCTTCGCCAGCTCTGTCTTTTGAATAAAATCACTGGAATGTCAGCTGCTAAAAAGGCCGACTTGACAAGTGCATTAAGTAAAGACTATACAAAGAACTGTGAGTCGCTCAAAAAGCTAAAGGTGGACGAACTGGAAGAAATGTGTCGCTTGAAAAAAATCAAGGGATTTTCTGGGTATAAAAAAGATGACCTTGTTGGTCTTATTGCCCTATTTGATATGTCAATAAAGGAGACGAAAGACGACGTAAAAAACACGAAAGACGTGAAAGACGTGAAAGACGTGAAAGAAGTGAAAGAAGTGAAAGAAGCCGTTGCAGAACCAGGCGAAACAAAACCCAAAAAAGAGCCAGTTGCCGTCAAAGAAGCAAGCATTCTTGAACTCGACGAACAAATGCAAGAACTAAAGGCCCGTTTAGAACTAGTCGAACAAATCAAAAAAGCCAAACAGGAACAAGAGCGTCTAGACAAAGAACGTCTAGACAAAGAACGTCTAGACAAAGAGCGCCTAGAGAAAGAACGGTTAGACAAAGAACGGTTAGACAAAGAACGGTTAGACAAAGAACGTCTAGACAAAGAACGTCTAGAGAAGGAGCGTCTAGACAAAGAGCGGTTAGAGAAAGAACGTATAGACAAAGAACGTATAGACAAAGAACGTCTAGACAAAGAACGTCTAGACAAAGAACAGGAGCGGCTAGAACGAGAGCGCACAAGCGAGCAGTCCTCCGTCGTCGACGAGACGACCGGTGTCAAAAAAGAGCGCAAAAAGAAAGAGATCATCCCCAAAAGCGTCCGTTCGCACGTCTGGAATCTTTATATCGGCCCAACTATCAATGAGCACCGCTGTCTGTGTTGCAAAAAAGCCATCATCAAGATTACCGACTTTGATTGCGGGCACGTTATCGCGGAAAGTGCCGGAGGCACGCACGAGATTGGAAATTTGCGTCCGATTTGCTCGGCGTGCAACCACGCGATGGGGTCGCAAAATATGATTGAATTTGTAGTAAAGTATGGATATTATATCGGTTAAAAATTTATAAACTGTAATAAAATAATTTATTTTATAATTTGTAATTATAAAATATGCTCGTCTTTATAATAATATTTTTAACACTAGCTGCAGTAGGCCTAGGACTTTTAATAATGTATTATAAAAATAAAAAAAGTGAAACGAAAAATGATAAAAACTGTTTGGAATACGAGGAAAAAGTAAACGACGAATGTCAATGTATTAACGGTTATGTTAAAAATAATGAAAATAAATGCGTGCAAACACAAACACAAATATGCACAGATCCAAATGAACAACAAATAAATGGCATCTGTCAATGCATTAAAGGATATACTAAAAATAATGAAAATAAATGCGTGCAAACGCAAATATGCACCGATCCAAATGAAGAACAAATCAATAAAAAATGTCGATGTAAATCGGGGTATGAATATTCTTCCGACAAAAAATGCGTTCCACTTTCATTAACTTTATACGGTCATTATAATAACCCAATTCTAGGTTATGACATCGGTGTCGAATTTCCTTTTATATTTGACGATTCAGGCATTTTTCGTGGAACTACCAATATAAAAAAAATTGATATATTTGATGGGTTTGTTAATTCCAGTTCAATGATATGCTGTGATAAAAACGGAAAAGTGTATTATTTACAGACTCTTTCTCAAGTGGATAACTGGAATACATTTGATGCAAAAGAGAAAGGATATTGTCGTATATCTTACGGAGGAGATATTAGAATGATAGCAACTTTATCTGGAAATATATTTAAAAATGAAAAGAAGATAACATCTTTAAACTTGAATAAAGATGAAACCGTTGTAGCGTTTTTAATATCAACATTTTCTGGATCACAACAGATTATTTTTACATCAGAAGGACGAGTCTACATATCTGTTAATAGTGGAGATACATGGAGTCTTGACAAGACTGTATTTAAATTACAACATTATCAACTTAAAACAAGTCTAAATTACAACACAAATAATTTTTATTTATTATCAGATATGAAATTGTATAAAGTAACAATAGATTCAAAAGTTGTATACACCCCCTGTAATGACAGATTTTGAAATTACATCTTTTGATGTCTTTGGTTCAGATATTATACACTTTTATGGGTCTAGAAAAGACAATAAAGATGTTAAAATCATGTGCTTGTTTAATACAGGCATTATTTTAACAAAACCCGATATTACAGGGGATATAGTCGATATCAAACAATATAATATGGGTTTGTATGTATCAACTAGTGCCGATGTTTATAAATATAATTTTAATGCAACACAGGTGCTAAAATAATTTTGATTTTTAATTTAAAAAACTTTCATTAGTTTAAAGTATGAAAGTATGAATATATGTGCAAGTTTTTTTGGAAATTATGAAACACAGGTAGACTTAGACGTAGACATGATTGATGATCCAGATCCAGACAAACTATTTATAATAAATAAATTCAAGGAAAATGTCAAAGGCAAGGCTATAAAAGGCAATGACTCAACTAAACACTGTGGAAATGAAGGACATGCATTAGAAACGTTGATGGGAATAAAACACAATTCTAAAAATGAACCCGACATATTGGGATATGAAATGAAAAAAGAATCAAAAAAAATAACGTTTGGCGATTTTAGTGCCACCGAATATTTATTTTCAAATTCAAAAAACAGAGACTTTATCAATGCGGCAAATAATTGGAAAAAAGAAGACCATCCAGTTACGCGAAAAGAATTTATTAACTATTTCGGCACGCCTAACCCATTAAAAAATAATAGGTTTTCTTGGTCCGGTAATTGTGTCCCCAAATATGGCGCATGGAACTCGTGTGGACAATTTATGACATTTAACGGTGAATTAGACCTCTGTATATTTTATTCGTTTGAAAAGGACGAGCGAGTCGAAAAACATGCGTATCCATCATTTTTAAAAAATGGCGAAATAGTTATAGCAGTTTGGAAGAAATCCAAACTGGAAACGCATGTAAATAATAAATATAGTAAAAAAGGGTTTTTTATATGCAAAAAAAACAATAATGTCTATGAAAAAATTTGCTTTGGAAACCCTTTTGATTTTAATTATTTTGTCGATAATATTAAAAATAAAAATATAATATTTGACAGCGGTATGTATGAAGGAAATTCTAGAAATTATTCTCAATTTAGAAGTACATTAGGAAATTTCTGGGATATATTGATTACAGATGAATATTCATAGAATAAATGTTGTTTCCGTCTCCGCTTATAACCACTTATAATTTCATTAATGAAATTATAATATCTTAACTATTCAAAATAAAGCGATGTTTGCAATCAATACACGTGATAAAAACAGATGCACCTTCGTCTGCCGAACGTACTTGTTTTGTGAATGAAATCGTTCGTTTGCTTTTGCATTTACTGCACTCGTTTACACCCTCAACTGTTTCAAAATTTTTATTCATAAACAAATCGGTTTCTTCCATTTTTTTAGCGATAACTGAAAAGTCGGGATGCGAGAGTCCAAGCTTGGACTCTTTTAAAAATTTAAACGCATTTTGAAGATCATTTCCTTCTTGCAATTGAAAAGCCATTTCATATATTTTGTCAAGCTTTTCAGTTTCGGAAAAAGCGGCCAGATGACATTTTATCAACTTTTTATTTTCTTTTTTATGAGACAGAAGAGAGAGTTTTGATGTCATGGTCATGTTTTAAATGTATTTAATTTTCATTTTCAATTTTCGATTTCAATTTTCAATTTTTTTATAAGAATAAAGAGAATGCATATTATATTTAGCTTTTTTGGTATATTAACTATTTTATATGTTTTTTTTAGGATTATAATCGAAATAAGAGACAATTACGAAAATAAAAACGAAGACGAGTATACGCGTATGCTTATTGAAAAATTACGAGTAATTCATCCAAATGTGGATAAAATCGTAAAAGAATTGCGTTTTTTCGAAGGCGATAAAAGTTATACTATTGATAAGAAATACGTCTTTTTATGCAAACGCGATCAAAAAACAGGTGAACAATATCATGATAATCAATTAATTTTAGTGTTAATTCATGAAATAAGTCACGCGTTATGTGATGAAATAGGTCACACTGAAAAATTTCACAAGATAAATGATAGTTTACTACAAAGGGCAAGCGAAATGGGATTGTATAATGATAGCATACAAGTATCAAATTATTGTGAATAAACACCGCCTTTTTCACTTTTCACTTTTCACTTTTCATCCGTCTCCATTGGGGTTATGCGTTCCCCAGTATGAGATGTCGGCATAAACAGCATCATTTAATTGTTTTTGATATAGATATGCATCGCGTTGTTTGTATAGTTCATTAAGCTTTTCCACGATTATCTTGTTTTTATCTGTATCAGGTAAAAGTTTCTCTAAAAATGCAATCCATTCGTTTGTAAGTGCGATAGTAGACATCACTTTTACTTTTTTTATATCAATAATTTCTTTAATTTACTTTTATAATTTTGATTTTTCAAAAACAAATTCTGATTAAATTACAGAACAAGATGCCAAAAAATTTAAAAGCAAAAAAGAATGGCACCCGTGCAAATGAACCAAAAAAATTCGAGATGGTACACAAAGAAGATATTGTTGGTGGAGGTGCTGTTTACGGTCAAGTTGTTAAAGTTTTAGGCGATTGTAACTTTAACGTGCGCTGTTTTATCGAAAACAATCCAAAAGATGACACAAAAGAACTTTTATGTCATCTTCGCAAAAGCGCAAAAAAAATGGGGCGTGTTGAGGTGGATTCGTTTGTTTTGGTCGGTTTACGGGATTTTCAAGATAATAAGGGCGACATTTTATACACCTATCATGTTGACCAAGCAAAATTGCTTGCACGTGAAGGTCACATTCCAAAATCCAAAACATCAGAAATAAATAAAGAGGAAGAAGACGAAGAAGATATTGGGATTGACTTTGATGATATCTAATCCTACCAATTTCCATTTTATATGATTTTATCATATAAAATAAATGAGTACGGCAAGTGAACGACTGTTAATCTGTATGGATCTATGCAAAAATTATAAAATCGAGAGTTCCGTCAAAAAGTGTATCAATTACTGCACACACGAACATCTTGTTCGTATGATAATTAAACCCAAGCCATCTCTTCAGCCATCTCTTCAGCCATCTCTTCTTCCTTTATCATCGCCGTCACCAGTCTTGAATAATCCCACTTTTTTTAATTAAATTATTAGTTATAATAAAAATGGCTACTTTATCATCCATAACAGATTGTATATTATTTGTGGATATGCCAAATTTAGGAGGTGGCACGACCTTTTTTGTAAATAGTCTTATTTCGCATTATGCCCCTAAAACCACTTTTTTAGTAGCTAGAAATTTTAATAGAAAATTACAACTTTCTGTCAATAATACAACTATTCTTAAAAAAACGTATACCAAAGATGAAAGTGTAGAACTGTTAGACAAAATAAAGGATAAAATTTCATTCATTTTTGTAAATCATATCATTGAACATACAAAGGCTTTCTTACAAAAATTATTTAAATTAAACAAAAAAGTGGTTGGTATTACCCATGATTATCTTTTACTGTTTAGCGAACCACAATTTACGTTTGAAGAATATTTATCCAAAAATTTTTCAAAAAAGTTTTCTTTACAGAGCAAACTTAATATCAATCAATTTGATTTGGTTATTACTCAAAATAGTGGTAACATGTATATTTATCACAAGTACATGACCAAAGATACTCGGGAACGTGTAAGTGTTGTGGGCTTACCAGATTACACTAAATCGCTAAAAAAAATTAAAAATAGTAACACTGATGTTGTTGTAGTAGGCATCCTTGGAAATATCACTTATATCAAAGGATCTTTAATTGTATTGGAATTTATTAAGAAAACCAAAAATACCAATGTGAAATTGGTGGTGTTTGGGTCTATTATTGACGACACTGATTACCCACATCAATATCCTTACAAAGGTATTGCACATTTGAACCGGTTATTAACCGAGCACAAACCCAATGTCATTATTGAAACTTCTATTTGCCCAGAAACGTATAGTTATACATTGACATTAGGAATGTTGACACGTTTGCCCATTCTTTATTATAAAAAACCGATTCCATGTGTCGTGACTGACCGATTAAGTCATTATAAAAAATCATATGAATGCAAAAGTGTTAAAGAAATGATCAAATATGCAGTAAAATTGTCTCAACCTTATTTATACACGATTGATGAAAGTAGTTTTGCTGTAAATAGTCAGTGGGATACAATTTTTGGCCAAGTTTATTGATCAGTCATCTCCGTTATCTCCGTCTCAATTTGAATGCGAGGTTTATAAAGCAGTCCAAGTTTCTTGCACAACTCTTTATTTTCCTTCACCAATTCCTGAATAATATCACGTAAATGTAAAATGATGGCGTCCGCATCTATGTCCTTGTCATTTTTTTCGTTTGATTGTTTACTTGACATCTTTATCTTTTTTCAGACTTTTTTTATATTTTTACACATGTTAAATCGTTATATTTAGGTCAAACTAAACAAGTTAAAATTATTTTTAGATTTTATAAATAAAAATGAGTCAGCCAAATAAATTTAATAGCATGTTGACTCACTAATACAATATTATTTTAGTTACTGATTTTATGGTTAAAATACATATAATTTCACTAGCACTTACTTAATGAGATTGTGGTTCCAAATAGGTAATAGTTAATTTAAATGTAAAGTTTTTGGTACCGGTTTTTGTGAAAAAGCGGTGTTTTAGTGTCACTTTCTTTTATTTTTGAAAAAGGCGCTTATATACTACTAAAATCGAAAGTATAAAAAAATAAACGAAAAAAATTAAAACAAAATGGGTAACTGTTGTTGCATTGGAGATACCTCCCTAACAAAATCTGCCGTTGCGCTCAAATTTCCCCATGACGTGGCTGGTATTCAATTCTCAGAAGATTTAAACCATTTTATTCACTGTAAAGACATCAATGAATGGCTTCAATCGTTATACCTTCACTCTGACGCCACAAAATGGGTGTTGTATAACGACGAGACCGACGATATCGTTGAAAAAGGGCATCACACCAAAGGTCACTGCAAAGGCATCGTGACGTGGGGCGACACGTCCATAAGTTGGCTATGCCACTCGGTGCCTAATTTTCCGCGCGAATTTACAGGCAAAACCATTTCACCTATCGAAAGCAGTGAACTTGTCTACGGCCAATCGTTTCAATATATCGAGTTGCCATACCATAACGATACCCTTATCGCCATTATGAAACAACTTTCAATTATGCAAGCCAATATTTACGTAGCAAACCACGATTTAACATTTCAAACCAGTCGCGAACACGAGGTGTCAACGCTTGTTTTGACACCCGCCGTCACGCATATTGCCAAATCCCCTTATCACCCTATCGATATTTACAGCCAACATATCGCCAAGCACTACCCCGGCATGTGGCACGTCGAAACGTGGAAGCGTGGGCACGAAATCCAAGACCATGTCGACAGTGTCAAAGACATCAAGCTGTTGCACTATGACACAGTGACGTTTAAAGAAAGCCAAGATCATTCAAAGTGGTCCGTGTCGGATACTGATATGTATTGGGTCGGCGATTTAAATAGAATGACATCACAATTTCGGCGTGGCGGTGGCGGGTTTTTGATACGTAATGATGGTATTTCACTTGCGTTACGTGGGCTCATAGCAGCCCTTTAGAAAAGGGCCGCACCCCCAAAACAAACTTTATAAAAAGGTGGAAGGCAGCCCTTTAGAAAAGGGCCGCACCCCCAAAACAAACTTTATAAAAAGGCCGCGCGGTTAAAATGCCCTGTGTAAATTATAATTAATACTTTATTAATTATAAAGGATTAAAGAGAATTAAAGAATACAAATAAAGAATAAAGAAAAAACAAAGATGCTTGAAATTCTGTATACCATTACCGGTATCATTTTAATCATCAGTATATACTGTATTGCAATGTACAGAGAAGGGGACGAAGACGACCAGCAAGTGTATATCCCATTGCGTGCACCGATGATACAACCGATGCACCCATAAAGCCCAAAAAGCCAGCCGTGTTTATTTTTCATATAATGTTATAACATCGTTCCATTCTCTCTTTTTTGTGCCATCATAAGGAATGGCATATTTATTATCGAGCAACCATTTATTTACATGAATATCATTATAATAAAGATCAGCTAGAATACGGCCATACTTTTCAAGAGAAATATTCTTTAATGTCACTTTTTTTTCAAAAATTAATTGATGTAACGCATCACGAGAACGCTCCGCATATTTTTTTTCAGACTCATATTTTGTTTTAATCTCAGGTGAATCGATTCCATTTAATCGAATTGCAAATCGAAATAAAGGTGAATTTTCATAGGGAAGTTTTTGAGCTATTGTAATAGTATCTCCATCATATACTTTTATTACAATGCCATCTGTAATCGGTGGCACAAATACTACAGTATCTTCCCATTTAGGAATAGGGGTAGGGGTAGGGATAGGTTCAATTATATCCACTTTAATTTCAGGCTTTTCATATTTTTCAAGAATTTCTATAGTTTTAACATTGCAAGTCGTTTCAGTTCCTAAACAGATTCCCATTCTTTTTTATAAAATTATTACTTTATAAAAATAAATTCATTTTTATATTGTTGGAATCGTGGGGAAACTTTATAGGTCGTTTAAAGAAGAAACAAAAATAAAAGATGGCACGCGTAAAAGATTCAACTTTATATGACCGTCTCGGTGTCCCCACCGATGCCACCGATTCGCAAATCAAAAAAGCATTTATCCAGCTCTCCAAACAATGGCATCCCGATAAGCACGGCGACGAGATGAAAGATGAAGCCACCCAAAAATTTAAAGACATCACCGAAGCCAAAGACATCTTGTCCGATGACGACAAGCGTCGCACCTACGACCAAATCGGTATGGACATCCTAAAACAAGGCGCCGCTGGCGGTGGTGGGATGCAGGGATTTCCTGGTATGCCCCCCGGATTTCCATTTGGCGGCGGTTTTCCATTTGGTGGCGGTTTTCCATTCGGTGGCAACGGCTTTCCCTTTGAAGTACGAGAGACCGGTAAACCCACATCCACGCGTCAACTGCATCCCATCGAGGCCACTCTAAATGTTACACTTGAACAGCTTTACCGCGAGGACCGTGTGCCTTTAGCTTATACACACGAAATCGATTGCACGGCCTGTAATGGCGATGGCGGCACCGCTGAACGGTGCGACGGGTGCAATGGTAACGGTAAAACGGTCCAAGTCCAACAAATGGGTAATATGATCTCTCAAAGCATCACCAACTGTCGCAAATGCAACGGCAAAGGTCAGCAATTAAAATCCAAATGCGCAACCTGTAATGGCCAAGGATTTTCAACTTCCTCCAAAACCATCGCATTTCCCCTGTCGTCCCGTTTGGTATCTGGAAACAAAGTCCAAGTGCGGGGCGAAGGCAACCGATCAAAACAGTCCTCTTCGGATTTAATTGTTACTGTAAATGTAACCGCGCACCCTGTTTTCAAGCACCAGCAAAGCGATCTTCTAGCACGTGTCGAGCTGACTTTGCACGAGGCACTGTTTGGATTTAAAAAGACCCTAACGCTTATTGACGGCTCGACATTGGAGTTGACGTCATCTGACAAGACGGATTGTTATACTGTCAAGTGTTTCCCGCATAAAGGCATCCACCGCGATGGCAGCTTGTATGTAATGTATATGTTTACACTGCCTTCTCTGAAAAAAGAAGAATACGGAGATATTCTCCGCGATATTTTTCCAGACAAAACAGAGAAAGAGAAAGAGAAATACAACGATATCTTGTTATCTTTTTTAAAGTTAAATTAAACAACGCTATAAAATTGATTTATATATTTTAATAAAAATTTAAATTTGAAATGGAGGACTTGACACCGATTTGCGTGGTTCAGACCGTTGCCCCTTATATCACCGAAGTTGGGATGAATGAGCTGCTTGACGGATTTTACGCGCGTCTTTTGATCAACATAAAAGGTTTGTATGAATATGTAAAAAGCCGTGATGCGTCTGGGTCGCATGCGCCCACCGCCGAGCCAACAAACACCTTGCATGGCATGAATAGGTATTCCATCTACCAACTGATCGAGCATATCAGGTCTCAATCATCGGATCATGTTTTCACTCAATTGCGCGACTGTTACGCACAAACAGGGTTTTTGGTGTTCACTGACGACTGGAAAAACGTCGTTGTTTACAGTGAAAACGATGAGACGTGGAAGAAATGGTTGGAAACATCCCAAAATGATGGACCTGCGTCGTGGGAAGTCTATAATGAATTTTCAAATTTTGTGTGAGGATTGATGTGTGAGACGTGAGGTGATAATTAAACTTGATTAAAATTTAATTGATCAAACTGGTCAATTAAATTAAACACGGCTTTAGTCGTCTAATCCGCAAAGTTCAAATACTTGAATGCTTGTGCCTGCACAATCACGTCCGATAAATCATCTTTCTTCTTTGACGACGTGATCTCATCAATTGTATCAAAATCCTCTCTCTCTGTCAATATACCATACGCCGTTTCAATTGCCCACTTTTTTCGTGCCGGTTTATCTACATTTTTATACGTCTTTTTACCCGTCTTTGTCACCTTTTCAAGCTTTTCGGACCCCATCACCTGTGTCTTGTGGTAACTTGGAAACTCAATGATTTTTTTGGTACGCCCATAACGAATCATAAAATACGATTCACAATGCTGGGCAATTTTTAATGCCATCGTATTGACCTTTGCACCAAATGACATCTGTTGTTCCACCACAATATACTCAACTTTTTCCCAGTAATCCTTATAGGTATCAAGAACTTCGGTTAGATTGTGGCACAAATCACAATCAAAATACTTGTCCTTTTTCGTACCTTCGGTAATATCCAGATTACGTAGTAGCACTTTTTTTCCGTTACAGTATACTTTTTTCAAGATGGTGGCAAAGTCGTCGGTGCAAGTGCCATTGGGATGGTAACGATCTTTTTTAGGAATGGTTTTGATTTGCTGAAGAGCGGTGGTATCAAACTCTTCAATGTAAAATGAAAAATTTTTCTTACCAATATCAAATGATGCCAAGAACGACATTTCTTTTAAATAGATTCTTATTAATTTAAATAATAATTCAAATTTAATTATATTTTTTTGTAAATAAATGACATTGTTTAGCGATAAATACATGTGGTTACTTGTTTTGATATGTATTTCAAGTATAGTAATTTTAACAATGAATTTAATCAATATCGGAAACTTGGATAAATACTGTCCACCAAAAAGAAAAGTAACTGACGACAAAGGAGTTGATGCCGAACTTGACTCTCAAACGTTTCTTTTGATTAGAATATTAAATTGGATTTTTGGATCTATTGCGGCAATAACCGGTGTTTATCTTATTAATGAATGGCACAATCGCGATGACTATGCAAATGAGCTTAAAACAACGTTATTTATTAAATTATTTTCCGTATTATTTATCATTTTGGCGTTTGTGTGTGTGGTATGTTCTGCCATGGTGCTATCTAATGTAACGCATGACAAGTTTTCATGTAACGAAGATACAACCGATGTTACAGGCCAACTTATACTTGGAATTCAGCATCAAAGTATAAAAACGTATTGTATAACTATTGTTATTATGTGCGTTTTTCTGTTTATAATGTCTTTATTCATGACATACGATGTGTTTTTTAAGAAAACTGACAAACAAAAGAAGGCCGATGCGGACAAAGCTCTTAAAGATCTGGCCAGTATTAAATCCGAACAATATGGCACTAAAGCAGTGGAGGAAAAATTAATAAGTATACGCAATGCGTTAGAACAAGGTGCAACTTTAAATACGGATGATAAACCCACCTATGAAAGTAATATGTTAAGTGTTGACCAAAAACTACACGAGAATCAGGAAAAGATCGAGACTAATAAACAAAAGATATTAGAAGACTCTGAAAAGGTTAAAGCAAGCATAAGTGATTCTAAAACTCGTTTGGAAGCAGATAAAAACTTTAGGATTTATAAAGATATGTTTAAAGATGAAAGTGTAGACAGCATGACAAGCACCAAGAAAAGGGATTTGTTTAAATACTTGTGTGAAAACAATAAAAACAAATATTTTAAGGAATTAGTCGAGTCCGATCCATTTTATAAAACACGCAAGGATTCCATTGCTGTATATTGCACGTATGGAACTGATGGCTACAAAGAGCTTGAAAATTTTGAAAGTTTTGCAAATAGGGGGGAAGTGCAGAAATATTTTGTCGAATTATGTAAAGATGACTGGGACTCTTTTGACACGAAAGAGATGAAATTGAAATCTATTCTAATGATACCTCATTTCAAGGATTTAATAATCAAAACAAATACTGAGTATGGTAAAGCATTGTTAGATCCAACAACTGGAAAACCTCAAGAAAAACCATTTATTAGATTGAAACAGTTTGTGTGTAATAAAACCAATACTCAAGTGCAACCACAACAAACGTCAACTATTGGAGAAAAACCACGGGTGGTCAATCAGGAGCCAGTCGGCAACTCGCCTGTTGTGGCTGTGGTGGCCAATCAGGAGCCAGTCGGCAAGTCGCCTGTTGATGTGAATAAACCTGTGGTTGAACCTATAGTCGATGTTAATCCGTCTTTGGTTCATCAATCTGTTGATGAATCATTAACAAAACCAACATCATCATCATCATCACCAACAGCAGCATCACCAACAGCATCAGCATCACCAATAGCAGCAGCATCACCAACATCATCATCATCATCACCAACAGCAGCATCATCAGCATCACCAACAGCATCAGCATCACCAATAGCAGCAGCATCACCAGAAAAAGTTAAAGATACACACCTATTGTAAAACCAGATGCAAATTTATAACCTGACGATACAAAACATGATGTTGCTGTGGATGAGAAAGAAAACCCTGATACGGTGCCAGAATTGGAATCGGGCAGCGCCGATGAAAAACACGAAGGCTTTGTTGTGGATCATCTTGCGGATATTTTAAAAAAACCAATACCTACACATTCGCCTGAATCATCTCATGATGAACCACCCACTATTTCACATGAATCATCATCTGCTACACACTCTAACAAATATGACAATACAGCTAAAAAAACATTATATGAACTGACAAACTACAAAGGCGAATTAACTTTTGAACAAACTAAGGATTTGAATGCCAGAATAGCTAAAGCACGTCTTGCTTCTACAGAAGCACAGAAAACCCCAGTATGGTTTTCAAGTAAAAAAAAACGTTACCAAAAATAAATAGCGTGTCTTAATTATAATATATTATAATATATTATAGTAACATTTTGATTTTAAAACGAATCTTCGGAATCAGACGACATACTTTTGTCGCTATCCATATCCTGTAACATTCCCAAATAATAAGCCAATACATACAACGGCCCTGTAAACAATGCAAAAATGACATGTAAAATACGTTGTTGAGGGTTGGATACTTTCATCGCAAGCAACAATGCCCAAAAATAAAATGCAAGCATTATAAGCGTGATAATAACCTTGGCAACGTGATTTTGTTTACTCTTTTCCTCATCATTTATATGTTCAATGGCATGTTTAACCGCTTTATCAAACGTTTCTTGATCTTTACACACATTTGTATCCATTTTATAAAGTGAAAAATAAATAAAATAAATTTAAATTTAAATTTATTTTTCACATTATTTTATATGGATTCCATGGCCACCATACTCACCGCTGTCCCATCTTTGGTCTCCTATCGAAAATAAGGGTATATATCCAGATTCAAATACATTTCTACGTGCATACGCCTTATATTTGTAAATATCTTTCATACTAGGCGGTCTCAAGTAAAGCAGGTCGTACCCTTTTATACCAAGAGCATTTAACTGTTCTACTGTAAATTTTTTAGAATATTCCGAACCTTCTCGTGCTGTAATAAAAACTGTATAAATATTTTGCGAAAGTGCGTAATTGTAAAGGTCATAAATAGGTTCGATTAATTTATCTTTTTTAGTGTCATATATAGTATCATCAATATCTAAAATAATAACATGTTTTTTTATAGTTGTATCACGGCTATCTATAAGAGATTTTGCATACTCTTTCGCCTCGTGATACTTGGTATCATATTTATTGCCATTTATCATTACACCTTTTATTAGAAGAATAGAATTTTAATTTACTTACTCGTTTTTAAGCCCATCGATATAATTTCATTTAGTGTTTGGTCCATTAAATACAAACGAATCATCACCAATTGGTCGATCTTTTTTGTATACGTTACGGGCACCTACTCCAGAACAGAAAGAAGGACCTTCGTAAGGGCCGTATCGTGTGCTTAGACGATCAGTCTCGAAATAACCCTCGCAATTGCCGCATTTTTTCATATTGTGCATGTGCTTTAACAATAAAAATGTGTTTACAATGCACAGTAGTAAAATGATAATAATCACCTCTTTCATTTATATTATAAAATAGAAAAATCTATCAAATTTTTTTGGATTCATAAAACTGATTTTATTTATAAAAAATCAATTAAAATCAAATTGACAAGATATGTCAGAGCTTAATCATTTCCCCTTTTCCACCACGGAAGACGACCATTTCTCTGTCATTGAGAAATACTTTGTTGAAAAAGGCCCTGTGTACCACCAATTTGAGTCCTATGAATTCTTTGTCAACCACGGTCTCCAAAAAATCTTTGACGAAACCACCTCCATCTCCATTGAAACAAAAACAAGCATCTACAAGGCCACATTTGGACAAGTTTACTTTGAAAAAGCGTCCGTCACTGACGAAGGGCGAACCCTTAATTACCTTACCCCACACGAAGCTCGTGTTCGCGATATCACTTATGACGCACCCGTTTTCATTGACATTAAGGAAGAATTTTGGGAAAAAAAAGGCGAAGTGATGGAAAAGGTCAACCAGCTTTTGCACCCTAAAGTGTTTCTTCTTCGTTTGCCCGTAATGGTGCGCTCATCGCGGTGCAACTTGTATGGCCTGTCGGCACACGAATGCATTGAAAAGGGTGAATGTGAAAACGACCCTGGAGGTTATTTTATTGTTAACGGCAAGGAGCGCGCACTTATTTGCCAAGAACGGTTGAATTACAACCAAGTTTACTTGTTTGAAAGTAATTCGGACAAATACCCCTACGTGGCCGAAATCCGTAGCATGTCGGAAGAAACTGGACACAGTGTCCTATTGAAAGCCACCATCGACAAGGATTTCCGCAACTGTTGCTTTTCCTTGCCCTATATGTCGAAGGAAGTTCTTGCTGGCACCGTCTTTAAGGCACTTGGATTTAACAATGAAGAAATTGCGCGTCTTGTCAACCCTTCGTCACACGAAGAAATCAAGTATACCGAACGCCTCATCCGCGAAAGTTTGGCCTACAATACCAAAGAAAAAGCCATCAAATATATCAGCAAATCGTCGGCGCAAAAAGTCGAAGACAGTGAAGAACGGCGTATCCATTATACCACCCAAGTTATTGAAAACGAACTATTTCCCCATATGGGTATCTCGACCAATCTTGAGAAAGGCATTTTGCTTGGCAGTATGATCAACAAGCTTTTTCGTGTCTGTCTGGGCAAACGCGTTCATGAAGACCGTGATAATGTGTCCATCAAACGCATTGAAGGCCCTGGCGTCTTGCTTGGCGACCTGTTTCGGATGTGCTTGAAACGGTATTGCGACAACTTGAAAAAATACCTTGAAAAACGTCAGGACATTTTGACGGCCATTTCGCGCACAAACAGTATCACACCGGCCATCAAAAGCCCGATGGCGTCGGGCAATTGGTGTGCCCAGAAAAACACGTATGTGCGCACCGGTGTCAGTCAGATCATGAGTCGATTGACATATCCGGCAACGATTTCGCATTTGCGACGCATTGTCATCCCGATTGGCAAAGAAGGCAAGAATGTCAAGGTGCGTCAAATTCATACCAGTCAGTGTTTTTTCGTGGACGTCGTCGAGTCGCCAGAAGGTAAAGGCATCGGTATCATTAAAAATTTCTCCTTGTTGGCTAAACTGACGACGGGATGCAATGCGGTGCTGGTGCGCAAACTTGTTGAACAATGCGACCATATTTTGCCAACATCGGATTTTTTCAAGGACGGTGCAAAGACGGAGAATTGGAATATGATTTATGTAAACGGAATTTTGTTGGGAATCACGGATAAGCTTGACGAGTGTTATGACGAGCTGATTCGTATGAAATACGACCAACAATTATTTAGCGACCAAGTTTCGATCACCAAAGAACCCGAAGAGCACGAGTTGCGCATCTTTTGCGACCACGGACGCTTTATGCGCCCTCTTATCAATGTTCTCAAAACGGAGAAGTGTGAGACTGAGAAGCGTGATACGAAAGAAGACGAGAAAGGCGAAGAGGCACACCCGCTTGTCCCGACGTTGAAAAAGGAGCATTTGAAAATGAGCTGGACGGAATTGATTGAAAATGATATTATTCGGTACATTGACAGCAATGAGGTGGAAGCAAGTTTGATCGCAATGTATCCGTCCGATTTGATTGAGCATTCGACACAGCCTTACAATTACTGTGAAATCCACCCAAGCACGATGCTGGGTGTGTGCTCGGCCGTCATTCCATACCCAGAACACAATCAGTGCCCTCGTTTGGTCTATGAGGCAAGTATGATGAAACAAGCGTTGGGCGTGTATGCCCTTTCGCATCGCCAACGGTTTGATACCATCACGCACGTGATGCATTATCCACAGAAACCGTTGGTCGAAACTAAATACAATAAAATGTTGCATTATGACGATATGCTTACGGGTTGCAACCCTATCGTTGCAATCACGTGTTATACGGGGTAAATCTCGGTTGTGCCCCTGTCACTACAAAATAGTGGCAAGTCCGTGTCAGCGGGCGACGTTTCCAAATTGCGGGAAACTCCTTAAAATTGATTGATGATTTCGGTGATCATCAAAGCTATTTTGGTACCAAACTTGTGGAGAAACTCACAAGCGGTCTTTGTTAATCGCAAAGAGTACGGTAAAAAGTCAAAATAGTACAAGGACAATCCGCAGCCAAGCTCCTACGTATTCGCGCAAAGGCTTATATAAGGAGAAGGTTCAACGACTAGATGGAAGCGGGCTTGAAGACGTAAAAGTCTAATGATGGCTCAAGGTATAGTCTATACCCACCAGTGATGGTGTTTATTATTAGCGTGTAAATGTCTGACAACACGGATACATGCGAGTAGTAGAAGCCTACAATTTCAAATTAAATAATTGAAAAATTTAAAGGCTGGTTTCTGTTAAACAATCAGGAGGATAGTGTTATATTAAATAAGGCATCCGTGGAACGCGGGATGTTTGTAACGACGGCGTATCGTACGTTGTTGTGCGAGGAAAAAAAGAAGACCAATTGTAGCTTTGAGAAAATCGAAGTGCCGCCTTTGAAATCTCAAAACAAGGCGATGAACTATAGCAAGTTGGGTCCAGATGGCATTGTGAAAAAAGGTCTGCCAGTGTACAAGGGCGACATTATTGTTGGCAAGACATTGACAAAGGTTCAGAAAGATGAGCAAGAAGAAAAAATGGACTTTTCATTGGCCATCGCATCGGGTGAAGAAGGTATCGTCGACGAGATTTGGTCGGGTCCGGGCGAAGATGGATACTTGATGGTCAAAGTAAAAATTCGTCAAATGCGGATCCCTGAAGTGGGGGATAAATGTGCAAGTCGCAGTTCCCAGAAGGGCGTTTGCGGTCTTTTATTGCCCCAAGAAGATATGCCATTTACATCACAAGGAATTACGCCTGATTTGCTGATGAATCCTCATTCGATGCCTTCAAGAATGACCCTCTCACAGCTTACCGAATGTCTTTATGGAAAACTATCAAGTCTTAACGGAAAGTTTGGAGATGCGACTGCGTTTACAGATCAAAGTATTAATCCAGTTGAAGGTATTTCAAGCTTGTTAAAGGCGTACGGGTTTCAGCGATATGGCAATGAAAAGCTGTTTAATGGGTTTACTGGTGAATTTTTGGATTCAGAGTTGTTTATCGGGCCGACGTATTACCAACGGTTAAAGCATATGGTTGGCGATAAAATACACTCGAGATCCACAGGAAATGTGACAATGATGCATCACCAGCCGAGCGAGGGTCGGTCACGTGAAGGTGGGTTGCGTGTGGGTGAGATGGAGCGCGACGCACTTATTAGTCACGGTGGTGCAGCGTTTATTCAGGAGACCTTGTTTGATATGAGTGATGCGTATCAGGTGAATGTGTGTGAGCAGTGTGGGAATATCTTGTCGTCAGCGACGGCGTGTCGGATGTGCAAGACTGGACAGGTAAATAGGACAAACATTCCGTATTGCGCCAAGTTGTTGTTTCAAGAGCTGGAGGCGATGGGGATTAAGATACAGATTAATACAAAATGAAACCAAAATAAAGAGTGATTTTTCACATAAATTAAAAATTTTCTGTTAATATATTTATATTAACAGAAATGGTTAAAATCTGAAGAGTAAAAGGCTATAAATTTATTAATCTAATTGAAGCATAGCCTGTTCAATCTTTTCTCTGTACCAGGTTAAACTATAAATATCATAATCTTTAATAATGGTACAATGGGGAATCTTTAGTGCCTTTCTAAGATTAATAGAATCATAACCTTCAACATTTGGTATAATAAGTAGAGTTGTATCTTTGGTTACTCGAGGATGTACTTTATATCCGTGTTGATGTAGATAAGTCGGTATTCTATAATCTGTTGTGATTCCAGTTGTTACATAGTTTCCTTTATTTTCTCCTGGTTGTTCAAGAAATTTCTTAAGTTTTGCATAAGCAACAAAATCAAGATGATCAATATTTAATAGACTCATAAATTTATTAATCAATTCATCTATTAAATTAAAATAAATATAAAAACTATAATTCCTAAAACAATTATATAATTTCTAGCACTTCTTTTTATATTTGAAGCAAGTTTTAAGCAAAAGTGTGGTTCCAAATAGTTAATTTAAATGTAACGTTTTTTGATATTAATATACAACTTTTTGTGAAAAAGACATATGGCGGTGCAAGACTGGACAGGTAAATAGGACAAACATTCCGTATTGCACCAAGTTGTTGTTTCAAGAGCTGGAGGCGATGGGGATTAAGATACAGATTAATACAAAGTAAAGTAGGTTAAAAATGGTTTACATCAATAATAAATAAATTATATTTATTATTTTTATGATTTTTTAGACTTCTTTTTACGAATAGGTGCCTTGTGTCTATTGAATGCTGGTCCTAAATTAAACTTCTTTTCTAAAACACTCCAGTCAATTTGTATGTCTTGGAGAGACGAAAGATTTTTAAAAAATTCGCCATTCATTAACTGTTTTGGCGGAGACTTTGATCGTGTTCGCTGTTTTACTGGTGGAGACCTTGATCGCGTTCGCTGTTTTACTGGCGGAGACCTTGATCGCGTTCGCTGTTTTACTGGCGGAGATTTTGATCGTGTTCGCTGTTTTACCGGAGATTTTGATCGTGTTCGCTGTTTTACCGGAGACTTTGATCGTGTTCGTCCTTTTAGCGGAGACCTTGATCGTGTTCGCTGTTTTACCGGAGATTTTGATACATCCACATATACATCAACTCCCTCTTCTATTTTTAAATCATTAATTTTATTAATTATTATTATTTTTTCTGTATATTTTTGGTCTTTTGAAAACCAATCATAAATTAGTGGCAATGTTATTTCATTTTTTGCATATTTTAATCTTAATAACTCTTGAATCTCTCTATAAGTAATTAGAGACTGTTCTACTTTCTTAATAATGCCATTTTTAATTAATGTGCTTAAATTTTGAATTATTAACTCCAGTGTAAAATTATAGTTAAATTCAGTTTCTTTTTTATCTTTTTTATTTTTATCTTCATAAATAGTTGGATCTCCATGTAAAGCTACTTGTATATGTAAACAATTTTTATCACAAGAATTAGATGATAAATCAGATACATATTCATCGTATTTAAAATCTTTATAAAAACGATAAACATAAAAATAAATAGGATTTTCTTGTAAAAATACTCTATTTTTAACAGCAGGAACTCTTTTTGTATATAAAGCATCTTCAAGTTTTTCTAAACCATACCATATTGATATACTTGGTTCAAGTCCAAAATATATATTTGTTCTTTTTGTGTCCATAGTTTCTTCAAAGCCTGTATGATATAAATATGTTCCGGCCTTTATTGTATTTTGTGGAAATTCTGTAGCTACAAATGCAGCCATATCGTCTTTGACAGTTTGTAGCGAGTAAGCCATATTTTATTTAAAGTAATTAAATTCAATTCTCATTTTTTATTTTTTCATTAAACCACTCGCGCCATCTAAAATTTTCTTTTTTCCAATCAATGTCCGATGGCATTCTTTTGTAATAAAAATCATAATTTAGATAACCACACTCCTTAAAGACACTAGGTAAGGTGTATTCTTCGGTCACATCTGCACTCATTCTAAATACCTTTTTATGAATTGTGGGGTCGCGCATCACCTGTAAAAATCGGTCCACGCGTCGTTTGTATTTGGATATGATATCCTCCACGTTTCGTTCATGTAAAAACGTAAATTTATAAAGTGAATGAATAATACGACAACATCCTATTTCCTCTGTTTCTATATCACCCCAATCTTCATTGATCGGCTGAAATTGAGACTTTTGTGTTTTTTCTGTATACAAAAGTGGGTCAAAAAGATGCCTAAAGTCAGTTCGAATACAGTGCTCAATTCGTGGCGAAATAATCCAATCAAAGGGAAATGACGCAAAGCGTAGATGATGTTGTTGCAGATGGTATGATATGGCACAGTCTCCACCTAGTGATATATAAATGGTTTGGGTCATATTCGCTTTAATAATTTAAAAAATTATTAAATAGTAATTAATAGTCTAATATGCACCTAAACAAGATTGTATTTACATTTGGCGACAATTTTGACATATCTGTCTGTAATGAAGCACTACGTTCTTTTATTTTATTGGGAACATTTATGAAGGGGCAAACATATACACTACAGTCCGGTGCAGATTCAATAATTTACACGCAAACGGGAGAACTTGTGACAGAGCATATTTGTGGTCATACAATTACACGATTGTTTCAGACGTTTCATCAAAATGATGACGATGTGCGTGACCGTTTGTATCCATATCTTATAAAGAAAATAGGCACGCAACGGCGTTCAAAGTTGTTGCTGATTGGCGGCGAATGTTATGTTTATGGCATGTTATTTCGCCCCTATTTTGATGAGATCTGTATATATACTGATATGCCATCAATCGCAATTGATTCCCGTCGCAATTGTCCCGACGCGGTGGTTGAGTTGGTAGATTATGATGCACTTGCACAGATGCGATTGACATGCTCATCGTGCATTATCAATGTAGGCAAACGAGGTGTCGTGGACCGTTTTGATATTGAGTGTAAAGACACTATTCTTTATGTGAGCTGTAAACAAGAAACATTTGAAAGGTATCAAATTGTTGATACCTTTCAAGTAAGCAAAAAGGTTTGCGTATTGCATTTAAATTAATTGAATATTGAATTAATTTTTATTTATAAATAAAAATGCATAAAGATCCTAAAACTGGTATTACCGTAGTACATTCTGGAGATTGTAAGTGTGAAAAATGTATGGTGTATACAGCACCTTCGTGCAACTGTAACAAAAAACCATGCGAATGTGACCTAGAAAGACCTATGTCTCCTTTATCTAGTCCTCGATTTAAAAATTAAAAAGGTGAAAAAATCAAGTAAATCTTCTAAAAAAGTAAAAAAGTCTAAAAAAGCAAGTAAATCTTCTAAAAAAGTAAAAAAGTCTAAAAAAGCAAATAAATCTTCTAAAAAAGTAAAAAAGGTGAAAAAATCAAAGAAATCGCCATTACGTCGTTAATTAACTTTCTTAATGCATAAGCACTAATAAAACCTTCATCTGTGCGCGAACTTTTCTCATTTTTTCTAAAAGAGCCTTTGACGGGTCTTGATTGTATTTTTTAAGCAATTTGGAATGAATGTGACGCAATTTATTATAAGCAATACGATACTTGTCAACTTTCATTGCTTTAGTTGTCTTTGTGTCAACTGTCTTTGTGTCAACTGTCTTTGTGTCAACTGTCTTTGTGTCAGCCGTTTTTGTGTCAGCTGTTTTAGGAGCAGGTGTTGTCAAAACCTTATTCAAAGCTCGTGTTATATCTTCTCTGTATCCACAATCACCTCCTTCTCCTTCAATAGAGCTGTTTTTATAAACACAAATAGTATACTCCTGTGAGCCGCTAAATGCCTTAAATGTGCCATCCGAGTAGTCATTGTATAAATATGGAGGAATGGTGACCATTCCAGGCGTTGCATCCATTTCAATCATTTTTGACGTATCAAGTGTGCCACAAGAAACGTGAAAGCCAACATTCAAGTCGCCAATTGCTTGGTAAGGTTCACATTCGTAGACACAAGCGCCATTGTAACTGGTGCGAAACCATTTTTCAGGGAATTCAACAGCAGTAGCATTGTGGTCAAAGCGGTCTGTATTGTCAAGAGTAGTGCAGACATATGTGGGTGCAGTTGCAGCGCTTGCAAAAGATGATAATGAAAACAATGAAAGAGCAAGCGTTAAAAAGGTTTGCATCATTTTATTTTATTAAATGAATTTATTTAAATTAAAAAATAAATTCTAATTTTAAATTAATCTTCATTGTCATCTTCAACACAATTGTAGTTTGATCTTAACGAGATCGGGAACGAGAAGTGGATCGTTTAAAATGTCGTCTTATTTTACGCGGTTTTGATTTTTTAGGCACGCTGTGGACTTTGGTTTTTTCAAATTTTTTCCATTTGGGACCAAGCATTTTAACGGCTTTGTAATACAGTTCGTCTGTATTGTTGATGCTTTTTGGTACTTTTACCCATCTGCATATAGTCCCTTTCTTGTTTGGAAGAGACATGTAAAGACTGTCGTCATTTCCCATTTTGGTTTGCATGCAATGGTCATTTGCGTTCTGACGAGGCTTTGGCGATTTCAGACTCATGTTTTATTTAATCAATTAAAATTTTTTTATCAATTTTCCTTTAAGAAATCAACAAACTGTCCTTTGATGATGTTGATTTATATATGGTTAGCTTTTTCACAAAAAGCGGTGAAATTATTATAACTCAATCTCTATAGACTTGATTTGGTTTGACTTTTCCATTTTTAATTTTTGGATGAGATGTTTTAGACTCCCGTTTTCATATGTAAATACAGAATTATCTACCCAGTTATGATAAGCCATATTATCAGTTGGAACAATTACCGTTTCAATATGTACAATTTTTCCATCAATAGAAAACTGTATTCTGTCCTTTTTCCAATCAACCGTATATGTATGTTCGTTCTCATCCAAATCTGGTAATTTTACAAAACTGATAAAATTTTTAGTAGTAGCAGGTATTTGACAGTGTGCATAAAATCCGCTTGTGTCTGTACTGTCGACCTGAATAAACCAAGCAATTGATGTGTGCTGTAAATCGGCCGATGTATTCCAAAACCCAAATCCTCTACTTCCATCCTTTAAATTTTTGCATGTGATGGTTTGTTTTACAGTTGAGTACAGATAAGGGGTATTTATAGCGGTATCAAGTATGGACTGTCTGGTTTGTGTAATTGGGTCGTCAAGAGTAATTGTTGGCGTATAATGTATGTTGCAGTGTTGTACAATAGGCTGATTTTCGCATACCATTTTTAACAATGATATACGATATTTATTTAGAAAATTAAACATTGTAGTGACTGTATTTATGTTATCTGTATTACAACATGTGCTGTTATAAATTTCTGCATTTGAATAAGGAACGCATGCACCCTCAATACAATTTGAATTTAACTCGTTGCATTTTATTTTATCCGAACATGCTGTAGTTTGATACGGTTTTACAAGTAGTGTTAGGTATAGTGGGTTTATTGGGTCACTGTTATAGACATGTTTTCCGCTTCCATCAACTCTGTTTATCCAATAATAAGATGACGGGTCTTTTACATATGTATCTGTGATAATCGAGTTATTTTTATCCACGTCATTTTGATCATTTTGGTCATTATTTAAATACATATAAATTATGCTAAAAAATAAAATAATATATACAATATACAATAGTTTCTCTATACGTGACATTTATATTAAATTAAATTATTTTTGACATTGTTTTTTGACCTCATATACTGTTAGTTTCAATTCGTCTGCAATCGCCTTGTAACTTTTGCCTTGTTTTCGCAAAGTTTGCACAGCTTCCCTTACACCGTCTTTTGCCTCAATCTGTTTTTTCAGCATTGCTGTATCGTCGATAACCGAGTTTGGACCACTTACAAACAGCATTTTGCCCGCGCTTGTTTGTGCCACACCATGCATATTCACCGTCTCGTTGTGAACGCGATCGTGACAAGTCTGGCACAGCGCCACCAAATTGTGTGCATCGTTTTTATGGATTCGACCGATAAATCCGTCTTTATCGGCCCGCGCTTGGTGCTGGATATGGTGCACTTCCTCCGCGCGCTGGTGGCACATAGAACATACATCCACAAATACCTCTGACGAGTAGCGCGACACTTTGGTGTCCACGACGGTGGGCGACAGATGAAGGTGCTCTTTGCGGATCGTGTGCGCCAGTTGCATAAACGCGAGGGGCATATCGAGCGATTTACAGACTTCCAAGCCGTAAAGTGTCTCGCCACAGCCCGGTTTCAATAATCGATCGTATACCAAGACCCCACGGGCGTCGTCGTAGTGTACGGAAATGTGGAAAATGGCGACATTGGCGAGCCGTTTGATGACCTCCAATTGGGCGACTTCGTGAAGATGTGTGGCAAAAATAAAGGAGGCATGGCGGTCGGCAAGCGTCTTGACACCTGCCGCGACAATCGAGATGGCCGAGACGCTTTCGGTGCCGGACGCCAACTCGTCGCCAATCACAAGCGACCGATGGGTGCTTTCATTTAAAATTGTGCGTAATTCCGATATTTCCGCCACAAAGGTCGACTGACCTTTAAACAAGTTGTCGCCACTGGGGATGCGCGTAAAAATGTGGTCGTAGGGCGAGAAGGCAAACCCGTCGGCTGCCACATACATTCCGGCTTGGGCCATAATGACGGCCAAACCCACCGATTTCATATAACTGGATTTGCCTGCTGCATTGATGCCATACAGAAGGATTCCGGAGGGGTTATTTTCTCCATCTTCGCTATCTCCGTCACCTAATGCGATATCATTGGCGATATAAGGCAGATCGGTTTGCACGACTTCGATCAAGGGATGGCGCAAACCGGTGCCACGTAGAAAGGAGGGGGAAGACACCGACGCCGAAGCCGTTACAGTTGGCCGGCAGTATCGGAAGGATTGCGCATTCTTGGCACACGTGACGTGAAAGTCGATGGCCGATACAAATGCCACCGCGGTTTGCATCACGTCGGCAAACACGTGAAGCGCATCTAGGTCAAGAAGATACTGGTCGTGCACTAGCGCGCGCAGATCGCTGGTATGACGGTGCAAGGCGTTCTGGATTGCGTCCATTTTGGGAAATGACGCTTTCAAGACCGTCTTGTTACTGGCCGAGACCGGTTGGGTTGTAAACACCGGTGGCAGGGGTTGCCCCTTTGTTTTAGAAGTTTTCTCTATCTTCTCTACATACGTTTCATACCGTTTTTTGGTAATGATAATTTGGTAATCGTGGCGTTCGGCGGTTGTTTCCAGCTTGAAAAACGCTTCTCCGACAACACGATTGGCGTCATCAACGATTTTTTGAAACATCCCATGATGTGTCTCCACCGTATCAGCCAACGCGTCCATTTCAGGGTACACGCCACGTTGGTAAAAATGGTCTGCATTGGTGTCCAATTTGGACATATCCCAACGACGCGTGCAATGGTCCACGATGGCCTGTAGGGAAGGCACATCAATGCCAAGATCAAGGCCGTGGCCGTTGATAATCCCTACCAGTTGGTCGACGGCCTGTAAACTGCTGACCAATATGGCAATTTCAGGGGGTTGGGCCAGACGTAGCACGATGCGTCGAAAGAGGCGTTCAAGGTCTTTGATACCTTTTAAACACGTGCGTAAGGGCGTGATATGTGGCCGAACGGCGTCAGAGCGTCGGTATCGTTCGTCGATACGCGTGGTGTCACATAGGGGATGGACAAGGCATTCACGAAAAAAACGACGGCCCATTGCGGTATCACACGTGTTGAGCAGTTGCAAGATACTGGATGGCGTGTCGTGTTTGGGGAGCAGATACAGTTGTTCGGCAGACGAATGGGTGAGACGCAGGTGGGATTGGGTGGCGACCAAACGAGGTCGTTGCAATTTAGTAATAATGTTTTCATTGTGTTCGTAGGCAAATTGGATAAGGTAAACAAATGTTGTCAAGGCATCGCCACGTTGTTCCAGCTGGATGTATTCGATGGGCGTAAGCAGACCGGTGTGGGGGTAAACTTTTTTCAGGACGGCATTTTGGTAGACGGGACGCTGAAATTGTGCCAGATCTGCACCTCTTAAGATACAGCACGGTGGAAGGGGTAGCGAGAGGACCGAGCACCCATCGCCGATTAAAACAAGTTCACGTGGGGCATACAAGGCTACCAGACGTGCCAGTTCGATACTGGGAAAGGTGTGATCGCCGGTTCGTTCGGTGTCAAAGAGAAACGTTTCGCCGGTGGAGAGGTCCATGTATGCCACCGATATCACGTATACATCTCCTCTGCTTCCACCCCCACGCGATCTGACGGTGGTGATATAAACACACATCAAGTAGGATGATGCCCCAGATATACCCCCACTGCCCGCGCCAACGCCCGATGCCCCTAGGTAGGTGGCGGGACTGATGACTTGTGTGACAGCGCGCTGGGGGTTGGGAGGCGGCGTGGTTTGTTCGACCAGCACGATGGTGTAATGGTCGGCGAGAAGAAGGTCGATAAATTTGGGGAGCGAGTAGGAGGGAAAGCCGGCCATCAACGGGTTTGCCCGTGAACAGTCGGGGATAGACTTGTTTTTGCGCGTGGACTGAATGTTAAGAAGCGAGCAAAGATCGCTGATGTTGGCGCCTTCTTTGATGGTGTCGTTTTCTACGGCGTAAAATTCAAAGAAGGAGCCGACTTCCATTAGGACAACCATGCGTTCACCGTATTTCTGAGTGTATGTGGCGCAGTAGGCGATGTAATCGTCGTAAAGCATATCTGGGTTGATTATATTGAATATATTAATATATTAATTATATTAATATGTTTTTTATTTAAGCTGCATTAAAGAATAAAAAGTGAAAATAGCCAAACTTAATCTTTTTTTAATTTTTCTTTCTTATTTTCCTTATTTTCCCTATTTTCCTTATTTTCCTTATTTTCCCTATTTTCCTTATTTTCATTTGCGCGCGTTTGAATAAGAATTTGTTGTTTAGGTGTGAGAGATGCAATAGATATCAAACTAGATTCAAACAACAATGTAACGGGTGATACATAAAAATCCATTTTTTCTTACCGTGTTTATTTATAAATAAAACTAAATCTATAAATGTCTAAAGGGAACTGGAAAATAGCATAACATTTTGAACATATTCCAAACAGTCTTCTTTTGTATCAAAAATATTATAGTCACTTGTATATATCAAATCTGTAATTTCTTTCAACATTACGTCTGTTTCGTAATTCTCTTCGTTGTATTGAAACATCAAGTCCATTATCATGTTGATCAAAATAGGGGACCCATCTGATATTTCTTCGTGTTTTCTTTTAAGGCTAAGCATTTTCTGGACCTAGCCTAGGCAAGTGATTTTTTAAATTAATTGAAATTTTATTTTAAAAATCAATTTTAAACTTATCGCCTTCTTTTTGGGCACTTTAAACCCGTCGCGCGCGGGCGGAACCGCGCTGGTTAGCCTTCATACACCATATCCACTCCGATCTCCTTGCAAAACACCGCGACTTGCTCTAACTTTTCCAGCCCAATCTCGCCGGCGCCAATCCATTCGTGGCGGTCCACGCACGACCCACATACGGCCTTGGAGTCGTTGAAATGCACCAGTTTTAGCAACGACGGGTCTTTTTTGTGGATGTATGTAATGTATGCCACCGGATCCTCGTAACCGCTCGCAAAAATGTGGCAAGTGTCCACGCAAATGCGCAATCGCGGGTCATTGAAAGACTGGACAAATGCGACGAAATTCGCGCAATCGGTCAAGGTCTCTGTGCCTTGTCCCGCCGGCGTTTCAAGCAAAAGCGGACAGGCCTCGGTGGCGTATTCAAGAGCTTTGGCCACATTGGCGCGCATCGTGGACATGGCCACCTCGTGCGATTTGGTGGTGGATTTGCCCACGTGGACGACGACGCCTTGGCATCCGGCACGGTCGGCGTATTGTAGGTTTTTGATAAGCAAGTCGGCAATGTAGTCGTCGGCGTTACATAGATTTAGGATGTATTGGCTGTGGACGTAGATGCGAGCACCAGTTTCGACGATTTTGGCGCGCATGGCATCGAGTTCGGCGTCGGCGATGTGCATTTTGGTGGTTTGGGGAGGACCAAGAAAGATTTGGTAGGGCGCGTCGTAGGTGGGGAGGCCGGCAAGCGAGTCGACAAGCGTTTTGGCTTTTTTGGTATGGTAGCCGATGTGGTGCGAGGTGATGAGGGTGTTAGCGTTGGCGTTGGGGTTGGCGGGTGAGTTTGACATCTTTTTTTTTGATTGGTTTTAAAAAGTATTAATCAAAATTAAAAATTCTGTATATGATTTATCATATACATGACGACATGCGATGTTCTGAATTGTGGAAATCGACTGATGGAGTATTTTTCATGCTTCGAATGTAAATTTAAAATGTGTGATAAGTGTGCAGATAATTTAGTTATTAATGGTAAACAGATTTGTCCTAAATGCACATTTGGTGGTAATTTTGAAGGGCTTTTTCCAAGAATAAGCAGAGAACGATTCGTACAAGATCATGGAATCGGAATATTATATGCTGTTTATATGACAAGGAAACCTAATAAATTAATACTTGTATTTAGATTAAATGATGGAGAGGGTGAAAGATTCATGAAGTTTTCTCTTTTTTTTAAGGGTGATTCGCTTATGGTAAGGTTATACTCTCCGCTAAATAATATAATAGCCGAAAAACATCCGAGCTATAATAAAACTGACATAAAATTAAGCGTCGAAGAAACTTTTAATCCAAACCCGGCTAATCCTATTTTTTCTTCTCTAACACCAGAATTTAAGATTGTGTTTGATACCTTTAAGACAGAGTCTATTAAAGCACATTTTGACACAGAACCAATTTTTGGGGCAAATTGGTGGAAATCAATGGTTGGATGGTATGGCAACACCTACATTGATTATGGAGATGATGCTTCTGCCTCAGCGGCGTCGCCTTTTCGTCCCCGTAAATCCCAAAGACGTCGTTCTAAATCCGCCAAAAAACGCCGTAATTTGAAAAGTAAATCAAAAAGTAAATCAAAAAAGCGTTCGCCAAAACCACGTCGGCGTTAATTTAAATGAAATTAATTTAAATTAAAATAAAAATGGCCGACTCGAAAGAAACCGATTCAGTGTCGACGAAAATTTAAAATTCATGACCTGGACATCCTACTTGGAAGACCTTATCTCCAACTGGGCCGATAACGCCCTCAGTTACTCGTGGCTCAACCTTCAATCTGAAACCAAATACCGCCGTCTTAATTACATGTTCACCATCCCTATCGTGATTCTTAGTATGATAATATTCACGAATTGTGTGTATTATTGAATGTATAAAAAATGCTTTCTAAAAAAAGATAAATAAATAAAGAGATGTCGTATTATTATTCAAATCCAGGCGGTTTTGGTATTTCCAAAACTGTATTGCCGTCTGTTACGTCATCTATCTGTCAATCGGCCGGCCTCAATAGTGGCGGTGTCGTTCGTGAAAGCGCAACGGTCTCGACGACTTCTACAGCTGTTGGCCCTTATATTCAACAACTGGGTGGTAGTAGTAGTGGAGGAGGTGGAAGCGGTGGAAGTGTTACAGCAATCGCTTTTACAAGTGGAAGATATGCAATTGCTCCAACAAGTTTAACTATTACAGGAGGAGGAGGCTCAGGAGCAACGTGTAGTTTTACATTATCAGGGTCGTCTCCAAATATTAATATTGCTACAATTACACTTATAAATGGAGGGAGTGGATATACAAGTCCTCCAACAATAACAGTATCTCCAGTGCAAGGAACATCAACTTTTACTTTAACAATTTCATCCGGTTCGTCGTCTACCAACCCTTCCGCATCGTTTCAGCAAGTCGCTGACAATGATCCAAAATTGATTTTGTTGAAATAAATGTTAAAGAAAATAAGAAAATAAGAAAATAAGCAATGCAACCTACAGCAACCCCGTCAAACATTGACATATGTTTACTTTGTCTTGACGAGCTTTCGCCACCCTTGCAAAAGCCATCTAGTTGTAACTGTAACGTTTACTTGCACAAAAAGTGCATGAAAGAAATCCAGCAAAACGGCCTGTTGTGCCCGATTTGTCGTATCAAAGGCTGGCGCGAGATGCGAAACAATTTAGTGACACAATTGTCTCCCTTTGCGCTTTTTACAAGTCATCCCAATGCACTGACATTTTTCATCTTTTTTGTATGGTGCGCGATTGCTTTATGCGTTGCGTGTGTTATCCTTGTTGGCATATCGATCATGCTTATTATGTGCTTTATTTGCGTCGAGATACCGTATCTGTTGTTTTACCGTGTTTCAGAACGGGAACGGCGTGAGGCATAAGACGTGACGTGAAATTAATTTAATTTAATTAAATTAGTTGATATCATGAAAATTGTAAATCTAAACCATATGATGAAAATAATTGTTTTTTTTTCGAGATTTGTTTTTTTCAAATCTGCATCTTCTAAATGTGTAAAAAGGTTACATATCTTTGTGTATTTAGATTTATTTTCTAAAAAAGTGCAAAGCAATTTAATTCGTTCAATTATTTTTTTTCCTTTTTCTTTTTTAGCCCCGTATATTGGGTTTCTCTTTTTATATAAATTTCGATTTATGCCTTCAATATTTGTTTGATAAAAAAGTTTGATTAAATCATCTAAATAATAGTTAAGCTTTTTGAGAGGAAGTCTTGCTTTTTTACTTTTCTTGTCAAGAATAGTTTTTTCAATAACACAATTTGTAAACATAACGTCTATTAAATCTATTCCAAAATATGAAATTGTAATTTCTTTGTATCCATTATAATTAAATTGTGGAAAGAATTTACCTTTAAAGTCCTTGTAATATTTTTTTATATTTGGATTTCCAATCATTTCTAAAAATTGATCAAATTTATCATCCCATTTTTTCATAATTTCATTTAAATTTTCTGGTGTACAACCTCCTATCATAACATCTATATCACATGTATCAATTACATCACTTAGATGATATCGATATTCCAATATTTTTTTAATTCCGTATCCTCCATTAATTACTATATGCGCTGTATGTATTAATTCGTCTTGAAAAAAATTTATAAATTTTTCGACAATATATTTTTCTATATTTTCAATCGGATAAAGAACATCTTGTGGTCTAAATAAAATATATTCTTTTATATTTTTACGAAATTTTTCAAATATTAAAAAATTAGGATTCCAAAAATTTTCTTGATTTGGCACATAAATTCCATCATATTTACTAGATACTACTTTACATAAATTTCTTAATACAATTCTATCAATATGATAAATACTTAGTCTTTGATATTTCATATTTTCATCTTTTAGTATATTTATTTTATAATAATACATTTTCAGTTTATATGTAGGAATTAAATACGTATTCCTTGATGTCAACGTTATATATTTTTGAGTCAATAAGAAATCAAATAATTTCATAAATTCATATTGTTCTTTTATGGTGACATATCCAAATGCAATTTTAAATTCGTATAAACTTCTTTCAGTTGTATTCATTTCATTTATATAAGGATGGTCGTATATTTTTTTAGATAATATTAAATCAGTAATAGGGATTAATTTTTTTGATTTTAAAAATTTCATAACAAAATAAGGTAATCTATCTTTACTAATGCCTAACATTACAATTTTACGTTTTGTTTCCCATTGGCGAATGACATCTCCATCTCCATATTCTTTGGCTACATTATAATCTCCAAACCAACTTATATTTCTGTAATCGCATTTATCCCTTGTTTCTTTAAAATTATTATTATTATAACTTATGATTTCACTAGCTGAATATTTTTTAGACGCATATATTGGCATATTCCTATCAATTATCATTTTATTTAATTATATTTTAATCATTATATTTTATTTACATTTATCTATAAATAAAAAATGAGCACGTCGCAAACGATAAAAACGTTTTTACCAAAAGTGACACTTTCCGTGCTGGTTTTTACAGTGTTTTATACCATCGCGTATGCCTATAAAAAATCAAACAAAACAGACAATGACAAGAGGCTTGTGCAACACGAAATAAAGCTAATCACATATTACGTGATTTTGGTTTTTGGCGTGCTGTGCGCTATCATACCGCTTGGTATCCAACCGGCAACTTTACTTGCTGTATTTGGGACAACGGGTATTGCCATCGCCTTGTCGATGCAAGGTGTGCTTACCAATATGGTGTCGGGTATTTATATAAGCGTAAACAGTTTGTTTAAGCTTGGTGATACAGTTGAGATTGTCGATTCAAGCGGTAACCATTACAAGGGACCAGTTACGTCATTTAATCTTTTCAATACGATTATTAATACAGATAAAGATACGACAGTTACCGTGCCGAATACATATATACAAAACAATATGATCAAGATTATAAATACATCTCAATAAGATTCTTTTATCTATTTTAAACGTTATTCTATACTATAAAATGAATCGTTTTAAAAATACGAGTTCATTGTATGAATGGATTAGTTGTGCGATTCCAGATCGCGTTTATTTTGGTCCGTTGCCAAACGAATACATGCTTGAACAACTCAAGAAAAATCGATTTAATATTATTGTTAATCTTACAGAGCATTTAGATTCGTATGACTTGTCAAATTATAAGGATGATATTCGTTTAATTCATTATCCTATAGTTGACAACTCTGTCCCTAAAGATATATATGAGTATTGTAGATTTATCGTTCATCTTAAACGCGAGTTTGATGATAAAACCAAAAAGATATATATACATTGTCGCGCTGGACATTCGCGAAGCTCGATGGTAATGGTATCGCTATTATTCTGTATTTATAATAATGAATTGAAAGATATAGTCAACAAGGTGATAGAATGCCATCGAAATCGTAAACGTCTGCGTGATATTTGGAGGCATCGTTCACCTTTTAATTACAAACAGTTTATGTTTTTGTGTGCGGTGCATAAGAATGTTTACATAAATATTGGCGCGGATAGTAAAATGTATAATTGGTTATCCCCCAAAAACATATTGATAAATATAAATGGGTATACGACATTAGAAGAATATGTAAATAAACAGGAACCTATACATAATTTATATGAATTAATTAAAAATGATATATTCTTGTTGCATAAAATTAAAAAAACATACTTGAAAAAGCTGACATTTTTAAATGAAAATAATGAAATAGATGCATTTTATGAGAATTTTTTTAAAAAAGTGCGTGAACGAATTATTTATTAAAATTTGTTAAAATAAATGTTGGCTGCTTACTTTTTGACTTTTTTATTTGGGTGTCTATTGACATATATTGTATATGCCAAATTTTACGAAAAAGACAATAGCGTTATGTCAAAGCCGCACTCTATAGATAATTACACGTCGGCGCAACCTCCTCCCCCGTTTAGCACAGATCAATCTCCAAGCACAGTGTATCGTTCGGGATGTTTGTCTGGTAGAAATGCGCTAGGAATTGATTGCGCAAACGCGAATTGTCCGTCCGATTGCAAAACATGTTCTTATGTGCACCATACGACTCCCTATGATGATTATCTTTATCCAAGATATATTTATAATGTTGTGCCGACATCACATGGATACCATTTAGCTGGGCGTCATGGCGGAGGGCATCATCGCGACGGGCATCATCATCATGACGGAGGGCATCATCACCATGACGGAGGGCATCAAAAATAATTAAAGATTTTTATAACCCTATAAAAATCAGCGTTTTAAATACATCGATATATTATATAAAATGTCATCTCAAAAATTATTGGAACTGGTAATGATCGTCAAAAACTCTGGTGAAATTCTTCGAGAATGTTTACAAAAAAATCGGCGTTTTATTGATCATTGGACAATTGTCGATACGGGATCCACTGACAATACACCTGATATCATCCGCGAAGAATTAAGAGATATCCCCGGCACCCTTCATTTTTCCGAATTCACGAATTTTTCTGAAACACGCAACAAGGCATTTGAACTGGCTGATAAAAAGTGCAAGTATATGATTGTCCTAGACGACAGTTACGAAATCGGTAACGGTAAGGTAATGCGCGAGTATCTCCAAAAATCCAATGCGGACGTGATTCAATCTAAAATTGCCTTTAAAAAAGATACTGTATTGACCGATCTGTATTATTCTCACCGCATCACAAAATCATCAGCGGGTTTACGCTACAAATTTCGCGTCCACGAAATATTAGATATTCCAGATAAAATAAGACGAAAAAGGACCGATACAGTCGACGAAAAAACATTTTATATCATTGATCATACAAATATAGAACACGGATCACGCACACACGCACGAAACAAGCGTGATATCGAGCATCTTTTACTGGATCTGGTGGATTACCCCAAAGAACCGCGTTTGTTATACTATCTTGCCGTCACGTCTTTTAATCTAATCCAACCAGAGGAAGCCATCAAGTATTTGACGAAATTATTGGACATGACAAATATTAAGGAATATACCTACTATGCCGAATACAATTTAATTTTACAGAATTACATCAAAACTGATGATCGAGCGACCTATCAGAAAAAACTAATGAATTTACAACAACGTTATCTGGACCGCGCAGAGCCAAGTTATAAACTGGCCGTCTCTTTCTACGAAGAAGACCAGCTTGATAAAATCAATGCGATCATGGATCGACTGATTCAGGTTCCATTGCCACAATTGTCATATACCATTCTTGAGCATGACGTGTATGAATACCAAATCCCGTATCTGTATTGCGAAGTTAAATTTAAATTGGGCTTGATAGACCAAGGTGTGACTGTTTTGAAAAGTATACTTGAACAATATCCTTCTGATCAAAAACTTTTAAATATGAAGTATGCTATTTGTGACAATCTTGATAAAGGGCATACCCGATTGGCGCCAAAAACGCTTGTGATACATACAGGTGATATACCTTTCATATGGAACCCATCTTTGCCTACAAAAATTTCAGGCTCAGAATATATGGCGATGAATATGGCAAAAGAATTTCGAGATCTAGGATACCGTGTCTTTATTTTTGGACGTTTCGAAGATGAAGATAAAAAGATTAATTATCAAACAACAATCGAAGGCATTCAATATATTGATAATATTTATTTTTCAGATTTTTGTCTAACGTATATCGTGGATCAACTTATTGTGAGTCGTTACATTTCAAATTTAGTATATTATAATAATGTGAAAAGCGTCTACTTATGGCTTCACGACATTTTACCAGCAGGCGACTTTCGTTTTATTCAAATTCACAAGGAGAAATTCAAGGGAGTCATATGTATATCTGAATGGCAAAAACGGTGCGTGATGAAACATACAAAAATTGATGAACAGGCTATTTATGTGTCTCGAAATGCCATCCACCCAAAACGGTTCAATGGGCCCATACCAGTTGATCGAACACCATTTCGATTTGTTTTTACAAGTGACCCCAGTCGTGGTTTTAACAATTTTGTTGATATGATTCCGTGGATCAAAGAACGATACCCCCAATCCACGTTTTACCTTTTTGGAAAATTGGAACAAATTAGTGATGAGGTTATGGCGACTCTCAAGGCAATGTCCGAGTATGTATTTTTATCCCATCGTGTCACACAAGATCAATTAGCAATTGAATTAAAGAAATCAGATGTCTGGTTGTACCCCACGTGTTTTGACGAGACGTATTGTATCAGCGCGGTTGAAGCGATGGCAGCGGGATGCTTGGTTGCGTCAATTAATGAAGCGGCGTTGTGTGAAATCGTAGGGGATCGAGGGGTAATGGTGGATTATACGACGCGCGAGGAAACCAATAGGGCTTTGTTCGAGGCTTTGTGCAAGGTGTTGGACGATCCAAAGAAGAAGGAGGAGATTATAGAGAGGGGTCACGAGTGGGCGATGAAACAGGATTATTATACATTGGCTTTGGAATGGAAGAAAAAGTTATTCTAAGAGCACTTGGAGGTTTTAAAAATTATAAATTTAGATTTTAAATTTAAAGCTGAACTTTTCATAAATCGTAAAATAATATTTATAATAAATGATTTATAATTTAAAAAATAGAATTAGCATTGATAAATTCTCAAGAATATATGATGAATCAGATGATTCAGAAATGATTGAAGAAACATCCAAAAAAGTCGTTTATTTACAAATAAAAGTAAATGATACTGTATATACTTACAAAACAGTGCAGAATTTATTTGAAGATCAAACATGGTCTGTGTGGTTTTTAACTAGTAAAAATGAGCGTTTTTTTGAAATAATGATTGAAGAAGATACAGCATCATGTGACATCTTTTTGAAAAATAAAAAAACAGATATACAATGTTTAACTTTGAATGAAATACTATTAACTCCCTTAGAAACAACATTTTATCTACGAACATTTTATTGTGAAATGCTAGGAGTAACCTATGTAAAAATTCAAGATGTTGCAAATAGTGTATGTAAAGGAGATTTTGGATATCAAACAATGTATTTTTTAATACCTTATCGTATTTTTGCAAAAAATGACTTGAAACTTAAAGATATATCAATTTATTCAAAATTTTACAAATATAAACGCAATCCTATATTTACAAATGATGACGAAACAGTTTTAGAAAAATATAGAAACATGAAAATACCAGAATCGATCGTCCAACTTATTAAATTTTATAAATTACATTTAGATTTAGATACAAATCTTTCTATATTTTTTAAAAATTTTTTGGACGATATAAATTGTGGAAAATATGCAACATTATTAAATAGTGTTAATTTATTACTTTTACAAAATCAAGACTATCAAGACTTGTATAATAAAATTAAGGATTATACGGTTAAAAATAGAGATTCTATATATTATCAAAATTCTTATCAATTTAAATCACATCGTTCTAAATCAAAAAAACGTAAAAAGTCAACTAAAAAAAAGAAAAGTATTCGTGTATTAACCAATAAAAAGCACTAAATATGTTATTTAGTAATAAATTTTGTGGTTAAATTCTCGATAAATTGCTTTTTATATAGTTATTTAACTCGTATTTTAGGACTTATTTTTTTATAATTATATTATTTTTAGTGGTTAATTTTATAGTTAAAATACATATAATTTCAATATTGAAATTATATGTAGTACTTCCGTTCACTTTTTTTTATATTTGAAGCAAATTTAAGCGATATTATTGTTCCAAATCGTTTATTCCGACGTGAATTCCTGCAAAGCAGGCGAAAGCAAAGTCTCCCTACGGCCGAGACCCCTCTTCTTTCAAAAACGCAATAAATTGTTTTCGAAACGGTATGTTTGTTTCCAACTCGCGTGGGCCTGTTACCTCTCCTGTTTCCATGTACAGTTTTTTCCATTTGCTCAACTCGGACGCCGTATAATCACCAATCATCCGTGTCTGGTGTCGTATCTCTGCCTGTAACTCCTCATCCGAATCCAAGTCTTTGTCTGGCTTGGAGGACAATGACAGATGATCCTGATAAATACGATCTTTTACAGACGACGGCAAACACTTTCCAAGATGTGTGATATAATCTTCGCCGTCTTTGACAATATTAATGTGTTTATAGGCATCTTCAAGCTCTTTGATGTCTTCGCGACTCATTGTAATCATTGTTAAATCGTCTTTACGCTTGCATCGGGCCAACTCGTTCTGTAAAATAACGCTTTTTTCGGCATACAATTTCTTAATGAGCGGTTTGACGCCATTATAGACCAATGTACGAAGCACAATAGCATTGGGGTCTTCTTTTTCCTTATTTTCTTCGTCGGTGTAAAAAAATTTGTGTCGCGACCGATCTTTACAGATGTAAATAGGTTGATTGGGGCCAGAAAGGCATTTTTTGATGGTCATATCCGCGAGATTTTTTTGGCTATCTGAGGCCAGTAAATCTTTGATTGAAAAATTCTTGAATGTTTCTTGGATGACTTCTTGTGTAAGACAGTTTAAAATGCTTCCATAATTGTTATTGGTGGTGCTTGAATCGTTGATGGTGATATTTGTGGATGTGGGTTTTTCTTTCAAGATTTCAACTTCTTTTTTTAGTTTGGCCATTTCGGCGCGCATTTGTTCGATCTCGCTCGCTGTTTTTTCTTTCTCTTTTTCTTTCTCTTTTTCTTTCTCCTTCTCCTTCTTTTGTTTTAGCTTACAGATATCAAGATGACATTGAAGACGGTATTTGGAAGATAATTTTTTCTTACAAAAATCACATATAAATATGGTTTGTTTTTCAGACTCGTCATCTTTGCCTTTTTGTATTCGTAAACAGTACTTTGATTGACGCTGATGTCGTTTAAGAGATGAGATGTCAGACAATTCTGTTGAGCAATGCTGACATGTAAAACTCATTCTATTTATTTATAGGTAATTAATCTTTAAATTATTTAATTTCACGTTTATGCATATAAAAACGTGAAAAAACGTGAAAAAACGTGAAATTTTCTGCATATTTCACGAAATTGCTGAGATGCAGAAAATTTCACGTTTTTTCACGTTTTTGCATCAAAATACAAAATTTTTACAGGTTATTTACAGGGTCAATATTTGCTTCACGTTTCTGCTCAAAAATGGTAAGGCATACAAAGGTTGATTTCACGTTTCTGCATCGTGAAATCCAATTGTGTGTGTGTGGAAATAAAAGTTTTTATAAAAGTAAAGTATCCAAAATTATTTTTGAAATCTGTTTCGTAAAAACCAAAATCGTAAATTTTTAGATGTAAATTTTTAATTAAATGATAAATGAGAACAAATCAATCAAAAACTGATTCACTTGATCCATTTAATACAGAACGCGCAAGGAAATATCAACAAGATACAGCATTTAACTTTGAAATGACTGATTTTTTAACAGCCAAAGACATTCATGCGTTATCGGCTGTAAATCGTAAATCTTATTCTAGTATGAATGACGTTATTGATAATAAAAAAAGAAGAATAAAAATGTTATTTCAGGATCCTTATCCTTATCCATTAGATTTATCAAAGGATTCAGTATGGACCGTTACATTAGGACCATTAAAATATACAGATGAATTTTTAAAAATATTAGTTAGAGATAGGGATGAATTATTAGAATATATAAATGCGAAAACATATTTAACACATATAGAATATATCGGGATTAGAGTAGAAGAAATTAAAATTACATTTGTATGTGAAAAGAAGGCAAATATTAATAAGGATTATATTGCCGAAAAAATTGGAGAGTCTATTTCTCGACACTCAGAACATTCTGATGGAAAATATTATGAAAATCTTGTAGTAAAAGAGGTAAAACTTGAAACTGAAAATTCTAAATACAGTTTTCGTAAATCTAAATCACCAACTCGTAAATCTAAAAAATCTAAATCACCAACTCGTAAATCTAAAAAATCTAAAAAGACTCCTACAATACATAAATCTAAAAAGACTTTATAGACACCTTTGATCGACGCCGATATCCAAAATAATCCGTTTCATAATAAAATCTAAAAAACGTTCGATCCGTCTTAAGACTTTAAAAAATATAAAAAATCGTTCCTGTAAAAAAAGAAGTAAATAAATATGTTTATTGTTATTAAATAAACGAAATGTTATTTCATAAATTGTGTCATGAATATATTCAATTACATAAAGGTTTATTTTGGTCGTTTATTATTATATCCTCCATCTCTTACATTGTTAAAATTCTTGTTACCCCCATGATTTATTCCAACATTATGGACCTTACGTCTACCAACTTTATTACCATCATTAAACAACTCTGTATATTATGGACAGTCGTTGGCGTCATTTATATTGTTAAACTGCGTCTGGAAAACAAGCTTTTCCCCGAATTTTTATCGTTTGTGCGTCAACGCCTGCTTCGTCTGTACCTTGAAAAAAATAAAACCGATTTCAATGAAGCAAGCGTCTCTTCCGATATTACACGCATTTTTGAAGTTACGCGCTATATGAAAGACATTTTTGCATGGACTGCGCAGTTTATTTTACCAATGTGCATCTTGATCGTTATAATCAACTCGTATTTTATCTATAAATTGCCTGTATTGGGTATTATCAATATCGGGTGCAATATGAGCATTATTGGCTACATCTATAAAAATTACTCATCACTTGTTGAAAACTCTAATCAGCGTGAAACGACGTACATGAATATGGTTAAAAAATTGGATGAAAATTTTAATAATTTAATGAATATTTACCTAAACAATCAAGTCGAACCAACATTGGTAACAAATGAAAAAATAGAAAGTGAATACACAGAGATTTATAAACGACAAAATGGTGAAGTGATGAATTTTACCAATACCATTAAAATCGCCAATTACGTGTTTGCATTTATCTGTCTTTATGTGCTCTATATGCATTCTAAAAACAACGATAAAAGTGGCGATAAAGGCGACGACTCTAAAAAACAGTTTGTAAAGATTCTTCTCATTTTTACCTTTTACATTTCCACATTGGAAAATCTTGCCGAAGACATCCCATTTTATATCATGACAATGGGAAATATCAAAAACGCCGAGCCGTTTTTACATGATGTCACCAATGTACAGCTTCGCGAAAATTACATCAAAAATTATCAAGGCAATATTACGATTGACAATATCTCGTTTAAATACAAAGACAACCCAATTTTTAAAAATTTTTCAATGGATGTCAAGAAGGGCGAGCGCGTGGGGATTGTTGGACAAACGGGAAGAGGCAAGTCGACCTTGATGAAGCTTATTTTACAGTTTTATAAAGTGGACAATGGCGCCATCTATCTCGACGGGCAAAATGTAAACGATATAAACGTGGACGCGATTCGCCATCATATCAATTACGTCAACCAGAAAACAACGCTTTTTAATGATACCATTTTAAACAATATGAGATACGGCAATGAAGCGACAGACGAGGAGGTGGTTGCATTGTTGACCACATACGATTTGATGCGCGTGTTTAAATCAATAGACACGGTGGTGGAGAAAAATGGAACCAATATAAGTTTGGGGATGCAAAAGGTAATTTTTCTGGTACGCGGCCTTTTGAAAAAATCAACTGTATATATGCTTGATGAGCCGTTTAGTAGCATTGATCCCAGCACACGTGCAAGTGTTTTGAGGATGATTGACGCGTGCACAAAAGGCAAAACATTGCTTGTGATCACACACGACTCGAATGGCTTGGATAGCATTTTTGACAAGGTGGTAGAACTTTAGCGGGGTTATGTGCGATATTATTTTATTTAAATTTAAATTTAAATAAAATGAGTCAAGCATAGACACGTCTTTAAGATTTCTTTATCTTGACAAAAATCATATAGGTCAAAAAGGAGCAATAGCCCTCGCCGAACTGAAAAATCTTCATCATTTGAGTTGTCGCGGATATAAACCTAAACCTAAATTTAAATCTAAAAAAAAGGAAGGAGTTAAACCGAAGTCGAATAGTCTCTCCAAAAAAGTCAAGCGCAGTGTCACACGACGGGTTAAAAAGTCTCCTCGTAGAAAAAGCTCCAAGCGTAGTCCCGTCCATGTAAAACGTGTTTAAATTTATTATTTTTCGCAAAAAAAAATAATAATAAATGACATCCCCCCTTAGTGAAATTTTGAAAAAAATTAAAGAAAATACACTAACAACTCTTGACCTGAGTGGTAATTTTATAGGAGTAGAAGGCGCGAAGGCGTTAGCACGCGCGCTTCGCGCAAACACATCTTTAAAAGTTCTTGACCTGATTGGCAATGGAATAGAAGACGAAGGCGCGACGGCGTTAGCACACATGCTTCAATCAAACACAAACACATCTTTAACAAGTCTTGACCTGAGTGGTAACGGAATAGGAGTAGAAGGTGCGAGGGCGTTAGCAGACATGCTTGGCGCAAACACATCTTTAACAAGTCTTGTCCTGACTAATAATGAAATAGGAGTAGATGGCGCGACGGCGTTAGCACACATGCTTCATTCAAACAAGACTTTAACAAGTCTTGTCCTGTGTGTTAATAAAATAGGAGACGCCGGCACGATGGCTTTGGCAACCGCGCTTCGCACAAACACATCTTTAACAAGTCTTGACCTGAGTGGTAATAGAATAGGAGTAGATGGCGCGACGGCGTTAGCAGAAATGCTTCGCACAAACACATCTTTAACAAGTCTTGTCCTGTGTGTTAATAAAATAGGAGACGCCGGCACGATGGCTTTGGCAACCGCGCTTCGCACAAACACATCTTTAACAAGTCTTGACCTGAGTTTTAATAAAATAGAAGGCGCGACGGCTTTAGCAGAAGCGCTTCAAAAAAACACATCTTTAAAAAGTCTTGTCCTGAATAATAATAGAATAGGAATAGAAGATGTGAGGGCGTTAGCAACCGCGCTTCAAACAAACACATCTTTAACAAGTCTTAACCTGGGTGGTAATCAGATAGGAATAGGTGTGACGACGTTAGAACACATGCTTCGCACAAACACATCTTTAACAAGTCTTGACCTGAATGGTAATTTTATAGGAGACGCCGGCACGCCGGCGTTAGCACACATGCTTCAATCAAACACATCTTTAAAAAGTCTTAACCTGAGTCGTAATCATATAGGAGTAGAAGGTGTGAGGGCGTTAGCACACATGCTTCAATCAAACACATCTTTAACAAGTCTTCGCCTGGGTGGTAATCAGATAGGAATAGAAGGCGTGAAGGCGTTAGCACGCGCGCTTCAAACAAATTACACTTTAAAAGCTCTTGACCTGAGTGTTAGCGGAATAGAAGACGAAGGCGCGAAGGCGTTAGCAGACATGCTTCAATCAAACACATCTTTAACAAGTCTTGACCTGAGTCGTAATCAGATAGGACTAGATCAGATAGGAATAGAAGGCGTGAAGGCGTTAGCACGCGCGCTTCAAACAAATTACACTTTAAAAGCTCTTGACCTGAGTGCTAGCGGAATAGAAGACGAAGGCGCGAAGGCGTTAGCAGACATGCTTCACACAAATAAGACTTTGCAAAATGTTAAACTTTCTGATTTCGTAAATCATGAAATACTGAAACGTATTACAGCTCGAACAAAATACAATATATTATTAAATGGATTAATTCAGGCCAAGGATTTCTGTTCTAAAAAATATGATGAGAAAAAAGAGCCCGAAAAAAAAAAATGGGATTGGAATGATGGTCGATTTTGTAGATTAAAGGTATTTAACACTTTCCATACTCTTGTTGAAGAAATTTTAGGATATGATACCGATAAAGCACAATCAATTTTCACAAAGGCTGAACACGATATTATGAGACATTGTTTACAAAGTGTTTCCGGTGTTTCTGTAGCAACACTTTACGATCCACGGCTCCCTTATTTAAATACAGAACCCGTGAAAAACCCCCCCAACTCAATCGATTCTGATTGGAAAAAAGACTGGGATATAGAAATTATAAAAGACGGTGTAAAAATTTATAAACCAAAAATTTATAAACCAAAAAAACCTGAAACGCCAAACACGGCTTTTGATTTTTTGGCAAAAAAGAGGGGCAAGTCTCCTGTTTGTGTAAAAAAGTTAAAGCATGGTTCAGCCCATAGGAAGAAAAGCATAACGCGACGGGTTAAATCTAAATCAAAGAGCCTCTCCAAAAAAATCAAGCGCGGTTCCGCCCGCGCGCGACGGGTTGAAAAGTCTCCTCATCGCAATAATATTAAGCGTAAATCAAAAAGCGGTCCAAAACGGTCCAGCAAGAGAAAGAACTAAAAAGTGAAAAAGTTGATTATTTAATTTTAGAGGTTTATCTAAAATTAACAAATTAAATCCGTTATAAATCCGTCTGCCACCCCTTTTAAATTTTCGCCAAATTGTGTGCCGCATGACGCAATGTGTAACTGTTTTTTTTCAACCAATCAAATCCCACCGCCTTCTCCGACATCACATATATATCCCCGTCATTCAACATTAATTTCACACGTTTCCCCACCGGCTCCGATTTGTAAAACCACTGATATTGTAAATCCATACTCTCGCCAAAACGCATCGCAATCACCTTTCGACGCTCCGTATCCCCGTGAAACCCAATCCCCACCTCCTTCTGTGTTAAATCCGTGTAATAATTTCCTTCCGCCAATAAATGATCGGCCTCCTCTAAAAATTCCGGCAATTTTTCACGAAGCGTTTTCATGACAGGCAACTCTGCAAAATCTACCACCGTTCCCTTTTTATTTTCGTAATCAGGCTCTTGAGAAAAATCCGCAATGCACACATTTTGACGCGCTTTTTTGTTCACCACACGGCCTTTCATAAATGCTTTTTTGTCCCACTCAAATGTATGCAATTCATTCCACGCATCGGCGGTATTCATCCGCGCGTCTTCCAACAACATATCAACTCCACCTCGAACGATAAGAAGGTATGCTTTGTCTGCCTTCTCGACGCCATCTTCCGGCACCAATTCGCTCAACTCGTTAATATCCAACAACTCACAGCAACCTTTTTTCTTTGCTTCAAATTTTTCCATACATTTTGACAGATGAGCAAAGGTATGACCTGTTCCACCGATATCGCCAATCACTTCCATCCCCTTGTGATTTTCGATACTTGATGCCCAAGTGATCGTAATTGTTCCTGCCATTTTCGTATTTTTTCAAAAATAAAAATAATAAATTGATTTTATCGAGTTCTTCAACCGTTGGGCGACGCTCCATCTTCTGCTCAAACAATAAGACAAGTTGAAAAGAACGACATCGCTGTGATTGTATTCAATTTTAACCAAGGGAGGTGATTTCACAATTTCACAATTTCACAATTTCACACAAAAAACCCCTATGTCACTGTTTTTAGCCTCAATTTTGTATAAAATCGATTTTTCATAGTAAAAATTGGGAAAAATTCAGATTTGTGCTTACACACATTGAAAATGGCTATTGTTACTAAATTCGTTGAAGACATCGTTTCCATCTTTGGTGATGAGGTTGAACTGACCGAGGAAAAGAAGAATGAGATTGTCAAGTTGGTGAAAAAGTTTTACGCTTCTGCCAAGAAGGGCGGCGCAAAGGGCGCTGCCAAGAAGGGTGCTGCCAAGAAATCCGATAAGCCGAGACCTCCTAACGCTTACATCAGTTTTTCGATGGCAGTTCGTGAATCGATCAAAAAAGTCAACCCAGACATGAACCCAAAGCAACTTACATCCGAAATCGCTCGTAAATGGAAAGAAGAATCTTCGGCCAATACGGAGACTTACAAAACATTCGTCAAGGATGCTCAAAAGGCGATGGAAGAGTACAAGAAAACAAAGAGCGAGAGTTCTGAGTCTGAGTCTGAGTCCGACCCTGAGTCTGAGTCTGAAAAGCCTGAGAAAAAGAAGCGTGTGCCAAGTGCTTATAACATCTTTTTCTCTTTAAAGTATGCCGAATTTTCTGAAAAAGGTATGAGCAGTGCGGATGCAAAGAAGGAAATCAGCAAATTGTGGAGAGAAATGACACCGGAACAAAAAGATGAATACAAGGACAAGGAGTTGTCGCCAAAGAAAGCCAAAAAGGTAGCAGAAAAAAAGCCGGCGAAGGACGAGGATGAGGATGAGGATGAGGAAGTTGAAGTGAAACCGCTTGTCAAGAAAACTAAAAAATCGGAGGAGGTGGAGAAGCCAGTTGTAAAGAAAACTACAAAAGTGGTAGAGGATGAAGACGAAGTGAAGAAGGATGTGAAGAAGGATATGAAGGATATGAAGAAGGATGTGAAGAAGGATGTGAAGAAGGATATGAAGAAGGATGTGAAGAAGGATGTGAAGAAGCCTGCTCAAGTCCATGACGAGGAAGAAAGCAGTGAAGATGAAGATGACGATTTCATGACTCCGCCACCAAAGAAACTCACAAAATAAAGTGAGAGAAAGTGAGAGAAACAAAAATGGGTAAAAATAAAAAACGAAAACGGGACAATGACAAAAAAAAAATAAAAGATTTTAAAAGGGTTTTACCCTCATAAAATCGCTTAATGACAATTTCGCTAATGACAATTTTAATTTTCATATTCTGTGTATTGTTGTCTTTCTTCCGTTTCTTCACAACATCCGGAGTAGTTTAAACATACGCATAATCCCTCCAACCATGAACACATAATTTCAATCATTTTATCTATTTCTATTCTTTATATTTTATTTGTTAAAGTTGTTTCAATTAGCTCGGCAATTTTTAATAACTCATCTGGAGTAGATGTCTTTGGATTAAATGGCAATACTTCAACAACAAATCTAGCCAATTCTGGTGACCACATGTTTGGTGTATCATCTACCGCAACCATCACAAGCGATAAAGGTGTAAGTAAACTTGGTATAATTTGTGTAAACGTTTTGGATAGAGTTGTTTTTGAGTAAAGTCGCACCGAGTACACGTTCTCCACCGGAATTTTAACAACGCCCGATCTTGTTGTGCTTGTTTTATCATTCCATCCAGTATAATTGGCAATAGTCACTAATTTTTGTGCATAATGAAGATCAGCTGCAGTTATAATATAAATTTTTGACGTAATCTGAAACAATCGTCTCAAAAATTCGTGACAACCCGGACGAATCATCACACTATGCTCAAACGGCGTACTATTAATCGCCAAATCTCCGGCAATCTTTAACTCTGGTTGAAATGAAGGGTCTTTTTCATCTGTATCGCAACTTGATAGTATTAGGGTCTTATCCAAATCCAATAATATAATAGGATCTTGTGGAGAAAAAAAAACGTCGGCGCGTTCTTTAATATTAGTTAATGAAGAAGGGTATAGCATCAATTGCAACTCGTACTGCGTAAGTTTAAATAAGCCGATATAAATAGGTTCGTCTTGGTCGGGCTTTGATGTAAAACCGCTTACAGTTCTAAATATAACCATTTCTTGGAGACAAATATATTCTCGCAAAAATGTGTCAGCAGACTGCAAAGATGTTGACAATATATGCGAGGGTTCTTCTTTAAAAAGCACGCGCAGTTCTGTATGTTTTTCGTGCTCGTAAAGCGTTTTATGAAAATGACCATTAAAATTGACTGATTTATATCCAACTGATTTTAAAAAGACTAGCATCTTTTAATTTAAATTTATAAATTTAAATTATCTTTTTGAAAAACGCATTTTAGCACTTTCATTTTGTCGCCCATATAATCAGCGCGCACGTAAGAATCGCTCCTACGTGTGTACGCATAAACCCACTAAAATCAAGTGTTGCTGGTTCAATCTTCCAAACTACAAGATATAAAAGCCATATACTAAGATAAAATCCAAGAATCATAATGATTGTATCTAGTGTTGAAAGTGGTCTTAGTGGACTTCTTGGTCGAAGAGGCGGTCCTCTTGCACTTGCACTAGCATCATCGGCCCGACGACTCCTACTACGACTCCTTCCCCGACGTGGTGTGAAATAACTTAAACTAATCTTATTTTTTTTATCTATTACGGCCTTTTCTAAAACTTGATCTTTTTCTATAGTCATTAAAACGTCTAAAATGTTTTTAAAGACAACACGAATCTTTTTATCTTCTATTTGTCCGCCTAAGTTTTTCAACATCTCTATTATTTCTTTAAAAAGCTCACCATCCTGTTTTTTACCTATAATTTTACCTATATTTTCATCTATTATATGTTTTTCTTGTGTAGTTAAAACTTGATCTTTTTCTATAGTCCCTAAAACGTCTAAAATGTTTTCAAAGATAACACGAATCTTTTTATCTTTTATTTGTTCGCTTGATCTTTTCAACATCTCTGTTATTTCTTTAATTTCATCTTTTGTAAAAAGCTCACCATTCTTTATTTTATTTAAAATATCTATTTGTGGAGACAATTCTTTTAATTGTGGAGACAATTCTTTTAATTGTGTTTCTAGATTTTGCAGGGGAAATTTAGAGGTAGATGTAGATTTATATAAAGATGGAAATTTAGATAGAGAATTAGTTGTCCTAAATTTGTAGTTTGGAGTGTTAGACGACTTTTTAGACGACCTTTTAGACGACTTTTTAGACGACCTTTTAGACGACCTTTTAGACGACCTTTTAGACGACCTTTTAGGTGCGGTTAACTTTTATAGACTTTTTCGCAACATTTATTTATATATATATTTAATTTTTTGCCAATTAAAAGTGTTAAAATAAATGTCAAGCAAATCACCGCCGCCTTTTCCATGGCGCACCTATACCAAAAAGGAGCTTGACGATGATTTTCAAAAACTGCGAGACCGTATCCTTGATGACCCCATCACACCCAGCACGCCCATCAAACGGCCTTTAGTTGGCTACAAATGCACCAATGCATTTTTTCAAAAAGAGCGCCTGCGTGTCCGTTCGCAAAACAAACCTTCAGCCATCGATTACTGGAAAAAAAATCACAAGTATGTGACGCGTTACAATAGCAATAACGATATGTTTGGACGTGTTGTGTTTTTATCTTTTGCGCCAAGCGAGTTTAGTGCCTACGCGGCCGGCGGGGTTTATGCGTACTTTATGCGGCTGCTTGGCAAGACACCAGAGACGTTTACAGTGCAGGATTTTTACAGCGGTTGGGGTAATCGAATGTTGGGCGCGATGGCCTTGGGCGTCCGCTACATTGGCTGTGATGCCAATACACGGCTTGAAAAACCTTATGAAAAATTGGCGGCTTTTGGGAAAGGCCAAATTGCAAATCAGCCTTTAAAAAAGGCCGAACCCCAAATTGTCGACCGAAGGGAGGGTGCGAAACCCCGTTGGCGCGCGGGCGGAACCGCGCTTTATTTTCAAAAATCCGAGACGTTGCCCAAATCGCTTATACCCGCCAAAGGCGTTGACATTGTTTTTAGCAGTCCGCCGTTTTTTGACGGAAATTTGGTGGAGGAGTATACAGGGACCGAGTCGGATTATGAGACATTTATGCGGACAAGCTTGGTGCCGATCATGAAACGGTGTTTGGCGGCAAAAATATGGGTGTGTTTGTACATACCCACAAATATGTACAATGATTTAAAAAAGGAATTTGGAAGTGCAAAAAAGAAATTTAAATTTGTTGCAAAGATGAATAATTTAAACGGGGCATATTCAAATTCAAATATTATTTATTGCTGGAAGTCTTATTAATTTTTTACAAGATCCATAAGTCTGTTGCTTAAATCTTTATTATTTATGTCAGAGTTATTTAATTCTGATAATTTTGAAGGTAATTTTAAAGCAACACTTAATGGTCCAACATTATTTAATATGACATCATTTAATATGTTATTAAAGACATATTCATTATTCATTGCAATGCCATACCTAGTTTTGCCATCAACGTAATAATTTTGGTGTGTAACACCAAAAATCGTGTCAGCAAAACGAATTAATTCTATATTAATAGTAATTGGGTATTCTGAAGTAAATACATCTTGTTTCCAGTAACCATCTGGGTAGTTGGAATGTTGTCCCCAACCGAGTGGGTTTACAAAAGCTAAATCATCATCAATCCAACCATCATATCCATTTGCAAGAGCTTTCTCAAGATCTGTTGATACTAATTTTGATAAATATGGATCATTTGATAAGAGAGTTTTATCGCTAATTGACAAAATACTTTTTAATGTGTTGACATTAGCTGTAATGTAGTTCGTAAGAGCGGATCTACCTAATATTGCAGCCTCAAATTCTGCTTTTAAAGAAGTATTCATTGAATTATTTAAGAATTCAGAATTAGTCATCTCGGTATTATAAGTTGTGTAGACGCCGGGGGGGTTTTCTAGGATAATAATAGAATTATTCTTATAATAAGATACAGGATCTAATAAAATAACATTTTTGCATTTTGGTATAATTGCGCTATTAACTGCATATGGACCTCCTCCTTCTATGCCTATTGATGTAAATGATGTAATATTAAAATGATCAATAATCGCTTGCATGTTAAAAATGTCGTCTGATACAGCTGATACAGTATTGCTTTTTTTTGTACTTTTAAAATAACCTGGTCGTGAATACGCGATTGCTTTGATTCCATCTTTGGCATACATTTTGATCACATCTGTCCACATATAACAAGACGATGGTGTGGGATGATGTAAAATAACAAAATTCGTGCTTTTAAGTTTGCTTTCAACAATTGAGCTAGTTATTACTTGTAGCGTACGACCATCTGATAATGAAAGTAGAGTTTCAATCACGTTTTCCTCCTCCTCCTGTTGCATATTAACTTTAAATTTTTCAGCCTGTTCTGCTGTTACATTTAATGGCACAAATATTGAAGTCGTTGTTGTTTGTTGAGGTTGACAGGATTGATGGGATGTCACGACTCCATCTAACCTAGAATTTGCGCATGAAATGTTTTTTGTATAGGAAGTATACAGAGGGCCACTTATTGAAAAAGACGAACCTGTTGTAAAATAATAACCACCTTGCATTTATTTATATATATAAATTCATTTTTTGAATGTTAATTCAACGATAAACGATTTGGTCTGTCCGAGGACGGTTTGTAGAAGATTTCTTTCGCTCAACATTCAACGAAAAAATGGTAAAATAAATTTTGTAAAAAAAAAAATACTACTTATTATAAAATGTCTGATGCAGGAATGGCACACACATTAGGACTTCTTAGAGAAAAGAAACAGCAATCATCCGTTGCACTTGAACTTTTAAAATCGTATAATGATGATGTTGCACTTGAACTTTTAAAATCGTATAATGATGATGTAAAAGATTTAGCTGAAAACGCGGCAGAGGTATTACGTGGAAAGAAACCAAAAGTTAACATTCCTATAAAAAAAGCATTAATTTTATTTATTATATGCTTAGTAATGGTAATTCTTGTTTATCCATTTTTAAAAGGGGACACCCAACAATTTGCTAATCAAGCGCTTGTTAATACTTGTTCTTTATTGGAACAGCCAAACCCTCTTGCAGATATACGAAATAAAGGATTACAGGCAGCTTTTGGTGAATTTAACCCTCTTACTCTGCTTTTAACCCACGGTCCACAATCATCAGCCTTTAAGTCTGTTAAAAAAACTCAAAAGAAGTCTCGCAAGGTATCTCAAAAGAAATCTAAGAAATCCACAAAGAAGTCTCATAAAAAACATTAATAAAAACGTAAAAATAATTTTCAATTTTTTTATAAAATAAAAGATAATACTTATTATAAAATGAGCGGGAAAGAATATAGCTCAGTTAGAAATGGTTCAGCCGTATCGGTTTATGGAACACTGAAAGATCTAAAATCTAGACGCCGCTCTAGATCTCGTGCTCGTTCTGCTCGTAATAATGAACTTATTGATGCTCTATCATATCCTCGCACTCCGCGGCGTCTCACCGCTGATCAACAAAAAGAAGTCGAAAATGTTCTTGCAAATGCTGCACATGGACCTGTAAATAGAGTAAAAGTTGGCGCAGCAGTTGCTTTTGCTGTTGCTGGTGCAGCTTTAACTGCAATATGGGCAGTTTGGGGGAATTTACCTGAAGCAGCTCAAGAAGGTCTTTATCACAATGCTACAAAATTTTTTAACATTACTGATATTGCCAATCCAACAAAACCTTATCTAGGATTTAAGTCTGTTAAAAAAACTCAAAAGAAGTCTCGCACTCGCAAGGTATCAAAGAAGGTATCAAAGAAGTCTCGTAAGGTATCTCACAAGAAGTCTCGTAAGGTATCTCACAAGAAGTCTCGTAAGGTATCTCACAAGAAGTCTCCTAAAAACATAAATAAGTTTCAATTTTTTTTATAAAATAAAAAAAATTATCGTAACACAGAGTTTCGGCAAGTTACTTTTTTGCTGGTTTCCTCGACGCCGATTTCCTTGACACGGATTTCCTCGAAACGGGTTTCCTTGACACGGATTTCCTTGATACGGATTTCCTTGACACGGATTTCCTTGACACGGATTTCCTTGATACGGATTTCCTTGACACGGATTTCCTCGAAACGGGTTTCCTTGCCAATTTCCTCATCGCTGATTTCTTTTGCGAGTCGCATTCTTTTTGTGTTAATTTTATTTTTGCAACTAATGCTTTATTTTCAGATGCTAATAACTCTGTTAAATAATTTACTGTTGTTTCTTGAATCATGCTATCTATTACAATTTCAACTTTTTTTGTTGTAAATGTATCGGTATCAAACACTATTGATTTTATAAATTCGTATTTACACAAATCTTTGAATTTAGATGACAATTCGTCTATATTACGTATATAACAATTAGCCGCCTTTGCTGTCGCTAAAAGCGTTTCTAAATCTGCGTCTTTAAATACAGGTTCTATAAAAATTTCTATTGTATTGCCCAAAGATTTAAATAATTTTAAAGGCCATATCACGTATTCTGGATCTGTTTCCAAATCAATTTTTATTTCATCACATTTTAATTCTTCACCACTTAATAAATCACTGCATACCGAAGATTGTAATGTTGATAATTTTTTTAAATTAGTGTCATTTAAAACAATGTCTAAAGCTTTTTTTTTATTTTGAAAAAAAGTTACCAACCTGTTGTATATATAAAATACTGTTTGATAAAATAAATAAAATAATACATTATTACATAACAAATTTAATTGTATGTAAAGTTGTGTTTTAGAAAGAATTAAACTTTTATTTTCTAGTATACATTTTAGCCGAAGATATGCAATACAAGAGTTTTTTATATCTGTATCAGAAGAAATAGTTTCTTTAATATTCTGTAACGTGCTGTTCATATTTTGGTCTACACTTATTTCTTCAGTCCATTTCACGTGTTGAGTAATATGTGATGAAAATTTTTTAAATATATGATCTACCAATCCTTTAAGTCCTATATCAGAAAGTATTTCTGCTGGACAACTCATTGCTTGTTGATGTACAATATCAGACCAGTTTGGATAGTATTTTTCTAAACTAGGAAAATCATGTGTTTTCGCACAAAATGTTGTTCCATTAAATTCTCTAAAAATAATTAAAAGATCTTTTGAAAAAAGATCTTGATTAATATGTCTTAGAGTTTCAATAATTTTTTCGGGTTTGGACATTATTTATATTAAAATTTTTAAATTAGTTTCATTTTATTTCTACACAACCGCGGTGCGTTATGTGCGCTTCAAAACTTTTGACTTCTTTACACTCTTCTTTACACTCTTCTTTACAGTCTTCTTTACACTCTTCTTTACACTCTTCTTTACACTCTTCTTTACACTCTTCTTTGAATTTTTTACAGAATAGTTTTTAAATTTGGGCGCTGGCGTTGGAAATTTAGCTGTTCTTTTCACTTCTGATGACTTTCTTTTATTCATTCTGTTCACACTTTTAATATACTTTGTATAATCTTCTAACTCTTTGACATCTTCTGGTGATAATACATCATTATGTTCTTTTTCTATTTCAAATCCAGTATCAGCAAATGAACGACATGAATTAGTAATGATAGTAACTTTATATCCTCGTTTGAAAAAAAATAATAGAATTTTTGATAAATAAATTGGCTCACTTTTATATTTTGTTAATAATTCTCTTTTAAATGGTTCTACATATGAAATGCCAAGCTCACTACTGCTTTCTGTTAATAAATTTATTTTATCCGAATGTTCTAGAAAAGTGTCACTATCATAAAGTAAGTAAATGCCATAATTCATGCGTTTAACATGTTCTTCCTTTTCTGCTAATTTATACATAAAAAATAATTTTTCGTTTACAATACTTTGCATTTTAAAAGATTGATGACAAGAAGACGAAAATGTCATATCTTGATAAGTAGGTCCTGGGCCTTTAAAATATCTGTATACATTATCAATTACCTTTGAAAAATCAGTAAATGTGATCGGCGTATGTAATAATTTTTGTAATTTTTCAAAAAAAAATTTAATTTTTTCTTTATCATTTCCACCTATTTTTTCTGAATCTAAAAAAAGTGTATAAACGGATTCAATCATTTTTTTAAAGCCGAGCCTAGGTTGATATATATATGATTGTTCTTGTTGATAAGGATAAGTTACTAAAGGAGGTTGTGGTTGTGATTCGCTAGATTTAAATAATTTAGAAAAACCTGTATAAATGTCTTTAAACATTCCTGAAAAACCAGAGCTAGTTTGTGGATGTTGTTCGGGTTGAAATGTTATTATATGATGAAATATATCAGGTCTAAATGTTTTTAAAATATCATATACAAATTTATTTTTATTGTCTTTATCCATTATAAATTTTAATTTCATATACGGACTTGAAACAGACCGCGTTAAAGGTGTTGTTTCAGAAAAAAAACTTTCTTTCTTTTGTTCACGCAATACTTTTGATACTTCTATTAAAATGTCTTCAGTTGTTTTTCCCTGATGTGGTTCATTTAAAACTGTAAAAAAATCTTGTATATATCGGCGTGGTGTAACAAAGTTTACAAGACCGCGACATCCTTGTTCATTTAATATTCTTGAATCATCTAATAATTGTTTCCATTCAGCAAGTTCATCAGGAAGTGCGTCATCTTTAGGTTCTAATCCATGAGCAGAAATATATAAAACAACTTCTTTTTCTTCAGAAGCATCTGCCATTTTTATTTAACATTATTTAATTTAAATAAAATAATTAACGGCTCCTCAACCTTTCCTTCCGATGATTCCACACGCCAATCGTGTCCCCGCATTACCGGTTTGTAGACTTTCGGCCTTATTTTTTCCTTTACCGCGTCCCAAATCGTCGATGCCGTCGTGAATGACAATTGAACGTCCATAAATGTCGCTGAAATCAACCTTGCTTAATTTGTCATCGACGTACGCATACTCAAACCGGCCTTTATCATCCGTTGTGAAATTGTTGATAAGATCGCCGGCGTGTCGCGGTGCATCAGGGAAATCAATGCTACCGTGCGTTTCATTTGTCGGGTTGTAATGCGGACCAAGACTTTTACATCCATCAGAAAGGTCGCCAAATTCGTGAATGTGGATGGCGTGGGTGGCGCGTGGTGCAAAATTAAAGAGATTAAATACTACTTTGACGCGTTTATGTTTTTTGCAACATTGGGAAAAGGTAACACGACCGTGCGATGGAATGATACAGATAGCATTCATTTAATTGAAAATATAAAAATGAAATTAATAGTTAAAAATAAAAAACAATTAAACGGCAAATGCAAGAATCCAAAACACGAGATCAACTTATTGCAATATGTAAAGAACGAAAAATAAAAGGCTACAGTGGAAAGAAAAAAGACGACATTTTAAAATTATTGACACAGGACGTCGAACATAGTCGGCCTGAGCACGTCATAAACGCCATCGATTTATTCTGTGGCTGTGGTGGTATGAGCAAAGGACTGACAGATGCTGGTATTAATGTTATTGCTGGGATAGATGTGTGGGATAAGGCGATTGAAAGCTATAAAAAAAACAGCCCCACACATCTAGCATTATGCAAGGATTTAACCACATTTTCACCACAAAATTTTCAAGAGTTGCACAATACGCAAAACACCCCAATCGATTTGATCGTGGGTGGACCGCCTTGTCAAGGGTTTAGTATTGCCGGCAGACGCGACACAACGGATCCACGCAATTCGCTGTTTATGGAGTACGTCAAATACATCAATTATTTCAAGCCAAAAGTCATTTTAATGGAAAACGTCATGGGCATTTTATCCATGAAAACGGGTAAAAAAGAAAATGTGATTGATATTATTTTAGGCCAGTTGGGCGTCCATTACAACTGTATCGTAACAAAGCTTTACGCAAGCGATTTTGAGGTGCCACAAAATCGACGCCGAATCATTATTATAGGTGTGCGAAAAGATTTGGGCGTTATGCCAACCGCGCCAGTTTCTGTATTAACCGTTGAAAACAGAATTCCGGTAAGGCAAGTTTTATTGCCACGCGATCAGATAGATCAAAGTTATTATCTAAGCGAAAAAGCGTTAACTGGGATACAAAATAAAAAAATAAAATCAAAAGAAAAAGGTGCCGGATTTGGCGCACAATTTTTAGATATGGATAAACCATCGTTCACCATTCCTGCTAGATACTGGAAGGACGGTTATGATGCACTTGTGCGATACAGTGACACGGAAATAAGAAGGTTAACTATACAAGAGTTGAAACGCATACAAACTTTTCCAGACGATTATATCATAGAAGGATCGAAAAAGGACATCATCATGCAAATAGGGAACGCTGTGCCTTGTCGATTTGCGTATCATTTAGGTAAACATGTAATCGGCATGTGCGAAAACTTTTGATGTTTATGGCGTTTGGCAGATAAATTTTAAAAGGGCAGAACGCTCTGTTAAAATTGTTTTGATACGGTTGTTTTCCATATACGTTGAATAGACATCTCTTTACCATCTTGACTTTTCCCTTCATAAAAAAAATTTCCTACATAAAGCGTATTATTGTTGTAAAATAATTTATAACACCCCAACGGTATATTGCCTGTCCAAATAGGCTCGCTAAATGTATCGCCATTGTCCTTTGAAACGTATATATGACCATTCGAATTTGTATAGATTGTATCGTTTCCTAGAAAAAATAAGACATTATCGTAAGTAACAATCTGCTTCCAAAAAGTCATATGTGGAATATTTTCCAATACTACAGGTATATTTTTTAAACTCGTCAAATCCATCTTGTATACTGACCCATAATTAATTCCAATATAAATATCATTTCCCAAAATAGCCGAACTTGATACCTCTGGTTGATTTATACTATTGTTTATACTTTTTAAAGGTATAGGGGAAGAATTCCATGTATTGCCGCTATCGGATGACTTGTACATGCAAATAATATTATCAAGTATGCCAAAAATACATTGATAAGGACCACCTACTGCCACATTTGTTACGAAAAAATTTGGATCATTAATTACATTTTTTTGGGTCCATTTCCATTGTGTGCTTGCATTTTTTATAAAAAAAGAAAAAACAGTATCCATGAGAGGATCACATATAGCCAAACTATCACCATCATTATTCATATCAATAGGAGCAATCATTGTTACACCTTGAAGTGCCATTTTGTTTAAACTGCTATCTTTATCATATGTACAGGTGTTTTTTGTAAGATCACATATACCCCCAAAATTATTGCCTAAAAAAAATGTAATCATTCCTTTGTTTCCTTTAAAAACGCCATAATTATATTTAAAGCCAGCGGCGTTTTGTAAATTTGACGGCGCTTTTAAAACTGTATCGCCAATACGAATGGTGGTATTATTGTCAGCAATAATAATGGGTTGATTATCATCCGTGACTCCAACGAGTTGTCCTTCATTTAATAGTTGAAATGTGTATAGAATACAATCATTATTCGGTCCTCTGTAATATCCATCTTTGCACTCACATTTTTTAGTTATAGAGTTGTAAATTTGACGAGGGTCTTTACAATCTGTGCTGGACGGCTTTGTGCATACGCCAGATGAGTCTCTTGTGTATCCATCGATACATTCACACTTTTTGGTTGTATCATTGTACATTTCATTTGGATCTTTACATTCTATGCCAGCAGGCTTTGTGCATACACCAGACGAGTCTCTTGTGTATCCGTTGATACATTGGCACGTATTTCCTACATATTCTTCATTTTTATTGCATTTTTTATTTAAGAATATTGCAACAACAATTCCAACAATAACCACGATGCAAAAAGTTGCAATTAAAATTTTCATTTATTTTAGACAGATAATTAATTTAACATCTTTTGTAAAACATACATAAATCCAACATTTGGTTTAACAATCGGTCGTTTGCGTATCACATATTCTAACACTTCCATCGCATTTTTCGAAAACAATCGGGACAAAAAAGCAACTGCAAACGTCGCCGAACGAGACTTGCCTGTATTACAATGAAACAAAATTCGTTTGTCGCATTGCTGTAATAAAGACGGTATAATATCATTTAACAATCTTTTGCAACACTCAGCCTGATCCGCCCGGTCGATAAGACCAATATGAATAATTTGAATCGGATTTATTGTGCCAACACGGTTAACATCCTCGATATAAATCTCACCAATGCCTGCCTTTGAATTGTTTGATAAATTTACAATAACATCAAACTCGTTATAAGGCGAATAAATATCACCGATGGCAACCGTGGGCGTGATAAGAGTGTAGTGAATTGATTGTGAGGACATTTTATCTTTATTTAACATTTTGGATGTTAAATAAGATTTATAAAAGCTCGACCAATTTATGCCATACTTGATGCGTTGTATCATATTCATCATAAAATAAATATAATACATTTGAAAATACACCTTCTTCTTGTGGAGGACGTGTCATTGCATATTTGACATACTC
>Ga0214921_10000386_pt1 | contig 83883 bp, 78 predicted proteins | sample LL1505_MetaG_FD_177992 | JGI IMG/M metagenome (GOLD analysis project Ga0214921, IMG submission 177992) | Freshwater microbial communities from Lake Lanier, Atlanta, Georgia, United States - LL-1505 | ecosystem: Environmental > Aquatic > Freshwater > Lake | place: USA: Georgia | collected... | reverse complement strand
AATGCGGGATAATTATAATATGACTCTACATTTTATGCGGGGTGATGAAAAGGTGCCTCGCGGTGACGATAATTGGTATAAACACTGTGGTATTACTTTCAAGAAATTAATCAAGGAAAATATACTCGGCGAGGGAGAAGCTTTGGAGTTACTTATAGAACATATTGTTGATATGCTTTTGTTTGACGAAAAGGTTGAATTATTGAATAGTATTTATTCGGCAAATGTAGATGTATTGGATGATTTTGAGATGACTATTAAAAAGTATTTGGACACTAAAATGATTGAAACGCGAAATGTTAGCGCAATTATATTGTATACAAGTGTTGAAAAACAAATTATGATTTATGCTGACCGTAAATGGAAACACGCACAGCCTGAAGACGTTATTGAGGTAGAGGCGGCATATGATTCGACGGCACCTGTATTGAATGTCAGCAATTTGATTGGCTTTATTGATTATGAGAATAAACATAAATATTTGGTATTTAAATATAAATATACGAATTTAAAAAGAAATGCGGGGGCGCGATGCGACGAAGCGGGTAAAGACCGTAAAATCAAAATATTGAACGACATCTTTGGATTTGAAAAATACAACAAGGAAAACACCAAGGGAATTGTTCAGGCAGAATTGTGTTCGTTACAAGAAATGATGTTTAGAAAGTATAATAAAAGTAAAAAAGACGGTAAAACATGGTTTTTCTGTATGGAAAACGCCAAATTGAATAATTTATGAATGTAAATATGTATAATAAATATTTTAGATAATTATAAATATTATACTTAATAATCTTGATTCTTTTTTTGTTTTTTATGTAATGAATATACTATATAAATTTCAATTATAATCAAAGGAATAATATAAACAAGCGCGTTTGTATTCATTAAAAATGCTAAAATAATACATATTGAAGAAAACGCAAGTGAATATGAAATAACTTTTGGATTATCCAAAAAGTGTAATCTAATCCATGCTAATATGATAGCAATAATAGCCATCATTTTTCCAAAAAGACAAATTTTGTTTTCTTTACTTCCTGTATTATGTACAAAAAAAGGACCGATTTTTTGAATTTGTTTATCTAATAAAGCAGTATTAAAAGTGTATTTTGTTTTGAATAAAAAATACATGTAAAATAAATACAATGATTCACATAAAGTAACAAACGTATAATTCATATATATATATATTATATAAATTAAAATTGAAAAACAATTAAAAAAATAGTCTTACAATATAATAAGTATGGAAACTGTTCAACAACCCACATTTCAAGAAACACAATTACAAACACAAAAACCTGAAACAAGTAAGAAAGTGTTTAAGAAGAAAGAAATAAAACATAGTAGTATTTATACTCGCTCTGTGATTACTCGAAGTGTTGTGTTGCCTATTGTTACCATTGGAAAAAATATTAAAGAAACATTAGAAAAAGCCATTGTTATTCATTTTGAAGGAAAATGTATTGTAGAAGGTTATGTCAAAACAGGGTCATGTAAAATTATTACGCATTCGAGTGGATTGATACAAGGCGTTCAAGTAAAATTCGAAGTAGTATTCGAATGTTATATATGTTCCCCAGTAGAGGGAATGTTGATCCCCTGTGTTGCCAGAAATATTACCAAGGCAGGTATTCGTGCGGAAAGTGACGAAGAATCGCCATCACCAATTGTAGTCTTTATTATGCGAGACCATAATTATATGAATAAATATTTCACCAGTATTAAAGAAAACGACAAATTCATTGTTAGGGTGATTGGTCAACGTTTTGAATTGAATGATAAATATGTTTCAATTATTGGTGAAGTGGTTGAACCAAAAAAAGATTATAGTAGTCGCAAACCTAAATTGGTCATTGAAGATTAAATTATTCGTATCCAAAATAAAAAATTGAAAATCTTTTTTATTTTGTTCTTTTACATAAAATATAAATAAATATAAATATACAAGTAAGAATATAAGTAAAAACAAAAGTAAAAAATGTTGGATTATATGTTTTCTATGAAGTACCCCGAAAAAGTTATTTTGGAAGGAAAGGGTATAAAAAATAAAGATTTTGAAAATCATATATCAAAAATGACAAATGATGAGAAACGTGATACACTTGAATTGTATATTGGAAATAATAAATTGACTGGAACATTTTATTTAAAAGAATTTCCAAATTTGAAATCAATCAATTGTCAAAATAATATAATTGATGAATTGGAGGAACCACTTCCGGTCAATTTAACACGATTGTGTATTTACAATAATAAATTAAAAAAATTACCGAAACTTCCTGAAAAGTTAGAACTATTAACAATGATGAATAATGAAATGGAGGTATTACCCGAATTACCATTGTCTTTAAAATGGTTATTTATCGATGAAAAATATTCAGAATCTACAATACGATTGGATTTTCATAAATTCTCGTTTCAAACTAAGAAAAGTCTAGCGTATCTTTTGAATAAACCTGATTTTAAACACGATTTAAGACCCGACCAACTTGAATTTATGAGTCGTTTCAAAGAACAACAACGCGACATTGCGAATTTTAAGGAGGCACTTTGTTTGAAAAAGAATTATCACGAGCTTTCCGACGAAAATCGCAACAATAACATATTTCAGAATTTAACTAAATTATTTGTTGTCATAAATGTCATGGAATTTTTGGGAGATGACATAATTTATAAGTAGATAACACTATATAATGATTTTATTATAAAATGCTGTATTTTTTTCATCATCTACTCTACGTAAAATTATTTCTATTCTATATAGTTCCTTTACAAAACAAACCGGCATACTCATTGGAAAAACATATAGAAATGAACCAAACATTCCATGACTAAAACTGGTTAAATAAAAATAATTTGGTTTCAATGGTTGTTTTGGTTCATACAAATCCATGGTTGGATATTTTATTTTATCTTTTTTATATTGTTCTTTTTTGTATTCATAATAATTCATATCTTTTTTATATGAATCCATTTTTATTTTATTATCGTAATTATAATCACGAATTCCGCGGTAAAACCCCAAACTCCCCCAACTCGCAATACAAAGATTCACTCCCCTTTTCACATATATTGGTAAATTCATATATATTCACTATAGTAACATACGTAAAATATTTTTAAATCAATTTGATGTATTATTTGTTGTTATTCATGTCATGAAATTCTTGGGTAAATATGGGTATAATTACAAATTAATTTTATAATATGATATAAAAATAATAAGTTTTATATTGTAATGAATGAGGAAAAATGAAGAAAAAATAAATAAAAAAACAAAAAAACAAAAAAAACAAAAAAAGAAAACAAATTGTTTAACAAATATAAACGTCTTGTTTTTTTCTTCGTTTATTTTTATTACAAATATAATTAGTGCTTACTATAAAAATTACTATATGTATTCATTTTTGTTTACATGTCTTACAATAACATCCTTGATTGTTCATACAAATGATAATATTTATACAAATTTCATAGATAAAGTAAGTGTTTTATCAATTGTTACATATGGATCATTTGTCTTATTCAATAAATGTATGAATGAAGACTCATACGTAATAATACCTGCGGGGGTTTTTATTTTATTTTTATTGTGTATATATTTATACATTTATGGATATTGTAATAAAATGTATTGTTTTCATCGAAAAAAATGTATTGCGAGTAAATATCATATGTTACTCCATATAATAAGCAGCGTGGGTCATCATTTTATTATATTTATGTGATTTTTCATAATTATAAATAATTATATATTTATATTATAAGATAAAATATGTGTTTTTCAGAAAGAGCAAGCATAGTATCTTTTTTCTTTGGTATAATGGGTTCATTATTATTGATATCCCTCGGCGGCATTAATAATAAAATAATTGGTTATTATTACATGTATGTAAGTCTATTGCAATTCATTGATTTTCTTTTTTGGAGACACCAAATATGTGATGATTATAATCGAATGATTTCATTTTTGGGTATGTTATTGAATCATAGTCAACCATTTGTTTTAGGAATGCTCATTTTATTATTTAATCCAATACATCAAAATATAATTTATACATTGATGTTAGTATATTTGTGTGTCATTATTCCATACTCTATACCTTTTGTAATAGATAAAAAATTACAATGTACATTAAAAGGTAAAGAAAATCATTTAATATGGAATTGGAATTTAATGAAATATAAAAAATTTGTCTATTTTATTTATGTAGTTGCCGTATCTGGAATGTTTATATATGGGCTTACGAATTATAAGATTGGATTATTGTTTGCTATGATCGCCATTATAACATTTCTTTCAAGTTTAGTTATATATACTGAAAAATATCTTGGAACAATTTGGTGTTATTATGCTGTTTTTCTTCCTATTATTTTATATGTAGCACAGTATTATAAAATTATCAAGTTGTAAAAAGATTTAAACAAATGATGTACTATTAATTATAGTATAAGATTATGACTGATTTTTTTTGTGTAGAAGAAAATATTTCTGAATCACTTAGTGGTAATTATATGTTGAATCCAGAACAACCCGTATATAATTTAGATTCTGTAGAAAATGATGTAGATGATGATGAAGAAGAAGAGCCATTTAATGGTCAAGAATTAAATAGTATTCGTGAAAAAATAGAATCCATGCCGAAATTTAATCAAATCGAAGTATTACGAATCTTGAGTGGTTATAAAAATATTACGTTGAATGAAAACAAATATGGTGTTTTGATAAATATGACGGATTTGAAAAAAGAAGTGATTGAAAAATTAAAAGAATATATTAGTTACGTCAATACACAAGAAACGAATTTGAATGAATTTGAATCACGAATACAAGAATACAAAAATATATATTTTGTAAAAGATAATAAAGATAAGGAGATAAAAGATACTAGTAAGACAAATAAAAATAAGAATGTATAATCATAATAATCGCAATAATTATAACAATCGCAATAACACTCGCAATAACACTCGCAATAATTATCAAAACAATCATACACGACCTTATAAAAGTCCGCCACAAAAGACAAATTATAATGATGTAATTAAAAATTTACAAGATTATATGTTATCTAATAAGTTGTTGGTACAATCGTTAAAATTCAGGGGTACGTCTGGAAAGAATAAAAAACATCAAATCATGACTAGCAACGAAACCCAACAAGAGAAAAAGGAAATCATTATGAAAAAAGAAAAGGATAAATTTTTTTATCCAACTCAAAAAGACCAGTTATATTGGTGTTTTTTTATTATTAAAAACGGGTTTGACACTTATGAATATCCGGATATATCCAGTTTTACCAATGAAAAGAAGGAAAAATTTAAATGTGTCGATAGTTTGAGACAAAACAAACAACAATTAAAAGTGAAAAAAATAAAAAATATAAAAGAAGATGTGGAGGATGAGTTGGTGAATCGCGAACGCATTAGTATGAAGACCTTTATTGCTCTGTGTGTTGCGTCTAACTTGAATATTTTGTATATTCAAAAACGCAAATGTTTTGAGTTGATTTTTGATGAAGAATCGCCAATACACGTGGTTCATGAGATGAGTGACGGTAAATATTGTTATGAACACGGGGCTACGAAAGAACAAACCGATTATTATCGCAATACATTTTTCAAATGGGAAAGCATTGAAAAGCCGTTGAAAGCAGTGGGTTCATACACATCAGATGAATTAGTCGTATTGTCTGAAAAATTAGGTTTAGAAACAATGAAACCAGGAGGTGGTGATAAAAAGAAAACCAAAAATGAATTATATGAGCAAATCGTTTTGAATATTTTATAATTTGATTTTGGGGTTGAATTTGAATTTTTAGATTTTTATAAAATATATTTTATAAAAATTGATTATAATATAAAAAATATGTGTTAATATAGTATATGACAACAATTGTAGATTCAAATTTAGAACAACGAAAAACTAGTAAAACAAGTCAAATGGAGGAGAATATGGAAACTATGATGTCTAAGAGTATGACAAAAACGAGTTATAAAACCGGAAAATACACCAGTGAGCAAAAGACATCAACATCTACGCAATCTCCTCAAGTTCTATTTGAAAAAATGGTTGGAAAATTTATGGAAAACAAACCGTACGAAAAACAGATTGATATGAATCATGAATTGGAAGTACGTTTTGGTACCCGAGGAATCAAACCATTGACCAAAATCGATTATAACAATGTGATTCAAAAATTGAAATCTCTAGGATTTTCAAGCGCGAATGAAGAAGGCGCCTATATGCTGCGAATACAGACTGAATTTTTAGACCCGGTTACCGGAACTTTTAAATTATCAAACAATATAAGAACTGAAATTCGAGGGTTTCAAGTGATTCAAGAATATTGTAAACACAATGACTTGAATAAAATATTAAAATCAGATTATTATTCAGGAAATAATGTCGAATTCCATAAAAAATCGCTTTATAAAACAGAAAAAGACAGTTATTTTCCGGTGAATTTTGATGATTTCAATTTTAGAGTATCCTATCAAACAGAGGAACGTATGCGAACTTCAAATCCAATTATTCGGTCATTGACTGAATCCTGGGAAAAAAGTAAGAAAGTGTTTCGATTTATCAATCGTGTAAGTTTTTCACATCCGGACATACCTATTGTAGTTGATTTGAGTATTGTTAAAAATTCAACAACTATTATTACCAATAATGGTAGAAAATTCATGAAACCAGTGTATACTACCGCAGAATCGGGTGTTTTTGAAAACCCAGAGATTTATGAGGTGGAATTAGAGGTGAATAATAGTCAGGTTGGACCAGGAACACCATATAATAATCCAACCCTGCTATTAGCAGGCATAAGAAAAGCCATCAAATTTGTTTTAATGGGATTACAAGGAACAAATTATCCAATTTCTTATCCTGAACAAAATGATATTTTACACGAATACATGAAAATGATACACCAGGAAAATTACAATCCAGATAAACGTATCTATACCAGTGATTTTATTGGACCTTCATCTAATACATTACAGTTAGAAAATGTGCTTCCTGTAAACAAAAACACGACAAATTTTATAAGCATTTGTAAAGATTATTGTGTAACTGAAAAAGCAGATGGTGAGCGTCATATGATGTATATCTCAAAAAAGGGAAAAATATATTTGATTAATAATCGTATGAAACTTATATTTACTGGTGCCGAAACAGAAAACGTAGAGACGTTTCATTCGTTACTAGATGGTGAAATCGTACTACACGATAAGAACGGTAAATTTATTAATTTGTATGCTGCGTTTGATATTTATTTCAAGAACGGCGTTGACGTAAGAAAATACGGGTTTATTCCAAACTCAGATGAAGAATTAAAAACAAAATATAGATTGCCTATTTTGAATAATTTAATTAAAGAAATGAAACCGCATTTTGTGATTACCGGTCAAAGTCAAAATTCAAAAGAAAAAACAGTTAAAAAAGAATTAGGGTTATCACCCATACGTATTGAATGTAAAAAATTCTATAGTTCATCCACGTCAACCAAGAATGTAAATGGACCCATCACGATATTTAACTTGTGTAAAACCATTTTAGAAAAAGAAAAAGAGGGATTGTTTGAATACAATACAGATGGATTAATCTTTACCCCTGAAAACATGGGCGTTGGTTCGAATAAAATCGGCGAAGCAGGTCCTCTCAAAAAGATTACTTGGGATTATTCTTTTAAATGGAAACCTCCACAATATAATACGATTGATTTTCTGGTGACGACCGAAAAAGAAAACGGTGTAGACCGCGTGACAACCATATTCCAAGAAGGTACAAATACGAATAATACCAACCAATTGAATCAGTACAAGACACTGGTGCTTCGTTGTGGTTTTAATGAACGCAAAGACGGGTTTTTAAATCCTTATCAAGATATGTTGGAGGACAAAATACCTAATTTTAATCAGTCTGGTTCAAGACTTGAAAATGAAAAAGAATATTTACCTGTGCGATTTTATCCAACCAGTCCACCTGATAATATGGCAGGAATATGTAACATTATGCTTGATAAAGACGAGACTGGCGTGTATCAAATGTTTACCGAGGAAAGAGAAGTGTTTACTGATAATACCATTGTAGAATTCAGGTATGAAATGGATAACAAATCAACTTGGCGGTGGATTCCATTACGCGTTCGTTATGATAAAACCGAAGAATTGCGCCAAGGAATGCCTAATTTTGGAAATGCGTTTCATGTTGCGAATAGTAATTGGTATTCCATTCATAATCCAGTCACGGAGGAAATGATAAGCACAGGCAATCATATTCCAGCGGAAATCGTGGATGAAGATGTATATTATAATCGCTCCGGGGTGAAATCCCAATTGACGGTTGGACTACGTGATTTTCACAATTTGTTTGTAAAAAAATCACTCATCGTAGGTGCGTCCAAAAAGGGAAATACATTAATCGATTATGCGTGTGGAAAAGGAGGTGATTTTCCAAAATGGATTAAGGCGAATTTATCATTTGTATTTGGAATAGATATTTCAAAAGATAATTTGGAAAATCGTATCGATGGTGCGTGCGCTAGATATTTAAATTACAAGAAAACCATCAAGTATGTGCCAGACGCATTATTTGTAAATGGAAATAGTGGTGCCAATATAAGAACCGGCGCAGCAATGTTGAATGATAAGGCAATTCAAATTACGCGCGCGGTTTTTGGGGATGGTCCAAAGAATGAAGAAAAACTTGGTAAGGGGGTTTACAAACAATATGGTAAGGGCGATGATGGATTCAATGTTTCATCGTGTCAATTTGCGTTACACTATTTCTTTGAAAATCAAGTGACATTCCAGAATTTCATAAGAAATGTTGCCGAATGTACAAAATTAGGCGGATATTTTATTGGCACTTGTTATGATGGTAAAAGTATATTCAATATGTTGAAAAATAAACAGATGGGCGAAAGTGTGGAAATATACAATGGCGACAATAAAGTATGGGAGGTTAGAAAAGAATATGACGATTTGGAATTCTTGGATGACGTGACCAGTCTTGGATACCAAATAAATGTATATCAAGAGTCTATCAACAAAATGTTTCCCGAGTATTTGGTCAATTTTGATTATATGGAGCGAATCATGGAAAACTATGGATTTAAATTAATGACACGCGAAGAGGCAAAAGAACATGGATTGCCTAATGGTACGGGTATGTTTAATGAACTATTTGTATTGATGGAAGAAGAGGTGAAACGTAATCGTTTAAAACAGAATGATTATGGTGATGCTTTGTCGATGAATTCATACGAGAAAAAGATATCGTTTTTGAATCGTTACTTTATATACAAGAAAATTGCCACAGTGAATGCTGAAAAGATATCGATTGAATTGATTGAAGAAGGCGTTGATGAAAAACGAAAATCCAGGGGTCGTAGTTCAAACAAATCGAGTTCTTTGTCAGCATCGTCGTCATCGCAAGTGTCTTCATCATCAAGTAAAAAGACGAAAGTATCAAAGGCGACAACCGAAACGAAATCAAAAAGTAAAAAGAATATTACTAGTAAAATCACAAAATCTAAACCAAAAATTAGAAAATTAGATAAAGTTTTGATTTTGGATGATACATTAGAAACAATACAAAGTGAACCAATTACAAATTTGGATTTAAATTTGAAAAACGAAACGGAAAAAACAGTTGTAGAAAAGGAAATGACATTAATGCCGAAAACAACTACCGGAGAAAAAGAAAAAATACAAATAGATGAAACATCGGTGGTTGATAAATCCGCGCTTCCAATAGAAACAATACAAACAATAGAAAAAGAAGAACCAGAAATGATAACAATCGCAAATACAGAAACAAAACCAAGTGAAACAAAAGAAAATAAAGAAACAAAAAAGTCGTCAGTGAAAAAGAAAAAAGTAAAACTTTTGATTGAAGAATAAAATAAAAAACCAATTAAAAAAAACAAATTAAAAAACAAAATAAAAATGATTCGCAGAATTGACTTAAATGTAAAATAATTATAATATATAATACAATTATTAATAGAATATGAATTATTATATATTACCAAAAAAAAATGATAAAATATCAATCAATATAACAACGGCAAATGTGGAAAAATTAGAACCATATGTATCATCATCGGTATATCATTATATGAGTCTGTGTTTAAGACAAATAGAAGATAATAAAAAAAAAGACAATATGATTAATTACGATTTAATTTATAAAATTTCAAATCCATATGAATTTATATTTTCGAATGTTCCTGGATTAAAATATTCGGTCAGTAAACTGAAACCGTTAAACAATATTTTTTATATTTTCATGGAAATACTCGTGAATTTTAATATATTGGATTTTTTCAACAATAGTGAAATCAAAACATTTTTTTATGGTAAAAACATTAGTTCAACCATAGAGTGTATGAATATGTTACGCGAGGATTACAATGATGTATATCAGTTTCACAGTGAAATTCAAGAAATTACAAGTGAGGATTTTAAATCAAGTGAAAAAAAATCGTTTGATTTCATGTTTTTTGAATTAAAAAATTATGTAAATGAAGAACAAGCAAATGAATATATCATAAGTATGATTCGATGTTTACAGAGAATACTGATTTACCAAAAGAAAAATGGTATTTGTGTAATTAAACTAAATAATTTATTTTATAAACCATTGATAGATATATTGTATATATTGACAAATTTGTATGATAAAATATATATAGTAAAAATGAATACTACAAATATTGTAAATGGTGAGCGAATTATTGTCTGTAAAAATTTTATTCAAAATGATGAATATTGGGTGGAACACGATTCCATAAAATATTTGGGATTAGCAAATGATTTACAATTACAACTTGAAAATATAAATAAAAGTGAAAAAAGCGGTGAATTGATTGAATCCATCATAGAGAATAAATTACCGTATTATTTTATAAACAAAATAGAGGATTCTAATGTAAACATTGGTCATTCACAAATAGAACAATTGGATTTAATATTGTACATGATTAAAAACAAAAATCGAGATGACAAGATTGAAACTATTAAAAAAAACAATATCGTTAAATGTGTTCAATGGTGTGAAAAATACAAAATTCCGTACAACAAATGTATTGATAAAATAAATATATTTTTACCTTGTGCGAATTATATTGCCGAAACCATTGAAGACATTGATAATAAAATACAAAATGATGTAGATGAGGACGATGTTGATTACGAATTCATTTCAAAAATATTAACCAACAACAATGACACCATAATTGATGAAGTCCGTATTTAACTCCAGTTTGTACTGATACCATTATTTGCCACGGTAGGTCCTGCGCTGAGATTTCCAAGGTCTTGAATGGATTTTGACAAGTAGTCGTTCGAATTTTTGAAACAAGTCTTTGGATTGTCTTGCTGTTTATACATGAATGGATAATATGGATTTGGAATGCATTTTGGAGTCTTGGTTTTGTAGATAAGTGGAGTATATGGTTGACCTCCAGGATTTGCGTATACAGTAGAAAATCCGGCGCCTTTTAATACATTGTTTTGATATACGTTTTTCTCAATAGTAGTTAAACCTAATTTCAATGTTCGGGTGCTACTAGATACGCCTCCTTGTACAGCAAATTGTGGATTACTTGGTTTGTAAACCACTAGTTTACAGCCTCGCGGATTACTTGGTCCATTGAGAGATACTCCCAAGTAAGGATTCAATATGATATTTTTAAATACTTGATTTGCTTGTTCAGCGTTTCCAGACGGTAACGTATTCAAAAAATTCACGTATTCAGCGATTGTTTTAATGCTTAAGGTATTAAAATAAGAAATATCGGCGGCATTCAAGGTTCCATCACTATTCATGATTTCATAAGCAAATATAATAAGGTCTGCCTCACTAAAATCGTTTAATCCGGTATTTGGATAACAATTTGCAACATATAAATTGGTTGAACTATATGGACTACCTGGTTTTACAAATTTTGTTAAACTTTCAACAGTAGAATTGTTGATAAGATTTTCTGTTCCTGAATAGAAATTGAAAATACGTTGGTCATAGGTTTGACAACGGTTTTCGCGATATTGTTGAAGTGTTGTATAGTAATTCTTTTTCAAATTCGTACTAGCAGGTCGTACACGAAGTAGTGCTTTTCTTTGTTCATTACAGCAGTTTTGTGGTGTTTGACAAACAGGACGCGGATTATTTGTTAAATAGTATTCTGGGTAATAATTTGTTACTAAACCAATTCCCTTACAATTGATACAGTCTTTATCAAGTTGTTCGGTTTCGTTCGTTTCATCGAGTGGATTTTGTTTTACAGAATACTGACCAGGGTAATCAATGGTTTGTCTAATTAAGGAAGAAGATGTTGAAGACCTTACTTGACGATTTGGATTTATTTCTACATATTGGGTTGGGTCATTAGGATTTATTACAATAATTGGAGTTGGTGGATTGGTGGTAGTTCCCTTACGATATTGCCATTTTTGTGGTCTTGGTAAGCCAAAACCGGTTGGATAAATATTCGTAGGGTCCTTGTTTGTTAAAGGACGAATATTACCTGAAGTAATCGCAGCAGGATTACTATATTGACCATTTCCTTTCCAAGTTACATATCCGCCTACATTTGATCTATTATTATAAGAACCCATTCCTTGTGGGAGAGGAGATGTTAAAGTTGTCATTATTTATATATAATTATATAAAATTTTTCTTTATATAATATAATATGTTGATTGAAATATTAATTTTATTATTTATAATAATTATTTTTTATGAAATTTTTAATGATGTTTTTTCAAAACGTTTGGATATATATGAAAATTTTGCGAGTTCTAGTAATTTACCGAATCAAAATAATAAAGATGTCCAACAATTACAAAAAGATTTCGGTAATCAAGATGTTTTGATCAATGATATTAATAGTAAATTATCTAAAATTAGCAATAATATAAATGCTCTAAATGAACAAATAAAGTCAAGAAGTGGTGCGGATTTAAGTAAATATAATGAAATTACTGAAGGTGCTGAGGTAGATATTAACAATACTGAAAATATTTGATTTTTTATTCTTGTTTATTTTTTGATTATTTTATGAATAAATGTAAATGAATAATATTATAATATATTATTTTTCTCTAGAATATATATTATATGTTGATTGAATTATTAATTTTATTTTTTATTATCGTTATTTTTTATGAAATATTTAATGATTCTTGTAGTAATTATTATGAAGGATTTGCGAATAATTATACATCACAAGAATATATTGATGCCTCTAAGAATGTTAAAAACGCAACTGATGAGAAAAAAAAAGCCGACTCTGCTGTAAAAACATTAACTGATAAATTAGAAGATGCTAATAAAACTGCGTCGACTGATTCAAAAAATGCGATATCTGATAGAAAAAAAGCAGATGAATTGAATGCGAAGGCAAAAAAAACAAATAAAAAGGATGATATCAATGATGCGAAAAAAGCCACAGAAAAAGCAGTTGACTCAGAGAAAAAGGCAAGTAAATCGGCAGCGAATGTCGATTCAATTTCAAAAGAACTTTCTACAGCAAAAGATAAAGCTAAAATCGCAGCGACGAATTTAGATAATGCGAACGCTAAATTAAAACAAGCAATGGATGCCGAAGATGCTAAAAGAAGAGCGACTGTAACCTCTGCCGCACCGACAACCGGGTCATCCTCATCATCATCATCATCATCATCCTCATCTAGTGCGAATAATGATTACATGATTATATCACAAAAAAACGCAGGTGAAATTTTATTATTAAAAGACCAGTATAAGAAACAAAATAGTTCAATTGAGGAAATAAAAAAATATATCACCAAGTTGTTTGATAATGTAGAAACATTACAGGACCAAATAAAGGCAATAAATAAAAAATAAAATGATTCGAATAAATTATACAGTATATATAATATATTTTTCTATTTATATATTATATTATTCTATTCATACAATATGGCACCTAAAAAAAATGATAAGAAAACAAAAAAAACCGCGCCAAAACCATCATCATCTAGTGGAAAAAACGAAACGTATTCAAATGTAGATGATTCCCAAAAAAGTTTGACTGGCAGTGATTACCCATATTGGAAAAATATTAAAAGTCCCGATCAACTCGGTATGTCAGATAAAGGAACATTTGAAGTTATGGGAAAAGACGTTAATGGTATTATCAGTTATGTTGATTTGCTCGTCAGTGGGAAAAGTAAGGCAAGTGCCACTGGAGGACCTTTAGGAAATAAATATTTTTTAAATACTGGGGCAAGTTGTTTAGATGATAAAACAAAAAAAGAGGTAGACCGATATATTTATATTAATAACGTTCCAAAAGGAAATATACCTTTTGTTTCATATGGATTAGGAACAAATTTTAAAGATTTCAAGGGTTTAATTCCAGGAACTATGGGTAATTTAAATACGCTGAATCCATTAACTCTAATACAGGAATTTTCACAGGGAACTATGCCAAAATGTAAAAATATTACTCTTGAAACCATTGATAATAACAACAAGAAATTCAAGGAAACACACTATATTAGCGTTTCTGATTTAAAGGTAATGGACCCGTGCGACTTCCCTGATAAGAAAAATCCAGAAACGAACCAAAAATGTAAAGAATTGTTTACCAATATGAGTGATGATACCGAATTGAACAGTGATGATTTCCCGTTGACTTTACCAAACGACCCGATTGTTAAAATATATTTCGCTGGATTGGGATTACTTGGTATATATATTATTTATAAAATCATGGAAAAAAATAAATAATCCACTAGGTTGTCATGTGAAATAATATATTTTGAATATATCTTCAAAAATATATTATAATTCTATTTTTATTTGTTTTATTTTCTTATTTTTCTGCGAATGTTTTTTACTTTTCGAGTGCGATGACTCTTTCTCTTTTTTGTTTTCATTTTTCTGCTACGAAGACGAACATTTGTTCCGCCATTTTTTACAAATGTTGAATCAAAATCCTTACGTTTTTTTGTTTCTTCGTCTTCCCTCAACACTGTTGATTTGTTTTCATCTTTTATACCCTTGGCGTCAGGGTCTTCCTCGCTTTCAGCATCAGGGTAATCCGTAAAATTATAAACATTATTATCATCATTATCTTCTGGTATTTGTTGTTGTTGTACATTATCCTTTATTTTAACTTGTGGTTTCGGCGAGTTATTCGTATTATCTGGAAATAGTTCTTTAACCTGTGGTTTTTTTACCTCTGGGTTTTTTACAGTATTTTCGAAATCTTTTAGATTACTAAGGTCGTTTATATTAGTTAACGATTTTCTTCTTTTTGGTTTATTATTATCGTCAACATTTTTGTTATTTGATAAATGTGTGTCATCTTTACTAACACTAATTGGAGGGTATTTCTCTAAAATTTTCGGGTCAATATCACTATATGGATTCTCTGTACTTACATTTTTTATATCGGTAGCAGCTTTACCTTGTGCTTGTGGTAAGTTATTATTTCCAGATTCTCCAAATGTTGGGCGTGGAGGTGGTGGAGGTGGTTCTACTTTTTTCCATAAATTTTCTTTTTTTGGTGATGAGGTAACTTCTTTATTGTCATTATTTACTGGTGTTATTTCACTTGAATCAATGGTAGAAATCCCGTTCTCATCACTCACAATATTCACATTATCTTCTGCTGGTTTGTTATTATTAATATTCGCAAGAGAATTCCATGTTGGATTATTATCTGGAGATGCTTTGGTAAGTTCTACTTTATTTTCTAGTGCGTTGTTATTATTCGCATTTTCTTTCCATTTTAAAATATTTAAAACTGTTGGATTTCCAGAATCAACTTTTCCAGAATCAACTTTTCCAGAATCAACTATTTCTGTATTCTCTACTGCGACATTATCTTTTCCATCAACTACTTCTATCTCTGTATTATTATCAATAACAATATTTTTTTCAATCCCACCAACAGTTGCGACTAGTTTTAAACACGCAGCATTACCATCTAATAAACATACCTGACCACCTTTCATTTTTCTAGAATTTTGTTTTCTCTTGTAATATTTCTTTTGCCTTTTTGTTTTTTTATTCTTTTTATTACGATTCTTTTTACTATATTTATTCACATTCTTATTTTTTTTATACTGTTTCAATGTTGTATTCATTTTTACCATATAATATATTATATAATATATAGTAATATAATAAACAATTTATTATTATTATTTATCTAAATCTAATTTTACATCAAACGGAATAAAAAACATGCGGACAAACCACCCGCCAGTTCAGCAACAATATATGGTATAATATCAGGTGAGGCTAATTTACCACTCGCAAACAAGGCAAGAGTTACAGCAGGATTAAATGAACCACCAGAAATTGGGCCACCTATTAAAATAGCCACCGCTAATGCGGCACCTATTGCTAAATAGTTTCCAGTTGTTAAAATAATGAAAACTAAAAACAACGTTCCTAAAAATTCAACAATATATTTGTTCATTATATATTGTGTTGACAAAAAATGAAAAATAAAAATCAAAAATTAATATGTTTGGCTTACAATGGCACCCCAAGCACAAACACGACCATTACATAAATTCGTGTTATAAATGGAACCCTTTTTCGCAGGTGCAACGCATCCCCCCGCTCTAGAAAATTTGAGCGCCGTTTTGACATCGTTTCTGTTGTAGTTTTTATAGCTTAATAAAGCATCATTTGGTAATCCTTGTTTAAAAGAACTCTTACCAACCGCAGCGCTTTTCTTTGCCGAAATATACATGGATGAACATTTGGGAGCATTGTATTTCGTCGATTGAGAGACCAAAAAGCTTTGTTGTAATCCAGCCGAATATACACTGGTCGGTGGAAGATTTGACTCCATTTTGGTGCCAGTATTCATGTTATATTGAGTCGTACGGGTTCTTAAATATTGTCGACGCGCATTTGAAAATTCACTCGCACCATCCGAAGGATAAAATTGAGGAGGATTGGGGTGTCTGCCAGGTAATTCGCCATAATTATGACGAGGCATCATTAATGGTGTCCTGTTGGTGCTTAATGGTCCAATCACTGGCGCACAAGCATATCCGCCATAAGGAATATTTGTATATTGTTTATATGCTAAAGTAGTCATTATGTATATTATACACGGCGAAAATAATTAATCATAATAATCTTAATCATAATCATCCCTAAACAATAAACCCATCGGGTAACCCTAACCCAGCGTTTCTCTCTTCCATACAAAATTATAATTGGAAAATTATAATTAAATTATAAATATAAAATTATGAATGTAAAACAATAGATTTAGTATCTTCTCACATGTCTCCAGGCACTTTGGGATGCCGATGAATAATCGCCACCATAAGATGCGTCATTGTAATTCTTATTGACTGCTTTTTGTTTCATAAAACGAGTATAATCTGAACTGTCATATACATATTTTACGTTACATGATGCTGGCTCGATTCCAGAATTATCGCATTGACTTTGAATATGACCAAAATGTGTTTTCAAACCACGCAAGTTTGGTCGACTTTGAAATGTTTGACATGGTCCGCCACATGAATAATATGGACGACTCAATAAATCACCGGCATTGTTAATTGCTCTAAATGGAGTGATGATTGATTTTTGATTGTTCACCTTTCGCGCGTAATTGGTGTTCCATGCGTTTTTCAAGGTGAATCTGGTTTCGGCAAATTCATTATCGTTGTTAGTAGTGATAAGTGCTTGTGGAATAAACCCCGGTAATCCACCACCTAATTTACTTCCTGGATATAAATTCACGAAATTTGTAAAAGAGGCTGATGTAAAAGTATGATTCGTATTAAAACTTGCTTGAGTTCCTGGCATATATATATCTAATATAAAAAAATAGTTGTAAAACAAAATAAAACTCCTAAACAAACACTTTTTACTTTTCTCTCAAAATAAATTTTACCAATTATAAAAATATAATATACGCTTATTATATGTTTGTAAAAATACTTACGACTATCTTTGTTTTGCTTTTCTTTGATTTGATTTACTTTTATTTCATGAATGATATGTTGAGTAAACAAATTCTACAAATCCAAGGTTCACCTTTAGTGATGGACTATTTTGCGGTGGCTTTATGTTATATTTTTCTTGCTTTTGGTCTTTATTATTTTGTGTTAAGAGAGAAAAGGTCACTTTTGGATGCGTTCCTTTTAGGTATTGTTATTTATGCTGTTTATGAAACCACTACGAAAGCATCGTTGAAAAAATGGTCTTATAAAATCGTCGTTTTGGACACGCTATGGGGTGGTATTTTATTCACACTGACTACCTTCGTCTTACGGAAGTTCTTCTCCTTTTAGATTTCGTTTTACGCGATGATGAATGTTTTTTTCCGCGTTTGGACTTACACACCGCTTTTCTGGTTTTCATTTTTCGGCGACGTTTTTTTCCGCCTTTTTTGAAAATTGTATCTTCTTCTTCTTCTATGTCCATTAATTCAATATTATTATCAGGATTATCCATGATAGGAGCAATATCATCACTAAAGTCCAATTTTTCTTTTACTTCTTCTACATCTAGTTCTACTGGACCACTACCTGGTTCTCGTCCTTCTGTAAATGGGTCTTCTGGGTAATCCTGAACAACACTTGGTGATGAATTAAGAATTTGTTTAACGGTGGCATTTTCTCTTGTAAAATCTATTTGTTTCGTATTTTGTAGAGCTCTTTCCAATTCATTTTTATTCGTGGATTTATTCATGGATGTTTCAATTACACTAATATCATCCCGATGTACCGGTGTTAAACCAGGGACAACTACACCTTCGCCTTGATAACCCATTTTTGTAAGGTCAAATCGTTTTAATTTCTTAGTTTTTGGTCCCATTCTATAATATATTATTACTATATTATTATTTTTCTTGCCTTAATATAGTAAAAGAACCATGTCTACTATGACAAATATTATTCATTATTTATCCATAATACTTCCTTTTTCAAACGAAACCGCAATCGTATTCACCGAGTCAGGATATCCGCAATTTAAAAATCTATATAAATCGTGCTTTGACAGTTCTTTATTGGGAAAACACGAGCCTCAACTAAAACGTATTTTAAAAAATATATTATGTACGAAAAGAGACTACGTACACAAAATAATCATTGATTTACTTGCCTATTTAGGAATCATGTTGTTAATCGGTAAAAACACGCTTCAATATGGTTACGCAACAGGTGTTGTAAGTGGTATTGTCATTATTTTTTACTCAATTATTTTACCCAACATGTTTTTAGGATTTGCGACACACAAAATTATGAATTTCCTGAATTTCCACACCCCAGCAGGACATATTATTGTCGGTATATCTTTAATTGCGCTATTGATTTATATAACCCAACTATCTGAATCATTTGTTCAAAAATATACAAAAAATATTAAATTTGACCCCGAAACAGAAAAAAACACAAAAACATAAATATTTTCTAGATATAATATATAATATGTTGTTTGGTAAAGCAAATAATTTAGAGGATTTTAAAAAATTTGTATTAGAAAATGGCATTGTAGGAACCGCCGCAGGTGTAACCGTAGGTGTAGCAAGTAAAGATTTAATTTTATCACTATCCGGTGATATTATAATTCCAACGATTATTTTATTCTTGCAAACATTAAATTTAAAATCAATGAAACATTATTTACCTACAGGTAAATCAAAATTAGATTTTGAAAATTTTTTTAAAAATGTAATCAGTTGGATTTTAATTTTGTTATTGTCGTATGCGTTTGTGAAAATAACATTTCGTTATTTACTTGGTATTGAAAAGAAACCAGAACTATTGAAAGATGATAAAAAAGAAAAGAAATAATATGAGAAACGTAACTGTAAAATATAATATATAGATTATATATATATTATATGTCAACTTATGATGACGTTATTCGCGAACAATTTGCGGATTATGAAAAAGAAGGTAGAAATGTATTTTTTATGAGAAAAGATTTAAAAAAAAATAAAAAAATATTAAAAAACAGAACTGATTTAGATAATTCTAAATTTTTAGCGACTGATTTAACAGAAGCGAACCTTTCTAATTCTAATTTATATAAATCCATATTCGATTTTACCACATTAATTGGTGCGAATCTTTCTAAAGCAAATTTAGAAGGTTCCACATTTTTAAAAGGAACAAATTTAAATGACGCAAATTTAAAAGGGGCAATATTAAAAGACGCTGTATTTAAACATGCTCACGTTGATGGTGCCGATTTTGAAGGCGCTGTATTGGATGGTGCTGTATTTGACCCAAAACATGTTTATGGATTAGACCGCGCTAATTTTAAGAAAACCGTTTTTGAGGGAACCCCTGGATATGGTAATAATTATACCGGTAAATCTATCGAAAAAGAAAAAGAAGATAAGCGAAAAGAGGAGCGACGAGAATATAAAAAATCAAAAAAGATTGAAAACGAAAAATTGAATACAGTATTATTTATAGAACCGACCACGAATGCGACCACTTCAAAATACATATACAAAACACCTATGGATGAAATCCGTGAATTTACGAAACTAGTCAGGGAAGAAGAAGAAAAAAAACGAAAAGAAGAAGAAAAAATAAACCAAATTATTGAAGAAAATAAAAGAACCGCGCATATGAAAACAATGAATACAAGTTATCAATCTTATCCGCAAGACATAATATCCGAATTATTTGAACAAATGAACGAAGAACAAAAAAATAATACCGGCAAAGGTGTGAAAAAAAGAAACACTAAAAAAAATAAAAAAAGCTCAAAAAAAAGAAAATCGAAAAGAAATTCTAAAATATTCTTTTTTTCTTTATAATTTCCACTTTGTAAATTATTAAATATTACTTTAATGCGTCGTCATCAAACGCGGCGCAATATTCATCGTCATTAATTCTTGAAACAACAATTTACAAGCATAAGGTATTTCCACATAGGAGAAATCCGTACGATTCTCACATGTTCGGCAAATGTGTATATGCATCTCATCATTGTATGTCGCAATCATTCCACATTTATTACAAGAATAAACGTGGTATTTATCCGACGCATCATACATACGACCCCTAGTGAATCGCGACGCACCATGGGATATCATGGCATCCCTTTCCATCTCACCAAATCTCAAACCACCATCTCGCGATCTGCCTTCCGCTGGTTGCCGTGTCAAATTCACCATTGGACCAATTGAACGCGAATGCTGTTTGTCGTTGACCATATGTTTCAACCTCTGGTAAAAGATAGGTCCCATGAAAATACTACATTCATGTTGTTCACCCGTCAACCCATTGTAAAGCAATTCGTTACCTCTACATTCATAACCTAGACGCAACAACTCTTCACAAATTGTATGAATTTCCAATTCACCAAAACTCGTGCCGTCACCAAACAATCCCAGTTGTACCAGCACTTTGGTCATAATTGTTTCTTTCAAATGAGCAATAGTCATACGAGATGGAATCGCATGTGGATTCAATATAATATCTGGTTTAATACCAGACGCAGTAAAAGGCATGTCTTCTTCTGGTATAATATTACCAATCGTACCCTTTTGTCCACTACGCGATGAAAACTTGTCACCAATCACTGGTTTTCTTACGGTTCTCAACCTCACCTTAGCGAAATTATAACCGTCACCATTTCGGTCAATATAATTCTTGTCAATATAAGTCTCCTCATCTGTACGGTAAATACGACTTTGGTCTTCATATTTAATGAGTTTGGTATGGTCATTGCGATTTTCTTTAATCGGCACCACCTTTGAAATAATGACATCGCGATTTTCGACCAATGTATTTTCTGGTATGACACCACGATTATTGACCTTTTGGTAATTCGCAAATTTCATTCCCTTGGTTTTTGTTGGGTCAGGCTTACAACGAATTTCTTCATCACCATTGATTTTTTGTTTGTCCTCGTCTTTTTCAGTATGATAAATCGTGGCTTGAAATAATCCACGGTCAATAGAACCCTTATTGAATAACAAGGAATCCTCCTGGTTATAACCCGTATGCGTCATAATCGCCACGACTACATTGAAACCAGACGGGATTTTGTTTATTTTAATCATATCCATAATACGCGTGTCCACCAAAGGTCGCGCCGGGGTATTCAACACATACGCGGTTTTATCCATTCTGTTATCAAAATTGGTGACATAAACACCCATTGCCTGTTTTGCTTGAGCACATTGATATGTATTGCGCGGCGATTGGTTGTGTTCCGGAAAAGGAATACATGATGCTAACACTCCAAAGATTGTACTTGGGTGAATTTCACAATGGGTGTGTTTAAACATTTCTTTTTCTCCAGTTTCAATCAAATCAGCGGGTTTCATGGCAATCATGCTCCATGATTGTTCTTCTGGATCAATGTATTCAATAATAGATTCATTAATATTACAATTGGTAATCAAATCATTCCAACCGATTTTACCAGATTTGATATCTTCGATGATACGTTTCTTAATCAAAATATTATTGTTCTTGACACGCAACAATGGTCGTGTCAATCTACCCGCATCATTACACACACGGATTTCATTGAATTTATAATCAAACACAATCGATGTATAGACATTGATAATACCCATGTATTTTTTCTCCTTCAACATTTGATACAGCTCTACCGGGTTTTCACTAATGCCGACCCAAGCACCATTGATAAATACTTTTGTTTTTTCATACATCTCGCGTGCTGTCAAATTATGTACAGGAATAATATTTGGCAATACGTAGTCATACAAAGGACCACTGTTGGAATGAATCGTCACGTGTGTCATATAACTTAAATTCTTTACAACACCAACGGATTGCCCCTCAGGAGTTTCTGCGCAGCACAAATAACCCCATGACGTATTATGCAGTTTGCGCGGTGGAATTAATTTACCACTTTTATCAACCGGTGTGGAAATTCTGCGCGCATGACTTAAACTCGAGACGTATGTCAACCGGTTAAGCACCTGTGCGACACCTACCTTGTTACTGTTGTTCACGTGCTTAATACCAAAATCACCTGTTGAAAGCGCTCGTTTAATACCGTTTTCAATCGTGGTTGACTTGATGATTTTATAAATATTGGTCATGTTGATAATATTCAAATAATCATCGGTGGACCGCCATGAACCAGTATTGATTTCTTTAATCACCTGTTTTTCCATATCTTTCACCAGTTTGTTGAAATAATTACGAAACAAATTATTCAAAAGAGCGCCCGTTAAATCAACGCGTTTATTCAAATACGAATCTCGATCGTCTTGCTTGATTAAATCAAAACTCGTTTTCAAAAGCATATTCGCAGTGTAACCGAGGAAATATATTTTTTGTTCCACAGTGGTACAATGCGGGAATAAATCGTTCGACAAAATATCCGCGGTGAATTCCGCTTTTTTACGAATACCTGTTTCCTTGTCCATGTTAATTGGGGTAAACATGACATAACTAGTAATATACTTAATCGCATCCTCCTTTGTCATACAGGTGTTTGACTCAATAATCGACGCTTGTAACGCCTTTAATAATTCCTTATTTTTTTCGTCGTTAATATCGAGTAATATATGTTCACAAATATCTTTATCTGATAATACACCAAGCGCTCGAAATACAATAAATAGCGGCAACGGTTGTTTTACGCGCGGTAATTGTAGGTAAAGCGGGCAGCCAAACCCGTTGTTTTTTGATGAAATCATCATATTGATTTGTTTTGGTGAAATACATTTAAAATCTGGAACAGATTTCACTTCCGCCATCCACGTATACTTGGTATTGTTCTTTGAGACGTTGAAACAATACACGCGATTTTCTGCTGCGCGTTCTTGACCCAAGACGGTTTTTTCCGAACCGTTGATAATGAAATAACCACCTGCGTCAAATTTACATTCACCGGTATGACTATTGTCGACGTGTTTGTATTGATTCAAGACACAAATGTTTGATTTCAACATAATAGGTAATTTGCCAATATGAATTTTAGGGAGATTTTTATAAAAGGTTTGAATATTTTCCAAGTTTGGACCATTCCTGACAACAAACTTGATATTCATATCGATTGTCATTGCTGACGCATAAGTGAAATTTCGTAATCGTGCCTCCTGTGGAAACATAAGTTTTGTCGCACCGTTATTTTCATGTATTTGCGGGCGATAAATATGGAAATTTTCAAAAGTCACATAAATTTCAAGAGAATATTTTCCACTTTTTGCGTCATAATCTTGTTCCGACGCGATTCTTACTGGATTAAACATCTCAATCGTCTTTTGAATTTGATAAGAAACAAAATTATTATAAGACTCAAGTTGATGTCGAATCAATCTATCTAAATGTTGACCCTTAAAATATGTTTCAATAATCATCCATGGGATTTCAATGTATTGATCATTTTTTAAATCAAACATATCATCCTGTTGATGTTCTCTTTCTTGTTGTTCGTTTGAGATAAATTCTTGTTCTTTGTTCATGGTAGATATTATTGAAAACATAAGTGGGGTTATAATTTATTTCAATTTATTTTTAAATTGTTTTCATTATTAGTTTATTTATTGCTTTATTTTTTATTTTATCAAATATAATTAGACTTATATTTCATAATATTTTACATTCTTCTTCTTCTACGACGAGTTTTTCTGGATTTCCTGGATTTCTTGGATTTTTTGGATTTTTTACCTCCTCTACCAAACAAACGTGATAATAAACCTTTTTTTACAGGTTGTGTATTTTGAAATGATATAATTCCTGGTGGTGCGGGTCGTGTAGGTTGAACATATTGCGCATCACTAGCAAGTCGTCCTAAGTTTGAAGTATTACTATCCATTCTTATACAATATACAAATATATTTATTTTATAAAAAACATACCTAAATATAACTTTTGTTATTCAAATAATGTCAAACAAATATTATAATTATTCTCTTTTTTTAGAAAATATAAATAAAAAATACGCGAATGTAGATAAATCAAACCCAACGACGAATATTGATGAAATTAATAAAAATTATGATTTATACAATTCATTTTATAATTCAAATAAAATATTTCATTATAACTTGAATTTACCTGAGAAAAATTCGGAAAATGTAAATAACCCAAACAATAGTCCCGAGGAAAGTATCAATCCTGATAATAAAGACGCAGACAAATACAAACCCGCTAGTTATGCGTGTTGTATGAACTATAGTTCAACGTTGTCGCTATTTGAACCTGCACCAGTAACCAAACCCACAAGTGAAACAAAAAAAAGGAAAAAACCAGACTTGAAGATTATTATACCTCCATCACCCCCCGTTATAAAGAAAAAAGTCTCCATAAAAACAAAAATCAACTGTTTGACCGACTTGCTGGATTTAATTGAAAAGTATCCACTACAAGATGATATTGAATACGATATTAACATGACATCACTCAATAAAATCAAAACAGAACTCGTGGATTTGAATCGAATGATTGGGATGAAAGAATTAAAAGAAAATGTTGTAGACCAATTATTGTATTACATACAAGATTTAAATAAAAATTCCAATGATTATATGCATACGGTCATATATGGTCCTCCTGGTACAGGAAAAACAGAAATCGCTCGTATTATCGGGAAAATATTTGCCAATTTAGGTATATTGAAAAAAGGCGGTTTCAAAAAAGTCACGCGTAGTGATTTAGTCGCGGGTTATTTAGGACAGACTGCGATAAAAACCAAGGAAGTCATTGAGGAATGCCTCGGCGGCGTCTTGTTTATCGACGAGGCGTATTCTCTGGGAAACAATGAAAAACGCGACAGTTTTTCCAAAGAATGTATCGACACATTGTGCGAGTCATTAAGTAATTACAAGGACCAATTGATGGTGATTATTGCCGGGTATGAAGAAGAATTGAAAGACTGTTTTTTCACTTATAATCAGGGATTAGAATCGCGTTTTACTTGGAGATTCAAAATTGACAATTACAAACACGATGAATTGTTTCATATTTTTACCAAAAAAATAAAAGATAGTGGATGGACATATGATGAGAAGAATGAAAAAATATCCGCAGAATGGTTTGAAAGAAAAATGCCCTATTTCAAATTTTACGGGAGGGATGTTGAAAATATGCTTTCAAAAATAAAAATTTGTCATAGTAGAAGAGTTTTTGGAGACCCGGACAGCGAAAAAACCAAAATCACTTTTGAGGATTTAGAAAAAGGGTTTGAAATGTTTTTAAAAAATGATGAGGTAAAAAATCGTAAAAATTCTCAAGAATTAAACAAAATGTTAATGAATCTTTATGTTTAGAATTCAGGTTTAGTCATTTTATACGTAGTTTTATATTTCGTAAAAAAATTACGTATAAAATATTAAAAGATTATAATATGTCAACAAAAAAAATAACAGTAAATCCTGATTTGTTTAATACTTCCGGGTCAACGAGAAAAAATAGAGGTAGTAGCGGCGAAAAAAAACCCAAACCGGTGATACCCATACAAATTAATGAGAATTCTTTGAAAAAAAAGTTTTTAAATCGTATTAAAGAGCATAAAAATAAGGAAAAAATAGAAAGCGGAATGAAGAGTAATGTTGCGCAAAATGAAATCAAAGTAAGGGAACAAATTGCTAATCAAACCAATGATGGAGATGAGTTTCGAGACTCGTTACAATACTTGTCGTTATTATCAAAAAAGAAAAAAGAAGAAGGCGCCAAGAAAAGAAACATGGCAACCATACAAAACAAAACAGTGAAAAATCCATATTCCCAGCCAATGTCAACAATACCACATGTTGAATTGGAATTGCCAGAAGAATTAAAAGAACCAATTCGGGTAACGCATGAAACACCCGTGATGAATTTGAATTTTGACGATAATTATAAAAATTATTTCAATAACACTCACAGTCAAATTCAACAAACACAACCACAAACACAACTACAAACACAAACACAAACACGTCATCTGCCATCACCTCCCCCAAATCCTGTACAACCACAATATACGAATTCTTTTCATATAGAAAAAGAGCCACCGTATGGTTGTTTGAAAAACGCAAATAAACCCACATATCGTAATTGGGTAAGAACGAAAAGAAATATAGGTGACTCCGCGGATATTCATCAATCGCAAGTTCAACTCAATCCCGCCTCAAACATTCATTTCTCTCCTGATCCTCAAAATGAAAGACAAAAAAGACTAGAACAATTAAGAAAGAAAATGAAAGAAGATGAAATACAGAAATTAAATTCATATAATCATACCATATTGATTCCTGAAAAAGAACAACCAATTTTAAATAACCCTACAACCAGACCAGATTCGCAAAATAAAATTACAGAAGGTGGATTGGCGAATGCGGAGGAGGAACCCGACAAACGCTATATTAAAAGAACGATTAAGAAAAAATACACTCTTGGAAAATCAAATGTTTACCGAAAAGTCGGCATATTAATCAAAAACAATGCTACGCGTAAGAAAATAATAAATGCTCAAAAGGACTTAAAGAAGAAATCCATTCATGATATTAAAAAATATTTGGTGGAACACGGTTTATTGAAAGTGGGAAGTAATGCGCCAAATAATGTATTAAGAAAAACCTATGAATCTGCCATGTTAACTGGTGAGGTGGTGAATCAAAACAAGGATGTTTTAATACATAATTTAATAAATGATACTGGGCAACATTCTTAAATTTTATTTTATCTTATATTTATAAGTTAACATATGGAAACAATTAATAATAGATTACCTGAACATATTTATCTTTTTTTACAAAGCATGAGAAATTATATTGATAAACAAGTATATTATTACGGAAGCGTTCAAAGATTTGATTATTTAGATGGACATAGTGATATCGATTTATATATATTTACTGATAATGAAAAAAGTACGATTTATAAATTACAGCACTTTTTAGAATTTGAAAACAATGAAATCAAAAAAATAATTATAAATTTCAAAAAAGGATTTGATGTGGTTTACGGACATAAAGTAAAATATAGTAACCCGGAAAAAAATATGAATTTAGAAATATCCATTTTTGATGAAAAATACAGAGATACTGTACTCAAACATAATCAAACCAAGGAAGAAAAAATAACACCTTTCGTGACGGTTGTGCTGTTCATTTTAAAATATCTATATTATAAAATAAATCTAATATCCAAAAATGCCTATTCATATTTGAAACGAATAATTATGACAGATATGATAGGTTTACAAGATGACATTTTTGTAAAACAACGTATAGTGGTTTAATTTTGACTTTATTTATATTCAAAATTAAAATGAAAACCAAAACCAAAATATCATTTGTAAAATACAATTAAAGAGAGAAATATATATTATATTAGGAATACTACAGGAACATCACATGGCATTATTAAAAGAATATTTAGAATTAACCAAAAAATACCTCCGCGAATACGGAGAAAAAACCGTGGTGCTGATGCAAGTCGGTGCTTTTTTTGAGGTTTACGGTTTACAAGACAAAACAACCGGGAATATTTTTGGAAGTAAAATCACCGAGTTTTCCATGATTTGCGACCTCAATATTGCCGATAAAAAAATATGCGTCGGGGCTGACTCGGTCATTATGGCGGGATTTTCTCATTATATGATTGATAAATACATTAAAAAATTACAAGACCACGGTTATACCATCGTGGTCTATACACAAGACGAACAAAACAAAAATACTACACGGAGTTTATCAGGTATTTATTCACCTGGAACATATTTTGACCCCGTCTCATCAGCACAAATCACCAATAATACGACTTGTATTTGGATTAACACAGTAGACACCTTTTATTTTAATAATATAGGCGCGTCACCTCGAGGTGACAATATGCGGGTCTATGTGGGAATGGCAAATATAGATGTCATTACCGGGAAAACGAGTATTTTTGAATTTAGCGAGACCTATCTTTTGAGCCCTACCACGTTTGACGAGTTGGAACGATTTATTTCTATTTACAAACCAAGTGAATGTATACTCATTGGAAATATAGGCGAAAAAGAAATGGAACACGTGATTAGTTACGCAAACATAGAATCCAAATCAATACATAAAATATCTTTAAACAATAACACACCTGATGGCGATGTTGATGATGCTGTTGTCAAGGAAAAAATCAGGCGAACATTGAACTGTGAAAAACAAATATACCAGCGTGAATTATTGACCAAATTCTATGAAATCGCAGACTTTGACGCGTTTTACCAGAATTTTTATGAAAATACGATTGCCACTCAGGCATTTTGTTTTCTCCTGGATTTCATTTATCAACACAACCCCTATTTGGTGAATAAAATCAGCGAACCCAAATTCGAAAATTGTAGTGACCGGCTCATACTTGCGAACCATTCGTTGAAACAACTCAATATCGTAGATGACCATAATTACACTGGTAAATACTCATCCGTTGAAAAAATGTTGAACGTATGTATTACATCCATGGGAAAACGCCGGTTTTCGAATGGTCTTTTGAATCCCACAACCAATGTTGATTATTTGAACAATGAATATAATATTACTGAGCATATGATTGGCACTGGAGAAAAATACGATTTTTTGAAAAATAAACTGGTCGTCATCAAAGATATTTCCAAATTGGTGCGTCAAATCGTCATGAAAAAGGTATCACCTAAAATGCTGGTACAATTTTACAAAAATTTACAAATTACGGACACCGATTTGTTCCAATCGATTTTTACCGATGATGCAGTGTTGATGAAATATTTACAAGATAAAATCCCAGACTTTTCAAATATATCCACCTATTGTAAACGCATTTGCGATTTTATAGTTTCACGCCTGGATATTTCATTATGTGATGAAATCGATTCCTTTGGTAATTTTGAATTAAATTTTATAAAAAAGGGAATTGATATTGAACTTGATGAGAGAAATGAAACCCTCCTGGAATCCAATGATAAATTAGAGGCCATTCGCGGTTTTTTGAATCTGTCTATATCGAAATTTGAAAAATCGGGAAAGACATCGACAAGCGATTATGTGAAAATCCACGAAACCGAGAAGAATTCCTTTAGTTTAGTCGCTACAAAACGCAGATGTAATATTTTGAAGGAAAGTTATTTAAAGCCAATCACCGTGAATTTAAAATATGTTTCCTCTTTTGATGGACAAACGAAAACCTTTGATTTCAAAACGGAGCTCTTTTTTTCAACACAAACAGCATCAAACGACGCCATAACCAGCACAGTCATACAAGAATTGTGTAAAAACATATCGACGATTAAAATACAAATGAAGGATTTAATTACGCGAATTTATTTGGAAATCCTCAGCAAAATGGAACAATATTTGAATGAAATTAATACGGTTATTGAATTTGTCACATTGTTGGATGTCGTATATGCGAAAACCGCGATTGCCAAAAAATATAATTATTGTCGCCCGATGATTTCACAAGGGAGTCCAGGTGACAAATCCTTTGTGAATGCACATGGTTTGCGCCATTGTTTAATCGAACATTTACAACAAAATGAATTATATGTGGCGAACGATATTGTTCTAGGGAATGATTCGGTGAATGGAATTCTTTTGTACGGAACGAATGCGGTTGGTAAAACCAGTTTTATACGAGCCATCGGTATAGCCATTGTCATGGCGCAAGCTGGGCTTTATGTACCGTGCTCGTATTTTGAATACCAGCCATACAAATATATATTTACGCGCATTTTAGGAAACGATAATATTTTTAAGGGGCTTTCTACATTTGCCGTTGAAATGTCAGAATTACGGACCATATTGCGTTTAGCTGATGAAAAAAGTATTGTTTTAGGTGATGAGTTATGTTCAGGAACAGAGAGTATATCCGCGACGAGTATTTTTGTTGCGGGTGTGAAACAATTGGAAGAGAAAAACACCTCCTTCATATTTGCGACACATTTACACGAAATTGTTGAATACGATGAAATACGCGACCTGAAAAGTGTATTATTAAAGCACATGTCTGTCATGTATGACCGCGAAAATGACAAGTTGATTTATGACCGCAAACTAAAGGACGGGCCTGGTGATAATATGTATGGTTTAGAAGTATGTAAATCTTTGAATTTACCCGGGTCGTTTTTGGAATTGGCACATAATATTCGTATGAAATATCACCCGGTGTCGGGGAGTATATTGTCTTTGAAAACATCGCATTACAATGCGAAAAAAATAGTTGGCATATGCGAAATGTGTAAACAACAAATGGGACAAGAAGTCCATCATTTACAACACCAGCGAGCGGCAAATGAAAACGGGGTGATACAAGAGGAAAACGAAGCGCCTTTTCATAAAAATCGTGTTGCGAATTTAATGAGTTTGTGCGAAAAGTGTCATGATAAAATTCATAGTAAAGGTGAAACAAAAACAAAACATAAAAAGGTGAAAACCAGTAAAGGAATAGAATTATTTTAGAAATAAATTTAGATATTATAATATTTCATTATATATATTAACTATTATATAATGAATGATACAACACCAACTATATCAACTATATCAAATGAAAAACTTTTAAAATATGCGGGTCAAGAAGAATATGATGAGTATTTGAGTGATGTTATTTTCTTGGCTGGTAATCCCATGAGAATAATGGATGAAAAAGTTTCGAATGATTTAAAAAAATATATTATGACAAAATCTTTTAGTGGTGATACAAATTATTTCAATGAGGCGTATAAAAAGATTTCAGGGGTTCTTCCAAAAAAGGATGATTCTATACAACATATAGGTAAGCAGGTTGAAATAAATATTTCAAAAATAAACGACAAAAATAGTGACAAAGATGAATGGATACCTGGTACAATTAATAGAATTGATACAAATGATCTTAAAATGATATATATGGTTCAAACTGATAGTGGAGAAGTAGGAGTTGAAAACATAGAAGATATTCATTTGTTTAAATGGAAAGATTGTGTTGAAGATTGTTATAAGTATTGTCACGAATATGTTAAGAAAGAAGTACAATCTACTGCCTATATGTTACGTATATTATCCGCAAGTGTATTAGGAGATACCAAAAATTATAAGGTTTGTTTTCATATTGAACATGATGTTGAACGTTTTAAAAGTATAATAACTGGGAAGTGGGATGATGATACAAAAAAAGCAGATAAAAATTTACCAGATAAAAACACAATTCAAGATAAAGACGTATTTAAAATTCAAATTTGTAGAATATCAGAAGATGGACAAATTATAGATTACGATAAGCCAGCAAACGGTCGATTTATTTTAGGTGCGGGTCCAAGTGCGTCAGGGAAAACATATAATGCCGGATTAATCATTGAAATGATGAAAATGGTAGACACGTCATTTCCTACATTTTTTATGACAATCGATGGCGGGACGTATAGAGAAAATTCGGTTATTTACCAATCCATCGTATACGCAGTTAAAACCAAAAATCAATACCCAGGATTAAATAATTTAATGTCGGCAAGTATTCTTGATAAAGTCCACGGTGTTCAATCTATATTTGAAACGGATTCTATCAAAAAAGTCGTCAATGATTATTTACTTGAACGTACCGATAGAACAAATGATAAACTTATAGTTAGTTTATATGTTCCCGATACACTCACCTATTGTGGTATGATTAGGGTAGATTGTATGCCAAAATTAAAAAAATATATTGAAATTACCGGAGATAATAATTGGATTGGTTTAATGATATATCAACATAAAACGGGTGGCGACGGTTGTCCTTTTCAAAAAACATATAAATGTGTTGGATGTACTGAAAGTGGAAAAAAGCGTGAAAAAACAGAAGGAAAAAAGTATAGTTCGAGTGCTTGGAATATGTCATATGAACACGGATTACAAACAATAAAAAAAGCCCCAAATTATAGAATTGTATTTCACAATGGTGGTCAGCGAGAAACACCAAGTGTTTTTGAGGATTTATCTGAACCGAGAATTCCTTATGGTACAAATGAGGATATAAAACAATTTTTCAATAAAAAAAACATAATATATATAAATGGTGAATTAACTAAAAATCCAGACTGTGATAACTATTTGTTAAAAGGATGTAAAATTCACAATACTGAACAAAATAATGTAAAAAAAAATGATAAAGAAATAAAAAACTTTAAAACGAAGTACCAGGATAAATATGTTGGAATACCTATAGATTTAATAACTATTCTTGAAAAACACAAAAGTGAAGATTTTAGTGATTTTGAAAATATAGATGAAAATGATATTGTTTCATTACTTATTATACAAAAATTTATTAATTCGGGATTTTTTGATTTATCTGATATAAACTCCGAAAAAACCGACGAAAATGAAAAAAAATTTCAATATTATAAAATAGATGTTAATAAAATAGATGTTAATAAAATAGATGATACACCTGCTTCTATTATATATATTAATAATTTCGATACGTTACTAGATACACATAAAATTAAAATATATGAAACAGACGCAGAAAAACAAACATCCAAAAGTAGTGGATGGAATAGGTTTAACCCTTTCAAAAATACAGAAAAAAACCATGTTGACGAAACTCCGGGTGAAACCCCAGGTGAAACAAAAGAGGATGACATCGAAATTAAAATCGAAGAAAACCCTGTGGTAATAAATACGTTGACACCCGATGAAATAATCAATACATTATCAAACAATAGATACATTGGAATACCCAAAGAAATAATGTTTCAAGACAATAATGACCAAGAAATCAAAATAAAAACATTACAACATTTAATAGATGAAAAGATTATTACAAAAATAAATATAAATGAAGATTTATTAGATGAAAAATCCGTTTATGGTATTAATGAAAGAATGTATGATTATTATAAAATAAATATAGCTGAATACATTGATTCACAAATCAAAGAAAGTATTCGTAATATAAAAGCAGAAATAAGTGGTTCTTTTAATATTATAACTGATAAAAATACTTTATATATTTATGAAAATGAACCCGAACCAGAAAGTAAAGAACAGCTTAGTGATGCGGCGAATAATAAATCCGCAAGAGGTTTATACAAAGATGTAGTTAATACAGGTAAACAAACGTGGAACACTCTTTTGACTACTATCACCGGAAGTAAACCAAAAGACGAACAAACCAAAGAAGAAAATCCAGAAGATGGAAATGATAAAAGTAATGATAAACCTCCCAAATGTAAGAAAAATAAAACTGTGAAAAAAAATGCTACAGGAAATAAAGCAAATTCAAAAAAAAAGAAGTAACAATCATAAATCAATAAAAATAAAATTGAAGTAAATAGATTTAAATATTTATTTCAATATAATATATATAGTATATAAAAGAAATGATTATTCCAATTAAATGTTTCACTTGCGGTATGGTTTTAGCAGATAAGTATCGTTACTATGTGGAAGAAGTAAGAAAGCGCAAATTAGAAAAAGATATTGATGTAGATAAAGTCATGTATTTAACCAAAGAATTTAGACAAAAAACTCCAGAAGGTGACGTCATGGATGAATTATTATTGAAACGAATGTGTTGTCGTCGTCATATGTTGACACATGTTGATATTGAATAATATACGAGAAATTCTATTCTTTATATATATTATAAATAAATAGATGTATAAAAAATACAAGAAAACTAGAAAACACAAATTCATAAAAAACAAAACCAGAAATAACAAAACCAAAACCATCAAGGAAAATAAAGATGAATACGCCCAAGTATTAGACGCAATTATGGATTTCAATTATAAAACAGATTGGGACCAAGTGTTTACATCAAAACAAGAAAGACAAAAATATCTCGATGAAAATATAAAATTATTAAGACAATCTATAGATAAATATATTCAAAAAAGAAGTGAAAATATAAACAATACAATCATAAAGTCTTGATAATATTTTTTGTACGTAAAAATATAATATTGTTATTTATATATTGAAGTAATGACAAAAATGCGTAAAACATTAAGAAAACAAAAAGTGTGGAATATGCGAGGTTGCTCAAAAAAAAATAAAAAACGCATGATAGGAGGAGGTTGCGGTTGTGGAAACCCTTTTTTCGGTGGTCAACAAACTGGCGGAGGTTGTGGTTGCGGCGCGTCTTTTTTAGGCGGTAGTCAAAGTGGTGGTATGAAAATGGGTGGAAGTGAACCTGCCCTTATTGGCACTCCATGGACGGCAAATATTGGCTCATGGCCTGGTGTATCTGGAAACGACGGACAAAGTAATTTTTATTCATTGAATAATTACACGCCGTTCAGCCCAGAAACACAAATGGGTCAGGAAAGAGATGGTGCTATTTTTCCTGCGACAAATGTAAAATACTTAGTGGGAGGAGGAAAGCGTAGAATGAAATCCAAAAGTAAACGAACTCGAAAACATTTGATTTCAAGAAACAAACATAAAAAATTATTAAAAGGTGGTTCTAGTATTTTTGGTCAAGAATTATTGAATTCTGGAAGAAGTATACATTATGGTTTAGGAAGTGCGTATAATACTTTATTGGGATATCCATTACCAACAGACCCACAACCATATTCAGACCAATACACAAAAACACCATACACGAATATTAAGGTTATTTAATTTTATTTATTTTTATTTATTTTTATAAAATATTTATTATATTTGTATATTTTATAAAATGGCTTTTCCAAGAAAGTTAAAAGAATTGTGCACTCCGGCATTTATATATTTTGTATTATCTGTTATTGGAATTTTAGTAACTCTAGTTAGTAATATTGGTGGTAGAAGTAACATGTACACTTTAGGAAATTTTTCTAGTCCAGTCCCACATACTGGTTTGATTTTTATTGTTAAGGTTATCTATGTATTATTCTGGACATGGATTCTTAACTTGATGTGTAAGGACGGTCACCGTGAAATCGCCTGGTTCTTGGTATTATTACCATTTGTATTGTTTTTTATTCTTGTGTTAATGATGAGAAGTCCTAGTTTTGAAGGTTTTGAAAACGCCCCTAAAATCCCTACTTGTGATAGTTTAGACGCAAAATTAAAAATGTGTTCAGGAACTGATGTTTGGTTAGATAAACAAGAGTCCATGTTTGGTGACAAAAAATGTATGGGAAAATGTGGTCCTAAACCAGCAGAGGGATTTACTACTAAAAAAAGTAATATGTAAAGATATTTCCCAACCAAATTGAATTCTATTTAATTATTTGAATTAAAAAACGTAATTTTAATATTTTTAATATATTTTAATATTATATATGTCACCAACTGATAATATTAAAAGAACAGATAATGGTATTTTTTATAAAAAAAACGGTTGGAATTATGTTAGTTTAAAAGGAACACCGAGTGAGGTTGGATATGCTCACGGTTTTTTACTTGCGGCAGAATACAAAAAAGCGCTCGATGTCACTAAATTCACTACATTATATGATACCGGTTACAACTGGGATTTTTTTGTCGAATCATCCAAAAAATTATATAATGAGACAATTAAAGACAAATTTCCTGATTTATACGAAGAAATGGAAGGAATGGCAAAAGGATGTAGTGCTGCAGGTGTAGAAACAACCGTAGATGAAATCATTGCCTGGAACAATTCGATTTCTTTATTGGGTTATTGGTTACCTCATTCAGATGAAATGAAAGAAAAGGGTTCAAGTGGAGGATTAGAAGGTGGAAGTTCCCAGGACCGTTGTAGTGCCTTTATTGCGGTTGGTGATTATACCGAAGGCGGTAAAATTGTAGTCGCACATAATTCCTTTACGAATTTCACAGATGGACAATTTGAAAATTGTGTTGTTGATATACATCCAAACAAAGGACACCGGATAATTATGCAGTCCCCTCCTTGTTATATATGGAGTGCTACTGATTTTTTTATAACAAGTAAAGGTATTATTGGCACGGAAACTACGATTGGTGGATTTATTCCATTTGAAAATAAATATCCTATTTCTTGCCGAATACGTAAAGCCATGAATGAAGGCAACACTTTGGACGATTATGTAAAAATTTTATGGGAAGGTAACTCGGGTGATTATGCGAACTCGTGGTTATTTGGAGATACCAATACCAATGAAATCATGCGTCTTGAATTAGGACTAAAATACAAAAGTGTTGAACGAACTAAAAATGGTGTTTTTATTGGATTTAATGCTCCATATGACCCACAAATTCGTAATTTGGAATGCTCAAATACCGGTATGGACGATGTGCGAAGACACCAGGGAGCGCGTAAAGTGCGTCTTGGTGATTTAATGGAGGAATACAAAGGCAAACTAAATGCGGAATTGGCGATGAAAATTATTGGTGACCATTATGATGTCTATTTGGGAAAAGAAAACCCATGCTCACGTACGATTTGTAGTCATTATGATTTGGACGGTCGTGAATACATGTCTGAACCGGGAAGACCTAAACCATTTCAAGCACGTGGCGCAGTTGATGGTTGCGTTTCCGATACAGATATGATAAAACAAATGTCATTTATGGGACGATTTGGTAATTCATGTGGAACTCCATTTATTGTCGATGAATACATAAACAAAAACCGTGTATGGGCTCATTTGAAACCATATTTGTTTGACCGTCCAACTCAACCCTGGACATTGTTTTCATCTACCGGAATGAAGAAAAATAGTGGAAAAAAGATGAAGACAATTAAAAAAAGTTCAACGAAACGCAGTAATAAAACAAGTAGAAAAAATACACCTCACCCAATTGTAATGAAAGAAACTGTGGTTATGGAAAATGAACCTCTTTCTGTAGAGCAACCATAAATAGCACTTTTTATTTTTTCAAAAAAAATAAAAAATATTGTATTATATTATATCGCAATGAAAAAAAGTATTAAAAAATTACAGAAACACAAAAAAACTATAAAGCGTAAATCCCCACATCATAAAAAAAAAACTCGTAGATATTCTAAAAAGTATAAAGGTGGAAACGGGGATGAATTGCCTATGCCGAATCCAAAAAGAGCAAGATATAACCCACCAGTTCAAGACGAAGAAAAAACCCATGTAATTACATTTCTAAATATGGCAAAAAATATTCACGATAAAGGTCCAATAATTAGTGCTATTTCTGCGCCAGAAACTGTTTATGCATTGATGGTAAAAATATTGAATTTATGGAATTATGCGATTCAGAATATTCACAATCCTATAAACATTACAATGGTTAGAAATTTAATAGATAGATTATACAATAAACTTGTAACTGCTTTTCCGCAGGTTCTCGCATGGGATGAACACGAAAACAACGCACAATTTCCAATTATAAATTATAGAAGCAATGCGATACTTGAAGAATTATTTCATTATGTAGCAAATATTAGTAACACTAACTTCAGTGACGTGATTATAATACCAGATTTCGATTATTTTAATGCTCCGGATAGAGACAATCTTGAGATAGTACAACTTATACAACAAAATAATCATGCCGAGGAAGAATAAGTGATAAAATGTAAAATATTTATATTTTTATTCACTACCAAAAAATGCGCCTTTACCCATACTAAAATCACTCAATTTGGTAACGACATATTTGTTCTTGTCTATCAATGGTTTAATCAAATCTTTAATCGAAATCAACCCGATAAATACAGTCTTGTCATAAATGAGTAAATGTCGAATGTTTTTAAACAACATTTTACTCATACAGGTCTCCAAAGTATCATCTACCTTGGCAACCAATACTTTTGGTGAATACGTACAAATATCCTTGATTTTTATATTGACATGTAGTTTATCCGCGGCGGCGACTTTATTAATATAATCACGCCCCGTACAAATACCCACGACATCACCCTTGTTATTGGTCACTGCCAAACAACTTACATTAAAGGCGGTGAAACGAGTAACTGCCTCTTTTACATCGGCTTCTTCATTGATTTTGTAATCAATATTATAATAACAACTCTTCTTGTAAATATCCAAGGCAGAAACCGGTAATAAATCAATGTTAGAACTGAATTTTTTACCTTGTTGTATTTGCGGCTTAATACTATTGAAACCAACATTCACCAAAGTCATTCTCATTCTTGACGCAAACATAGTTACTTATTATTAATAGTGTCATGTTTTTAAATTATTTTATTTTTATTTATTTACTATTAGAATTAATTACTATTAGAATTATTTAATATTAGAATTATTTAATATTAGAATTATTTAATATTAAAATTATTATATATACTAACTATAAATGTCTACTACATCTTGGATTTCTCCTTTAAATGCGGCGTACGGTTTAGCGACAGATGATACGTATATTTATGTAACAAATAGTCAAGATAAAGGTGGTTATGGTATTAATATAGATAGTTATAAAATTTCAGATAATGGTGCAACTACAAATAATTTTGTTTTTGCAGGTGGAAATAATAGTGACAGTCAATTAACAATAGATAATACTTATTTATACGCGTCTTATATTTATTCAAATCAGTCAGTTGTTACTCTATTAAATTATCCTTCAATTTCATATACGAATATTAATTTTTTATTTAATAGCTATGAAAATAATAGTGACCCCCAAAACCCATATATGGTTAATCCAACAATATCTGCTATTGTTATAGCTGGTGGTTATTTATATGCTTCATTCTATAGTGGATTTTTAGGAAGAGTTCTTTTACAAAGTAGTGCCGGTGACTATTCTAACGATTATGATTTTGGCGCATCAGGTAGTGGTCAACCTTATGCCTCATCCGGTTATAATGACCTAAACAATAGTTTATATAATCAAACAACAAGAGCATTAGCTACAGATGGAACATATTTGTATGTAGGATGTTATAGTGGAAAAATTGTAAAAATGACATTATCAAGCACATCTAGTCAAGATAATTGGTTAACCGGAATTTCTGGTATAACAGGATTAACCGTTTCAAGTGATAATCTGTATTTATATGTTTTATCAGAAACAGCATCTACAATTACACAAGTATTATTAAGTGATGCTTCAATAGTAAATACATATACTTTGGGCAGCAGTTATGCGAATAATTTACCAAATGGGTTAGTCGTAACTGGAGGTAATTTATATGCTGCTTATTATGGCACAGGCGCGACTGCGAATAACGGTAGTATACTACGTTATGGTTCAGGGTCAAATGTCCCATGTTTCGGCGAAAACACAAAAATTCTTTGTTATAATAGTGAAAAATCATTAGAAGAATATGTTTTGATTCAAAATATACGTCCTGGAACTTTGGTGAAAACTTTATTGAATGGATATGTTCCAGTAAATATGATTGGCAAATCAACTATTCATAATCATGCCAATAATGATAGAATTAAAAATCGATTATATAAATGCACCAAAGAAAATTATCCTGAAATACTAGACGAAGACTTGATTTTAACTGGTTGTCATTCTATTTTAGTTGATCACTTAACTGAACAACAAAACGAAAGAACAATAAAAGAAATTAAAAGAATTTATGTAACTGATAGAAAATATCGTCTCTTGACCTTTTTAGACCCCCGTTCAGAAACTTATCAGGTAGATGGTGAATTACCTATTTACCATTTGGCCTTAGACCATGAAAATTATTTAATGAATTATGGCATTTATGCCAATGGTTTGTTAGTGGAATCTTGTAGCAAGCGTTATTTAAAAGAATTATCCGGAATGACCCTGATTGAATAAAAATAAATAAATCATTTTAGTCTGGGTAGTTGTCCTTTACTAGTATTTGAATTTTCTCTCTTTGATACAAATTCAAATATATAATTAATGATAAAACAATTATAAAAAATATATGATTATTATAATATACACAAATAAAATGGATAAAGATTCTATCTCTTGGAAAATCATACATAAATATTTCAATGATAACCCGGAAAATTTAGTAGCGCACCACTTAGACTCCTATAATAGTTTTTTTAGCAGTGGAATCAATAATATATTTCGTGAAAACAATCCTATTCGTTTTATTGAAAGAGAGAACGACGATAACTCCGGGAAACAAAGCCAGTGTTTCTTGTATTTAGCAGGGAAAGACGGCAGTAAAATATATTATGGCAAACCCATTATATTTGACGACCATCATACCCATTACATGTATCCCAATGACGCACGTTTAAGGAACATGACCTATGGTATAACAATTCACTATGATGTTGATGTCGATTTTATCTTTTATGAAAATGGTGAAAAGAGAGAACATTCCATTACTTTAGAAAAAATCTTTTTAGGCAGATTTCCCATCATGCTTCAGTCCAACCTTTGTATATTGAATTCTCTAGCGCCAGATGTGCGTTTCAATATGGGCGAATGCCGCAATGATTACGGCGGTTACTTTATTATAGATGGAAAAGAAAAAGTCATTGTATGCCAGGAAAAATTCGCCGACAATATGCTCTATATACGAAAAAACAAAGCGGATAATTTATATAGTTATTCGGCTGAAATCAGGTCAGTATCGGAAGACGCATCGAAACCAATTCGAACATCGGCTGTTCGATTAGTCGCACCAGGAACTCGATTTTCAAATAATCAAATCGTAGTTACTGTACCCAATGTGAAAAAACCAGTACCTCTTTTTATTTTAATGCGCGCCCTAGGTGTTGCCTCTGACAAAAGTATTATTGAATATTGTCTGCTTGACCTGGAAAAAAACAGCTCTTATATTGATTTATTTATACCCTCTGTACACGACGCCAATTATATTTTCAATCAAGAAACTGCGTTAAAATATATTGCTACTTTCACCAAAAGGCGCACCATTACAGGTGTATTGGATATTTTAATGAACTATTTTTTGCCACATATTGGAGAGAAAAATTTCTTGGACAAGGCATACTATGTGGGTTACATGGTAAAGCGTATGTTGCGCGTTTATATGGGCGAAGAACAGCCAACCGACCGCGATAATTTCAAATACAAACGAATTGAGTTGTCGGGTTCTCTCATTTATGATCTTTTCAGAGAGTATTATTTGATTCAAAAAAGAGAAATAGAATTAAGTATAGACAAGGAATACTATTATCATACAGGTAAATACACTACAAATTTTATTGGATTGATTGAATATAATTTTCGCGAATATTTTAAAAAACGCACCATTGAAAGCGGGTTTAAACGCGCATTCAAAGGCAGCTGGGGCGCTGAAGAACACACCAAACGCCTGGGTGTTATTCAAGACGTAAATCGTCTTTCTTGGAATTCATTTATTTCGCAAATGCGTAAATTCAATTTACCTTTGGACGCCAGTGCGAAAATAGTGGGACCTCGTCTACTAAATTCGTCTCAATGGGGTTACATTGACCCAGTAGATACTCCTGATGGTGGAAATATTGGTCTTCACAAGCACATGTCGATTAGCACTTTTGTCACGAGTGGATTTTCTGTGAAAAAATTAATCCCTTGGTTACGATTTAAAATCAACTTGAAATTATTACAAGAATGTACGCCTGATATATTGGCGGTTTTGACCAAAGTATTTGTAAATGGGGTGTGGATTGGCTCTATAGAAGACCCCATGAAAACCATCGATATATTGAAACTATACAGAAGAAACGGATTATTACCCGTATTTATGAGTATTTCATTTAATTATGAAAACAACGAAATCAGTATATATACGGACGCTGGACGTTTAACTAGACCGGTTTATTATATCGAAGACGGAAAACCCAGTTATCATCGCAAAGACATTCTTGAATTAATTAGTAAAAACAAATTCACGTGGCAACAACTTGTAGGTGGATTCGGTGAAAAAGAAGATAAATTATTTAGTATCAAAAACAATAAAATTTATGATATTGGTGAATTATATTCTGATAAAATCAAATTGGAAAATGATGTTGATGAGAGAAATGAAACATCCTCATCTTCGGGTTATTCCAAATTATATGAAGAATTTAGCAAATACAATTCGGTAGTTGAATATTTGGACACATCTGAAGAAGAAAGTACTTATATCGCATTTCAGCCCGATGATTTGAAAAAATCCAAATACTATACTCACATGGAAATCGACCCGTCACTTATTTTTGGTGTGATGGGTAATCTTATTATTTTCCCGGAAAATAACCAATTTCCGCGTGATGCTTTTTCATGTGGTCAATCCAAACAAGCGGTGTCTTTGTATCATTCGAATTATCAAATGCGTATTGACAAAATGGGTGTTGTTTTGAATTGTGGTCAAATTCCGCTCATTAAATCGCGTTACTTGGAATACGTGAATAAAGAACAACAACCCTATGGGGTGAATGCGATTGTGGCAATTATGTCATACACTGGATATAACGTGGAAGACGCTATTTTAATCAACGAAGGCGCAGTGAATCGCGGTATTTTCCGTACGACCTATTATTCCATGTACGAGGCAAGTGAAGAAAGCGCAAAAGTACAGGGTTCAACGACGAATTCTTATTTTGCGAATGTGACTACTAAAAACGTATCGCGATTAAAACCAGGTTATGATTACAGTCATTTGGACCAATGGGGACTCATTGAAGAAAACACGCCGCTTGATGATAAAATGGTGGTCATTGGAAAAGTAACTTCTTCTGCCTTGGATTCAGACGTGGTAGTTGATTCATCCGTATTTCCCAAGAAGGGACAGTTGGGATACGTTGATAAATCGTTTATTACCGAAGGCGAAGAAGGTTTCCGTATTGCGAAAGTCCGTATTAGAGAAGAACGTATTCCAGCAATTGGTGATAAAATGGCATCACGAGCAGGTCAAAAAGGAACGCTGGGATTGATTATTCCCGAGGAAGATATGCCTTTTACGGAAGACGGTATTCGCCCCGATTTAATCATCAATCCACACGCGATTCCTTCTCGTATGACAATCGGTCAATTGGTAGAATCGCTTCTTGGTAAGGCATGTTGCGAATACGGTGGTTTTGGCGACTGTACTGCTTTTGCGAACAAGGGGCCAAATGAAGATGTTTATGGGCGTATGCTAGTGAAGGCCGGTTTTAGCGCATCTGGAAACCAGATTTTATACAATGGTATGACGGGTGAACAGCTGTTTAGTGATATTTATATTGGTCCAACTTATTATATGCGTTTGAAACACATGGTGAAGGATAAAATCAACTATCGTGCGCTTGGACCACGTACCATGTTGACGCGCCAGACTGTACAAGGGCGTGCGAATGATGGTGGTTTAAGAATTGGTGAGATGGAACGTGATGGTGTTATGGCACATGGTGCCTCGGCATTTTTGAATGAATCATTCATGATTCGAGGTGATGAATATTTTATGGCGGTTTGTAATAAAACTGGTGCGGTGGCCATTTACAACCCTAACTTGAATTTATTCTTGAGTCCATTTTCAGATGGTCCGGTGAATTTCAATACGACGTTGGACGGAAAAATGAATATTCGTAGTATTAGTCGTTTTGGTAGGTCGTTCAGTATTGTGCGTATACCGTATGCGCTCAAATTATTGATACAAGAGTTACAAGTAATGAATATTCAAATGAGAATTATTACGGAGGACAATGTGGATCAATTGTTATCCATGTCATATTCAGACAATATTAATAAATTATTACAAACCAACACTTCCTTAGAAGAAATATCTAAAAATTATAGGACAATGGTGATTAATAAAAAGAATAATAATGTAGTTAAACAATCGTATATTCCTTTTGAACAACCCGAATATCCGGAAATTGGTATTGAAGAAAAGAAGGAGAATATTCCTTCTCAAGAATTTGACTTCAATATGCCTGCACCAAATGCGGATTTAACACCTCAGCCATCAACGGATAGTAGCATTCCTTTGGCTCCAGGAACACCAGTGTCAGGCGAAAGTAGTATAGGTTATGTGCCACCCGCTACACCTCCTTATGCGCCAGGAACACCTCCTTATGCGCCAGGAACACCTCCTTTTGCGCCAGGAACACCTCCTTATGCGCCAGGAACACCTCCTTTTGCGCCAGGAACACCTCCTTATGCACCAGGAACATCTGTTTCATCTAATAGTAGCATTCCTTTTGCTCCAGGAAGTCCTCCTTATGCACCAGGAACACCTGTTTCATCTAATAGTAGTATTCCTTTTGCGCCAGGATCACCTGTTCCATCTATAAATAGCAGCAGTGGAAGTGTTGGATTCAATCCAAATACTCCACCTGGTAATATGGTGATTCCTCAAGCATCGTCAACAGTTCCGTTGAATATTAATATTGAAGACGCGGAAGTATTGAAAAAAGTGATTGAAGACAAAAAGAAAGAAGAAGATAAATTCGAGCCAATTATTTTTGAAAAACCCAAAGTAGAAAAATCTATTTTAGAAATTCAAGATGATAAAATAGAAAACAATAAAGAAGAAAACGATTCATCATCATCGTCGTCGTCATCGTCTTCATCAAACGATAATTCTAGTGGGAAGAAAATAATTAAATTAGGTTAAAAATGGATTATAATATAATATAAAAATTGAATTAAAAATATAACGTTATTATATTAGTAAGATAATATAATGACGACACCACAAAGCAATTCCAGTAGTTTAATTTCATCCATATATAAGTCTCGTAAGACTTTACTTGAACTTATGAAAAAACAAAATTATAATATAGACGATTATGAAAATTTTAGTATCAATGAGGTCAATTCCATGTTTCAAAATAAACAATTGGACCTTTTATTAGAAAAAAAACCAGATGAAAACGCGCCAAAAACTGAGCGTAGAAAGAAAATTTATATTAGTTATTATTTAACAAAGACATTAAGACAACAAAATATTCAAGAAATGATTGACGACTTGTTTAATTTAGAAGAAATATTAACAAAAGAAGATACTTTAATGATTATTGTCAAGGAAGATATGAATGAAACCATGACAAATTTATTAAAACATATTTGGGAACAAGACGGTATATTAATTATTATTCAAAATATTAAAAGATTACAATTCAATATACTTGAACATGTTTTGGTCCCTGAACATCGTGTATTAAATAGTGATGAGGTTGACAAAATCAAGTTAAAATACAATATTATAGACGACAGTCAATTCCCGGATATTTCCCGTTTTGACCCGGTAGCTCAAATTATTGGTATTCGCCCTGGACAAGTATGTGAAATTATTAGACCAAGTAAAACCGCGATTAATAGTTATTATTATCGTATTTGTGTTTAAAAAAATATGAATTTATGGTTTTAGGATATAGAACCAACTATTTTTTTCGTCATAATATATAATGGACAATCCAGTAATTGATTATTCTAGCAAAATAGATGCGGTATCAACAGATTTTTCAAACGTATTGAAAACATTTAAAGAAAAATTTGTAGATTATTATTCAAATTTGGATTCAACCTCATCTCAAAATAATTATGATGTAGCAAAAAATGAACTTACTGATAAAATTAGCGATATATATACTTTAAAAGCTACCATTATGGGTAGTATAAATAGTGTAAATAAAACCATGAATGATTTAGAAAGAACTATAGGGAGTGATGAAAGTAAATTAAAAGAATTAACAGATAATTACAAAGAAAAAACGGGTGATAGTTCAAAAATGTTGATTAGCGATGCGAAAGAAAAATATAAAATACAATATGTCGCAAATATAACTATGTTTTTAGGTATTACTGGAATGATTGGATTATTTTATTCTTTAATGAAAAACAACTCGCAATAATATGGGAAGAATTAAATTATTTTTATGTTTTTTACATTTTTATTTTTATATTTTTATATTTTTATATTTATATACCTATATATATAAATGTCATATACAAGTTTGAATTTTGTAGGTAATTCAACATCTTATTTATCTGTACCATCAACAAATTTAAGTTTTGGAACAGGTGATTATACGATAGAATGGTGGCAATATCAAACTGACTCAAATCCATTTCCAAGAATATTTCAAATTGGTGATTATCCAAGTACCCAAATTGGAGTCAGTATAGAAGGTGGCACATTTCTATTTTGGAGTAATTCGTCATATATTTTTTCTTATAATTTAACAACATACAAAAATACATGAGTCCATTTTGCGATTGTTAGATTAAATAGTGTGAACACCGTGTATTTGAACGGAACCCCTATAGGTAGTACATTTACTGATTCACAGAATTATTCTTTTTCTGTTAATTTACTTATTGGTAATGAAACAACTCCATCAAATAATGCGGCATTTGGTGGACAACTATATAATTTTGAATGGTTAAGAGGTGTTGCTAAATATACTTCTTCTTTCACACCATCTATAAATATTCCTTCAGACCCTAGTTCATACTTATTAATTTTAAATGGTTCATATAGTGGTGGAACTGAAAGTGGAAGTGTTACAAATAGTAATGTAGGTACTAGTTCAAATGTACCAACTCCCCCTGTTCCCCCAGTTCCTCCAACTCCAACACCTACTCCAACAAACACCAATATATATTCACGCCGTATTAGTAGCACATCATTCGGCTCATTTTGGTATGGAAAAGGTACAAATTTTCCTGGGTTTTTCTTTAAAAAAAATACCGGGGTTGGTGGTCGTCGTTCAACAAAATTCGCCGCTGGTGGAAACTCTACTTGTAATACATATCAAAATGTGAATAATAAATACGTATCTGGTTCGGGTGTAAATGGTTCGGTTTCATCGACGAATTACGCTATTCGACGCAGAATGATTCGTAATGCGTCGAATTGTGTCAATAACAATTGTAGTATTAATTATTTTTATTTGGGATATCCACTAACTTATCAAGCATCATCGGTCCCTTCTCCTATAGGCGATTTAATATGTTCAAAAAATAATACAACCTCTGGAGGATTTCCTGTTGGCGGAGATATAACGAAAGATATGGATAATGAAACTTATGATGACCGAATTGACCCATTGGATTTTCCCGAATTTTTTCCAGGAATGGCGCCTTTTTCGAATGGAAATATTGTTGCTGGAGACAAAGATTCGGGGGATAGACTTGTTGGTTCTTATTGGTATGACTGGGGTGATGATGTGTTTGATAGATGGGGATGGTTTTATTTATATGATGTAAATAGCGGTAAATATTATTTTCCATTAATTAATCCACAAAATCTGTCAAATGGAGTAATTACTACCCAAACCTTCAATGCTTTTGGGCGAACATTCACTATAAAACAAGGATATCCGGTTCAAGGCATTTTTAAGTTTGATATTTCTGTAAATGATGATTTACCATTTCGGTTTGGCGCATATGGAAATGTTGGTTCAGACAGTCACGGAGAGCATTATGATTTAACGTATCCTTACACTATAAATAGTACAAATTTAACATTATATTATCAACAAAATATAGATATAAATTACCCAGAGACTGAAGTATTATATTCATACTGGATACCTAAAAGAGTATCTCAAAATAATGCGAAAACTTATACGGTTACATATGCGGATGACGATAATATGAGTGCTGTCTCTAATAGTGTAAATAACGGATTGTTGGTTTATTTTGCGAAAACAAATGATGTAAAATTATGGGTGGTAAATGATTTACAATTAAATTGTAATGAAAACGCGACAGTTCCATCCGCTCCAAGAAATGTAAGCGCAACATCCGGAAACGTATCTGCAATTGTTACATTTACTGCTCCTGCTAGTGATGGCGGATGCTCAATCAGTAGTTATAGAGTAACCTCTAACCCAGATAACATCATTATAACTGGTACTTCATCGCCAATAACTATTACTGGATTAACCGCTGAAACAGCATATACGTTTACAGTCATCGCAACAAATTGTGTTGGAAATTCACCTTCATCGAGTGCTTCAAATTCAGTAACGCCAACAGTAGGTGTTCCAACCGCACCAACTATTACAGACGCATATGAAAGTAGTGGACAGGTAACATTAGATTTTACAGAACCATCAAGTGATGGTGGGTCTTCGATTCTTACCTATACGATTACTTCAAGCCCAGGTGGTTTAACCAATACCATAAGTTATCCTGCTAGTTCTATTACACTTACTGGTTTGACAAATAATACATCATACACATTTACTCTTATTGCTACAAATGCGATTGGAGACTCACCCGCAGATACATCAAACCCAATAACTCCTTTACCAGATGGTTCAACGATTGATTCATTTACGACTGTAGGTACTACTACATGGACCGCACCAGCTACAACTAATTCTATAACCTATTTGGTTGTCGGTGGAGGTGGTGGTGGCGGAGCAGCATTTGATAATGGTGGTGCTGGTGGTGGAGGTGGTGGCATGGTGTTATCAGGAACAATGAGTGTCACTCCGGGTACCACTTATACTATCGTCGTAGGCGATGGTGGCGCCGGTGGAATTGGAACTGGAGTTTCCCCTACTGCTAGAACTGAAACAGATGGTTCTGTTGGAGGTAATTCAAGTTTTGATACAATTGTGGCATTGGGTGGTGGCTATGGATATAAAAGTCGTGGAAATTCTGGAACCTCGGCGGCTGGTGGTACGCAAGTATCCGGAAGTAGTACTGCTAGTACAGGTGGTTCTGGAGGTGGAGGTGGTCGCGGTGGTGGTGGTGGTGGTGGAGAAAGTTCTAATGGAAGTAATGGTGCTGCGTTCAATTCATCTGGTTCTGCCGGCGGTTCAGGCGGCGCAGGAGTATCAAATTCAATTACTGGTACTTCTGTTACATATGGCGCCGGGGGTGATGGTGGTTCTTCTAATTCGGGTTCAAATGGTCCAGACCCCACAGTTTTTAATCTTGGTAACGGTGGCCATGGAGGTGGGTCATATTCGGGTAATTCGAAAAGTGGTCGTGACGGAGACGCGGGTGTAGTCATTATCAGTTATGAATATTAATATTTTTGGAATTAATTTAAACTCATAGAGAAAATATAAAAATATACACAGTAAATTATATTATTTACTATATATATGGCACAACAATCTGGAATATTAACTTTAGAAAATTTACAAAAAGAATATGACAATACTATGATTTTATATATACAAGCACAAGAAAATTACAATTCAGCATTGAATTCTGTTGATAAAAAAAAATATATTACGATTCCGGGACAAACTTATTGGGGAACAGGTGCGATTCAACAACAAACAGATTCATCTATAAACGATTGTACTGCGCTATGCAGTAATGATGTAAATTGTAACGGTGCTACATTTGATTCCAAAGACAATACCTGTTGGACTAGAACCGGTGTAAGTAGTTTAACAACTGGCACCACAACGCAAACTGCCATTATAAGTGATGTAACAAATGCTGCGCTGAATTTACAAAGTTTAAACGATAAATTATTGTTATTAAATAAACAAATAACAGATTTTAAATTTGAAAATGAAAACACCACACCGCTTGAACAAACAAAAATAAATACAACTATAAATGAAAATAGCACAGATATGAAAGACCAGTACGACATACTTTTAAGCGACCGTAAAAAAATAAAAGATATTTTAGACGAATATTTCAAAATTAGTGCTGACAAACAAAATATGGAAATATATAATACACAGAATCGTATTTATTATGGTTTGTGGGGATATCTCGCATTTATTTTTATAATTATTGTCGTAAAAATGGTGATATATCCAGAATTGAATATTAAATGGAGCAGTTTTATTTTTTATACAATTTTATTTGCGGTTTTATTACTACTGGTACACTTTTTAAAGTCGGTAAATATATTTTTCATATTTATATTAATTATTCTTATAGCTAGTGTTATCATGTCTTTTTTCAACTAAAATATAAAAATGATTCTTTTATATTTTATGGTATATTTTATGGTATATTTTATGGTATATTATTGTATATTATTGTATATTTTTATATAATCTATTATTATATTAGTAAAATAAATATGGAAAATATAAACAATGATTTTAATTTAGAAAATATGAATATAAATTCAAATGACAATAATTTATCTGCGACACTGAAACAAGGAATACAATTCAAAAAATATCAACATAAAATTGTAACAAATAAACAAACTGAAGAAATAGCATTTGATTTAGAAAAAAGTGACACCTCGCATGTTACTGGTTTTAATAAATTAAGCGATGGACCATCAAATATTATTGAGGGTTTCGAGGGGCAAACCTCAACACCGGTTGATCAAATGGTACAATTAGGAATTTTACAAAGCCAATACAATGAGTTAGTACGGCAGTTAAATACTGAAAAACAAAATTTAATTACTGGTACGAATAATTATATCGATGGAATTTCAACTACGAATCCTTATTTAGGTAAGAATATCACTACAAAAAGTGACGGTAAAAGTTATTATATTACGGGTGAAGGGGTTGCCAAATTATATCCATCATCCACAATATATAATGAAATTATTGGTAAAAACAATTGCCCAAAAACGACAGAAGAAATCGATTCAATCCCTTCCTATATAAATACTACCAATGGAACTCCTATGGTAGTCGGTCAACAATGTGGTAAAGAAGGAAAAAATGTATTTGTTAAAAATGTTATTACTGATACAGGTGATACATATATAGGTTGTTATAATGATTCATTAGAATCGCCAGCAATGACATCGGTTAATAATGGGTCACAAGATTTTACTTTTCAAACTTGTAAACAAGCAGCGATTGATACGGGTAATCTTTATTTTGGTTTACAAAATTTAAACCCAACGACTAAAAAATCCTCGTGTTTTGTAAGCAATGATTATGACAAAACTACACAATACAAAAAATCGACACCTGATACAATTCCTTGTCAACCAGACAGTAGTGATAATTATATATACGGAGGTAAATCAGTGAATGCTATTTATAAAACACCCGACGCAACATATCTTGGATTATTTCCAAAAAATAAAGAATCTAGACCACCAGCGATGAAACTTTTGAATAGTGGAACACAAACATTTACGTATAATACATGTAAATTAGCAGCAAAAAACGCAAACATGAAATATTTTGGGTTAGAAAATTTTAATAAGAAAACTAATAAATCATCATGTTCGGTAGGTAATGATATTAGTAAAATTCTTTATAATATTGATGCTGGTTCGACATCATACATAACCGGGCCTATAGATAAAAAAAAATACGGAAATAATACGAATCGTACGGTTTATCAAGTTGATAGTGAAAAAAGTTATTATAATGGTTGTTATAACGATAATAAAACATCACCTGCTATGACTCCTGTTGGAGAAGGTGCTAGTACGTACTCTTATTACACATGTCAGGAAGAAGCAATCAAAAGCGGAAAAAAATATTTTGCTTTACAAGGTGGTAAGAATGGTACATCTAAATGTTTTGTAAGTGACGATTTAACAACCGCACAAAAATATGGTCCATATCAAGCATGTATGGATGTAAATTCAGACGGAGGAACATATAAATATGGAGCGAATGAAATCAACGCGTTGTATAAAATGAATTCCGCAGGTGTTCCATCAAATGTAGGTAAAATGGGTTATGTTGATGGAAATGACACTTTAATGGAATATCCAAGCACTATGATTTCCCCTGGAACAAATTATACTAAATATGATGGATATGACATTATAAATAAAAATCTTAAAACAATAAAAACAATTTCAAACACAACTTTTACCGCATGCATCGATGAATGTAACAAAAGTAATGAATATTATGGATTTGTCTTTGATAATAGTACCAACCCAAGTAATGGAAATGGTACTGGCTATTTGATGGGTCCGGATATTTTAAATCCATCTCTAAAAGTACATAATCCTAATACAAATTTATATATTCGTGACTTGAAAATGAATGGTATGGACGCTAGTTGTAACAGAAGCATTGAAAGTATAGATAGTAATCAATGGAAAAATTATTCCAAAGGGGCAAACATGACATCACAAACAAAATGTAGTTTAACAAAGGCTATTTCAGGACAAAATAATAAAATCATGGAATTACAAAATAAAATTACACAAGTGGGTGGTGAAATAATCATTATATTAAACAACTTAAAGAAACAAACGGATGATGTTAAAAGTAAAATAGGTATAAATAGTGATAAAATAGATTCCGATTTGGTAATGTATAACAAAACAATTAATGATATACAAAACTATAAAAATAGTGAAGATAATATGAATAATATAGTAAAAGACACCAATCTTTTGGTATTGTATCAAAATTATAATTATATGTTTTGGAGTATTTTAGCAATATCTACAATGATTATATCTATGAAAGTCATGGGTAAATGAAAATGATGGATAAATGAAATCAACCATAAAAATAAATTATTAAAATTAAAATAATTATAAATTATAATCTTATTATAATCTATATATAATTAATGGCACAACAACAAAATGTTTCTACAGATAATCAACAAATACTAGATAATATAAAGTCTTTACAAAATAGTGAACAAGACTTATTTAATGAAATAGAAAAAAATATCGCAAATAATACATTAACTACCGATTTAAGACAAAAATTAACAGACCAAATTGGTAAACTCACCGAAATGCGCGTTAATTTATATTCTTTCTTAAACAACGCATCACAAAGTACGGTGAATCATTTATCATCTTCGAGTGTGTTATCGACTCATCAAGGTCAAACTATTATTATTGTTGAAAATGAATTAAATCAAACCAAAAAACGTCTAGAGGATTTGAATAATATCAAATCCAACAATTTAAGAATGGTCGAAATCAATAAATATTACGGCGATAAATATCAAGACCAATCTTATTTAATGATGATAATTATTATTATATGTATTGTTCTTATTATTATAAAAATTCTACACAATAAAAATATTCTTTCAGACGGTTTATATGTTATTTTATTGATTGCAGCATTATCTACTGGTTTCATAGTTCTATTTTGGAAAATGGTTTATTTGTATTCACATGATAATTTTGATTATAATAAATATAATTGGGCTTTTAATAGTGAAACCGCACCAAAAATTGATACAGATAATATGAATTATAACAACCCATGGAAATTACCAGTAGTTCCAGATAGTGGTATTTGTAAAAATGTAACTAGTTACTGTGGTTCTGGCACTATGTATGATTCAAATAAAAATATTTGTGTAGCATTACCTTCGAGCGCAACTACATCAACGAATCCTGCTCCAATAAACGTAGATGATTATTTGCCAAAAAATCCATAAAAGAGTAGAAAATAAATATATTTTGATATTTATACTTTTTCATAAAATATGAAAAAATGTAAAAAATAAATAAAAACATAGTATAGGAGAATGGCAACGAATACACCAGATATAAGTGAACAATTAAATAAAACAATCGAACAAATTAATACTTATATAGAAAATTCAGCAGAACAACTTAGATGCGGACCAGATTGTCAAGCATTGGAAGCTACACAACAACTTAAGGAAAAATACGAAGCAGCAAAAACAAATCTAGAAAGCGCGCCAGGTGAATATCAAACAGCCAAAAAAAACTATTATACTTACATCATGGGACAAACTGGTTATGACGAATATATTAAAAATAATTTGACAGCGCAATCAAATAATATTGAAACAAATATCAATACTGTAATTAACCCTTTAATACTTGAAATGAAGAATTTAAATGATAGTTATAAAACAAGTTATTCTAGTTATACATATTTAAGAAAATTGGATGAAAAATACAACGGTGAAATCAATGAATTGAAACAAAATATTCAAGAAGCGGCGGTTACTACAGGAGACGTGACAACAAACGACCGCAAAACATTTTACGAAAAACAAAATTATGACGCATTAATCTCATATTATAAATTCTCTCTTTGGGTATTTTATTTATTACTCATTGTATTTACATTTTTATTATTTGCGATGAATCGGTCAATCGGTATTGTGAAAAAATTATTATTTATTGTTTTTTTCTTTTTTTTCCCATTTTTTTCCACAGATATCACATTGTGGATTATCCGTATTTTTTATAATTTCACGGAATTATTACCATCCAATGTATATACCAAAATATAATTTTATCATTTAGAAATAATTATATTTTTAAAGATTTATAAGTGCCAAACACTTTATCCCATAAAGAAAACCTTTTTGAATAATTACAGTTATTGAGAGAATGATGTAAATCATGGTCATCCGTATATAATTCGATATGTAACATTTTTGGTAACCACATAAATTGAGGGAATGAACAAGTTGGATATGATATTCTTCCTGAATGACCGCCTATTTCTATAAAATTTTTATAAACAGTAATCAAATGAAACTGTAAATAAGAAATCTTTGGAATCATAGACAATGTTACAATGGTTGGTATAGAATTGGTAATGATTAAATCATTATGGTCTTGATAAAAAGTTGTTATTGAAATCGGGTGATTGAATTTGTGATGCTTTTTATGTAAATATTTGTATATATATTTATGATGTAATAATCTGTGAGCGAGGTAATGAAAAAAATCAAAAATGATTTCAAAGAGAAAAGAATAGGGTATAAAAGAAACAATGTCGTTATAAATAATATCATTTGAAATAGAGGTATACATTTTTACATTTTGAAATTGGTATTGTTTTACAAAAAAATGAGTCATTGTCTCAACCGTTGTTGTTGTAACAACATTTACATGAAATTCATATTTGTATTCTTCCTTTGGTAAATTCAGTTCATCATTATTAATTTTTACTTTATTTTTTGTTCCATATTCAATAACATTCATTAAAATATAATTTCTTGTAATAAAAATAAATAAAGTGAGTAGAAATTCGAAAAATATGTGATGTTCATATATAAATATATTTTCAACATAGACGATAAACTTGTATTGATAATATCCTAATAATAATAAAAATCCATTGACAAAAACAAAATTTTTCAAACAGTTTTTAGATATCATACTATAATAAATTATTATAATAAATTATTATAACAACTGAGAAATAAATGGGAACTTATTCATTTTATAAAATAAATCAAGTAAAAACAGACACTTTATTTGTATCATTTTCTGGATACGGAAAACAGTATAGCGAAATTCCAAATTTTGAATTTGTAAACTTTTTTAGAACACATTTTAATGAAATCAATCGTCATTTTTATCTAGATACTTATGCGTCATGTTATCATAAAGGAATTTACGGAATATCAAATAATATAGACGAAACAGCGGAATATTTAAAAAATGAAATTAAAGATTATAAAAACGTCGTTTTTCTAGGTACATCAAGCGGTGGATATGCCGCAATTTTGTTTGGGTCACTCGTTAATGTAACAAGTGTTGTTGCGTTTACACCCCCAACAATTCGTATTCAAACAAATATCGATGAAAAATATAGAGATATCAGTAAATATATAAATACTACAACAAAATATTACCTTTATGGCGACTTAAGTATTAAACATGAAACACATCCTCACCATATTTCACACTGTGAACGTATTTCACATTATCCAAACGTATTTATTACAAAAAAAGAAGTTTTTAACCTTAAAAAAATGAGGGATAACGGTGAGTTGTATGAAATTTTATCCAGGCTATGTTAGACGCTTACACGCCAGTCATTTCATCCTCTTCCATCTCAGGTCTAATAATTGAAACACCTTGCCATCCGTCTTTTCCTTTCTTTGGAATTCCAAATTTCTTGTTCATGTAATCAAACAATTCAATACCCTTTGGAATTTTCTTGGAGTTGTAAAATTCGCAGTACCATTTCTTGAATGTCTCGCTGAGTTCCTCACGTTTTACAACACCGCCCTCAACCACCTCAATCATTTGTGATACAAAGGCAGCAATATGGTCCTCGCGTTGTCTATAGTTATTTGAGTACATCATCACCATTGGGCAATCTTCCACCTTTCCTTGGGTTTCGAACGCACGTTTTACAAGCATGCTCAAGAATGTCTCCGCCAACAATGGTAATTTGTCCTCCAATGTCTTGTCCTTTGGGAATATATATGGTGAATCCTCACTTGGTTTAATGTTCTCACTTGGGTCCGCGAATTTTGACATGTGTTTAATGACACGAATACGTCTCCATGTTCCATCATCATTACTGTTAATCACTGGTAATATATTGGTGCATACTACCAAGTCAAATTGTGGAATAAATGATTCACTTTCTTTGTATAATTGACGACCTACAATTGGGTCACCACCAGTCAATTCTTTCATGACACCTTCATTCAATTGGATTTCCTTGGTAGGCTCTTGCATACAAGCATATCTCACACCTTTTAAATTCATCACCTCTGATGATGTACCACCAATCGCATTTCTGCGTTCAGTAATGAGTGCTAATGGTAATGTTCCATAATAATCACCCAATGTTAATGACATTAATTTCGTAATTTTTGATTTTCCATTACTACCATTACCCAAATAGATATTGAATGTTTGGTTAATATTTTCACCAATTAATGAACCAGATAAATGGTCCCACATGTATCTGTTCAACTCCTTTTCAGGGTAAATCTTATCAAGTAAATCATTAATTACTAAGGATGTATCTCGATGATATTCTGGGTCGAATTCATAATAATCAATATTGGTGCTTTTTGTAATGTAATCATTTGGTTGTCCATTTCTAAAGATGCGATTTTTCAAATCAATAACACCATTATTACAGCATAATAAATACTTGTTCTTATCAACACGTTTATCGAACTCCTCGTCATACAACACTTCCATTGCCTCACGCATAATGTTGTTTTTTTCAGTACCCATTCTCAATTTAGGAATAATTATATTCAGCACTTTTAATAATGATTTCATCGACTCATATTTTGGGTCATCAGATGGAGTACTTTCCATGTCTACCATATTTTTGTCTCGTCTGGCAACATATAATTTATACATATCCGTGGATATAATATTTCGAATCGTAGTTCCCTTATCTTGAACCCAGTGATGGTCTCGAAATACATACCATATCTTGTCTTTAATTGAACTACACACATATTTGTCACCGCATAATTTCTTCAAAACCGTCGCAAAATCATAATCCGTTGGTTGAATAATTGTTTCTGTTACGCAATGCTCCACCGAGTTTTTCCTTATTTTCCAATATTCTTCTGGAGCGTCTTGTTTTGACCAATACATAATTGACGCACTTGTTATGCCGTCAGTTCTTACCTTGAAATATCGATTCCAATCTTGAAACAGTTTTGGGATTGTAGAATAATCAAAATCACTTGCTTTACTTCGCAGTTTTATCCAAGTATAAAACAATCTCTGGTCAGTCTGTTTCAACGCAAAAGCAACCATACGGTTTAATTCATGTGAACCAGGTTGATAATATTTTTCTGGCAAAGTCATTGTATAATCATGAATTTCTTTTATGTTTTGTTCAGTGGACATTAATTTTGATTGAATACTTTGAATGACACGGTCCAATGTCTGTTCATTTTCAATGTCTTCTAATGGAGTATTCGAATAATCTTGGTCCTCGTTGTTAATTAATGGAATAATTTTAGTATTACTTTGTACGCGTCTTATATTTAGTGGTTTCTTTTTATTACGTTCGCGTTCATCTATTTTTTCTTTCATTTTTGGATTTATTTCGAAACTAGGGTGGTCTGGATATTGTGCCGATAATTTAAACAAATCTTTTGACAAATCTATTTCGCTTAATGGTTTCTCTGTCACTTGGAATTCCGAATCAGTTTCATCAAAATTTACCTCGTAATAATGAGTTAATGTATACGTTTCATTTCCTGGTTTACATGAACCATACATTTGCCAATTAGCACTACCTTTGGCAACCCCAGCATCAATAATCGCCTCACAATCATTAATTACTGGTAAATTTTCCATTGTCATCGTTTCTGGAAGAATTTCAAGCGCCTTTTCACGTAACATCACTTGCATGGCTTTACTCATTTGAATACCAATAATAATATGAATACCATCCTTTGTTAATGAACCGTCGCTCAATCTATTTACGTGTGGTTTTTCCATGACATATATAGGAAATTTCTTACCATTTACAAAAATGAAGAATTCTTTCAATGGTTCCAAATAACACAAATTTATAATCTCTGAAATATTATCCGCATCGTGTTGTCTTACCTCTACATCATAACTATATCTAAAATCTAAATCTATACAAATTGGACCACCTACTTCCAACTGTTTTTCTGTAAGATGGTCTTGTTTTTTCCTTACAAAGACCTCTTCATAATACAGCCGAAGAAAGAGTTCATATTTATCTTTTGGTATACAATAGGACCCACCGTATATACCCTTACCAGGCATTCGTGTATGAGTTATTATTATTTTTTCCGTCGGATTATCATCTTTTCTTGTATTTGTTTTATGCTTTGATAAGAAATCGTTTATATCCTGATATTCACACGTTGTTCCCATTTAATTTAACTTATATACTACTTATATAATTATTTCTATTTCAATTTTTTAATTATATATTTTTAAATTTATTTTAAAAATAAAAAATATAAAATTATTTGTAATCTATTATGCTGTAATATATGTTACCTTATTGAAATACAAAGTGTTTCTTAATTATTTGGTAGGATTATTCAAAATAAAGTATTGTATATTATAAATAATGAACACCGCAGATACGACCGCAAATGCTAACGAATCCCCAACAACAAAAAAGCCTACAAAATGTTGTATTTGCGGACCAGTGAAAAATTGCGGACCGTATTTAGACAAAATATTTTCCAATATTGAAAAAATCGGTGAATTATTTGACGATTATATTATCATAATGTATTGTGATAAATCAAACGATAATACATTAGAAAAAATAGTTGAATATGGAAAAACAAATAGCAAATTGGTCTACCATGTGAACAATCAAAAAGTGTCTCCCTTTCGAACGCATCGAATCGCAAAAGCGCGTAATTTTTGTATTGACAAAATACGCCGAGACCACAGTGATTTTGATTTTTTTATCATGATGGATTGTGATGATGTCAATTGTAAAACCGTGTATCCCGAGGTTTTAGGAAAATATTTAGAGCGAAACGACTGGGATGCCTTGTCATTTCAAACATCACCAAAATATTATGACATTTGGGCATTATCCATCAAACCGTATAATTTTAGTTATAATCATTTTGAAAACAATGTCGCTTTTTACGATATTATTCAAGAGCATGTGACCAAACTATTGAAACGACTAAAACCGGGTCAATTATTACCCTGTATTTCAGCGTTTAATGGATTCGCAATTTATCGTATAGGTCAATTTCGAAATTGTTACTACGACGGGAGGGTACGTTTCAATCTTTTACCAAAAAACAAATTAGTAGAACACCAAAAAGCTGCAAATTCACTCATGGTATTTAAAGATTATGGAAATGTGAATGGTTTTTTTGAAGACTGTGAACATCGTGCGTTTCATTTACAAGCGATACGGAAAAACAATGCTAAAATACGGATTTCGCCGGAAATACTTTTTAGGTCATGATTTAACTAGTTTAGATATTATTATTAATTATTAATTATTATTTATATATGTATATATAATAATGAGTTTTCCAGAATTATTACGCGTATATCAATATGATAATAAAATTCGGTGTGGAGTAAATAAAGACGGAGGTTATGTAATTGGAGATATAAATGACGAAACCGGGTATGATTGTTATATATCTGCTGGTGTAAGTAATGAAGAAAGTTTTTCCAGAGATTTTATTGAAAAATATGGAATGACTAAGGACAATAGTTTTGCTTTTGACGGAACGATTGAAAAATATCCGGCGAAATATACTAAAAAAATACAATTTGTAAAAAAAAATATATCAAATGTCGCTACAAAAAATACGGTGAATTTAAACGGTCTAATTGATTTTTACAATAATATATTTTTGAAAATGGATATCGAAGGTCATGAATATAAATGGTTATTATCGTTGAATGAAACACAATTAAAAAAATTTAAACAAATTGCGATTGAGTTTCATAAAATAAATGATGACGGTATGGATGTTTTACACTCAAGTAAAATTGCTTGTTTTGAAAAATTAAATCATACACATTACATTATTCATATTCATGGTAATAATTATGGTAAACATACAAATAATATACCAAATACAGTTGAAATAACCTATATTAGAAAAGACCTATTCCAGAATATTCCAGAATTTAATACACAACCATTACCTATGGATAACTTGGATTATCCAAATAATATTAAAAAAGAAGATTATAATTTAAATTTTAGTCCTTTTGTAAATATATAATTTTTATATAATATATAATTATTATATATAATGTTGGAACCTCGTCCATTTAATATTTGTATGGTAATGTGGTATGACAGTGATGTAAGTATTTACGGTGATATGACTAAAAAAATAAATAAAAGTTACTGTGAAAAATACAATATTCATTTTATACATTGTGATGAAAAAAGATACGATGATAGACATCCAGCATGGGAAAAATTATTATTAATTCTAAAACATATTGAAAATTATGACTACATCATTTGGGTAGATGCTGATGCTTTTTTTTATATGGATAGTCCAAATATAAGTGAAATTATATATAAAAAACCAAATGTTGATTTAATATTTTCTGGAGATAAAAATGTAATCATGAATACTGGAATATTCATTGTAAAAAATACAAAATATAGTATACATTTTTTAAATGAATGGGCATATAATAACGAACTATACTCTTCGAACCCTTATCCACATTGGTGGGAAAATGGTGTAATCATAGATATTTATAATAAAAATTTATTAAATATAAAAGAAAATAGTGTAATTATTCCATACGGTATATTACAAGATTTTGATGAAAAATACAAAAATAAACCGTATATATATCATTTAGCAGGGAAAAATAAACAAATTAGAATACAAAAATGTTTAAAATATTATAATAAATATAATAATATATATAAAACTAATAACATGGAAATGAAAACAACTGATATCAACCAAGTTTTTTGTATTGGTCCATTTAATACTGGAACAAATTTACTTGAAAAAATATTATCGAATAGTGATTCTATAAATACAAGTAAAAATGAAAAAATTAAAATTATGAATAAAGAAAGAGACGAATGGATACCAAATGTGAATTTTAAACATTGTTTTTCAAGAGATATTTTAAATAAATATATTCATACACCAAAAACGGGAATCATTATATTATATAAAAATGTTTACAACTGGTTATACAGTATGAAAAAAGAACATTATGATATTAAACTTGTTAATAATAAATTATTTGACACCTTAGTGTTCTGTAATTATAAATTCGACAATATTATTCATTTATACAACTTATATTATACCATGTATATGGATATAATTCAACAAAATTCGAATGTTATTTTTGTAGATTATTACAAATTAATAAATAAAGAGAGTTCTTTTGAATATTTAAATCAAAAATTATCTCCTTTAGGAATAAAAATTAATAACAGAGAAACAATGATGAAACAATTAAATAAACCAGCAAAAACACATGGCAAATGTATTCAAAATTCTAACGTGGCATTACAAAATTATTTATTAAATCAAGAATTGGTTAAAACTTTTGTAATTAAAAATACAAAGTTGATACATACAATTGACACCAAAATTATTGAATATTTTGAAAATGAGGAAACTTGATAATAATATTTTATTTTATAAAAATATATAAAATATTATTTAAAATGAAATGTTGTATTTGTGGTACAGTTCGTGAGTGTGGTAAATATTTAAAAAATGTCTTTTCCAACATGGAAAATGTTGGGACATTATTTGATGATTATGTTATCATATTATATTACGATGAGTCCAAAGACAATACTTTAAAATTAATGGAAGAATATGCGACAATTAACTCAAAATTTACGTATCATGTAAATAATGAACCTCTCTCAATATATCGAACTCATCGTATTGCCAAAGGAAGAAATTATTGTCTTCAACAAATTCGCGAAAAATATAGCGATTATGAATATTTTGTAGTAATGGACTGTGATGATAAAGGAAGTCGCAAAATGAAAATAGATATGTTGAATTATTATTTAAAAAATAGAAATAGTGAATGGGACGCATTATCCTTTAATTTTCCAAATGAATATTACGATATATGGGCGTTATCTATCGGTCCATTTGTTGCGAGTTGTCATCATTTTGAAAATACCGGATTAGCAGTCAATTATTTAAACAATATTATAAAAAGAATAAATAAAACACATTTAATACCGTGCTATTCTGCTTTCAATGGATTTGCCATTTATAAAACAAATAAATTTATAAACTGTCGATATGACGGTAGTCTTAATTTGAATTATATCCCAAAAAAACTATTATTAGAAAATATAAAATTTTCTGGAAAAATGATTTTAAATAATGAAAAAAAACAAGATTGTGAACATAGGTCATTTCATTTTGAGGCAATTATTAAAAATCATGCTAAAATAAGAATTTCGCCACTTTGTCTATTTATATAATGGTAATTTTAACTCACTATAATGTTTACTATTATTTATCGTATACATTTTTTTATAATTATTCGCCAAAATATTTAATTGAAAAAAATGATTATAATTTATATTTCTATGTAATTTAACATTATTATTATTTTCTATATAATTATTTATACATTTTGTAAATGCGTCAGGACCAGTAACATGTAATATTTTTTGCTTTGTATTTAATACATTTATTCCTTCTATTGACGGTTGGAATTTTGTATGAATATAATTCGTTAATGTATTGATTGTTTCTAATAAATAAGGATGATTCGGGGCAAAAATGAGCAACCATTGTTCATAAGTTGGCGCATCTTTTCGCCATGGTTCTAAATTTGACCGAGGTATGTCAAGTATACAAATATCATCTTTTTGAATTATTTTAAACAATGGTGTGTTTATTTTTGATTTTATATCTAAATATACACCTCCTAATTTATACAATACACAATACCTGAAAAAATCCGCTTTCATTGCGCCATAACAATCATTTATACTTTTATATGCACTGTAAACATTGTCATCATAATTTTGTTTTATAAATTTATCACAATCATTATCATCATAAAATAAAAAATTAAAATTTGGGCATTTTTTTTTATTAGAAGAAATTATTTGTACGATTTCTAATGGTAATTTGGAATTTTTAAAAGTCTGGTGTACTATATTCGGTATTTTATAACCTTCCATTATTGAATTGTTTACAATTGTAGATTGATTCATCTTGTAATATAAAAGAATATTAATACTTATAGTTTAACTAAATATAAATAATATATTAATAAAACATATAAAACCATTTTTATATATTAATATAATCATGTCATCGAGTCAATCAAAAAATATTATTATATCAAAAGACACTATACAACGGTTGTTGAAAGATGTCCGCGATATTATTAAAAATCCGTTAACCGAAAACGGTATTTACTACGTTCATGACGATGAAGACATGTTAAAAGGTTACGCATTAATTATTGGGCCTGGCGATACCCCTTATTTCGGGGGAAATTATTTTTTTGAATTCAAGTATCCTGCGGATTATCCCCATAGTCCACCCCATGTGACCTATTGTACAAATGGAGAAAATATTAGGTTTAACCCGAACTTATATACTGGTGGAAAAGTATGTATTTCTTTATTAAATACCTGGCGTGGCGAACAGTGGACCTCTTGTCAAACTATTTCAACCGTATTGTTGAATTTATGTACTTTATTGAATAATGACCCTATATTAAATGAACCTGGTGTTACCAATACACATCATGATTATTCCAAATACAATAAAATAATTGAGTACAAAAATATTGATATTGCGATTTTAAAAGTATTGAATAAAAATCCGGGGGTGTATATGGAAAAATTTGACTGTTTTTATCCTCATGTTAAAGAACAGTTTTTAAAAAATAAAGACGAAATACATAAATTCCTTGAAGAAAAACAAAAAGAATTTCCTGCGGTTGAAAAAATAACAACGAGTTTATACAATATGAGTGTAATCATTGATTATGAAAAATTATACAAGGATTTTCGATGTAGTGTTGAAAAATATGCGAGTTTAGAAAAATGTGAATCTACTGGTGGAAAATGTGAGACCGATGGAAAATAAAATACAATAGTATACTATTCTACCTGGCAATTTCCCATGTTATTAGCATTGTATTTAGATGTCATATATAGCCTATAATTAAACTCAATCAAAATAAAATTGATTTATTTATTTTCATTTAATTTGGTTTCAAATAAAATAATATAAAGATATTTTATAAAAATATAAAGGATGCATTTCTGTAGCACATGTCAAAATATGTATTATATTCGTATTGATAATGAAAATACGAATCAACTGATTTATTATTGTCGTAATTGCGGAAATGAAGACAATTTAATTACAAATGACAGTGTAAGTATATTGAAAACTCATATTAAAAAAAACGAACAAGAATTTGCGCATTTTATTAATAAATACACTAAATTAGACCCAACATTACCGCGCGTAAACAAAATATTATGTCCAAATGAAAATTGTGATACCAATAAAAAAGACAAGGAGCGCGAAATTATTTATATTCGTTATGATGATGTGAATATGCGATATGTTTATTTATGTTCAACATGTGACACTGTTTGGAAAACCGAGGATATGAAATAAAAAGACGATTTTAATATTTTCAATCAATTATCATTTAGACATAAATTATTTGTTTTACTAGTTGAAACTTTATAAAATAAAGAATGGATATTTTGTTGGATAAATTTTTTTGTGATTTCATACCATTTCAAAAAAAAAGAGTAAGGTTTTCCAATATTATTGATTGTATTTTAATTCCTTGTTGTAATGATTTATATGTCATTAAAGATGATTTATGGTGGACAAGTATTGAATGTGATTTTTTTTATTATTCGAGCGTGCGAGAAATTAAACGTTTTATTAAAAACCGTGACCCGACGTTAAGTTTCAAAGAGGGAAAAATTATATTATATCAATCCGGAATATATGATTTAGAAGATTCTTGTTACATTTAATCAACGCGATTTTTACGATTCCTTGGTAAGCAATTTTATATAATTAAAAATTGAATTAAAAGTATAATATTAAGATGTATATTAAGATAATATATATTTTAACTCAATGAATAAAAATAAAGAAACCACGAATAGTATTAAACTTGTTAAAAATATAAATCCTGTAAAAATAGACATTCCCAAACCAATCTTAAAATGGGTGGGTGGAAAAACTCAAATTCTAGATAAACTTATCGTTGATTTTCCTACCGAAATAAATAATTATCGTGAAATATTTTTAGGTGGAGGAAGTGTATTGTTCACGCTGTTATCCTATGTGAAAAACGGGATTATTAAAATAAATGGGAAAATATACGCGTACGATTTGAATGAATCATTAATCTACGTTTATAAAAATATACAAACTCGTCACGTAGAATTATATGATACAGTTCAAAATATAATTACTGAATTTAACCAATGCGGTAATGGAGAAATTAATAGGAAACCTACAAATATAGAAGAGGCTAAAATCGCGAAAGAAAATTATTATTATTGGATAAGAGATGAATATAATAAATTATGCTTGAATGATAAAAAAAGTATATTTGCGTCTGCTATGTTTATATTCTTGAATAAAACATGTTTTCGAGGGGTATTTCGGGTCGGTCCAAAAGGATTTAATGTTCCATATGGACACTATCATAATCCAGAAATCATAAATAAAGAACATTTAGAACAAATACAGGATTTAATACAAAATGTAATATTTGAATGTTATGATTTTAATACATCACTCACAAATGTAGAACTTGATGATTTTGTTTATCTAGACCCACCATATGCGCCAGAAACAAATACATCATTTGTAGGTTACACTGAAAATGGTTTTGGTATTGAAAAACATACTGAACTATTTGATTTAATACATAAAATGACGGAAACAAATAAAAAAATGATGTTGAGTAATGCGGATGTAAGTTTGATACGTGAAAACTTTACAAATAAAAATTACAATATAACATCTATTTTATGCAAAAGGTCTATAAATTCTAAAAAACCAGACGCAAAGGCAAAAGAGGTTATTATTAAGAACTATTAGTCATGTATTCTATTATTTTTTGTTTATACTCATCTTCATTTCCCCAAAATACGGGAATATTGTGTTGATGTAAATACTCTAATACACTAGTATATTCTTTATTCTTGAACCATTCCGAAAGACAATATATATAATGTATTGTATAATTTGGAAATTGTTGACTATAGTGTAATTGCTTGAAGGGACCTGTTTGTATTTTTTCATCAACAGAACCGCTCCCTTGTTGAAACTTTTTTTCAATAATAAATACGATTTTTCGGTCATTGTCAATATATGCTTCATCTGGTTGTTTACAACCCGCTGCTTGTTGTAATGTGTTATTTACCTCTCCACGATATTTCATATATTTATATAAATTTGCTTTATTTGCCCGTACATATTTACTTTCACTACCATTAAATGTTACGATATAGGTGTTGGTTTCTTTGTCAAATATACTTGTCGCGTATAATGGTTCTAGGTTTGTTTTTTCTTCATATAACAAACCATTTTTATTCGTATTTGCGCCGCCAGCACCGGTTCCTTTATTTATAATATTATTTGTATTTTTTTGTATAACCAACGAATCATTGTCACTTGGTAGTGCGTGATTTATAATTTCCATTCTATTGTTGTATGATGATAGTCGTAATTGTATTTAAAATATAATACATTTAAAACATTTTCAATTTTAATTTACAAAAACAAAAATGCCAATAAAATAAAATTGATTTTTATTTTATTTAAAGAATATTTAGTTAATATAAATAAGATGAGTGATAACGAAAACGACAATTATTCAAGTGAAGCGGAAACAGAAGAGTCCGAGAATGAATTATCCGAAAAAGAAGAAGATGAAGAAGAAGAAACACCTAGTATTAAAAAAATAATGACAGCAGTCGAAGATTCTGATGATGATGAAGAAGAACAACAAGAGGTGGAAGATAGCGATGAAGAAGTCGAGGATGATGATGTTGATGATGATGAAGATGATGACGATGAAGAAATGGGACAACAAGCAACATTATCATCCAAAACTTTAGAACAAACTAGTATGGATGATGATGATGAAAATACAGATGACGACGAAGAATTAGAAGATGAATCATATTTACAAAAATTCAACGTGGATTTGAACAAAAATTATATTTTGGAATATCATCCCGAATGCGCTATTAATAATTATGATGAAATCATTGCCTTAACAAATGTTATTAGAGACCAAGATAATAATATTATCGATGACCTACACAAGACATTGCCTTATTTGACAAAATATGAACGCGCCCGTATATTGGGACAACGCGCCAAGCAAATCAACTCGGGTGCCAAAGTATTTGTAAAAGTTCCGGAAAATGTGATTGACGGTTATGTCATTGCGCAAATCGAATTGGAACAAAAAAGAATTCCGTTTATTATTCGACGACCAATCCCAGGTGGTGGTTGTGAATATTGGAATTTAAAAGATTTGGAAATTATTGGATTTTAGATGAAACCAATTTATTTATTCATCATCAAATTCTCCTGATAAATTTTTTCCTTCACCTTCTCCAACTACAACTGGGTCTGGGTTTGTTCCTTTTACTGGAGCTCCAGCGTCAGGTTGACCACCAACTAATCCCTTCTTGAATTCATGATAATCAATATTTCGGTTTTTATTTAAATCAAAATAATTAAATAAACTCTTCAAGTCCTTGTCAGAAATTTTAGTATGACTTAACTTACTTCTTAAACCTCTTTTAAATTCCTTGAAATCAATATTTCTATTTCTGTTGGTATCAAAAAATGAAAACAACGCATTAAACTTTTCTCCAGAAAGTTTTTTATTCATGCGTTTCATAGTTTTCTTGTATTTGTTAAGTTTACTTAAACTTAGTTTTTTGCTTGACTTGCGACCGATTTTTCTAGTTTTACCAGGCATTATAATATATACAAAGAAAAAAATACAATATATACAAATAATGGAGTAATCATCTAAAACTATTTTTCCATTTTTTCTAAATTGTTAAAATTCAAATTATTATTTTCATAAAATTTAACGTCATCTTCAATATCAAAACTTGAACCTAAATGTTCTAATATATCTGAATATTCAGGTCTAATATGTGTTGTTCTTTTTAATTCACCCGGTTCCAATTTTGGCATGTTGTCCATATTTTGTTTTTTAGACAATAATTCAAGATTTACAAAATGGAGTTTTTCATATAAACCTTCTGAGTTAATAATATCAAGTGATGTGACTTTACGAATACCTTTATACACAAAAATATTATCATCGTTGTATTTTTTTTCAATAATATATTCTTCATTGTCTTTTAAACAAGCTGGATGAGTTTCAATTGTGTGAGTTTCCATTGTTTTATCTTTATGTGTGTAATCTTTTTATTTATATTAGAATTAAATATAAATAAAAATAAATCAATTTTTATTTTATTTACAATTTACTCATCATCACTGGACGAGTCGTTGTCCCATTCTGGTGAACGTATTTTTTTACCACCATTATAAGGAACCGCAAATTTATTTTCAAGCATCCATTTATTCACGCTTACATCATCAACATATACATCTGCCAATATTCGCCCATATTTTTCTGTAGAAACATTTTTTAGTTGAACAATTTGACCCAAAATAACATTGGATAGACACATTTTAGAATTCAGCGCCAATTCTTTTTCAACCGGTGATTTTGATTTGATTTCAGGGGAATCAATGCCGCGTAGTCTTACTGAAAATCTGTATATTTCTGATGATTTATACGGGAGTTTTGATGCAATCGTAATGGTATCGCCGTCATATACTTTAATTACTTTTCCGCGCGTGACTGGTGGAACAAATGGAGCTGTATTATCCCAGTCAGCATCCTGTAAATTATTGACGGATATTCTTCTCTCTCTGTTCTTTTTTTTATTATTGAAAAATGAACAAAAACATAAATATCTTTTAATAGAAAACGCCATTATATAATATCATTATTATAAATTACAATATTTTCATTAAAAATCAATTTTATTTTTAGACTCAATGAGAGAAAATGGTATTTTGGGGGAAATATATAATAAAAATGATTTAAATATCGGTTCATATAAAATATAAATAAAACTCCATATTATATAATGACTCAAATAGTTAATATTCCAAAAATATACAATACACGCACTCATAACCACATGAATCAGCGATTCATCACTTGTTATTTTAAAATCGCATATAGTACACACAATAAAACATATAAAATATCTGCATCACACACTATCAAACAATTTATTCAAAAAATGAAAAGATATATTCGAAATGATTTTTATCTTGAATTACTGGACGTTCCCAATTTTGAATTTGTACGTGCCGACCATTATTCTATTCACGGTGTTGCGTCTGAACAAGGACCAGCACTAGTGTCTACCCCGACTCATACTTTAGGGTCACTGGTTGGCACAGATGAACATACGGCAGATGAAAATTATTTAGCCTTTTATATTCGCCCATGTGAGGAACAAAATAGTATTCATAATAATACTTAAAAATAAATCTATATGTTATATATAATATGCAAATATTTGTGAAAACGCTCACGGGTAAAACAATTACCATCGAGGTTGAACCAACTGATACGATTGAAAATGTTAAGACAAAAATTCAATCGAAGGAAGGGATCCCAAACGACCAGCAACGTCTGATTTTTGCCGGTAAACAGCTAGAAGACGGTAGAACATTGGCTGACTACAACATACAACACTCTTCAACGCTCCATTTAGTATTACGACTTCGCGGTGGAATTTAGAGTGTATTGATGTATCTTTTTTTATTATATAAAATAACTTAAAATATTTTTATATATTATAGTAAAATGAATAATTGTAATGGATGTAAAAAGGATAAATTTTTAGAATTGTTTTGTGAAAAAAACAAGAAATTTAAAACTTGTATTGACTGTAGAATTCAGTCTCGTAATTGGAGAAAACAAAATATAAAAACAGTATCATTATATAATAAATTTTGTAATGAAAATAAATTAAACGATACAGAAAAAATATATATTTATTCAAGAAAGTATAATTCTAATGATGAATGGTTAAAATTTGAATCACAATTAGAAGCGGCAAACAAATTAGGTGTATTTGCTGCGAATGTTAATAAAGTAATAAATGGAAGTTTAAAAAGTACAGGAGGTTATGAATTTAAAAAAGAAACTGAAATTTATAAAGCTAAAGAAAGTAACTGGGAAGAAATTAAAAAAGAAAATAATATTGAAAATAAATGTAAAGGATTACCTTCAAATCATAGAATTTTACATGAAACACATAATGGGGTTACTGGAAAAAAATGTTGTAAATGTAAATCTTGGCAACCATTAACAGAATATAATTTATTAAAATCACATTGGGATAATTTGAGAAACGATTGTAAAAAATGTCTTATAAATTGGAGAAAAGAAAATAGAAAAAAAATAAATGACAATTTTTTAATATATGAAAAAAATCGAAAAAAAATAGACCCACAATTTAAACTTTTAAAAAGTTTACGATGCAGATTAAATTGTGCTATTAAAAGACAAAAGTCATACAAAAATAATAAGACAACTGAATTATTAGGGTGCTCTATTTCTTTTCTAAAAAATTTTTTAGAAACAAAATTCAAAGAAGGAATGACATGGGAAAATCACGGTGAATGGCATATTGACCATATTAAACCGTGTGCGTCATTTAACTTACTTCATGAAGAAGAACAGAAAAAATGTTTTCATTACACTAATTTACAACCATTATGGGCGAATGAAAACTTGAGCAAAGGATGTAAATATACGGATAATGAAAATATAATCATAAAGGTTTAATATTTTTATGCGGTTAAAATATATTTTTTGCCTATACATGCAAAATATATATTACATATTTGTTTCATTTTTCGTTGTATTTGTCATTTCTTGATTGGCAAAAAATAAAATAAACGCCAAGAAAATACCAAAGAAATTCTTTGAGAAAAAGTCCAAAATATTATACATTACATTTTTGATTTCATATGGCAATACAGATGCGACACCATATAAAGACCATATACCGCAAAAGTACCAAAATATTTTTATACCATTGGCGGAATATATAGCATAATTTATATAAATAATGGAAAACATCAGTATAAATGGAATGAATCCCAAAAATGCCGCCAAATATTTCGTTATTTTCTTTAGTTCACCTAAATAACCAAAAGCCAACATGAGGACATTCAATAGAATGATAGGTATCAAAATCCAGAGATTTTCTTGAACTAACTCGAATATATTTTTGTCGATTACCTTGTTTTCTTCCCTGTATTTTAAATACAACAAATAAAATGAATAGGTAAATAACATGATAGGCGTAGTAATAAACCAGTCATTATAACGGAAAGGCGTGATATCCGCAATTTTCGAAAAATTGGTTGTCATCCAAATATAAAAAGATCCTTGGATAATTTGAACAAATAATTCTAACCATAGCAGTTTTTTTAAAAATAAAAAAGATGGTGGTACTGTTAATCCCAATACATAATAACCAAATACCACCGCAAATATTTGAATAATCAAAGCGAAAATACCGGTTCTATAAATTAAATTGTTCATGTATTATATTTTACAAATATTATATTTTTATTGAAAATATCGAAGAATCTAAATTCTAAAATTTTCAAATTTCAACAAAAGAAAATCAGAAAAACCAAAAATGGACATTTTTGGTATGTCCATTTTTGAAATATGCCAGTATTTTGATGAAAAACACTGTTTTTTAGCTCATTTTACAGCATAAAGCTCTCCTGGTTTTTTCACGAATTTTTACACGAGAGCATAATTTTGTGAGCATAAATTTTAAGTATTCATTTATAAACTATTTAAAATTATAATATTTAGGAAATATATCCTAATGGAACCTAAAAATGAGGAGCTAAAAAGTTCCAAAAATTTTCATTGTGAACATTGTAACTATTTTACATCACGTAAAAGTCAATATGATAGACATTTATTAACCGATAAACATAATTTCCTAATAAATCCTAATAAAAAAGTTCCAGATAAGATATACACGTGTGAATGTGGAAAAGAATATAAACACCAAACCACATTGTGTGCTCACAAAAAAAATAATTGTAAGTATAAGAGTAATAGTGAACAATGTATACAAGACAACATAGTCATGAATATAGAAGAAGACAAATCAAATGCGGAATTCGACGCGGAAATGATAATAGAATTGTTAAAACAAAATCAAGAATTTAAAGAGCTTATTTTAGAGCAAAATAAACAAATGATGGAACAGAATAAACAAATACTCGAATTGAGCAAAGACCGCAATGTGACAAATAATATTACACAAAACAATAACAATAAATTCAACTTGAATGTTTTCTTGAATGAGACCTGTAAAGACGCGTTGAATTTAAGTGATTTCTTGGAATCACTCATTCTAACTCTAACAGATTTTGAAAATTTTGGACCACTCGGTTATTGCGGAGGGATTAGCAATATTTTAGTCAAGGGATTAAACAAATTAGATATAAGTAAACGACCGATTCACTGTAGTGATTTAAAAAGAGAAGTTATTCATGTCAAGAATAATGATACTTGGCATAAAGACGATGATAAAGAGCAAATGATAAAAGCCATCAAGGCGATTGAACACAAGAATGTGAAGCAAATGTCTCTTTGGGCGAAAGCCAATCCGGAATACAAAGACCCGAATCATAAAAAAAGTGACCTCTACACGAAGTTAATTGACCAGAGCTTGGGTGAAACAGATAAAGAAAAAGCCCAAAAGAATTACAATAAAATAATTCGAACCGTAGCTAAGGAAATTCTAGTAGACAAGGAAAAATAAATTATTTACAGTTTCTAAAATATAAGTTATACTTCATTTTTTTTGCTAATAATTTGGCGGTTTTTATTCCCTTATAACTATTTCCTGCTTTATTTAGTGGAGGAGAAATAATACCGATACCCATAACACCAGGAACAACAATACATAATACTCCGCCAACACCACTTTTTGCTGGTAAACCGACCTCAGTCATCCATTCCTCGGATTCTTCATATAATCCATTCGCACTCATGTGTGTTAGAATATAAGGAATAAATTTTTTATCAATGACATATTTATTTGTTTTTGGATTCACGCCTTGGTTTGCCAATGTAGCTGCCATAATTGCGACATCTTTGCTAGTTACAAGTGTCGAACATTGTCTTGTATACACATCAACGGTTGTTGGTACATCTCCATAAAATCGATTATAAGATTTCAATAAATATGCGATTGACAAGTTATGTTCAATATTGGACATTTCAGATTTATAAATACTCGTGTTTATTTTCAGTTTTCTTCCAGCAAAATTGCTCATATTGTTTAAAATTTTGTTTTCAAATTTTTTTTTATCTTTTTCATACATTAAACTAGTGGTCGCCATTGCTCCGCCATTATAAAAAGAATTCATCGTATGTATTTTTGATTTTTCGATTGCTGATAAAGAATTAAATGCGTCTGCAGATTCTTCTGTTCCAATTTTATTTTTAACATGTTCAATACCGTGAGTTTCTAAAGCTAATGCCAATGAAAAAACTTTAGAGCATGATTCAATTGCGAATTCTTTTTTATAATCTCCAATATTAAATTCTTCACCATTGACAGTATAAATAGAAATTGCGTATAAGTTTGGGTTTACCTTTGCTAATTCTGGTATGTATGATGCATTTTTTCCGCCTTCTGTATTTTTTAATTTATTGTAAATTTTTTCGACATCTTCTAAATTCAACATTTGTTAATATATATATAATTATATAATTTTTTATATATTTTTTACTTATATGTGGAAAATATATATTTTATCTACGATACATTTTTTATATTATTTATACAAAATTTATTAATATTTTCGAAGAACTATATTTATAAAATTTATAATTTTCAACAAAAGAAAATCAGAAAAAGTAAAAATGGACATTTTTGGTATGTCCATTTTTGAAATATGCCAGTATTCTCTTGAAAAACGGGGGTTTTTAGGTCATTTTACAGCATAAAGCTCTCTTGGAATTTCCCCAAAAAAACACATGAGAGCATAATTTTGTTAGCATAATTTTTTGATTTTATGAAAAACAAGTTTAAAGATTTATATATTTTAGTATATTAAGCAACAAATGGCAACATTTAGCAACAAAAACGCGTCAATAAACGCGTCGATAAACCAACCAGAATTTGTCTGTAATATTTGTGATTATAAATGCTGCCGTAATTTTGATTTGAAACGTCATTATAACACCAATAAACATAAAATCAACAAAATGGCATTAGACGACGCTAAAAACGCGAAATTTAGATGCGATAATTGCGAAAAAAATTTCAACGACCGTTCGGGTTTATGGAGGCATAAAAAAAAATGTGACCAATCAAAAGAGACAGAAAATATCATAATAAATGTAGAAGAAGATAAAGCAAACGTTCAATCGAATGAATTTGACAGCGAAATGATATTAGACCTTTTAAAACAAAATCAAGAATTTAAAGACCTTATTTTAGAGCAAAATAAAAAAATACTAGAATTAGTATCTGCCGTAAATATTACAAATAATAATAACATTACCAACAACACAACAAACAACAATAAATTCAACTTGAATGTATTTTTGAACGAGACATGTAAAGATGCGTTGAATCTAAGTGATTTCTTGGAATCGCTGATTTTAACCCTAACCGATTTTGAGAATTTTGGACCCCTCGGGTATTGCGGTGGTATAAGCAATATTTTAATCAAGGGATTAAACCAATTAGATATAAGTAAACGACCGATTCATTGTAGTGATTTAAAGAGGGAGGTGATTCATATTAAAAACAATGATACTTGGCATAAAGACGATGATAAACAACAAATGATAAAAGCCATCAAGGCGATTGAACACAAGAATGTGAAGCAAATGTCTCTTTGGGCGAAAGCCAACCCGGAATACAAAGACCCGAATCATAAAAAAAGCGACTTGTATACAAAACTGATAGACCAGAGCTTAGGTGAAACAGACAAGGAAAAAGCGCAAAAGAATTATAACAAAATCATTCGTACTGTAGCCAAGGAAATCCTGGTAGATAAAGAGAAATGAAAATGTAATTTAAATGATGCTGCGCGTTTTGAATAAACGATTCATATTAGTGACTTCGATTTTGTTCTCCTCTTTATAGAATAATTTATTTATTTGTTCATCATCTCTAAACCGTATAGAATAGTTTTGTTGAATATTGTTACGACCAACACGTCCAAGAGCCTGTATAATCTTTTCTTGAGTTAATTTCATATCTTTACTCAAGTAAGCATGACAAAACTGATAATTGGTTCCATAAATGTAATCACTCGACGCAATAATCATATATAATTTCTGTTGGTCTGCCAGTTTTTTCATGATTTCTGTATAAGTAATATTGGGATGATTTGTGAAAACACCGATACCCATGAGTAACAATATTTTCCAACTATCTTCGACATCATTCAAAAGCATAATATCTGTAATAGTGTCTTCGTCAATATCACTAGTAAACGCACCAACTGTGTTTAATGTGTCCGCCCATTTTTTCAAATGTAATGGTTTGTTTGGAATAAAGGTTTCATTTAATTCCGCTGATTTTATCATTGACCTCAATAGTGTTAAATCCGCATTTAGTTTAATTACCTCCCCGTCTTTTTCACCGATATCTTTGTCGCGACTTTTGGATTCATTTTTTAGTTTTTTAGCAGCATAACTGTCATCACCGGATTGTTGTTTCATAGTTTTTTTCTCAATTAGATCTTCTAATTTATGTTCAAGAATCGTGATTTTTTCATTCACTTGATTGTTGAATTCTATTTTAGCCAAAATATCTTCCATCACTTTTGCTGGAATATTTGCCTGTTGAATACAAAATTTTGCTATTTTTTCCACATCAGCAGCCAAGAACAAAGTAGGTCCGTCAGTTAATGTATATGCGTCTTTTGTTGAAACATAAATCGCACAACTATTACTTGATGCGTTTTTATCTTGAACATGAATCGTTGATTTTTTAATAGGAACACCTTTGGGGTCAATGGTTTCATTGTTTTCAATTCGTTTCACTCGATTTGTTTTCAAGGAAATATAGATTGACCCCCACGAACCGCCAATGACATTTTTCAAACAGCGCAAATAGTGTAATTTAATGCTCATCATATTTATATCATCTATGCTAGCAAATTTACGCGCAATTTTGTTACTGTGGATAACATAATTATTTTTATCAACAAAGAGTATAAATTCAACGACCTCTTTCAAATCAAAATAACGCAACAGGGTCAAATTGTTTTCACAGTTTTCAACGATTTCCAAAACCCTATCATAATCAGTGCTCATGAAATGAGGCAATACAACGTAACCATTGTTATTTATAATAGGAATCGTCTTTTTACAATCATGACTCACAATATTTACGATTTGTGCCCCGGGGAATTTCTCTTTGAAATCCTCCAAGGTGTCCGTTAGTTCATGTAGTTTCGGCAATGTCGCAGATGATAATATCATATTGGGTATCAAATTTTCATTCCAATTCTTTTGGATGGTTTCGTGTAAATCGTGATTTTCATAATCAAGGGTAATGGTGGGTTCATCCCAGTAAACAACAATGTTTTCCACTGGATTGAATGCCTTCATATAATACATCGCAGGCAAATATGATTTCAAGTCACAAATAATAATTTCCACTTTATCACCTACACTGTTATCTACTTTTTTGATTCGGCCATCGCGTTTGTTCACGGTGTATTCTTTCGCCGCAAAATAATGTAATCGAATGTCATCCGCACTAGAACACCCAAAAGCGAACGCTATTTTTTTACCGACGGAAATCGCTGCGCGAGCCAAGGCTAAACCGACGTGACGCGCGGCGCATACAAATATGACGCGATTTTTCTCGGAAATTCCAATGGGACTCAGCGTTTTTCCTGTACCGGTGGGAGCAATATAAAGGACCAACCTAGGAGCTGGTGCTTTTTTTTCAGTTGAGCATAACGGTGATACATCATCATCATCACTATCGCTTTCATCGTCACCATTTTGCTTTTTTTGGAGTTTACATTCAGCGCGAAAGGAGGCTTGACGTTCGTCAAAGTCTGGATTTTTCATAGTGGAAAACAATTGTTTTTGGTGTTCGTAGAGTGAAATATCGCCGTATTTCAAAATGACACTGTTTTTTTCAATGAAATCTACGGAATGTTCGATGACTTTGGTTAAATCAACGTCGTCTTCATAGAGTGCGAGAATTTTTGTGACAAACAACAATACGTGACGGTTCAAGTTATGAATCGAGTTTTTGATTAATTTACTCAAGGTGAAATAATGAAATAACCATTTTGAACTCTTTTTTTCTTTGTATTTGACAATTTGTTCAGCGGTGTCAATGAGCAAATATTCATAGGCGTTATCATGGTTTATTTTGGATGGGTCGTTTTTTTCAAGACGGATTAGGTCTGCTTTTTTAATTGTTGGATTGTTTTTCGCGGTCATGAGTTGAAATACAGACAAGACAGTTGGATAATTTTTTTTGATTTCGTTTAATTTAGGGGAAAAGTATTTATTATATAAATAATCTTCCATAGATTCGCTGTATTCGATTTTTAAATATTGAAACAGGGAAAGATAACGGTTATACTTGATGTTTACATTGTTGTAACCTTGTATAATAAGGTTTAATACTTCTTTTTCTTGTTCAGAAACAGGGGTTTCTATAGTTTCCCATTCGTTTTTAGTAAGTTTTCTTTGGTTTAGATCCATTTTTTGGTTTTTGAGTTGTATGATATACTATGTGTAATTATTTGTAAGTTGTTTTACTATATTTAATAATAGTAAATAATAATCAATTTTAATTTGGGGTATTTCATTTTCTCTCAAAAGGTGTGTTTTATAAAAATAAAAATTGAAAAGAATAAAGACAACTTAAACTTTTATATTATAATTATAGTTTATACAATACAAAAATGACAGAATTCTCAACACGCATCTTTTCAATTGAGGGAAATATTGGTTCGGGTAAATCGACATTACTTGAAAATCTAAAGAAGGAATTTTCAAATAACAAAAATATTATATTTATGAAAGAACCGGTCGACGAATGGGAGGAAATTAAAGATGCCGCCGGAAATACCATGTTACAAAAATTTTATCAAGACCAGGATAAATATTCGTTCCCATTTCAAATGATGGCATATATTTCTCGACTGAACTTATTGAAAACAACGGTTGAAAAAAATCCAGGCGCAATTATTATTAGCGAACGAAGTTTATACACTGATAAATTTGTGTTTGCGAAAATGCTTTACGAGTCTAATAAAATAGAAGACGTAAGTTATCAAATATATAACAAATGGTTTGACGCATTTGTAAAGGATTTCCCCATATGTGGAGTCATTTATGTGGAAACAGACCCCGAAATCTGTCACGAACGAATTGCCAAACGTTCTCGTCTAGGGGAATCAAACATTCCATTAGATTATTTGAAATCGTGTCATAGTTATCATACCCATATGTTGAACAGTGATTTTCAAAAAGTATCTAACAGGCAATTAGTGTTGGATGGAAATACGGATATTTATGAAAATCAAGATATATTGGGCGATTGGATTGAAAATATAAAATCATTCATCAAATAATAAAATAATTATACATTCTAATCACTCCATGTTTTGCTAAGTTCTTTATATAGATTCGTTGCTGCTTTATCAATGCTTCTTTTTTCTTTTACATTTTTGAAAATGATATAAAAAAGAAAAGATAAAACCCCGAATCCAACAACTATCAAACTAATCCATACCGCAATATTTCCACCATTGTTAGTAGAAATCATGGGTAAACCTCCTGTGAATTTTTCAAATTTCCTGGATTCATTGTATTTATCCAGAATAAAGCGAGATAAAAAGTATGCCAAGATAAATAACGCAATGTAATATAAATATTTAAAAAAACGATTATTTTTGGGCGTTTTCATTGTATATAATATTATGATATAATATTTTCTCTCTGTAGTGTTCTAAATAAAATAAAAATTGAATAATTATATTTGTACTATTACAAATGTATAATTATTATAAGTACATGTGTTATAAAACGGGTGTAAAAATATTTCCAGAAAGTATGTACGCATCCCCGCAACCTGAAACCGATTACGTTTTATATTTTGACGGGTGTTGTAAAAGTAATCCTGGTCCAGGCGGTGCAGGTGCGGTTTTATATTATAAAGGTGAAGAAATATGGGGCGCCTCTAAATTTGTCGGGGTGCGCGCCACAAATAACACTGCTGAATATGGTGGGCTCATTCTTGGACTACAAGAAGCAGTTATTCGTGAAATCCGCGAACTAACTGTAAGGGGAGATAGTCAATTAGTCATCAAACAAATGCGCGGTGAATACCAGGTGAAATCTGATAGATTATTAGAATTACACCATTCTGCGAAATCAATCGCGGAATATTTTGAAAACATTTCATTTCAACATGTGTATCGCGATAAAAACAAACGCGCCGATGAATTATCCAATATGGCACTCATGAAATAACCCCTGGGTCACCCGTTTTCAATATAAGAAATGTTCAACCTTTTTTGCGGTTTGAATTTCAATAAATCCAGCTGTTTGCTGGTCGTTGGAAAATTATCAAATCCGTAAATATCCTGTAGCATCAACCATTCAAAAAGACCACCTGTATATACATATACATTGGCAAACCCTAACCCCACCAATTGATTGTATTTTTTGTATATTAATTCATCATTTGAATTTTTTCCGTATAGTATGATTCGAATGCCTTTGTTCCCTCCCAGGTACCTGTTAATCACACCTTCTTCTTGTTCTGGTTTAATCGTGTTATATATAAGGCAACCTTGTTCCGATACCGGGAGAGTATTGATAAGCAAATAAAGTTCCGGATTTTTATATACGGTTTGCATATCTTCGAAATTTATTTTTTGAATAGATTGGGAATTACCCATATTTTGTTTTGTTAATATTCAATAAAACAAAATATTTTAATATTGTTTTCAGTATAATAGAATATTGTGAATTTTAATTAAAATTTACTACGATTTCCACCTTTTCTTTTTTAATGCTCTTGGTAGCTGAGACAGATAACTCCTCGCGCTTCTTTCTCGTCTTGGTCGCACTATTTTCCACTGCGATTTCCTTTCTCTTCGATGTACTATTACGATTATTCATGTCCTTTTCAATGGTCTCATAATTTTCCTCGATATAATCAACCACCTTGTTTTCCAAGGTCCATTTAAAAAAGTTCAATTGACCGATGGTAGTTTCGATAAATGTTCCTTCTTCTTTGTATGGAATACTGATTCTGTCCCAGCGACAAAAAGGGTCAAAACGACGTTTGCTGTAAGCTTTTAGTTTTAACTTGTAATCAACATACACCTTAAATCGTCTGGTGATTCCATTGACATCCTCAAAAGAGTACAGTGTATAATATTTTTTCGCATAATTGGTAGCAAACCAGTCTACAATACGCAGTGATATTTTAGATTCTCCGGTAATGATTTTCAACATTTTATCTAAATTATTGTCCTTCTTGTAAAAATCCAGTAAATTGTTCAACAATAAATCATTTTGGGTTGTATAACTTGATGACATATTTATCTTTAGCTGGGTCTTTTTAAGTCGTTTCTTTTGTAGAATTATTTTCTTTTCCCTTGAGATATTTACCGGGAAAACCCTAGAATACAATAGGTAAATCGTCGCGAACAAAATGGGCGTCATAAGAGGTTTCACCAGAGCGCTCCCATTTGATTACCAACGGTATGATTTCGACACCTGCGTCCATTGCTACACGAATTGCCTCACGATATATAGGGTCAATAACAGACGGAGAGAATCTATTTACATCATGTCGTTGAATAACAAAACATAATATACAACGAATACGCGGGTCTTGGGTTTTTATCCAGGTGAGTTCTTGAACATGTTTTAATGCGCGAGGACTGATTGGGTCAGTGCTTTTTTTTCGGTAACCGTCGGGGAAATATGCGACTTTGGACGAAAACTCTCTTCCGGTAAAATCCAATAGTTTTCTATCTTTAGAACATACATCTTCATAATCAGCGAGGGGAACATTTTTAATTTCCATTATAAAAGGAATACCGTTCTGGTCTACTCCAGTAAAATCAAAACGTGAATCTACTTTTCCAGAAATACGCATTGTTACTTCTCTCTTGTACGACTTTATATTTTGTAGACGATGTATTACATTTTTTTCAAGAGCCTTTTCAACAAGGGTTTCCGCTAATTTTGGATTGATTCCAATAATAATTTCATGTTGTTGTTCTTGATATATGGAGAGATGTATTCGATGTGAACATTTTGGTTTTTCTGTTTTTTTATTTGTTTTATTTATTTGGGTACTTATTAAATCTTCGAGTAATACTTTAGCGGTTGCGTCGGCAAGACCACAGCATCCAAGGGATAAACTATGTGCGATAACTTGATTTTTATTTTGTAATATTACATCAGCAACATAGGGTGTTTTTATAATAGCTGACGGACGCTTCATAACAGTGCCCTGAAATAGATTGTTTAATTGATATAACATTTTATATTTTGTATACTATAATTTTGGTATACTTATTATCAATCAATTTTATTTTCATTTTATTTATTTTCATTTTATTTATTTTCATTTTATTTATATTTATATTTTTGATTTTTTAACTATTTATGGTGTAACATTTTTTATATATAATATATTTCGTGATGATAATATTATATAAAATATATAATTTATTAATAAATTAAATTAATTTACCAATTTTATTATATATTTTAAGTATATAATGAAACATAAGATTACTTTAAGACTTAGCAAAGTCGAATTTAAGGTAGAATATATTGTTTCGCAAGTGTGTGTTAGTGGTGTAATGAAATACAATTATAATGATCCATACACTAACATGATGGTTAATGGGTCGAAGGCATTGAATAACAGTAGTTTTATTCCACATCCATTTAACGAGGTTAATTATAATAATGTAATTGATGATTTAAAAACAAAGATACGAAAAAATTTAAAAAATATTATCATAACTGAATTGTCTAATAAATATAAAGACCAAACAATAAAAATGAAAGTATATGAGGACGAAGTAATAACAAGTGGTGAATATTATAACAATAATGATGATAATCATATTTTAAATAATGCGGAAACAATTATTAACAATTTAAATCACAATACAAATAATAATTTAACTAGTAGTGAAACTCATAAATCTTGTAATTGTAAAAAAAATGATTGTAATCTTTGTAATAGTTGTAGTTGTAAAAAACCCGAATGTAATATTTGTAATTGTAAAAAAGATGGTTGTTGTAAATATTTAACAAAAACACAACAACCGATTAGTTTTATAAATTTAAACGTAGGTGATGTTATTATTATTTGGGTAGAACCATGTTTGTCTTATACACCATTGAATACAGTAATTTGTATTGGTGAAACAAAAGTGAATTGTCATTATATTAATGGTGGATTTAAAGGTATCATTGATTCATATGATTGTAATAATGGAAAAATGTCAATAACAGTGACAAGTATTAATCCAAATTCAATATTAGGAAATGATTATTATATTGTTAATTTGTCTGGTTTAGATGGAATAATTGGCGTGGATGGTTTGACTGGTGCGACGGGTTCTACGGGTGCGACTGGTTCTACCGGACCTCGTGGTTATGGTGATACTGGTGCGACTGGTGCGACTGGTGCGACTGGCGCGACTGGTGAAACTGGTGCGACTGGTGCGACTGGTGAAACTGGTGCGACTGGTTCGACTGGTGAAACTGGTGCGACTGGTGCGACTGGCGCGACTGGTTCTACTGGTGCGACTGGTGGAACTGGTGCGACTGGTGCGACTGGTGAGACTGGTGCGACTGGTGCGACTGGTGAGACTGGTGCTACTGGTGCGACTGGTTCGACTGGTGCGACTGGTGCGACTGGTGAAACTGGTTCTACTGGTGCGACTGGTGCGACTGGTGTCACTGGTGAAACTGGTGTAACTGGTGCGACTGGTTCTACTG
>Ga0214921_10000385_pt1 | contig 83905 bp, 87 predicted proteins | sample LL1505_MetaG_FD_177992 | JGI IMG/M metagenome (GOLD analysis project Ga0214921, IMG submission 177992) | Freshwater microbial communities from Lake Lanier, Atlanta, Georgia, United States - LL-1505 | ecosystem: Environmental > Aquatic > Freshwater > Lake | place: USA: Georgia | collected... | reverse complement strand
GTGTTGGTGGGGGGGGGGGGGGGGGGGGGGGGGGGGGGGGGGGGGGGGGGGGGGGGGGCGGGGGGTGTAATCTCCTCTTCTGGAAGGTTTGTGATTTCAATTTTTTCCACTTTTTCATCATAGCACCCAGTGGTCCCTGATGCGGCCGTAGGTCGCCTCCATTGCCGCCCTGTTCTCAAGTCTGTTGACCACCTTGAAGGTGGAGAGGTGGGCGAAACCCACCAGGAGGCAGTACCGCTCCTCCTTGACCATCACAGCAGTATGTGGGCCGTCCCACGCACGCTCGGACAACCGTTCTGACTCCTGAGCCCAGCCCAGCTCTACAAGAAGCCTCTTCATCTCCGCATAGGTCTCGTACGCATTACAGATGATCACCTTGGGTGGGACACGAGTAAACTGAGATCGCCAGATGGCCTTGCAATTCTCTACGTGGGCCTTCTTGGTGGCCATCGTCTGCCACCGCTTGGAGCGGTAGAAGACGTAGTTGGAGACCAGCCACCGATAGGTCATAAATGTCGTCCACTCGGCCACATGAAGGTGGGTCGCCATCTTGCGGAAGAGAGATTGTACCTGATTCTGGAGGGCGTTAATCTTGTCACCAGCCCACTTCTCGTGGAGGAAGGCGTGCCCCTGCTCTACCGATAGATCAGACGGATCGTCTGCCGTGCCACCAGGGTTCAGCCCCACAAAGATGTAAGGCGACTCGAGTGTTGCAGCCGGCCCGTAGAGAAAGCGGTATGAACCTGGAAAGGTCTCGATCTTAGATCTGATATCATCAAGCACGGCTGTCATTTTGACATTAAGGTGAGTCCACGACGTGGATTCAACTTTTTATATGAAAATCCCACGTTACTGCGAACCGTAGCGGATCTTCTCAGGCCAGTTCTTCAGGACCTCACTGATGCGGAAGAGAACGGTGTCGCTGATACGCCGCTCGGCAAGGGCACTGCAACTATAGAAGACCGAAGGGAAGCAGGGGATATTGACCTGCACATGGGCGTAAGGATCCCCGTCCGTACTGAGCGAAGTGAAGAGATCGCGTAGATACTCGTTGGTCTCGTTCTCGTTGGCGTAGAAGAAGTGGTGGAGGTTGTCGGTAGGATTCTTGTACTGAATCTTGAAATCGTCGCCAGAGGGTGTGATGATCACAGCGTCATCATCAGCATGCTGAGCGCTGCGAGTCAGAAAAAGACTGATAGCCGTGACACTCATTACCTAGTAATCCTGAACTAGCTTTATGTAGGTGCGGCCTGGGACAGATGCCGTAGACTCCGCCTGAGGGTCGGCGAAGGGGGTTCGGATGATGATGGCGTTAGCTGTTCTACTGAAGGCGGCGGCGGCGGCGGCGTACTACGACTTAACTCCATAAGTGATTCTGCGGCGGCCATATCGTTACACCGCTCCAGGCTCGTCTTGAGTGGCTCGAGCTTCTCAATCATGAGCGACCTCCAGACTAGAGCGGCAGTATATCGATTATCATGTGCCATACAGACAAACAGCAGATAGACTAGTAGAGTCGCAGCCAGGATCAGAAACAGATCCCTCTTTGAATCCTTAAACAGAGAGTTGGTGGGTGCGGTGTAGGGGACGATCTGCTTGTGCTCATAGTTGGTCATGGAATACGGGACGGTCAGGGGATGACATGCTGTTAGGAACGCCGCCGTTGGGATGGGCGTAGCAACCACGGTGGCTACAGGAGCATCGGTTGTCACATCTAACCCATACAGACTGGTCTCTATGTAGAGAGCAAAGAGGAGAGGGGCCAAGAGGAGACTCAGAATCATTGCTTAAAAATCGTAGACCGTACCGTCTTCAAATTTAGTCGGCAAGAAGCGGTAACCTGTAGACCGCAGATTTTGAACCGTACATCTTGTCGGTAGTTCCTAAACAGTCGTTACTGTAAGTCAAGAGGGCGACGAGCTCGCCCAACACCTTGTTACCGGCTGGCAACGTCGGATTCTCCACAAATCGTCCGAAGAGATCGGTAGCAACACTGTAGGTCATGGTATAGATCTGATGCTTAGAGAGGTTCTTGCGGTAGGCCTTGTCCCGTTTCTGAACCTGCTTCATCATCATCCCAGTAGAGATCTCCCCAATCAGATATCGCACACGCAGATCCAGGTTATCGGGCTCTACGTAGTCTAGACCCTGGTTCACAACGTGCTCAAAATGGACCACTTGCCGATGAATCCAGACCATTGCACAGAGGATCTGCTGTCGTCTATTCAACGCCTTGTTCTGGCCAGCGTTTCGCAGGGCCGTAGGGGTTAGTGTCCGAATTGAATCCCAGACCTCCTGGCCAAACGCCCCCAATACACGACTGACCAGAGGGATCTCACAGGGCCCGTTGCCACCCCCTTCGGTACGCGGGATAGCTTGACCGGAGCTCCGCATCCACTCGTAGTAGTGAGGATTGTGCGTAATACCCGCCTCCTTACGCCCCGTGATCCAAGAGAAGGTCGTGTGACACTGGGTGCACCACATCTGATCGCATCCGTCAACCTTGGAGATCAGCGTGGCACAGGAGGGACAGGGCTTTGCTTCACGATTGATGGCCGCAACAGAGGCCACCACCGTCTGATCGCACATATGGCTCGCGTCAAGGGACTCCAAGCACTCGTCGCAGAATCGGCTATCACATAGGCCACATCGATAGCTCTCGTTCAGGAATCCGCGACAACCTGTAGCGGGACACCCTCTGATGAAGACAGCGTCAGTGGTGATCGCCTCGACCTTTGACAAGTCACCCCAATGGAGCAGGGTTCGTTCCAGATCGGCCATGATCCGCTGTTGCTCACGGATCCGCCCCGTCACCTCACGCAGCTCCTCCTTGTGCTCCTCAGGAGACTTGTATAGCTTGTAGGCATGACGCTTCTCCTCGCGTAGCAGCCCTCGCATCGCCTTGATCTGGATGCGCGCACCCCTATATGCGGCGGCGGCACCCTGCGTCTCTGGAAGCCGCGCCTTTTCGATCTCAAAGAGTAGGGTTTCGCGATAATCCTTATAGTTGTTAGACCTCCAGTAGCCACTCGTATTCTTCATGATAAAGTCGTCACTAAGAGTTCCGCGACAGTTCATACATGACGCCGCAAGCGGCGAGTTCATGAGAAAGGACTGAAAGCAGTCACGGCAACTCTCATGCTGGCACTTGGCACAGATCACGCCTAGCCAGGGACGGCTGATCTTCTCCACACAGATTCCGCACGTAGTCATATGATATTTGCTCGTACCAGAGCTCATATCATGACGCTCAAATTTAGTCCTTTTTACACTAAGAGCCTCTCTATGAAAGCGGTATCTGACCGCAGCATCTCTGCGGTCTTTGTATATCCATGTGGTATCGATCCACTCTCCTTGTACTGTTCTAACACGCTATTGGCACCCTTCGCGAGGATAAATAAGTCCAGAATAGCATTATGCAGAGTAAATTTTCTTTCGGTATGATGCAGGGTTTTAGCACCACTCAGATCGGATAGCTCTGAGACGCTGCTATTGTAGTGCACCCTAGACCCGTACCTCTCGATAAGCGTCTTTAGGACACTTGTATTGTCTGTGGCGACATAGAGTGGTAGGGGTGAAGAAGCCATTAAACGATCAATATATTTATGCGTAGCTTCGATATCTACTGTGTAGTCTGTATATCTAATGTGTGAGACATTGTAGATTGGTGGCAACCCACTCATCTGTTCTTTTAAAAACCTAGTAAAATCGGCTGTATATCCTACCGACTGCAAGAACAGGTGTGACAGAATATTAGAGCCTCGCTTGAATGAGTAGACTAAGAGTACATCTCTTGGGTATACCTTCTCCATATCAAAAGCCATCCAACCGTTATATCGTACTTCAATAATACGCTTATTCTCATATTTCAGATATCTCTGAAAATCAAGTGGCTCGACACTTGTGTGTTCTACTCTATATAGATGGTCTATTGAATAGACTGGAACAGGCCAATGTGTAAAATCAAATATCTCACTGAGCTGATCCGATCTGTATAGAGCCTTATCAATAATAAGACTGCGGTTATGTTTAATAGCATAGTCTGTACATCTCCATATTATACTAGTAAAATCTACAAGCCCCTCTTTGGCTATACAGAGTATGAACGATTCGGTCATCTGTATAGATTATAGATCTGTTTTTTAAGCCGTCAGGTCCTCGTTACGTACGGAGGAGATGTAGGCCTTGCGAATAGCATTGATACCCAGCTTCTTGTTACACTCGCGTTGGAAGATGGAGAGGATCCGCTGCGACAGCGTGTTCTTCAACATCGGCTTCCCATCGATCTTGACAAAGAGATACTCGAACTTGTTGAAATCGGCCCACTGGTGGAGGACCTTCACAAGAGCCGGTGGTGTTTTGATGGTCACATTGTCGGCATAGACAATTGTACCGGACCGTTGCTTCAGCTGAATGTAGTTGCTTTTGTCAGTCGGCTCCTTGTCGCGGAAGACCTTCATACGGACGTATTCACACCGGCTAGGCGGAAGATAGGTGTACATGCATAAGATAACGTAGTCTAGCAGAAAATTTTTCGGATCTTTGGCTGCCTTTTTCTCGAGCGACTTACGAACCGCCGATACCTCGCTCCATGAGATCTTATCGCGGTTAGTCTTCTTTGCAGGTCGTTGTGTCTTTTTAATGAATGCCATCATGTCGGTGTCATACTGCTTGCCCACAACACTGAACTGCGGATCCTTGAGATTCTCTATAGTGTGGTGAATGGCAATATAGTAGGTCTTCTTAGAGGAGTTAGAGAGCTTCAGCTCCTCGATCCAACGGTGGACCTTCTCGTAGTCCAGCAAAAAATCCGTGTCACCGTCGTCTTCAGGAAGGCTTAGACCACGCTTGATCCGCTTGATAGCCCGCCAGTAGGCGTCTTCTGTCTTCTCAGTGATCAACCGCTTCTTGGCCTCGTTGCGTTTGTTGATCTTCTGCTCCTCTGTCAATGCTCCACTGATGTCCGCAATAGAGATCATACTTAATCAATGAAGAGAAACAGATAACCGGGAATAAACTCAGGAGAAGATTATGTAGGTAGACTCTCAAGGTAGCGACAGACCTCGGGTACAGCCCTAATAATCGTCAGCATCTCAACGACATTTGCATCCAACGCAAATTTCACAGCCGCAGGGTTCTGCTTGGCAGCCTGGATACAGACCGCCAGGGTCTTTGCATAACCCTGTACGAACTCTAGGGCTAGTCCATTCTGCTTCACCGCCGCCTCACAGATGGCAGGTGTATGGAATCGCACATATTTCAGGTTTAATCCGTTAACGGAGACAGCCAGTAAACAGAGTTCAGTGGACTGATATTTAACATGTTCGATAAGAGAGCTATCGTTTTCTAAGAGTTCTCTGAGTGCTGACATGGTCTCCCTCTGTAGTCTATAATCTGTTCTTTTCAATTTTAGAACGGGCACGGCGGCTCCTGCTACGTAGGCTCCTACTACGTCGGCCACCTTGCCGCTTAAAAATCTCGTCCAAACGTCCCATTATAGCGTCGGTGTCATTGACAGGCGATTCCGCGGCAGTATAGCTGTGTGCTTTGATAGATTCGATTGTGGTCTCCCCACTGGTAAGATCCATGCCGATCTTGGCAAACTCTCTGGTGAATTTTGAATCCATATCGATATTTTGACTTTCGTATGCCTTCAAAAAAGCGGTACAGAGATATTCTACTGAGGCGGCATGGGCGTAGGATTGAACATGAATGTAATTCTGGGGCGGCAGAGCACGTGCTATATCAGGGTGGACCTGATCGTCGAAAAAGACTATATCAGATGGTTTAATCTGCTGGTGGCGGACTTTTGCCGTATAGTGTCCGCAGTGCAGGTCTTCTGTGAATGCGTTAATAATAGTCTGGATCCGCTTGGGTCCGTGACCCAGTGGGAGTACTATACCAGGTGTGCCGCGAAGCTCGGCGTCTCTGAGCCTGTGCCCCCAGTGAACAAGCGGGCAGAAGATCTCTCTGTGCACTTTCATCACTGCTTTCAAAAGCTCATGAGCGAAGATAAGTGCGTAGGGGTTAGAATTATTAGAATAGATCATCAGTCCTCCTATGACATTAGCGTCCCGTAGTGTCAACAGTCTACCGATAATCTCTACTATCCCCGGTCGGAGGATCTGTGTATGGGGCTCGTATTCGGCCATAAACCCCACAAACTGTTCGAATGCCAACCGGAGTCGCGGTTTTACTGCCGCGGGTACGGTGATCGCCTCGTATTCAGGACCATTCCAGTGCGGAGCTCTATAGACCTCTTCAATAACTGTAGGAAAGAAGAGAGTCATCAGATTCATTACAGATTCGAAGGATCCGATAGTCCCATCGAGGTCAAACGCCACCCAGTAGACCATACTATTACTACCTATATAATCTTTACATCCATTAGAGGATGGCTCGCCACAATCCCAAGCGGCAGACCCGCAGGCGATACATGGGTGGGGAGAGATGGACAGGTTTCAAGTATACTAAAAACGAAAGCCGTGCACGGTGGATCGACTCGCTCTCCCCCTACGCTTCAACTATCGCGTCCATTCTACCAAAGATCGATTGGGCGGGTTTCAGGTACGACGGCCTTATTGAGATAGAGCTAGAAGAACCAGAGAGACCAAAGCACAATATTCAATGTAGATCTGTGGCCCCTGTTGAATATCAGGTTTTCGGCGGCGGTGCGTGCGAGTTATGGGGAATAGCCGTACCTGAGGTCCCCATCCGTAAATATGTTGATTTCACCGGCGATCTAGATGTCCGCGTGAACCCCCCTCCATACATTATCAAGAATGATGGGCTGGACCCTAAGCTGAAAACCGCTATTGACCTTTCACCAGGGATAGACTTGATTCTGCTTAATGAGCATGGCTTTACCGCGTACGGTCAAGCACTTACGCGTTGGTTATATGATGAGGTCGTTAATAGAGTTCGTGAGATATCACCGTATTTCAATAAGCCGGGTTTTGTGGTACCCGACTACAGAGAGGACGATGAGACTGCTATCTCTGATCTGCAGACAGTTGTAGGTAACCTTCTTGTCTGTAGATCGCCTATGTTAGACCGCAACATGATAAAAATTCAGGTAACCGCAAAAATAGAGACAGATTCGATAGCCGAGATGAATCATATAGTAGAGTTTATCTTTTCACCCAAGGGGAACTTTGCTATGAGGAACAACAGCTTTCGTGTCAATGGTATCTATCTGCAAGAGCCAAAAAAACTATTACGGGATCAGGTTTTGGGACTTGTTGGTAGAGGGACCGGTATCATTAACGCGAGTGCGGCCGCCGAAACCAGACCTGAGAACTATCCATCATTCTATAAGTTTGATAACCACTGTGCACGTATTCTCTATATAGCACATCTGCTGAAGACACTCGAAGGGAAGCGAATAGCAGGTTCTCCAAAACCGGTTGAGCAACTTGGAAAAGCCGATGTCGTAGGTATCCTGGAAAAGATCTATGCAGCTAGCTGCGACAAGCTCTGTTCAAAGCATTTTGGCGACGATTACATGGATCAGTTAATTACTGTATTTGAGACAATGGATCTGATACGGGCAGGGGGGCTCACAACTAAGCTCAACCGTTACGGGGTGGCACAAATAACCGCGGCGAAGGCAAAAGCACGAGCGGTGGGTGGTCGCAGACTTACCAGACGCGTGGGTGGCGAAAGATGGGTGGGTTTCAAGTACACCAGAGATGAGAAACGTGGAAGATGGGTGGACGCTCTCTCTCCGTATGCTTCCACTATTGCATCTATTCTACCAAAGATCGATTGGGCAGGTTTCAGGTACGATGGTCCAGTGCAGATTGAGACTGAGCAATATAATGCCAGCGGCGTCAGTGGATTTAAAGGGGATGAGGCCCCAAGATTTGTTGTACGTACGGCTCACTGTAGATCTGACGCTCCGCTAGAATATCAGGTGTTTGGTGGCGGGGCCTGCGAATTATGGGGACTAGCTGTACCCGAGGTCCCCATCCGCAAATATGTAGATTTCACAGGTGATCTGGATGTGCGTGTAAATCCCCCTCCACTCATCGTGGATGACTCTGCGTTTAACGCCGCTTTGGCAGCTGCAGAAATAGACTATATGCCCTCGTCATCGAAGCCTATTCTCCTTGGTGAACAGGGTTTCACAGAATACGGTGAAGCATTAACTCGGTGGTTGTATAATCAGGTTGTTGATAGAGCAAGAGAGATATCACCTTATTTCAACAGACCGGGTTTTATGGCACCAGACTACAGAGAGGATGACGAGACAGCCGTATCGGATCTGCAGACAGTTGTGGGTAATCTGCTTGTCTGCCGATCGCCTATGTTAGATAAAGAGATGATAAAGATTCAGATAACAGCAAAAGTGGAGTCGGGTTTGACAGGTGAAATGAATCATATCATGGAACTAATTCTTACAACCAAGGGAAGGTTTGAGATCATAAGGGGAAAAATTTTCAGGGTCAATGGCATCTACGTGCAGCAGCCTAGAATGCTACTACTAGATCAGGTTAAAGGGCTTGTTGGCAGAGGTACGAGTATTTTAAACTCGTTTGATAAAAGGCCAGAGATAGAGAAGGTAGAGAACTACCCTGCATTCTTTAAGTTCGATAATCACTGTGCTCGTATCCTCTATCTAGCACATCTTCAGAAGGCGGTCGAGGGAAAGCCTATAGGGGATCCTCCAAAAAAAGCCGATAATCTGATAAAACCCGAAGTCTTGCGCATCATGGAAAACATCTATGCCGCAAGCTGTGACAAGCTCTGTTCAAAGCATTTTGGCGATGGCTACATGGATCAGTTAATTGCTGTGTTTGAGTCAATGGATTATGTAAAAGCGGGGTATCTTACAACCAGAATCGATCCAAAGAATCGAGCTGGCTTGAATAGAGCGAAGGCGAAGGGGCGGGCGGTAGGTGGTCGCAGACGGACTCGCCGGACACGTCTTCATTAAGCTCTCAAAAATTGAAGTGTTCTCTTGTTAACTACAACTTAACAAGACAACCACAGAAATGGCATCCTACGCAATCGGAATCAAGGGCTCTGATGTGTATGCCAGCACCACGAATAAGGTGCTGGACCTCTCCGTTATGCTGAACCGCGGCCTGGCCGAGACCGAGATCCGCTCAGCGATCGACGCGATCGTCGCAGCCGGCGACAAGACTCAGCTGGAGGACGCATTTGTCCTCCTCTTCCAGACACGCGACGTCCGTGGTGGAAAGGGAGAGCGGGACCTCTTCCAGCACCTCTGGGCCTCGCTGAGCACGCACCGAGCGGATCTTGCGGCCTCGGTCCTGGACCTGGTGCCAGAGTACGGCTGCTGGCAGGACCTTCTCCAGCTGGCGACAGGACCCTTTCAGTCCAAGGTCTACAACCTGATGCTGAATCAGCTGAAGCGGGATGAGAAGACGCTTGCTGACCACGAGGCCACCCTAGCTACACTTGCCGTCAAGGACGCGGAGTTCCCCCCCCTGAGTGGTGGTACGTCCGTTAAGCCGGTGCGGCCCAAGCTCTCCCTCGTAGCAAAGTGGCTTCCGCGTGAGCACAGCAACAAGGTAGCTGACAAGGCACATGCGTCGGCCCTGGCCTCGTATCTCAGTCCCACCAGCCGTGCCCCGCAGGCCGAGTACCGCAAGCGGGTCGCAGCCGTGAACAAGGCTCTTGGGACGGTGGAGATCACGCTCTGCGGCGGTGAGTGGGCCGGTATCGAGCCGTCTAAGGTCCCTGGTCGTGCCCTGAAGCAGTACCGCGGTGCCTTCCTGAACCAGCCGGTGAAGGGGGTGCACGGACGCAAGGTCGCCTCGACGAACCCTGATCGCGTTGAGTGTGCCGAGCACTTCGCTGCCCACTTCTCCAAGGCCGCTCGCGGTGAGGCCAAGGTGAACGGGGCGGACACGGTCTTCCCCCACGAGCTGGTGAAGCAGGTACTCGAGCACGGGGGCACCTACGACCACTACTACGGGGACACCGGTCCTGCTCTCACGCAGGAGGGCCGCGACGCCATCGAGTCTCAGTGGCGGGCGATCTGGGACAAGGTCCGTACCGCTGGTAGCCTGGGTCGCACCCTGGCGATGAGTGACTTCAGTGGCTCAATGGCAGGTGACCCCATGAACGTCAGCATGGCCCTGGGTCTGGGCATCGCCGAGTGCAATACTGGCGTCTTCAAGGACCACCTACTGACGTTCGACTCCACGCCCACCCTTCACAAGTTCACTGCCACCAACTTCGTCGACCGAGTGAATGAGGTACGGCACCTTGCCCAGGGGACTAGCACGGACTTCCAGGCGGCCTACAACCTGGTCCTTGCCCACCTCAAGGCCAACGGCGTCCCTCCAGGTCAGGAGCCGACGGATCTGATCGTCCTCACGGATATGGGCTTCGACGCTGCTACTCGTGGTGGTGATTACGGCTTATACACGGGTAGTCGCCACACCGAGGCGGTGAAGACGCAGGAGACGGAGACTCACGCTCAGATCGCACGCCGTGCCTTCAAGCTGGCAGGTGAGGCCCTCTTCGGTGAGGGTAAGGGCTGGCAGGCACCTCGCATCGTCATCTGGAACCTCCGTGCCGCATACAAGGACTTCCAGGCGGCGGCACTCGAGACGGGGGTCGTTCAGGTCGCTGGGTGGTCACCATCTCTTCTTCGCGTGCTGATGACGCACGGCGTTGATGCCATGACGCCAGAGGCGATGCTGCGGGCTCAGCTTGACGACCCGCGGTACGACCCTGTACGTGCCCGCATCCACCCTCTGCTGAAACCGGTCGAGTCTAGCTACAGCTACTTCGGCTGCTGATACTACATACAACAGCCGAACCATAAAACAGAGGCTATAGATTTTTTAGTAAAAGTGAATGACTGACACGATAGATCCATTGGTCAAAATGGCCGATAATGGATTTATCTTGCATATACTGTGGCTAAGTTTCTTCAGATGTCTTCCACATCCGTCAAGGTGGTGCGCCCGCGTGGCACCTCGCGTCCAAAAACAGAACGCTCCTAGTCCTCTTAATTCTTACCACCACGCCGTGTTTTTCTCTTGTTCCGGCGGCGGCGGCGAGTGCCACCAGGTGTAGGTGGCACTACTACCCTATTCAGTGCACTCCTGTTTTTAGGACGGTGAAGGGGGTTGGCGACACGTAGCGGAGTAAAAGCTCGTTCGGCTGCTGCAGCAGGGGGCGGTGACGCAGCGGGACTCAGTCTAGCGGGGTTTGCAAACACATAGGGCATGGAGTTGGCCGGATCGGTGGTTCGTGCCCCAGAGGATCGTAAAGTGGCTACTGACGCAGCCAATTCGCCTATTACTTGACGTTTCAGTCGCTCAATTGTAACCTTAGCTTGCTCTTCTATCTCTGGGTGACCTGAGTAATCGGTGAATTTAACAAGGTGTTCGAGTGTAAGCCCAAGTGCATAATTATCAGTAGCTGCTGTGTAATGCGGTAGGATCTTCTCGGCAAACTCCTTGACGTGTACCGCATTGTGTGTTGGTTTTATAGGATGTGCCGACTCTCTGCCGAGCTTGCGAGCCACAAAGTATGCAAGGCGATTCGCTAGTGGGGGTGTCGGTCTTTTGCTAACTGGTAGATTGGGTGTTCTACCTACCTGAATGTTACGACGTCCAGGAGCGAAGTAATTACGCGGCATAAAAGAGAACGTACCACCGACACCCGTCGCAGAACAGGGCATCTCACATATCATACCTACGTCTATAATAATAGGTTCGTTGTAGAGAGGACCAGGTGTAGTTCGCACTAGAATATTTGCAGGCTTTATATCACGGTGTATATACCCGTTTCTGTGTAGTATGTCGAAGGCCTTGATGATGTTATTAAACAGAGTGTTGCCTCTATCGAAATCAACAAAAGTGGGGAGCTCCAAAATATGCTTACCGAGCTCCTGTACGGGTTCGTATCGTTGAATGATAAATCCGGCAGCGGATGGAGCCACAAGACTTCTAAACTCTCTCATATGTGGGGCAACGTCACCATATTTGTAAGTAGTAGCACCCATAAAAAAGGGTACATTATTGACTAGCTCGGGTATCTTCTTCAGTTTACCCCAGGCAATGGCCTCGGCCATAAAGTCCCGCTCATCCTCAGCATTAGACATTAGAACACATTTAACCACCAGCTTTCCACCGACAAGAAAAACACTGCCAAACCCCCCCTCACCCAACTTCTCTACAGACGCGGTGAATCCGCTCGGCCTTGAAGGAAACCCGCGTTCTGCAATAACTAGGCCATATAAGTGTTCGGCTATTTGAGCAGCTCCACCGGGCGACCTTGCAGGGCTAGCGGCGGCCATATCTATAATGCGAATATAATTTTAGCATCCCTTCGCCAGAGTAGCAGCGTCATATTCTACACCCAGTCCAATACGAAGCCTCTCTATATATGCCTCGAGTTCGCCCCATTTAGCCTCAGCTATTAGCGGCTCAATGGGTTTCCACCAGATGTCGTGACGGGTTGTCTCTCCACAGAGCTCCTGAAGGCGACCCAAATTATAGGCAAATTGGACGAGCCGTACACTGATCTTGTCCGCAGGGGTCGTGGCGAAACAGCCAACGAACCGCTTAAGCTGTGATAGACAATGGACTATCTGGCCGGGTGTCGCACTCGCCCGTTTCACTTGTAACTGTAGTCGTGCACCGTCGGCCTCTTCCAATGCACCGCCCCTCTGATAACGCCGTATTTTACGAGTACCGCGATGTTTCATCTGATAATAGAGACTAAAATCAGTGGAAAAAAGGGCAGACTACCGATCAATCCGGCTACTGAAGGTAGGCTTCACGTCATCCTCTCGCTGCGTCAGTGAAGGCTTTATAAAGTTTTCATAGAGTTTGCTGTAGGGATCCACTACGGGGTCCCATTCCACGGCTGTCAATAATAGTAAGTTGCTGTACGGACTCTTCACAGAGTCCAGTCACGGGGTCCCAAATTTACCAGAGGTGCTGCTGTAGGGACCCAACGGGTGGATTTTAGGGTTGGTCAGCTGCAGCTGACCAACCCTAAACAGGATGCTCGAATCACAATAAGTTGATTTGAAGGGTTGCTGTAAGCATCCTTGACAGAGTCCGAGAGGTTTTATCAAGAGGATAAGGGGTTGCTGTAAGGACTCTTGGGATTCGTATAACACAATAGAGAGCACAGGGTGCGAGGTGTACAATATCACGGTGTTGCTGTGTGTACCCTATAGGCTCAGTTGTGACACTGAATCTATTCCCTCTATTACGTCATACTCCTCCACTCTACATTCTGGAGGTGCGACCCCGTTCAATTTTTGACTGCAGCGGCCGCTAAAAGTGGTTGCTTTGCAGTATCATCAGAGGGTTTGACATAGACCTTAGTGTGTTCTACCTGACCACATATATCCGGAATATCAAATTCGGGTACGTTCTGAAATTTTTTTGCACAGAGCTCTTTGATAAAGTCTGGTATCTTGGCGTTTCCGTCCATAGAGGCCTGGTTGATATCCTGTCGTATATACTTGAGAAAGGTGCGGCAGTCTTTTCTGGATGCGGGAGGTATCAGAATCTCCTCCTCTATCTTTCTATGTATGGTACCCCATTGCGTCGAAAAGTGTTCGTGTGCCGCCGCACGGGAGGCGTATGCAAGCTTCTCTTGAAGCATATTGGCTATACTGATAACAATAGACATTGAACCAAAGACAATCGACCAGTTGAATCCATTTGGGCTCTGGCCACCTACGATGACATTGGAGATACCACCGACGGCGGTGAGTATGTTTGACGTAATAACAATAAGGCGGGCACGATAATCGAATATAGAGAAAGCCTGCCCATGCATCCACTCGAAACACTTTGCCTGATCACACCATCTGGCCAGCATGTTGTCAATATCCGAGGTCCAATCTAATCCATTCGCAGTACCATCGTCCGCACCTTCGGTTGACATCTCTATCATACCAATAAAATTCTCGTAGACTATGTAGGATGATCTTCGTCTTCAAGTGCATGACCGGTTTAGGTAATAGACTCTGCAACCTGTTCAACATGTTCTATCTACATAAGATCTATCCTAGTGCGGAGATCTACCTGATTTGGTCTATTAATAATCACTGTGGTGCGAAGCTCGACGAGCTGATTGATATGACCCAATATAGATGGATCCGAACGGAGGGTGAGTATATGTCGAAAGTCTACCCGCGGTTCCGTAATATTATGTTATATGCGTACACTTGTAAGCGCGAGAGAACGCGTTGGGACAACCCAGATGAATGGGGTAGACATCAGCTTGTGGTCTCCGTACCTAACACGCTGTATTCGTTCATACCGCATGAATTCTGTGTGGAGACCTACAACGCCTTTAGCTTGACGGTTGGTGTAGCGGCGGCGGTGCAAGCTACCATCTCTAGATACGGTATTAACAGAGAACTGATTCACTTCCGTACAGGCGACCTGCTAAAAATCCTAGACGACAACAAGGAGTCTCATAAAGCCCGACTGGTAGAAAGATTTACCACTATAAAAGCCCAATTCCCAGCAGCGGCTGTCGTTGAGTATACGCAGATGATAGTTGATAGACCTGCCGTAGCCGTAATAGAGGCTTTTGCTGAGCTAGTCTTCTATACTAAACATTGTAGAATTGTCGCATATACGCCTTACTCCTGGTTCTCCTCTCTTGTGATCTTTCTCAATAGCGGTTATCGGGCTGGGCTGCCCGTTTTCGATAGCGACATACTTGATATAATTCAGGTCTAAAAAAGTTGGCTTCCCACAGGTCTGTGGTGCAGCTCGCTTAGTACTGGTTGTAGCCGCCGTAGCCACCGCCGTAGCCACCGCCGTAGCCACCGCCGTAGCCACCACCGCCGTAGCCGCCACCACCCGCTGCCGCCGCCACTGCCGCATCGGCGGCAGCGATAGCCGCCATATCATAGGTGCTTCCGCGTGGCAACAGGTGGGCCACGATCCCCTTGATTGCCAGGTTTGGCTGCAGGCTAGCGTAGGTTACCGTGATTGGAGCACGGCATTGGGGGCACTTGCGTTGACCGACCCCAGTGAAGATGTGTGAGATACACGTCTTACAGAATGTGTGCCCACAGGGCAAGGTGACCGGTTCTGAGACCTCGCCAGCGAGCCCGAGATGGATCGGACAGGCCAGCTCCTTGTAGAGTGCCGAGTTGGCCGACCCTGTCTGTGATTGGATCACCTCATAGACCCGCCATCGCAGCTCTACCGACTCGCCGGCGTCTGGGACCGTCTTTGTGATCTCTGACGCTTCCTTCAGAAGGACTGCTGCCGCCTTCAGCTGCTTAGCCTCCTCCGAGCCGCCTTCTTGGGCGGCAATCATCTCACAACCACGCTTGATTAACTCGAGGGCCTCGGTCATCTCGGGAGTAGCCATTGTGTATGGTGCGTACGGGTTGGCTTAGTCTTCAAGGTGAACGAGAGCTTTCAATTTTTCAAATCGTCTTCGAAAAATTGAAAGGTCAAACTGCTACCAAGATCACTTCGAGACAAATGTCGACGACAGAATCTATCCAGTGCCCCGTCTGCCTCGAAGAAAAGGAAACATGGCAGGGCTCAACAACAGCCTCTTGCGGGCATCAGGCATGTATGCCGTGCTTTGTCAGTCATATTACCACAAACGGCTTGACTAAGGCCGTCTGCCCGATGTGTCGTGGTCGATACGTCGAATCCGCAGGTGGCGGGGCCGGCGCCGGCGGCGGATCTGTTCGCATCGAACCGCTATTGGCCATAAGTATGCCGCTTTTCACCGCCCGAGAACAGGTATGTGACGGGTGTGATGGGTGCCGCGAATGCTGTAGCGACGAGTGCAACGGCTGTAACTGGTGCTGTAGCGAGGAGTGCAACGGCTGTAACTGGTGCTGTAGCGAGGAGTGCAACGGCTGTAACTGGTGCTGTAGCGACGAGTGCGACGGCTGTAACTGGTGCTGTGATGACGAATGTGACGGGTGTAAATGGTGTTGCGGCGACTACTGTAGGGGTTGTGCGTGGTGCTGTGACGCCGACTGCAGTGGATGCCACAGGTGCTGCCGTGACTACTGTAACGGCTGCACCCACTGTACCAACCACTACTAAAATATAGAAATGGGCGTATTTTTGCCTTATATTTTTATATAGAAATCCACCCTATTTCTGGGCCTATAATTTTATCCCCTATTCCCACATCCTATAGAAATAGGGCATAAAATATAATGGCGGGGTTTTGGGTACTTTATTATACGAGGTATATAAATAGGCCACAAAGAATACAATAGATAAAAACTATCCCTATTTTACCCCATCTTTCCATAAATATATTTATGGAAAGATGGGGTAAAATAGGGAGGATTTTTATCTATTGTATTCTTTGTGTCCTATTTTTATAGGTTGTATATTTAATGCCCCAGAATTAGGGTCCATTTTTATTTGTATAGAAATAGGGCGAAAATTATGGGTATGGAAATAGGGCAGATTTACGGGTACGGAAATAGGCGTAATTCTATACTAAAATATCCGCCGCTAAAAATTGATAGGTTATATGCATGGTACAACCTATCAAAATGAACGCTAACGTATTAACTGGACACATATTTCTTGTTATTAGTCTCTGCTATGGGGTGCACGGCCACATACCTTCGCATACGGCAGCGTACAGTATACTGAAGTCACTGATCTACCTCTCACTCGCGGTCTTCTATTACGTATACCGGTAGTGGACTTATATACGAAATAACCTATCGGCACCGTTCATCTCGCGGGGTATCCAACGCATCTCAACCCACTTGAATAACGGTAGATGCTGCATTATATTCTGGTAATATCTATAATAGAGCTCTTTAGTGGGCGGCTGGCGGCTTATTATAGCGGTCACCGCACCGAGATTATCATTTTCTACCTGTAGAGCTTTTTGACCTCTCTTTAGAGAGTAGATCAGACCGTTGGATATCGAACACCATTCCGATTCAGTGGAGTTACTATGGGTAAAATACGTGTTCATTAGTTCATAACGTTCACCGGAGAGAGTTGAAAGTATAAGAGCTGTACGAGATATCCTCCCCTTATTGAACGAACCGTCTGTCTGGAGAGCCGCTAGTTCAGTAGGTCTAATGAGCGAATTAGTACAGATAGGGGTGAAATGGGATGGCCTCCGAGCGAGGAGTGAGAGGGTTCTGAACATACCTACAGTATCGTTCTATTTTGAAGGGGTCGCAAGTAGGTAAAATTGAGCAGCCGTTTTGACATTGATTCTATGTCAAAATGTCAGCACGTCGTATCCTCAAAGAGATCAGCGACCTACGTAAGGATGCCCCAGAGAACTGCTCTGCCGGGCCTAAGGGCGAAGACGTCTACGTGTGGGACGCGATGATTATGGGTCCGTCGGACAGCCCGTACGCCGGTGGTGTGTTCAACATGGAGATCCACTTCCCCACAGATTATCCTTTCAAGCCACCGAAGGTGGTCTTCACTACGAAGATCTATCATCCCAATATCAGTCCGCAGGGCGGGATCTGCCTGGATATCCTGAAGAACCAGTGGTCGCCAGCACTCACGGTAGGCAAGGTTCTTCTGAGCATCTGCAGTCTCCTAACTGATCCCAACCCCAACGATCCGCTTGTACCGGAGATTGCCGACCTATATACACGGGACAAGACCCGTTACGAGGAGACGGCACGCGACTGGACGCGGCGGTACGCTATGTAGATCTGGTGTAGTACTCTCATAACCACTAATTAGTTTCATATATAGGCGTCCACGAGGGCTCTTTTTCTGCGTGCGTATACCAGACTTCATCACACTCTGACACACGCCGCCAACCCTTGGCCAGAAGACGCCCATCCTTACCGTCAAGATAATATCTCTCATTCTCAATAATTATATAGAATTCGCCGCCATCATCTACATGTCTTGTGGGTTGGGATACTAGGTCGGCGGGTTTTGGTGTCGGCCAATTCTGGACAGCCATAGGATTAGCTGTACCTGGCTCAACGGGTTCTGGTGCGGACTTCACAGTAATGGTGGATAATGGAAGCTGTTTAGACATGCTTATCTTAATTAGCAATAACCTTAAGCAAACGATCGTGAAGATAACCAGAAGGGATCCGCATACGCTTATACCAATAATGAACGGCCTCTCGTAGATATTAGCAGCTGTAGCCACCTGTGCTGAATTACCAGTCTGATTCAGCCCTTGCAGATTCTGACTGGAGAGGCTCGTTGAGGTCGGTGCAAGGTAGAGACTTATGATAGCTGATTGTGTAGGAACAGTTGAGGGCGTAGAGCTAACACTGCTACTAGGTGAACTAGAATAATACGGTGTATCCGTCGGTAGAGAGACTACGTAGGTTGCCGATGGCGAAGCTACAGGAGATACCGACACAGATTGTACAGCAGACGTCGTTAGAGTACCCAATGCTGTGGTAATGGGGCCTCGCGAAAGTTGTGGTACCACCGAGGGTGTTGTTATACGCGTACTCACGGATGAGGCTGTAGCCATCGTAGTTGTGTTACCTGCACTACCCGACGTAACATTAGTACCAATAACACCGGTAGCAGGATTAGAACCGGTGCCGGCCGTGCTGTTAGTAGCGGCGTCTACTGTTACAAAAAACAGGATCAATTGCAGAATCATCTGTTCTACCTCTTATATCATATAATTCTTAAAATGCCATTTTTATCTCTATAATTAGGGATGCCCGGTTGTCCGTACTTCGTAGCAAACACCTTTGCACATCTACTTGGAGGCCTAATGGTGACGGGTATTAGCACGGAGAATCCGCTTATGGGTGATATTGGAAAGAAACCGATGACACACTTGGGTATTATACTAGGGGTATTTGTAAACCTCTTTGCACTCATTGCCACTGAACCGGGTGCACTAAAATACGTGCTATATATTGCTTTAACCGCGATCGTAGGCCAGATGCTTAGCGGCTTCGCCAATCGTCTGAAACAGCAGAAGAATCTATCAGAAACTCTATTTACAAGCGGACTGATCTTTTTCACTATGGCAGCCGTAGGTGTAATAGACAATCAAAACCTACTAGGGTGGGGTGTCTATCTATCTGCTGCACTGGGTGTACTGATGGTTGCAACGATCTACAATTTAGCGGTGACTGAGAGTGATAAACAGCGATCCGACTGGAGGACGTGGTTGGCGAGATTTGGTGTGGGACTCTTTGCAGTCTATGTGGCGTTTGATGTAGAGATATTGAAAGCTAACGCTGCAACATGCAACGGGGATCCGGATTACGTCGGTGAGTCTATGAACCTATTTTTCGATATGCTTAATCTCTTTACACAGGTGGGTTCTAGTGATTAGCCGGCTTATGGCGAAAACAGACATTCCAGTTCTCGTTATAGACTATAGTATATCCAGCATCTATAAGGGCCTTGATGGTTTGCTCTGTGCGCTGTGTTTTATCGACTCCCTTCAATAGATAGTCAAATTCTACACAGAGAATTAGCGGATAGATCTTATCTTCAAGCAGCGTCTCAAGTACTTCGATCTCAGCTCCCTCTATATCCATCTTTAACAATGAGATAGGTCTATCCGATAGGCCTCTCTCACTCAGTAGATCGACAAGGCGTGCTACATGGACTGTTGTATAGTTCTGTCCAAACATATCTGGTATGAGTGTCTGTGATACATATGCTGGGTTAGCCTGTTTGTAGAATTTAAGCGTGTCAGACTTTTTCCAGAGCCCGATCGGATTCATGTGGAGCTTTGCTAGGTCGGGTTGCAAGCCTTGTATAGATCTAATGTAATCGGGTTGAACACCACCCTTAATTTTTGATGGATCTCTAGCAACATAGAAGGCTTTCACCTCCTCTACATGCTTGACTGCACGTTCAGTGGGGTCAAAAAGATGAATCTCACATCCAAATCTGCTCTGTAGAGCTAGATCAAAGGAGATGTCCTCACCTACACCAGCCGAAATAACTAGAGACGTGCTATCTAGTACTAGATCGTCTGGTATTTTCCAGCCGCCGTACCTAGTACCATAATTAGTAGTCATTGTATTAGATACGATGACTGTTACTTTAAATCAATAGTATTATACTATGTCCATTAAGCGGGCGGTGTTTTCAGCGGGAGGCTGCTGAGCTCGACGACGGACTCTGCATGTACCACACAAACTCCAGATGTAATATAGACTACACATAAAAGCAGACCCAAGTATTACTGATACTGCTGCGACAGCAAGCCCAGTGTCTTCGCTCCATTCAGAGGAGAGTGTATCTAAGAACCCCATATCTGTTATGTGATCTCTCTGTTTATATGGTTGTTTATCAAGACCAATTTGCAACACGTCTGCTTCGCTGGATGGCCTGCTCCTCTTGGTACTTCTCCATAGCGGTTTTCTTATGGAATAGAGCCGCAAGGCGGGTCTTCAAGTCTCTATAGAAGGCTACCCAAGTACGTCTATTGGCACGTTCACTCTGTTTGATCTTATAGCTCTCTACGGCGTTCTGCATGATCTGGTACGGTCGCGTATTAGGATAGAACGTCTCTCTATAGTGTTTTTTTGCATATATGTGGAAGGCTGGAAGCCTGGTGATGTAGTCGCGGTCTTCAGAATACTTTATGGAATCGTATTCCCTCGTGAGAAAGTTGATATTTAGACTGTGAGCATAGTCTCGAAACCTCACAATGTCAGGGTTATTATCTGATAGACAGTCGACTACACATTTGACAGTGATCGGATAGACCTCTGGCTTATTTGGCGGAACTGGTTTTGCAACTGGGTTATCCATCTACCATTAGCGGTTTGAAAGAGTGCTGGTTCATTTTTATATGTGTTCTTTAATACTTCTACCAACGGCCACCGTTATGATGGATGAACGGTGTACCCTGCTTACGGGCCTCATCGACCTCCTCCCGCGAACAGCGAAAGGTGTTGAGCACCATCGTACTGTAATAATCCAGAGTCATAGAGTAGCGACCCGTGAGGAGAACGTTCGTGAAATAGACCTGATCGATAAAATCAGCTGCCGGCTCATAGATCCGCTCATCCAGTAGCCGTTTCATTTCATCTACACGGGCAATAAAGAACCCTGAGTTCAGATATTTGAAGCTGCTATCTGTCGCCAGCTGCTCTAACTTGAAACGGACAATCTCAAGCTTATCTGGCCAGAGATTTCGTTCAGCACCAAACACGATTGCCTTACCAATTGCCTCGTAATTAGCAATAATCCTCTGGGGATCGAAGTTATTGAAGTCCAGTAAATTCAGGTTAGCATACATAATCAAGTCAGTGGGTCGCAGTAGCCGGCTGATTCTGTGTACAGCCTCTAGCAGACGGGTAGTACCCTCCGCTTGTGTCTCGATCCTGTTGACCACACATGGTGTAGCCGCTTCATCAAAACTGAACAGGAAGAGCCGCTTTTTGCCGTCCGTGTAAGCAGGCTTGAGCCCATTCAGCTTATAGAGGAGATCTCTGGTATAATTGACTACATTGTGAAACCTGTAGACCTCCTGAAAGAGCCTGCGGCAGCGATTAATCATCTCCTGACACTCCGTCTGATGTGCCTCACACCACTGGAATCGTTCCTGTATATCACTGAAATCGTCTGCTACTGGAACGTAGTGAACCCATGGCTTGAAATCGGTGTAGAACCACTGCGTCCAGCAAGAGTCCGTCTTTAGAATAACTGAGCCTGAGTTCAGCTTCCAGGCTGTTGCATCCCAAGTACTTGCGTTACCGTCAATATCAAGGAGATACTTGTACTTAATCATCTCTGATCGCTCGATCCAGTTGGGTGCGACAATGTTGGTCTTAGGTACGGCATCACTATTGAAGTATTCGCGCTGAGTAACCGCAATATCGCGGCGTTTTGTGAAGTTATATTTAGACCCACGTGGCTGTGAACCGTATGCGATCTGCGGCTTCTTCTGACTGAAGGGGAGGCCACCGTGAATCGACCTATACTCATTGTACCGGTTCATGTAGAAGTAGTACCGGTCGGGTACACAAAGGGCGTTTGGTGTTGTCGTCTGATGGCTCTGTGCCAGGATAATACGGTCCTTATGGAGAAGAGGGAACATGCTGGGGTCACTCAGTTCCACTTGGGGTGAATTAGTGAGGGCCTTGTACGGCTGGTCCCCCGTTTTACTCTGTGGGTAGTGACCCTCCAGAAAACCGTCGTATGCACAGATCACAAAGTGGATCTTCTCGTAGAGGTTCTCTGTGATGATAACACCCACAAGGTGCCGGATCGTGAGCTCGATCATGTAGAGGTATTCGTAGCTCTCATTATAGAGATAGACGTTGCCACTCTTGACACCGACCGCGAAAAGACTGGTTGGCAGCTGTACGATGTCTGTCTCAAAGAGACGGTTGAATGCTGCTCTGCTGATCCGCTGGGTCTGTGGATTAGCGAAAGGCTCGTAATTTGGGAGGTGGTCTGGTGGTGGACCCATCGTCAGATCGTAGTCTGTGGTGATTTCGATAGCCTTCTCATTCGCATCAGAAGGACCGATCACAATTGTCTGTGACTTCTCCTCAAGCGGCCAGTAGGCAAGAACCTTGATGTTCTCCGTCCAACCCGTGGTTGAATCTAGACGCCGGACCGTTACCCAATACGATCGCGTCGACTTGTACTGTGAGCGGATCTGAAAGTCCTTGCGGCCTGCATAACCCGTGATATCTAATTCAAGGCCGGCTACTGACATTCGAATTAAAGATCGTATACAAGATGGGTTTATATCCTAAGCGGGTTGGGGGCGGTCAATAAGGATCAGATATTCTATATTGCGGGTTGCACCGGCGGCCCCGTTTCCTATCTGGGCCATAACGTTTCGTTTGTAGTCAATTGTCTGGACGTGGGTCTGGCCCAGCCGCCGGCAGAGGGCGATCAGCTCATCAATTGGAACAAGTGATTCGTTGTTATAGCTGATTAAGACATATTGCGTGGGTAGCCTACGGATCAGCGTCTCAAAGGCCTTCAGAGCATGCGTCTTCGAATTCCATGGTGAGACCATCGACGTGTCATAGCCGTCGGATTTAGAGACGCGATCGATACGGCGGTTGGTGGAGAGGCCGACTTCTGGCTTGTCCCAACGAGCGATCGAGTCCCAGATATGATAGTAGGAGAAGTAGGTATGACTGGAATACGGGGGATCCAGATAGGCAAGGTCAGCCGGCTCATAGTTGATCTCTAAGGCGTTCCCAGTATAGTGTCTAGAGGGTGGAGGTGGTGTCAGTGTGACAACGGGTGGTAATTGTAGCAGTAATTCGTTGTACGAGCGAGTGCACCACTCCTTCAGATAGGCCTGCTGGATACCAACCGTATTGTCAACCTTATCAAGGGCTAGAATTAGACTGGTAATTAGGACAGCCTTATCCTGCTCAGGTAATTGCAATTTATCGATCGCATCCCTAATTGCATCCGCCTTCTGCCCATTGTGGGGTTGCCAGACACGGACGACTGTCCCTGCTGAGGAGAGGACGTCGCAGTAATTCGTGGTCAGCCACCCCTTCTTTGGCTTACTCTGATTGAGACGTTCCACCAGTGGTGCCAGATGAGCGGTCGAGTTACACTGCAAAAATGTCTTGGCGTAGACCTCTGAGGCCCACGAGAGGTCGCTCGTCTGCGTGCCCCAACCCAACTGTCTGAAGGCCTGTGCTACACGCGTAGTGCCCGTAAATGCGTCGATCATTGTAGGCCGACGACCGGGTGGTACGACGACACGCTCCTTCACCAGTGCGACGATCTGCTCCAGGAGGCTGTTTTTGCTTCCTATATACTTGATCCCTGTGGTCTCCATAAGAGGAATTAGGATGAATTATACGGGTCCTAACGCCATGTGGTAAAATTGAATCAGATGGGTTAGCTTTTAAGACTGACCAAAAAGAGCAATGCGTGGACTTCTTCTCTTCTGTTTTACGACCGTCACATATGCCCTTCTCCAATACAAGGTGGTCTCCTGGTATCATAATATGACCAAGTTCGAGGAGCTTGTCAATCAGGAACTCCGTAATGGTTGGGTCCTACAGGGTGGCCTTTCGGTCTCAGTTCATGGCGGCCGCGGTAACAATCTCTATGCACAGGCTATGACTAAGAGTGGGTTTGCCCATATGTCCGCGGAGCCTAGCGCAGCCGCGAGCTGGTGAAAAAGTGGAAAAAATTGAAATCACAAATCATCCTGATTGGGAGGTTCGAGCTGGCTGTGTGCTCAACGGACGCGACACCACTGTATCAGTGGAGCAGACTGAACCCCCACCCATTGCGTGGTGGGGCTGCGGTCGCAGGAAGGTCGCGACGACACGACGCGGGAGGGGCGTCGGGTAATAAATCCTGCTTTAGCAGGTCGGGCGTGCCAATAACCATCTGCTATATGCAGGTGGGGGAAGGGCATGACGGGTAGCGCGTGGAGGGGCGCTGCTATAAATCCTGCTTTAGCAGGTCGGGCGTGCCGATAACCATCTGCCAGCAGCAGGTGGGGGAGGGGCACGACGGGTAGCGCGCGGAGGGGCGCTGCTGAAAATCCTGCTTTAGCAGGTCGGGCGTGCCGATAACCATCTGCCAGCAGCAGGTGGGGGAGGGGCACGACGGGTAGCGCGTGGAGGGGCGCTGCTGAAAATCCTGCTTTAGCAGGTCGGACGTGCCGATAACCATCTGTCAACGTGCAGTTGGGGGAAGGGTACGACGGGTAGCGCGTGGAGGGGCGTTGCCACAAATCCTGCTTTGTGCGGGTCGGACGTGCCGTTACGCTAGCTTTGACTGGCAATGGGAGGGCACGACGGGTGTGTGCGGGATGGGGCACTACCAACAAAGCCAGCTATCATCTTATCCTACGGGAGTGATTGACTGCTGGTCGGACGCACCACGGCGATGGACGGGTGTGACGCGACGGTGCGGGGACGGGGCACCGAAAGTATCTGCTCTCTTCTGTAATGCAGTAGTGAGCAGGGCACCGGCGGCGGCTAGACGCGAACAAATCAAGAGTTTTTTCCGTGCTAAAAATTGACTCTAAATACCTCAGTGCTAATCTAGACAAAATGGACGTTGCCGCTTCCGTGTACGGACTCGCACTCAAGGATGTTGCCCAGTTCTACAAAGAGCAGATAGACGGGCATATGCGGCTCTGCCCGACGATGACTGCCGACGAGTACGCAGAGTATAGCAAGAAGAGGCTGACGCGGGACCTCAAAGCGGCCTGTCGTGCTAAGCGGATTGAACTCAACGCGGCTATCGCTGCTAGAGACTGTGTAGAGATCCCTGTTATCAGGAAGGAGCTCCGTCTGGCTGTGGCCAGATCCAAGGCGTACAAGGAGTACCTCACCCACCTGATCTAAACTGGAGACTCTCACCCCTATATAGGATGCCAGTCACTCTGAAAAGACACCGACCCTACAAAGAGACACTGTCTAAACACAAACGTATGACCATTTTTGCAGATCATGTACGAGCCAAACGCTGTCGTGAATCCGCAGAGGCGGAGGCTCTGGCCAAGCGATTCTGTTCTTTCGTCGGATTAACTGACGATTCACCCCGTCTTGTCGTCACCGAGCTACCTGTACCCGCCCCCGCCCGCTCGCGCGAGAGCTTCTATCTCATGTTCAAAACCTGGGATGTTGATATGCGAATATGGGCGGCGACCGACATACAGCGTATCTACAGGGGATGGTTGAGGCGGCGGATCTGGATCAAGCGGGTCTTGCTGACGTGAGACTGATACCCATATAACCGCTTGTCGAACTGCATCCTGGGATGTTCATAAAATACGGTGCGTAGCTCAGTAGGTTCATCCCCAGTATCAAGAGAATCACTAGACTGATGAGTACCATGGCGATTGCCTGTAGATCTGACGTACCAAATACAGACATCCCTACTGTTTGGAGCGGGGATTAACTGAGGGTGAAGAGATAGAGGGCCTGATTTACGGCGGCCAGAAGCTCGTCACGGATATTAAAAAGATCTGTATCTGCGGGCTTCAGGATCTTTGGTAGCCTGTGAGTAAGCCACTCAATAGCCTCTTTCAGAAACTTGATTACCTCCTGCTCGTCCAGCCCGGGTAGATCGAGTGTCATATTGTCCGACAGAGCCTTATCGCGACCGTATTTTCCTATGTAGACCTCTACAAAGCTGTCGGTCAGCTTGTCGATCGACGCAACCAGGTCGTCTGTAGCCTTGTGTCTTGGATAAGAGCGTGTATTCCAGTGATAGACTTTTATGGCGTTGCGGAGGGTCAAATAAAATTGAACCACTCTGATGCTCATCCTATCATGTACACTGAATGAGTTGTGAGACCTGCCGACTTTGGACCGGACGAAATGAGACACACGTCGAATGCCCTATCAGAGCAAGCCTTGTCTGCCGCCGCTGCTGTGGATCTGGGCATTCCACCGCCGATTGCACGCACAGAAATGTGGTGCACCCCACTTGCCTGGAGGATCTGATTCCACAGGAGACCCGTGATCGCTTTGCCATTCACACGCAGACTGAGTACGTTATGCCGCCTGTGCCTGTTACAGTTCATGATGTCAATCGGGTTGACATCATCAACCAGGATAAGTGGATCCGCGATTTCATGAAGCACAAGCATCTCTCAACGGCACGCAAACGGGAGGAGAACCTGAGTCGCATCTTCGAGTGGGCGGCTGGCTCGGGTCTAGTGATCCGTATCGTCAATCAGGAGGCATGACACAAAAAGTTGAAACGACGGCCCGCTCTTTTTGCCTAGTCAGGACCAGGACGTGCAAGAGACACGCCCATCAAAGAAATGGCCGCGCTCATCAAGCCCTTCGCAGATTTCAACTACCTCCCCCACCAGGTCGAGGGCATCCGCTGGATGCTCGACCGTGAGGCCGTCGACGCACCGCATTGCCGCGGCGGCATCCTGGCCGACGACATGGGGCTCGGCAAGACGTGGCAGGCCATCGGCCTGCTGCTGAACGCCCCCGTACCGTCGACGCTCCTGGTCCTACCACCCGTGCTTGTCCAGCAGTGGGAGGAGGCCCTCACACAGACGGGCCTCCAGCATGCGACCTTCAAGAAGGGGCGGTGGGTCGGGTCACCGCACGCGGTCGTCTTCCTGATCACCTACAGCCGCCTCCAGCAGAACCTGATGGTGGTGCGTGGACGGGAGTGGGACCGTATTGTACTCGACGAGGGTCACTACATCCGCAACGCGGCCACGGCACGTCACAAGGCACTTGCCTCCATCCCTGCACCGCTGAAGTGGGTGCTCAGCGGGACGCCCGTGCAGAACAAGGCCAGCGACTTCACGCATCTGGCCGAGTGGCTCGGCTGCGAAGTCCTGACGGGCCGCGGCCGCTCTGTCGGCATCAAGGCACTGGTGACCGATATCGTGCTCCGCCGGACGATGGCACTGCTCGGCGATCTGCTACCGCCCGCGCCCACGCACGTGCGGCACGACCTTCCCTTCGAGACGCCCGAGGAGAAGCGGCTCTTCACCGTCCTGGTGGGGCGCCTCGAGGACGCCATCGAGCGCGACTGTCCACCGGCCCTGATCCTCGAGCGCTATCTCCGCATCCAGCAGTTCAGCAGCCACCCGCAGATCTACTACGAGGCCATGCGGCGGAAGTTCGGCCAGGGGATCTTCACGCGCGAGGACTGGGCCGCGCAGGCCTCAAAGATGGCCGGCTTCGAACGGATCCTGGCTGCCGACAATGTGGCCCCCACGCTCGTCTTCACGCACTTCCACGAGGAGATGAAGCGGGTCGCCGCTGCGGGCCGCGACCACGGCTACACCGTCTACACGGTCGGTGGTGGAATGACCGAGACGGCACGCACGGCCCAGATCGAGGCGTCGCGGCGGGTTGCCGACCAGGGGCGGCCCGTGATGCTTGTCTGCCAGATCGTGGCGGCCAACTGCGGGCTCAACCTCCAGCACCTCAACCGCGTCGTCTTCTACACGCAGCACTGGAACCCCGCGGTGATCGACCAGGCGATGACGCGTGCCTACCGCTTCGGTCAGACGCAGGCAGTGACGATCCACCACCTCATCATCGGAGCTCGTGAGACCCTCAACATCGACCACAAGATGCTGAGCAAGCACGCGGAGAAGCGGGCAACGGCACGCGAGCTGCTGCCGGCGCTTGAGTTCCCGTTCCACCCTGACTTCGTCGTGGAGCCGGTGATGGAGGAGGTCGTGGCGGAGGCAGCACCGCCGCCGCGGCGGCCTGTGGGCCGAGTGCGGGCTGCTGCCGAGGCGTGGCCCCTACCGCCCGCCGCGGTGGATGACGAGCCCGTCAACTACGACTAAATACAGAACAAAAACCAAATACAAGACCTTTTTCAGTAGATAGAGTTGTAATCGTCAAAGGTCATAGTGTAAGGAGGCGGGAAATGAACCCGCTCCGGTTCACCCTCCATGTGCTCGATGGCGAAATCTGCTAGATCGACTTTCGCAGCGGCAAGTGCATCGATCAGTCGCTTCTTGTACTGGAGGATGAGGATCAGGGTCTCGTCGACGCTGACGTACTTTGGGCCGTAATTTGTCAGCTCCGTGATACCGTAGCCAAGCACCAGTAGCCCCTTGTCGATATGGTAGAGGTGGATCCCCAAGGATTGGATATGTTTGCGGATATCGACTGATCGCGGTGGCTGCCTGAACAGGGTATGTGCCGTCTCCAGAGTGATAGGGTACCCTACGTAGAGCATTTTACCTCTATAACGGGTAGTAACTATTATCAATTTTTAGTGGGTCTTGCAGAGTAAAACTGAGCTGACAACCACTCTTGCCCATGCTATCAATGAAGATCCGCTACATGTCGGATCTCCATCTGGAGTTTCTTCAATCGTCGCTACCTGCAGCCTATCTTCAGGAGATTCGACCCGGTCCCGACGAAGTCTGTATACTGGCGGGTGATATAGGTGATCCATACAGCCCGAACTATCTACAACTGATGCGTTACATGTCGGCGAACTTCAAGCGGACCTATCTCATAGCCGGTAACCATGAGTATTACAATAACGGTCGGTCAATTGCCGCAACCACCGCATACCTTGTGGAATTATTCAAACAGTTCACCAATGTCCGGTTTCTGAATAACGAGGTCGATCTCTACGAAGGGTTCGTCTTTGTGGGGACTACACTCTGGTCACACATCGCCGATCCCAGATACACTATCAATGACGTAACTCAGATCAGAGGTTTGGACGTGGCCGCGTACAACAAGCTGAACGCGGTCTGTGTGGACTTTCTCAGATCTCTGGGCCAGGAACGATTGGTCGTAATTACACACCATGTGCCGTCGCGAAGGCTGATTAAGCAGGAGTATCTGGAGGGACGGTTTGCTCCCTATAACCAGTGGTTCTATTGCGATCTTGACGAATTTATCAGAGACGCAGGTAATCGCATAGTAGCCTGGTTCTACGGGCACACTCACAGTGCTGGTGCGACCCGGTTGGACCACGTGCCCTTCTTCTGCAATCCCATCGGTTATCCGCGTGAGAACGTGGACGTGGACTTTAATAAGACCGTACAAATAGACTGATGACAACAGCTACGAAAAACCTATCATGGGTCTATGTGATCTTACTGCTTGTGGTAATGGCACCTGGGTATCTTGTGTGGAGTCTCTATCCAGCTGTTGCTGCAGTGACAGTGGAGGGCCGAAAACGGCAGCTGGCAGTGATTTTTGCCATTACGAGTCTGCCTCTGGTAGTGATTCTTCTGGCAGTCTCTATCAGACGGTCATGGGATTTTTGGTCGTAACTAGAGGTACCCATGTACGCTTCAGCTTTCGGTTCTTCTGTCGCAACCTGCAGATCCATATCGTAAAGACAATCAGTACGATAGCAATGGGTAGCAGAACAACTAGCCAGTTCTCATGTGTAAGATGATTGAGAAGTGAATCTCCGATTTTAGTTGGGGCCGTTGATGAGGGGGCGGCGGTTGGCGTAGGTGAAACTGTAATGGAGACTGGGGTTGTAGACTGTGACGACTGGCTGGGATTTGGCTGGCTGCTTGCGACAGCTGCTACGCTTGGCACGGCCGCTACGCTTGGCACGGCTGCTACGCTTGGCACGGCTGCTACGCTTGGCACGGCTGCTACGCTTGGCACGGCCGTAAAGCTTGCGATGTGGCTTGAGCTTGTCGTGGCAATAAGGCTATTACTCGGAGATGGAGAGTCATTTGTGGTGAAATTCTGAGCGACTACAAGGGGAAGTAGCAGTATGAGAAGCATCTTTAAACAGACACTGGCTCTTAAAAAGACAGATCAATTTTATAATACTCTACTGGGCATACACGTACCGCCCCTAATTATTTCAGACAGGAGAGTTACAGCCTTTCACACTCTGGTTAGGGAACCTCGATCTAGGCCAATTATCCGCAGCGGGATTGAATGAGCTTGCAGAAGAGGTTCGAGAGAGGCTCGGTGTGTAGAGAGGGAGACGCGGCTCGTCCGCAGGAGGAGCAGGACGGCGGTATCTGGCTTTGCGGCACCAGAGAATTGTGGCTGCCATTGTTCCAACTACAACAATAATAGAGAGGCCTCCAAGGACGGTGCCGAGCTTATTTGATACTGGCACGACCCCCACATCGGCTAGGTACCGCGTCGTCGAAGTGCTTGGTGCTGGCGTTGTTGACTGACTGTGTGTTGTTGATGCACTAATGCTGTAACGTACAATCTGCGGTGTGGACGACACACTATGCCGCACGACGCGCGGTGATAGAACCGGCTGACGCGACGGATGCGGCAGCGGTGACCTGGTGTATATAGGTGACTTTGAAGCGGCTGCCATTGCTATGAAGCTCAAGAGAAGACCCCGCATAATACCTTTTACTTCTCGTGCCAAACCAGAGATTCTCTCAATTTTACTGACAGGGACTGGCCTTGTTCTCAGTAAACTCTATTCACTCTAAATTTGAATGTAGCGAGCGGTTAGTCTCTACATTCAAATAGCCTAATGCTGCTACCAGCACTGCCCACCGATCAGGAGCTGAAGACGATGAAGACCTTCCCCTATAACGAGGGGCGGCACCTCGAATTCAAGAGCTCCATCCAGTGTTCGAAACACAAGGTGCTGCCCACTGTATGCGGCTTTCTCAACGTGGGCGGCGGTCACATGATCTTTGGTGTAGCCGACGATCTTACTGTTACCGGATTTACATCTACCACAAAGGATCTGGACACATTTCTCCTCTACATCGATAATATCGTGCGAAATGGGCACGTGATGAAAGAGGACGGTGACGTTATCAAACCTTCGCAGATCACAACCCGCCTGATCCGACTCGATGATACACGGAACATTCTGATCCTGACAGTGGTCAGTGAAGAGGGGATGCGCTATCAGCTGAAGGAAGGCGCGATCTACTATCGGATGAATGCCTCTAACTACCGTGTCACTAATGATCGATACTACACAGATGCCCAGGTGGCTATGATGATCCGCGATAAGGCACATCAGATCCACAAAGAGTACCACTGTCTTCTCACGGGGATGGAGAAAGAGCTGAAACGCGGGTTCGACGAGATTGCCGCACGCGACAAAGCACTGTACGAGAGCCTGCTCTCCAATGCCAAAGCAAAGACTGATCTGGCCGAGGTGAATCGGATCCTCTCTCTGCGGATCCTGACTGAGAAGATCTACATGGAACGGCTGATGGCACGGCGACGCTCGTGTCTATGGTGGCTCTGCTGACTCTCGTGTTAATATATGAAAACGAAAATGCGTGTCAGGTGTAAATGCCTTGTGCGTGTAAGAATCAGCCCGCTAACGTTCCAGAGAATATGGAATGGGGTCCAGTTTTTTGGCGGTTCCTCCATGCTCTTGCGGAGCGAGCCGGCTCAGCACCTATGCCCGGTCTTAGAGGCGACGAGACGCGAGCATGGAGGACTATTTTGACTACGCTTGGAAAGACCTTACCCTGTGACGATTGTCGAGCTCACTGTGTTGGCTATCTTGCAGCACATCCTGTCAATCTGCCCGATAACTATGCCGACTTACGCGAGTACATAAGACGATGGTTATATGACTTTCACTCTGAGGTGAACTTGCGTTTGGGAAAGTGTGTATTCGATTATGCACTGCTGGGCCCCACGTATGGTGCGGTCCCGCTACGCCAGACTTTTAACATCCTAGAGGTACTGATCAAACGCTCGATTCTAGGGGCGGCTCTGCCCCTGATGTCTTGGACCAATTGGAGTAAACACGCCAAGATTCTCCTGGGGATGTACACCTAATTTTCGCTGCTCTATATATAATGTCCAATAAGAAGCTGACACCAGAGCAGCTGAAGGCCGTGTTCAATACCGGCAACATGAATGGCAAGTCGTGGGCCAATATGATGGACGAGAACAACGCACGTGAGGCCGCCGCCTACGCTGCCATGACGCCTGCCCAGAAGGCGAATCATACTGCACGCAAGAAGCGGCTGTCAAATCTCTACAATATTCCCCCGATGGGAGCTACGCGCCGCAACAACCACCGCCCGCCGCGACCCAACGGGCGTGGTGCTGCGTGGGGCTCGAGGCGTAACAACTGGCGTGGTGCTGTGTGGGGCTCGAGACGTAACAACCGTGGTGCGCCAGCTCGCGGTGCACCAGCGGCAAACGCCTGGAGACCCAGACCCGGCAAGGTCATGAGGGAGTGTCGCGACAACCGCACTGGATGTGAACGCCACCAGGGCACAGGTGATTGCAAGTTCATCCACACCGGCGAGCCCGAATTCGCCCATTTACGTGCCAACCAGCGGCTTTAGACTTAAAAACAGTTAATGTATTCATTATAGATGAGTAACGGACCCGTCACAGACGTTAAGTCCGGTCGAGGATTTGCAACGCTGTTTGATCAACTCGCCTGTTTTATTCGCACGCGTATGTTTATCACACAGTTTTTGGGGCTTGTTCCTGTAAGGCCTTTCGTAGAGCACGACGTAGCAGGAAGTGCAAAACAGAGGGCAGAGCTGAAGCGAATTGATGAATAAAATGGTAGACGATGTTATCAGACTTAGGTCCACAATGTTGACTTTAGTCTCTCCTATTCAGTAGGATGCGACAGACCCGTAAAATTAAGCGAGCCATGCGTGGTGGAGGCGGGCTCTTTGTTATAGGTGTAGCCGGTGCCTCTGGATGCGGTAAGACCTATTTCTCTAATCTGGTGAAGGAGAGTCTGACGGCAGCAGGCGTAGACGGAATAGAGGTGATCTCCTGTGACAATTACTACAGACCCTATCCTGGTGGCCGCAAGGCACCAGAGGACTTCAACTGGGATGTACCCGAGTCGCTGGATCTGGATCTGCTGGAAGAGCACCTGAAGACCCTTAAGGCTGGCGGCAGAGTCGAGATCCCTAAATACGACTTCTTGACCAGCCAGAGAGGGGTGGCACCCGACAGAGTGATTGATGGCTCTGTTACACGATTAGTGATTGTGGAGGGGCTCTTTGTCCTACTCAATCCCAGTCTACGGGCGGAGATGAATCTGAAATTGTTTGCCTGGCTCGAGCCCGATATCTGTCTTGCCCGCCGCCTGGTCCGCGACTTCAAGGAGCGGGGTAAGGCGTACGAGGAGACTATTCACCAGTACCAGACACAGGTGAAACCCGCATACGTGAACTTCATAGAGCCCACCAAGAAATACGCCGACCTGATTATCTCCACATCCGAATACAGCAATACAGGGATCTCACTAGACGTCATCCGCTCCTACGTCGCCGAGAAGTTGGCTTAAGGTTATTTCGGGTTTTACTGCTATATGACCGGTGCAAATACAGATAATAACGCGCCACGCTCGCTATTATTTAGCAGAAAAGCCGCTCGAGCCAACCTGATTATTGCTGGACAGGGGGTCTTTGTATTCGATAACCAGGAGAGCACGGTTGGTTGCGGATTCAACCTATTCAACACAGATCGGAGTGACGGTCTAAATGTTGTTTTCACGTCATCGGGTGTGAAAGTGAAGCAGATCACCAACGACGACGGGTTTGATGATGGCAACAATACGACCGGTCTCGTAGACAAGAGCGGCGTCTACTACTGGTTCAGTGTCGATTCGAAGAATCAGCGGCTGATAGCTGGTGTAGGTGAGGCACGGATGGAGACGGCAATCTATGCGTACCAGTTCACTCCTGTAGGGTCAGCGAAGACGCTCCTAGAGAGTCTACGGTCCATCGAGCTCCTGCCCAATAGTCCCGTTAGAATGTTGCGTCTGTTACGTGACCCCGTCACTTGGACCGTACCTCTTTACGTTAAGGCAATGGAGGAGTTGACCATGGACGATATTGCTGAGGGTCATTACATGCCAAAGGCTAATCTCTCTGCCGTCTCACAGCAACTCTACGAGTGTATCGGTGGCTCTAACTTTCAGCTTTATACGCCTGAATTTCCCGATTTCGCAAAGGCTATACAACACAGCATAGTCACGCCAGGGCTCTGGTGTTACGAGCGTCTTCTTGCAAAGGCCACCGAGTTCACTAAAGAGCCCAATCCGGCAGAGACCTACCTCCGCATCACCTTGGGCATGAACAATGGTGAATCACCTGGTGTCCCATACGTCATGGAGATCTGGCCTGCCGGTAACTATTCGCCTGTTCATAACCATGGTGGAGCGGATGCTGTGATCCGTGTGCTCCATGGCGAAATTCGGGTATCACTCTTCCCCTATCTGTCGGTAGACAATGTCGGCCCCTTTGCTGTTGCCGATTTTGGGACCGGCGACGTCACTTGGATCAGCCCCACACTGAACCAAGTGCACCAGTTGCATAACGTCGGTGCCGAGGCCTGCGTCACTATTCAGTGTTACTTATACGAGTCGAACGATACACGGCATTACGACTACTTCGACTATATAGACGGCGACGGTTCGAAAAAGCAGTACGAGCCTGATTCGGACATGGACTTCGTTGCATTCAAGGCCCGGATGAAGGCTGAGTGGGCCGACGTGGAGGCAGCGGCACTGGCGGCTAACGACGCACGAATGGCTACCATAGCAACATTGCTTGCTAACCCAGAGCCGACAAAGCCCATCCGATGGTGGTGTCTGCCACGGTGGTGGGGTGGAGATCGCCACCAGTAAGGTCTTTACCATACAATAGTAACCGGACTAGATTCGGGTCCTCCCGACTGTACCGTCTTGGGCTTATTTTTCAGTCCTACAGTAGAGATGCGTAGGACTAGACGGATCGTCGCAAAACGCCGCCGCACTAGAAGGCGACAGCTTGGGGGCGGTGGAGATATTGCACCACGGGGCGGACACACAACTGCCGTCTTCACATACGGACGTTTTCAGCCACCGCACGCCGGTCATGCCGCCCTGGTAAAGGCCGTCGATGACGCGGCCACAGCTGCGGATGCGGATGGATACGTTTTTGCCTCCAGTAGTATAAACAAGAACAATTACATGGCTGGTAAGAAACACATGGCCATGGTGGCGACTGGTGCGTACGAGTCATGCAAGAGTAACGAAAATCCTCTGACTGTGGAGCAGAAGGTCTACTTTCTGGAGAAGATGAACCCCCATTTGTCGCTCCGTTTTATAGACACTACCGAACGTGCATGCCCCACTATATTTGACGTTATAGAGAAATTAAAGGGAGCAGGATACACAGAGCTGATCATGCTTGTGGGCAGCGATAGGGTCCCTGACTTTGAGGGATTATTGGCTAAGCAGGGAATAGAGGGTGTCGAGGTGAGAAGTGCAGGTGACAAACGCAACATGACAGGTGCAATCACTGGTGCTGTGAAGAGCCTTTCTGGGACAGGTGTTCGTAAAGCCGCGGTCGCAGGTGATGTTGAAAAAGTCTCACGTGCTACCAAAATAGGGACCATGACCGACGAAGATGTAATCGATCTGATCGATGTCATACGTACTGGCCTCTGCTACCCACCGTTGGCCTGATCCAACAACAGAAGAGCCTTGAGCAGAAGCAGTAGATCCTGGATTTGCGTGGTGTCAGTATGGGCGTGACCTCACCATTTTCGTCAATCTTTGGGCTGCGGATCCGCAACTTCGTAACATCCTCCTGTAGTTGATTGTTCATCTGGTGACTCCATCGGTAGTGCGGTCACTATCAATTTTGCTAACGTCTTGTACCGAATTTCACGGTCACCAGTAGCAACCCCGTTCTATCTTCTCAGCGTCTGTAGGGATCTCCTCTGGCGACGGCCTTATCCAAGCGGCGTTATAGAATTTAGAGATCGTTGAGTGATTCTCCCAGCGTCTACCCCTGATCCCCAACATGATCTGTGTACCGCCCCCCGTATGGATGGCAACTATACCACGACGTTTCAACTCCGCGACTAGAGGGAGACCGAGTGCTCCTATGCCCACCAGAGCGTAGCGTGCAGTGAGCTGGTCGGCCAGGTAGGTGATAGCCGCTTTGGGACCCGCCGTTAGGATGTGAGCTGGCCATGTTTCACCCGTGGTGATATTTGGACTGTAGTAGGCTTTGACAGGCTCGAACACTTGGGTTTCAGCCCACATGGGACCGGCAGGGCCCGCTGGAGGGAAGATTGACTGCAAGCGGGGGATCTGCTCGGTGATGGACTTGGCAAAGGGACTGATAACGGCAATAGCACCCTTTGTCATCTTAGCGGTGTACGGGTTCTCTGGTGTGTAGAAGGGCTCTAGGGTCCGCAGTGGGAAAGTCGCTGCTTTGGGATTGAGGCTCTTTATCAGGGCGGCCTCCTGTGTACTGTACATGGGATTCCACACAGCTATACCGTCGATTTCTTCTATAGCGGTTAGCGTGGATTGAGCCCACTCGTCAAGGACCGACTCGTGTGTGGAGTTTGGAGGGGTCCAGAGGCCGGCGTTAATGAACATGTCACGCTTGACTTGGTAGGGATAGTCCTTTTGTGGCCTGTTGTTAAGGTACCAGACTAGAGTATTGAATTCGCTAGTCCCCAGCTTGCCGGCAGACCAGCCCCCTGTAGCGTGCTCAATCTCGTTGCAGATCCAGTTTGAAGCTCGTGCTTGGTCCATCTACCAATGTAGAGAGGGTAGGCTTTAATCTCCCCCATCTTTAGAACAATGCCGGCGGTTGTCACCATGACATTCCGAGCCGGCGTTCTAGTACCCGATGGCTGGAGACTGGTCCGGTCGCTGCGGGGGCGGGCGATCTACGCCTACTATTCCGAGGCCGACGTTACGATGGTTGGTGCGATCTACGTCCCCTCGGCAACCTTGGGTGCGGCTGTGGTGCAACGGATGGTGGATTCTACTGAAGAGGAACTGGTTGGATTATTGAATGCAATGAACGTCGGCTAAAACCTCTGACCATGGTAGGGATGGACCAGCTCGAGTCTCAAGGGTACCTGGTCTTCCGAAACGTACTTACTAACGAAGACGTAGAGCGGGCCCGCAACTGTATAAAAGGTCACGAGACAATGGACTATATAGCTATGCGTTCGTTTGTTGAAGAGTGGATGTTGAAGGCTATTGACGGTGAATTGGGCACCACAATTCAGTACGCAAAGTTCCGCGTCAGCAACAATAATAATTCAGACGCAGGGGCCCTGCATCGCGATATCATTCCAGCTCGTCAGAATTCGCCGTGCATACCCGTCTACACATGTCTCTCGTATCTCGATCGTACAACTATGGAAGTGATTCCTGGGACACAGAAGCGGAACACAATGAGCTATACAGATGCACTGGCTCTGTACGGACGACGGGTGCAGATCACTATAAACCCCAACGACCTACTGATCTTCAACTCACTGATGATCCATCGCGGGATCTTCACCGAAAACCTACCCAACCGCCGTGTCATCCAGGTCTTCAAATGCTGCCTGAACAGATCGGATTTTGACAGATACGTCCATCAGATCGTCAATGTCCCTGGTAACGAGGCAGGGAGCGATTTGAGTCTCCTGTTGTACAAGAATTCCTATACGGGGTTTATTCCGAACATCTTTGGGTACATCACTACGGCCACTGGAGAGCATCTCACGGAGAGCGGTACGTTGGCTAATTGTGGGTTCGATCTGTCGACTTTTACCCACTACTCGCCAGAAGGTCTCTGCAAGCGCGTGAACGTCGTCCCTAATACACAACAGCCCTTGAACCTCTACTATCTGGTGTCTGTCAACATAACGTTGCCAGAACCCTGTGTGAAAAGCTATATGGAGATCCGATACAGACAATTCGCTTATTTCGGAGCGTTTCTGTTGTTCCTCTTTATGTTTCTACTGGTTCTCTTCTTTCAACTGGTAGGAGTAGTTCGCACTAGTGCGGCCGTTATTGCTTTCAGTAATTCGATCAACGTCGGTCTGCGGCGTCGTGGCACCGGTTGATTGCACTCGCCCTCTGCAACCCTGAGAAAATTGACTGGTGTAGGTTTTCTCAGCCCCTGGTAAGAGAGAAATGCCTCGCAATACTGTTGGTGGTAAGAATTTCAAGAAGTTTAAGACGGGCACAGAGGGTTTTCGAGCTAAGGCGGCTCGTGAGGCGGCAGACGACCTTCTGGATCTGATCATTCGAGTGCAGAAGACGCCCAAGGAGCGTCTCTCCGCCGAGGATCGCGAGGCCTCTCATCTGCTGTTTGCGGGCCGTGTAGTCCGTCGATTCGGACACGGGCGGATGGAGGTCTACTGTCACGATGGTGTCTCGCGCCAGTGCCGGATCCGCGGGCTACTGCGGAAGAAGGGTCAGGTCTTCATCGACATTGACAGCTACGTGGTTGTCAGTCTGCGTGAGGCAACGGAGTCCTCTTCCGAGGACGAGACGGGACTGGGCACGGGGGCGGCTATTGATGACAAGACCGCTGACATTATCGGTCTCTTCGATGATAAGCAGCGGGTACAACTGCAGAAGACACAGGTGAATCCACGACTCTTCGTTACCGTGGGGGCGGACGGCAAGGAGGAGCAGCTGGACGATATGTTCGACCGCAGCGACCTACTTGAGGGAATGGAGGACGAAGCCGAAGAGGACTCTAAGCTGACGAAGCCCAAGGGGCGATCTCAGAAGGGAGCGGTACAGACTTCGATGAAGGAGGCAAATGTGATCAATGATATTGATATTGATAACATTTAATGCAGCAGTATAGTAGAGCATGTCAAAACAGGCTAGTCGTCCTACCAGAAAGGCTCGAAAGCCGAAACATCTGACTTTTTCTGCTGAGTCTGCGGCACGCAACGTCTGGCTCAACACGAACGGGAGCGTAGAACTCGATGAGTATGCCGTTCCTACTAAGCAGAATCGCGGTGCTTATGCGATGAGCCATCGACTATTCAATGCAAGTGATCCCCAGTCTAGTGCGGTGCGTCTGGGGCGAGCGATCAACAACCACATGTGGAATCCCGAACATTCGGCTGCCCGAACCTACGAGGGTGAGGAGAGTGAAGCGAACGCACGGATGAATGAGACTGAGATGCGTACCCTTTACGGTGACGGCTGGGTGAACGCTATTATCCGGCGCGATGACGCCGAGGCGACCTATCGAGAGGTTGCTGAGGCGGCGAAACAAGCAGGTCAGCTTGAACTGAGGGAGCTCGACCGTAAATACCGTGCACAGTGGGGGCGACTTCCTAAAAATATTAAGGCTTATGCCAACAGTGAAACTAGGAAATTGCGTACCCTGAACATAACTAGAGATAATCACATAAAACGGCGGACGGCCATACATGCCGCACGGAACGCTGCCATGGCTAAGATTCCCAGTGAAGAGCTAGCCACCTACGAAGGTGAGATAGCGAAGATAGAAGCGGCATACCATGATAAGGAGGCGGCGGCCGAAGTTGAGTTTCAGAAGGCCATGGATGTGGGGCTCCTCCCTCTGAACCAGCAGCGCGCCTTCACATATAGACAGGCTACCAGGGGGACTCTGGCTAATAGGCTGAGTGCGGCCGCGGCACGGGCTGCAGATGCCTCGAAAAAATGAACTATTGCAGAAGTCTGGTAAGCCTGACAAAAATGCTACGTGTGATCGACCCTAAGAAGCCCTGTACCGATCTTCCCGCTGAGTTGGCGACCACGTATACGTGGTCGCTGGACCCCTTTCAGCAGCACGCGATCGCTGCGATCCACCGCAACGAAAATGTTCTAGTGACGGCCAAGACGGGCTCTGGTAAGACCCTTGTGGGTGAGTACCAGATCCACCACTCGCTGGCCAGGGGGAAGCGGGTCTTCTATACGACCCCCATCAAGTCGCTCTCTAATCAGAAGTTCAGTGACCTCAAGAAGATGTTCCCTTCTGTGGGAATTCTGACTGGCGACATCAAGTTCAAGCCCGATGCCCAGGTCGTCGTGATGACCACAGAGATCCTTCGCAATATGTTGTATAAGCGGGGCACAGGGACGGCCTCCCTGGGCCTGTCGGCGGCTATTTCACTGGACGACCTGGATGCAGTCGTGTTTGACGAGGTCCACTACATCAACAATCCTGAGCGTGGCAAGGTCTGGGAGGAGACGCTGATTCTGCTGCCTCCTGAGATCCGCCTGATCCTCTTGTCAGCGACGCTGGCCGCACCCGAGGCGTTTGCTCAGTGGATCGGTGATCTGAAGCAGAAGCCCTGTGTGCTGATCTCCACGTTGCATCGCGTGGTTCCCCTGTCGCACTACGTGATCCAGGGTGACGATTTGAAGTGTATCATGGGGCCCGATGAGCACTACGAGGACGGTCTCTACAAGGGCTGGCTACGCTGGCGAGAGGGGCAGGCTGATGGGGTCGACAAGTATCGGCAGAAGGTGAAGGACGCCCGTGCCGGTGGCACGGAGGGGGCCATTGGCGGCAAGGTAGCTGTCCACTCCTTTGTCCACACGATGAACACCACGATCAACCTACTGGCCGACAAGGGGCTGCTGCCTGCCCTGATGTTCGTCTTCAGCCGCAAGGACTGTGAGCGATTTGCTGGTAAGGTGGAGGGATCGCTGATCGACTCCAACGACGTGGCCAGCGTCCGTCACATCGTTGATTTCCACCTGCATCGCTACAAGGCTGTCTGTGAGACCAGCCAGTATCACGAGCTGTACGATCTACTGCAGCGGGGGATCGGCTACCACCATTCGGGTCTGCTGCCGCTTCTGAAGGAGATAGTGGAGATGCTGTTCGCAAAGGGGCTGATCAAGGTGCTCTTCTGCACCGAGACCTTTGCCGTGGGGATCAACATGCCTACGAAGACGGCGGTCTTCCTGGACTACCACAAATATGACGCACGCGGTGGTGGTGGTCAGCGGTGTTTGTACACGGACGAGTATTTACAGATGGCAGGGCGGGCGGGGCGGCGGGGCCTCGATAAGGTGGGTACGGTGATCTATCTTCCTCAGCGGCGGCCCGCCTACGCCGACGAGGTGAAGACCATGATGTCTGGCTCTACGCGTGCGATCACGTCGCGTATGGACTTCCACTATGACTTCCTGCTAAAGGTGATGCAGTCCGGTTCGCTGAACTGCCTCAGCGTCATGCGAAACTCCTACTGGTACAAGCAGCGTCTGGCGATCAAGGGGCTGCTGGAGCGGGATCTGATCGCACTGCGTGAGGACTATGCGAAGGCCCGCAGTGGCCTCTCCGATGCTGACTTTGAGGAGCTCTCCCAGCGGGCTCAACTGGAGGCGACTCTCAAGGCCTCTATTAACGCGGCACGGAAGGACGCCCAGCGGGCACTCGGTGCGTGGCAGAACCGGCATATGGGGCCCAAGTGGGAGCTCGGCTGGAAGGCCATTCCCGTACTGAAACGCCTGGAAGCAGCGATTGCGACGAAGATCGCTGATATTGCCGGTTGTGATGACCTAGTCTCATTTGTAGAGCCGCGTCTGACCTTCCTGGAAAGGGCGGGCTACATAACGGCTGGGCCGATGGAGTCACTGGGGCCGGACAATCTGACGCTCAAGGGCGTGCTGGCGACAGAGGTGAATGAGTCGCATTCACTTCTAACGGCGGAGGTCTACCAGAGCGGTCTGCTGGCGTCTGCCTCAGGAGAGGAGATTCTCTGCGTGCTGGCCTCCTTCATCAACGAGAAGCTGGATTCTGACGCAACGGTTTCGGTGGGACAGCTTGACGTTCCGGACACAGTCGTGGGATACGTGCGACAGATCGAGGGCGTGGCCGCCAAGTTCGCTGAGATGGAGCGTGCGTGCGGTCTGCCTGGGGACGACCACTGGGCTCTCGGCGTACAGTGGATTGAGCCCGTGTGGCGGTGGCTGGCCGGTGAGCAGGCCCAGGTGATCTGCGGGGAGTACGGGATGTACGCGGGCAACCTCCTGCGGACCGTGCTGCGGATCGCCAACGTGGCGGACGAGTGGATCTCTCTGGCGACATACTGCGAGCACACGGAGATGGTGGAGCGGATGACTGCGGTAAAGGAGCGGATCCTCCGCGACATCGCTGTTTCGGACAGTCTCTATCTGCGGATCTGAGCCCTAGCGGCAGGAGCCAGATGCTAAAATTGTTGACCTTCTCATTTATGTCGATCTTCGGTATTCCGATACGAATTGTACCAGTTTTAATGCCTATTTCCGATCTAAAGCAGTTTCAACTTGTTTCAATAAAAATGTCCATACCGGTTGATCGGCTTCTAGTAAAACACTGGGTGCAACCCCACGCAGCAAACGTAAATGCATTTTTTGAGGGTCGAACGATTGTCAAAAAGGTTGCTAGTATGTTCTATCTCAGAATATACGACAGCATCCACTATAACGCAGTGCTCAACAATAATTACGATATCTATGACGAATACGTCAAGACTGCTAAGCAGGAGGATCACTCTGTGGAGATTTTTACCAAGTTGAAGAATGAGTGGGATATGGCCAAATTCGATAAGATTAAAGTGGTCTTTGAAGGTGAGGATCTCTGTGTTAACGACGGAGTCCACCGGTTAGCACTCTATGTTCACTTCACTGGTGTAAAATCTATTCCGTGTAGTCTCTTGAATATAGGCTATCCGCCTGACAGACGTATTGCTGTTGGGAATGCGTTGAAATCTACCACAGTGGGACAACACTATAACGGTTGGTCTAACAGGCGAGCCCCCTACGGCTATCATAGCTTCACGCTCTTCAATCTCTCCTTTATCGGCCAGAGGAATCCGCTAACTCGACTCCATACGATGCGTCAACATTACTCATTCAAGGACCGCTATGTTATGGATATAGGGTGTAATAGCGGTGGAATGCTTTTCCATCTTCTAGAGATCCGTAAGGGGCGCGGGGTCGATTTTGACCGCGTCTGTATCAATACGGCCAACAAGATTAAGGAGTCATTATTGATCTACGACCATCTTGAGTTCATGACACGTGATGTTGATCGTGAGCAAATCGATGATCTCTTCGAAGGCGAACGCCCTGACGTGATCTTCCTCCTCAGTCTTGGCTCGTGGATTAAGTCGTGGCGGACCGTCTACACAAAGGCCCTTGCTGTGGCCGACACCCTCTTTTTGGAGACCAATAATACTACAGAGGGATTGCCGCAACTCGAGTTCTTCAGGGCGGCGGGTTGTAATATTCTTACTGTATCCGAACAATCCCTTGACGATTGTACGAATAACCACGGTCGTGCCACATATATGATTACTAAGCCGGTAGGGGCACCGAATAAGTAATTAAAGAGTGTCTCTGAGCGGGGCTCAGTATGATAAAATTGACGTTTTGGATTTTTCAATATGGCATATAAAATGTCATACGGAACAAGCCGCTATCTCATCTACTCGTGTTGGGAGACGCGGTCTCTGGAGGGCGGGTCTACTATAGGTGGGTCTCTACTGCTGGACTATGCGATGACCAAAGAGGAGGCCGAGACCAAACGTCAGATGTACCAGGAGAGGGGTGATGATTTTGAGAAGGTTATGCCCCGTCCTCAAACAAGCCGGCGGTACGTGTCTATTGACAATCGGCCAGAGTGGTGGACCGGATCTTCCCGGTAATACTACCAAAAGTTGATTGCTGGTATTTTTCCATTTGAAATAGTAAAACGAATGTTCCCCTGTAAGATCTGTCTAAAGCCGTTTGATCGCAAGGCGGGGCTGGATCAGCATAATAAGCGGAAGGTTCCGTGTAAGGCGGCAGCCGTGGCGACCCCTGCGGCTGTGGTTGAGGCGACTGCTTCTGGGCATGCGACTGTCTCTGCTGAGGCGACTGTGGTCCTACAAAACACCGCTATCTCCCTCTTCTCTGGTTGCGGCGGTGATACGCTAGGAATGGAGCGGGCTGGCTTCAAGGTGATCGCATACTCAGAGCTGAAGCCGACCTTTGCGAAGTCGCACGATGCGAATTTCACCGATTCTAAGCGAATTACCGATGAGAAGGGGAGCTCTGACATAACCAAGATCGAGGATCCGCAGTTCGCGGCTTACAGTGGGAAGGCCGACTTGATCTTTGCGGGATTTCCCTGTCAGGGTTTCAGTCACGCCGGTAAGAAGGAGGCGGCAGATCCCCGCAACCAACTCTATAGACAATTCGTACGGGCGGCAAGTCTAGTGAGACCGCTCTACATTATTGGTGAGAACGTACAGGGTCTAGAACGGATGCCGTCTGGACCCAATGCCACGGATCCCATGATGATCGATGTCATCAAGGCGGCGTTTGAGGAGATTGGCTACAACCTCATTTACCGTGTTCAAGAGGCCACCACCTTCGGTGTCCCTCAAAAGCGGAAACGGGTTATCATCGTGGGCTGGGACACTGCTCGGATTAAGCGATTTAATGCCGCCCAGTTCTGGATCAATCTGGCGGCCGAGGGGGCTAAGCTCCAGCGGACCAGCATGCGGACTTTCGTATCGGCCTCCATGGAGGGTGCCTATCTGATTCCGCCGGCTCTGGTTCCTGAGGGGTTTGCGACCTACGCACTGCCCGTGGCCGCGGGGGCTGTTCCTGTGGGCACGCCACATCCCTATGTCAAGCTGAAGACGGACGCCGGTCTGCTCAGCTGTACCAAGCGGGATTCGCCCGTCCACTCCGAGATCATTGATCTGGACGCACCCTCCAAGACCATTATCTGTACCTACGACCACCAGCCGCGTCTCCTGGTCGGGCTGCGAAAGCCCGATGGAACCGCCTACGCGCGCATGCTGCTGCCCGACGAGCTGAAGCAGATTCAGGGGTTTCCTGCGACGTATACGCTGGAGGGCAAGCAGAACGAAAAAATCGTTCAGGTGGGGAATGCGGTTCCGCCGCCGATGATTCAGGCGGTCGCGACGGCGATTCGCCTATCGCAGGTCAATGCGAATGTTTGAGAGACCCTGGCCCTTGCCCCAACGCAACATGGCTGTAATAGGGAGAGTGTCCGTCTCAAAGAGAATGACCACGTCGGACTTGGTTGTGTCGACTTTTAGGCCTGTTATTTTTGATACCTGGACGCTGCCATTCCAGGCACAGTTAAACTCGCCACCCAGGTCACCCTGGATCTGGAGCCAGTAGTGCTTCTCCGCCAGGACCTGCTGGGCTAGGGCCAGTACCTCGGTCTGGATGGTCTCCAGATCAGCGGGATTGATATTGAACATGCTCTTCATCTCGTCGCGCTCATCGAAACAGCCACCCTTGCCCGGTCGGAAGCGGTTGCGGAGCTCTACACCCCAGGGCGTAGCTGGGTTGCCCTGCTTGAACGCGTCTTGCTTCAGCCAGGTCTGGAGGTCTGGGATGGAGGCCGCCAGGTTGTACTTTTGGCTGAGATGGCCAGAGGCGACGTATCTGGTGTACCACTCCTCCGCGTAGCGGCGACCCAGGGCGTACTGGTTGCCCGTTCCGTTGTAGAACTGGACGCCCTGGACCCACGGCGGCTGGTCTGGGTCGATGGGCTTGAAAACGCGGCCACCCTTGTGTTCCACCTGGCGCCAGCCCTCCCCTGCAACATTGATCATGAAGTCGTAGTGTGTTGTGCGGCCACCTGCTTTAGCCGGCTGGGCCGCGTCCAGCAGGTCCTTATTGAAACGCTCTTTGAACTTTTCAATAAGACGTAGGCCCTGCGGCGTCTTATTGTGAATGTCGGCGACAATACGCTTAACGTCGGCATCCTCATTTTGCTTGGCGGTATCACGTGTGCGCGGCATTTTGGTTAGAGTTCTTTGCTCTCACCTGACTATTAGAATTAAGAGCTATTGTTATTTCAATTTTACTACTTGAAACCGTCGGTCGTCGGTGGGATCTGGAAGCCGTTGGCGGTCCAGTTGCGGATTACATCGTCTCGGTAGCCCACGCCGTTGGGGTTAACGATGTTGCCGGCACCGTCGTCGATGTAGAGCCAGTTGAGGAATTCGCCAGTAGCCAGGCCGAAATTCTCCTCCCCTGGGGCGGGATTGTAGATCTTGTGGTCGATCGCACCGGATTCCGAGCCGTCGCACGCGGGGTTCTGTCCCGTCATAACGAACCACTTATGATAGCGTATCTCATTATGTGCCTTATCAATGGTATACGGGCCGATGTGTGCTGACGGGAATTTCTGGGTGAAATCCTTGACGGCCAGCATAAAGTTGCTGATGTAGTCGTCTTGGGTGTGACAGTCATTCTGACCCACGGACTTTACAAACGTGTATCCTGGATGATGGTGGAGGATCTCGTCATTGGCGAAAATCCCCACATCCTTGCCCAGGTCACCATCGGTCATCTTTCGGGTGTTGAGATTACCACCTGGAGCGGCACAGCGGCGGGGCCACGGGTTGTAATTGCCCGTAGGATGATAGGCGTTGCCGAATTGCGAGCCCTTAAAGATCTTGTCCTGTACAAAATAGACCCACCAGTATTTCTTCTTCTGCATTTCCGGTTTTGCTATATTACTTCTGAATGAGTTCGTCTGAAGCAAGAGGAACTTCTTCCCCACTACGCTGTCGGATTTAGGGATAGGAAATGCCAGGAGGCGGCGGATCGTAATTGACTTGCCTCCGAGAGGCGGATAGCTGGTTGCGGGTATTGCGAATTCCTTGTCCCTGAAGAGATTGGGATCTTTGGCCACTGCCGCCAGATAGAGACCCTGTGCGGTATACGTGTTAGTCAAACGCGACGACATCAGACCGAATCCCTTGCTGTCATTCAGATCGATACCCGTTATCTTCTCCGCCTCCTTATCTTTTGTGACGTGCTCCACACTGCCACCCAATATAATAGCAACTACCTCTGCGGTGGGGCCGACAACGGGTTCGGCAATGGCGGCAATCGAGCCCAGGGCCATCTCGAAGATGTCGCTCCAGATGCTGACTTGGGGGTCTGGCGGCGGGTCTTCGGTTAGCATATTCTGGACCTCAGTTATGACATTTCCATTGGTCATATAGATCTCGTCCAGGATCCCCTGAAGATTATCTATGGAGGTCTGGATACTGGTTATCTCATCCTGCGTAAAGGGCAGCGACTCAGGGTCGGTGGGATCCGTTTGGGCCAGTGCGTGGGGCTGTTCTGTCTGCGTTATTGGTCGCCTTTTACTTACACGGCAACGGCAGCCACAATCCATTACGAGGACTATTTGCGGCGGCTTTAGGCCTGTGCCTTGACGCCTGTGCCTTGACGCCTGTGCCTTGACGCCTGTGCCTTGAGGCCAGTGGCCTCATAAAACAGACCTAACTAAACTGTTAAATAGGTCTGTAGATGGGTACCTATAGTTTTTATCTGGCTACTCGTAATGGAGCGGCTGACTGTAAGATCAACTGGTCGGCGATGAATACCGACGTGTTATTTAAGTGTAGGGTGCTAGAGCGATGCTATTTACAGGCATTAACACTGGAAGCGGTGGCCAAGGAATTCAATGGGTCAAAACTCTTTGGCTATCTCGACTACGATCTTGTATCAGCACTGTTTGAATTCAATCGGCACCTAGTTCCTGTGACTGCTGCGACTGCTTCTACACAAGGGCCCCGCATCTACTACTCATATGAAGGCGGCAATACGGCATACGGTCTGGAGTTTCATCCTGGAACTGACACACTAAAATTGCTGTATTTCGATTATAATCATCTATTAAGTGAGAATTGGTCTTGGGAGGAATATCGTAAAATTACTGAGAGCCTGCCCGATAGGGACGGCTGGGAGCGGGAGGAGTTGGGGTCGGAGTGATTCTTACTCCAGTGGAGATAGGTGAATCATTCGTCATACACAGACCGTGGTCTGTAAACTCCTATAGGGCATTTAGCGGAAGAATGGCACGCTGGGGGTACCGCCTCAGCCTCCGTGCTGCTTGCGCGTGCGACTGCGACTGCTGCGCATGCGCCGTGTTGCTGCCTTGTGCCTGCTGCTGCTGCTGCGCGAGCGACTGTTTCTGCGTACACGTCTAGTCAGAGCCATCCTGTATACGTTAGTAAGCGATTTTTTTGCGATAAAAATGAACCCTTGGAATTGTATCTTTCTATAAAATAGAAAGATGCCATACCGTCTAGATATCTCCATAACAGACAGAGACATTCAACGCACCACATTGAATTTTGAGACCGCTCTTGAGGTCTACGACTATCTGACCACTGCACTGGAGATCTGGAACGCTAATTGGTCCGGTTGGAGTGAGGGCGACGTCGCGCCTACCCTGCCGCCACTCTCTGTTATCTCTAGCGTGGGGCCGAGTCCTGTTGTTATTCTGAATATCGGTTATGCCGATGGATTCCACGTTAAGGTCAGCTGCAACTGCGACTGATCTACTGTTTGTCTACTATCTCTTTTCTCTCGGCCTGCTTTTGCTCTGCTGCCTTGTTGGCTCTGCTAGCGATACGGGCCTCGTCGTACTGGTTGCCCAAACGGATTATTTCCGCGTCCACGGTATTTCTGTTTTTGGTTGCCGTTTCAATATCTGTATTCAGAGCATGAATATCCGTGTCAATAGCGGTCTGTTTAGCGGTGTTGTCTGTTAACCGGGACTCCGACTCTTTAAATTTCTCTTCCAGCATCTTCTTACTCTTCTCCAGTTCGTCAACCTGCATATTCAGCTGGATACCCTTGTGCTCGTCCATTTCGTGGGCACTCAACATAGAGCGTGCGTTGCCGATCTGCTTCGACAGGGAAGCCTGTTGGGCTTTATTCATCTCAATAACGACGTTCAGCTTGTCTATCTCCTTATCCAGGGACATCGCCTGGTCTACTTTTGCAGCCTTGGTTCCGTTCATGACAGAAAGGCGTGAGTTCAATTCGGCGACCTCGTTCGTCTTCACTGCTATCATCTTCTCGATGTATGATATACTAAAGGCCTGCTCCTTTTCATTGATTTTAGCCTCTTTTGCGTCGACAACGGCTTTGGCTTCGGTAGCTGCGGCCTGGGCCTTAACCACTTCGGCCAGCTTCTCTTCGTTGGCTTTAGCTGCTGCTGCGATTTCGGCTGCGGCTGCTTCTGCTGCTGCTGCGGCTGCGGCTGCAGTGCGGGCTTCTGCCGCCTTTGCATCTGCCTTTTCTTGAGCATTAAACGCCTCCTTGCGACTCTGATGAGCGTAATAGTTGATAACTATTAAGGACCCTACAAAAGACGTGAGTAGGATACCAATCAGAATTGGAAGATGTTTCTGAATACTGCTGGCCATCGTCCCTAATTAGGCTCCAGATTATCCAGCAGATATGTCGCAAGGGGTTTTGACGTATAGTGCTCCAGTACAAATCGGTGGCCCTCTACGGCGATCCGTTCCTGTTCGGCGTCGGGTAGTCGGAAAAGTCGGTCGTAGGAGATGTCCAGTTGGTCGTAGCGGACAGGGATGTAGTGCTTGAAGGGGATCAGTGGATGGGGTAGCTTTATATTGTAGTACTCCAGATCGGCGGTTATAATTAGGCAGCCTGCGGCGAATCCCTCCCAGACCTTCCAGCTGTCCCACTGTACGATCCTGTTTTGGCTCTGGCGATAGCCACCGTGAGCGTCCAGATAGCGATGGGTTCCTAGGAATTCAAAATAGGCCGGCGAGTGACGACGACCCGTCTGGTTCCAGTAGTGTGTCGCCGCTCTGCTGGGTGCTGCGAAGTTGTCTAGATATGTTGCCACTTGGAGATTTTTACGGTTATAGTGATCCTTCACTAGATTACGAAGCTGATGATTGTCAACGCGATGTGCCCAGACAATGGCTTGTTTGCGGGTAGACCACTTACTTTTACGGGCGGAATACAACATACGATCGCTGATACCGAAGACCCACGGCTTGATCTTAGGAGTCACAAGACGGGCTGTGGACATGAAGTAACGATGGGCTATAGAGAGAAACTGAGTCGATTTATGTCGGACCCATTCGTCTTTGGTGTCGATCACCACTAACTTAGCTGTTTTCAGCTCGCGAATCTCTGTCATGAAATCCTCTGGGCATGACGTGATTACGTAGTCGTGTGTGTCTGCGCCGGCCACGGTCCTGGATATAGCGTAGTTCCCACTGAGGTCCGGAAAATAGTCGATATTTCCCTGGACCTGATGACCTAGCTGTTTCAGACCCTCTGCCAGCAGAACGCAGCTGTGCTGGTAGTTGGCCTTTGTTGGGCCACCATAGGGATTTAATAGAAAGTAGAACATAACTACTATCTAATCCATGTGAAGGTTTAGACCGATATTTTTGCGTGTGTTCTGTAAATGGAGACCCCGAACAGTATACTGCTATCGATGTTTAACTGTATTCTAACATTTTGGGGCTCACATATTCACGAGGATCGTATGAAAGAGTTTCCAGGCGTACATATGTACGATTAAGGTGTCGGCGTCAGCTGTACCTTAGTCTGCTGCGGCGTCAGCGGCGGCGGCGTCGTCCCAGAACACAGCCTCTTTTGTCAGCTCAGCACCGCCCATGTGCTCACCGTCACCGTCATAGAAGGAGAGATTTAGGACAACTACGCCCTCATTGACTAGGTGCTCGATATGCACATACTTTGCGGCGTACTTGGGCTCGACAAGGGCTTTCAGAAGTGGAGCCTTGTTCAATTCGAAACACTCGACCGTCTCGTCGTCATGATCGGTCAGAAAGAGCGATGTCTTCGGTGCAGACTTGACGAGGGTGTTATAGACTTCGCTGATCTGTGACATTCTATCCGTCTGTGGTACTAGGACCTTAAGCAGATTTATGTGTCAGCTGTAGATGGCTTCGTGGTCTGGTCGTATTGTCACAATGGATACTGTGCCCAAGCGACGGGTCTTTATAGAGCGGGGTGGCAAGAGTCTGGTCACCGTCATGCAGACAGGTGGTGTCGGCAATCGGATCTATCAGATCTGGGCTGGACTGGGTTTTGCCGAGCGAACGGGGCGGGAGTTCGTCTTTGTGGAGCAGAAGATGACCCACAATAGCCATACAACACCGCGAGCTACTAAGGATTTTCTGCTGGCTCTATTCCCCACGGTACGTGTATTCAGGGGCCGAACGGTCTGGCGTCACATTGGTCAGGACGAGGTAGTTGCAGGTTATGGTGGTGTGGGCGACGTGATTTTAGAGGGGTTCTTTCAATTGGCGGCCGGTGGGGGGGCACGAGGGTCACTGAAGATTCCTCGTCCCATTTCTGATTTGCGATTTGACGCAACAGGGATCGATTTCAGTCACGCCTATTTCGTTCATTTCCGATTCGGTGACTATGTCGTCACAGAATACAACGTGGACCTGACTACATACTATAAGTCGGCGGTCGCTGCTGTTGTCGCTGCGGATCCTGAGGCGACCTTTCTGCTGTTCAGTGACGAACCGAGCAAAATCCCACTGGGGTTGTTTAAGGGTTGCCAGTATACTGTGTTCCCTTCTGGTATAGGGATCTGGGAGACCCTCTGGCAGATGTCACGATGCTGTGGCGGGATCACTGCGAATTCCACTTTTTCCGCCGTAGTAGGGTGGGCACTGCCTGAGCGGGCCGTGGTCTATATGCCCTCCGTATGGCGAGATGAGAGGGCTGCACATGGTCCCTGCCTGGAAAAGCCGGTGTGGGCCGTGGTCATTTAACATTGGGGCTTGGCGGCATTGTAGTGTTAAGAAAACCTCGGTTCAAGACGTTAGTAGCTCATGTATCTCCTGATAGCGGCATCAATATTGGCTCTTCGTTCTGGATAAGAGTCTGCAACCTCTCTCAAGCTCGTTATAAGGTCGTCTCTTACGAAATCTGGCATGTTACCGGTCTCTCTGAGAACCATATCGTCTATGAACTCCTTTTCAATATCAGGATAGAACTGTTTCAGTCTTGCTATCTTCTCTCTGTGAAGCTCCCTGTGGGTCAATTCCTCCCTATAGGCGTTAATCACCCTACCTTTTCTTGTCTGATTCAGTCTGGCGTAGGCCTTTGCTCCCTGCCGTCGTTGTAAAACAGATTCACTTATCTGCTGTTGAATCTCTGGGGCGATTCTGCTGACACGGGCTCGTCTTGTGGCCGTATTTCTACTATTATTAGGGCCTTGTTTAACGTAGGCTACATGCTCTTGCAGATAAGCGTCGTTGGCGAGCCCCGTTGTCTCAGTTATGATTCCATGTGTATTATCTGTACCTAGGCGTACCGATTCCGGTACAAGGCGTTCGTGACCATCGATAAAACGACATGTGAAGAAGTAATAGACCGCTGGCTCGGTCGCCCTCTTTAGCAGCTTGTCTACGTCGGTCGTAAGATCTATTTCTAATTCACTGAGGTAGTCTATCAGTAATTTATTGCCGTCGCGCTTCCGTTCCTCTGTCAGATCCTCTTCTAGCACATCACTAAACGTGCTTAATTTCAGAACAGACAATAGGTCTATACCACTGGGTCTACCTCTCTGTTCAAAGTACTGGTCCAGTGTCATAGTATTGGGGATTTTGACCCGTCCGTTGATAACTGCGAATATCGCTGGGTTAGTAAACTCCTCCTTTAGGGGTAGCTTCACAACACCCGATGGATAGAGCATAACACCATCTGCGGCTCTGACAGACATGATCCGCGTATTAACGAAATTGGGACAGACGTCGCCTTCCCTGTAGAGAGCTACTGAACCAAAAAACTCTGTGATTTTATCTATGTATTTGACCGGATCCAGCAGAAATTCTGTGTTGCGTCTATTCAGTAGTCTTCTTAAATCTGTTATTATATCTTTAATCACCCGCACATCGCCTGCATGTGATTTAACGACGATGATTGTTCCTGGAGGGACGATCACGCTCTTCACGTCCTCTGAGAGCCCCTCGTTGCCGTGCCCCAAAATTACGCGGGCGCTGCTAGGGTGATTCGCTTCGGTGTCTCCCCGCTGTATGTTGTTATCGGGGCCTGCTGCGCCTAGTGCCCATTTTTTGCCGGAATAGGGCATTCCTCTAATCTCTTGTACCGAAATTAAAACTCGAGGATCTTATAGCACTGTTCCGTGAGGGCGTCTATAGTGGAGTTATTGTCTATAGTGAAGTCAACGGGCGTCATGTCGAGATCGTGCTCAGACGGATCTTCACTCGGCTCCACAGAGGGACGCACGACGCGGATGCGGACCAGTTTGGCCTGGGGGAAGCGGGCTCTCAGAGTAGTGTATTCGCTGTTGTAACGCCAATCCGTTATAACAACGAACTTTGGCGTCTCCCTTGCGATCTGATCACAGACCAGTTTAGCCCAATAGCCGTCGTCTGCATGGGTTCGCTTGGCCAGGGCCGAGTCCTCTATCAGCAAAGCACGGACGGTGGCAACGCGATGGGTCTTTGCTGACTTTATCACGGTGGCTTTGCCTGCGGGGGTCTGGGTCAGGGCCACGTTGAAACCGTGATCTTCCGCTGAGCGTTGTTTTAGGATCTCCGCAAATGCATAGCGGCGGAACCCTACGCGTTCTAAAACTCTACCTACAGCGTCCTTTCCTGAGCCGGCATATCCGCTGATCAGATAGACTATCATCCTACAAATCTATATTGACAGAGAATTTTAAACAGGGGCTTTTCAATTCTCCCAGTGTTTTACTGAAAATAGATGCATGCGATAGAATGAAAACGGCACTCCATTATACGAATATAATCTATATAGGGACACATCACATTCTGGCGTTATATGCCCTCTATATGCTTCCATCCGTCTCCTCTGTTAGACTGATTGGCGAACTGATTCTGGCTGTGCAATTAACGGCTATGTTGGGAGTTACGGCTGGAGCTCATCGTCTCTGGTCCCATAAATCGTTTCAGGCCGCCTGGCCTGTCCGATTTCTCTTCATGCTCGCAAACTCGGCAGCACATCAAGGTTCTATCTATCACTGGGTACGAGACCATAGAATGCATCACAGACATACAGACACCGAGCTTGATCCACACTCTATAGAGTACGGATTCGTGTATTCGCATATAGGCTGGTTGTTTTACAGATATACAGACAAATTCAAGGCGGCTGCACGTGAGATAGAGATGACGGATATGGAGAATGACCCTATTGTCATGTTTCAGCACAGAAACTACTTTGCCATGTCAAATCTCTTCTGCTTTATTCTTCCTGCCGTCTACGGGCACTACGCCTGGAATTCACTGTGGATAGGGTACTTCTATTTTGGAGTTCTCAGATGGATCGCACTTCTCCATACAACCTGGTGCGTAAACAGTGTGGCTCATATGTGGGGTTCAAGACCTTACAGTCCCAATATCTCTTCAAGGCAAAATACGTTTACAAGTCTGATCAGTACAGGAGAGGGCTGGCATAACTATCATCACGCGTACCCGTATGACTACAGGGCTAGTGAGTACAATTGGAGCAACGAATGGAATCCAACTACACTACTAATAGACAGCCTAGCTCTGATTGGTTGTGTCTCTAACAGACGGTACGGACTTGGTCGACCTGCTTAAAAATGCGTGGCCTGGCCTGGCCAAGTTCAAGCCAAGGAGAGAACCATCCGCTTCTTCCAACTACGGGCACGCATGTCGGCGTAGTAGTTCAGTGTGACCCTAGTACCGACTTGCACACGATGACTCGTCTTCTCATCCTTGGAGATCAGTGTGCCATCCTCTGCCTGCCTGTAGCGGAGCCGAAGCAGGAGCTGCCACTCCTCGTTGTAGAGGATCAGCTTCGTCTGTCCGTCCGGCAGAGGTCGGATCTCCAGGACCTGAGCCGCGGTCTGACCCGACTCATTGGCCTTCAATGCACGGAGCAGCGTCAGGTCGCGGTCGTGCTGCTTGGCCTTCTTCGCCACGGTGTTTAGCCGGTCTGCTACTGCCGCTTCTGCTGCTGCGGCTGGCGTGTTGTTGAGGATCGCCTTCAAAGCACGCTGATTCACCAGATCTGCGTAGCGGCGGATCGGCGATGTGATGTGCGTGTAGAGCTCTGTCTCTAGACCCCAGTGCCGTGTTACGGTAGTGGTTGCTGGAACATAGACTGCCGATCTGTAAGCCAGGAACTTGAGGTCAGGGCAGACTGTCGTATAAGCCGTCAGCTTGACCTGATCCGGTGCCTCGTGGCTACGAAGCAGCCCCTGACCGTGCTGGTGAAGAAGGGCGGCTGCGGCAATATTGTAGAATTTCATAGCCACCTCGATCCACTTGTGACTGTCCGCTGTAGGCTCGCCCAGGGCTGTGGTCATTGCGATCAGTGTATCGCAGATAGAGAGCTCTTCGTAGACGGACTCGTACGTGAAGGTTCTGGTCGTCTGCACAGCTGAGTGGTACCACTTGCGGTCACTCGGATCGGTAAGGGCGAAGTCCAAACTCAGCCCTGGCTTTAGCGTATTGGAGGGACGGAGGCTGAGTTGGTCTTCGCTCAGCTCCGGTGGCAGCATGTGCTTCGGTGGATTGCCATCCTGATAGAAGGTCTGACCGATAGAAGCGGCTCGTTCGTCCAGGGGTGAACCTTCCGCTATGACGGAGGCTACGTCGGCAATGGTGATCACAATGCGCGTCCCAGAGGGCGTCTCGTAGATGGTCAACACGTCGTCCACGTCGCGGCAGCCTGGTGGATCGATATGGAAGGCCGTGATCAGAGGTCGCTCGTCCAGTTTTAAGGCGGTAGGTGACGGGCCCCTATATGTCGTACACGCAAGCGGCGTGTAGGTCCAGAAGAGGGCCTCCTCATCCGCGTCTGGGGCTAGAAGGCGGATCAGGTTGCCGCGGGGGAACGTCTCTGACCAGTGGTCGAACTGGACCAGGGCCAACCGATTTTTAGAGGTCTCCTTCTCTGAGCAGCCTACGACAAAGGGTGGGTAGGCCGTGTTGAAGGGCGTGAACAGATAGATAGGGTGATTGCGGCCCGTGAACCCGTATTTCACCTTTGAGTTCAGTTCGATCAGACCTGCCAGTATAGGGTGTTGCGTTCGTGAGACCAGCTTCACCTGGTTGGCCTCATAGTCGACTAGGTCGCCAAGAAGGGCTCTAGCTGCGAGTTTTGCACCCTCTATTGCGATTGTGGCAGCGGTGGCTGACCGTAGCTCAAATCTCTTGTAGTCCTTGGTCCAAAGACGATAAGACATTTTGTTGCATGCTGAGTGCTTTTACATATACTCAATTTTTAGAGAACCAACCACGTTTTGCTCTGTCTAACATTAAGCGGCAGCAGGGACCTTGCTGGATCTTGAGATGTGCAGTGAGGATAGCGTACATCGATTCTATCGTGGCCTTCTGCGGAGGTTTGATGTTGAAGAATTCGGCGTAGAATCGGATCTCGGCGCGGCTGAGGGCGGCAGTCGGTCCGTTTTTCAACATGCGGACCACCAGAGTGTTCCACGGCAGTAGCATGGTAGGATCCTGCGCCGATTTCATTGAGAGCGAAAAGTCCAGAACGTGGACCAGAAAGGTCATCAGCGGCTGAAGCCGAGCCTCGTCAAAGGAGTCCAAGAAGCGGATCTCAATACCGTGATTGCCGTGCTTATTAAAGTTGATATCCATACCCAGTTTGTCTAGCGGGAGATAGGAGGAGATAGAGTGATAGAGATTGTACCACCAGAAGGGTCGCTTTGACTGTTTAATCTCGTTGACAGGGAGAGTGAGAATTTTACCCGTTTGCATTTTTGCTGTATCATATGTCCCGATCCCTATATATCGGCTTACTGCACATCGTTGAGACCCCTTACTGTAACCTGGGGCGACTGCGGCTAATGGATCGGGTGTACCATAGAGACCTATAATAAGGGGTTCCAGAGCCTGGATACAGCGGATGGCTGTGCGATGCTGGTCTACAAATTGGCGGCGGTTGCAGGGCTTGGAATTTGAGCCCAACTGTGTGGGTAGTGTGAAATTCAGATGGAAGGTCCCGTTATTGAATGTCGTTATATTAGCACGATTTGTGGCGTAGGTGGCGAAGCCTGCATTACGCGGTGGAAAGATGATGGGGCCGTTTGAGTCTAGAAAGCCTGTCGGTCTGAGAGCTGCGTTCAGAGATCTGAGATAGAGGACTTTTGCAAGAAGGAGCTCGGCTATTGTGGCCTCCACCGTGGTCTTATAGAATCGTTGTGTCATAAATTCTATAGTGTCGCCGTCATAGACATAGGTGATCTTGTAATTACGTCCAAAAGAGATTGGGTCGCTTCTGCAGAGAAATTCGTGTATGGTCTCACCCCTGAATTTGGGATTCGGCTTCGGTTCGCTTTCATAGGTCGTCGCGTGATTGCCGGACAGATCGGTCTTCTGGAAGCTATGTGAGTTGAGATAGAGAGGGAGCATGTGCGTCGGGTCTGGAAAGAGCGTGCTCAGTGCGTCCCTATAATTGGAATTGTACGTGTGGAAGTAATTTACAGAGTAGCGTTCAGGTCGGTGTCTGGTTAACAGCTCCTTTGCGGTGAAAATTACCGGCTCTGCAAATTGGAGATAGGTCTCGTTCTCTATTCCCAAGCCCCAGAAATAGTCGTTTGGCTTGTAGTCAGAGAGATACCGTGTATGTTTTTCAGGATCAGCCATCTGCTCCTGACCAGGGCAGTGGAAATTATACGGACGAATTAGGGAGATGGCCGTTGACTTGAGTTCATACGGTCTGAATTGGTCTTTAGACCCCGACACAATGACTGCTGTTCCCGGTGACTTTTTGAGAAAGATTAGACACATGACTATGGCAGACGATGATAGTAATGTTACAGGGGCACACGAACGCTACGATCTAGGACGCGTTTTGGGCAAAGGGACATTTGGTACCGTCTTCGAGGCCACACGGCATAGCGACGGTAAGGAACTGGTTGTGAAGGTCTTTGCCGGTGAGGAGGTTCGCAATGTAGTGAAGGAGACAATTATCAACATTCTGGTTGTGAAGGAGACCGAGCACATCAGCCACCCCGATATACACCTGAAAGGTCCCTTTGCACCGCGTATCTATGACTTCGGATACGATCCTGCGACTAAGGAGTGTTTTATTGTCAGTGAAAAGATGCGAAGCACTGTTCTCAAGGCACTGAACAACGGTTCGGCGGATCCCGTCTGGCTTGAGGCGTTTTTCAAGACAGTCCTAGTGCAGCTTCCTGTCATACTAGAGGATGTTGGTAGACTACTCAGTTTCAATCATCGCGACTTCAAGACCGACAACTGTATGTACGTTCGCGACGCTACGGGGCAGATTCAGATAAGACTGATCGATTTCGGATTTTCATGTATAACCTATGATACGATCTACATAGATGGGGGTGGTTACTACTTCAAGCACTGCCGTATACCCTCGCGCGACATGACCCAGTTCCTCTACGAGATGTACATATACCACCCCTATCTACCGCCAAATGTTAAAGAGCTGTTAGAGGCGGTCTTGACTTTTAAGGTGGGGCGGAAGGTCTGCAAGATGTACCAGGGCTGCAAGAAGATGACAACCTGGAGAGAGACGTACAAGTTCCTGAACGACAAGGCGATCGTCAACCCTAACTGCAGCCCAGCGAATCTGGTGGCTATTGCACGGGCCTTCTACTCCGGCCGGCCTTGGCGACCCCTTCTTGTTGAGGCTGCTGCTGTTGTCCGTGTACCTGTAGCTAAACCCGCAGTACCGGTGGTCTGCCCAGCGGGCAAGGTCTACAATCCTGACACACGGCGGTGTGTCGGTGCCGCGGGTGCTGTCGGTCGACGCCTACTGGCAGCGGCGGCGGCTGCTCTGCCCGCCGTAGGACCTGCTGCAATCGGTATCAAGGCCTGTCCACCCGAGAAGCCCGATTACAATCCGAAGACGAAACGCTGCTTGAAGGCCTGCCCACCTGGTCAGCGGCGGACGGCACCCGCATTCAAGTGTAAGCCCACTGTGGCGGCAGTGAAGGCCGCTGTGCCCGCGGCCGCGGCTGTGAAGGCCTGCCCACCGGCGAAGCCCGATTATAATCCCAAGACGCGGCGATGCAACAAGGCGTGCCCGCCAGGGATGAGGCGTAACGCCACGTTCAAGTGTGTGCGCTGAAGGCTACAAATGCAAACTTAAGAACTCCCTTCAGCAAGAGAGTTCTTAAATTCGGTACAAGACGTTAGTTCTGAAAAAATGTCGCCTCTGCTAGTTTGAGGGCTTCAAAGGCATTTTTCACAGGTGATTCCAGCGACGTGAATTTCTCTATCAGTGGTCCGTATTTCGCGTAGCTCAGATCGTATTTGAAGACGGCGTGCAACATAGCCATACCCAACATGAAGACATCCAGGCTATAGGCGTATTTAGTGAGGAGACTGTCCTTTGTATGCCGGCTTGCCACTACGGTGTTGTATTCGGCGTTGATCCGTGTCATGTTTTCTCTGAAGATCCGACTCTTAGCAAAAGTCATGTAGCGGAAGGTCGTGCGAAAGGTGATCATCGACTTTGCTAGCAGATGCGGGTGGCCTAGGATGTACCACCGAATCGGGTTTGTTCCTAGCAGTGTACCCGCTGTCTTCTGGATCTCCAGAACTCTGCCACACTGGCCCCAGTCGATGAGTTTATAGCGACCGTTGCAGAGGACCACATTGTCCAGTTTGATGTCGTTGTGAAGGTAGCTCAGATTCTGCAGCACAATGATGCTTTCTAGGAGGTCTATTGTGAAGCGATCCAGATCCATCTCATAGTTGTTCTGGCACTTTGTGATGAAGATAGCGTAGAGATTTTTACCACTATCGGTGGTGGTTGCGACAGCTACTGGTTCGTGACCGCGAAAGGGGGCCGGAGCGGCCATTGTCAGGTATGTGGCGGCAAGGTCACCGTAGATATCCAGTATCTGCTTGTTTGCAGCGATCTCGGACTCGAACTCCTTCTTGGCGTCGGCTGCTTCCTTGAAGACCTTAGCCAGAGTCCGTCGACGTGTGGCTACGTAGTCGACAAATTCGGCTATTATATTGGGATCCGAATAGGCGATCTTTGTGCCCGTGGTATTGTAGAGAGTCACGGACTGTATCGGGGCAGCTGTTATCAGAGAGTGGAGGGTGGGTCCCGTTGCGTCAGTGCCCACGTTGTATGTCACGCCGTGGGCACCCGTGCCGATTCGAGCACCGCCTTTCCGTGTCTGTCGCATCTACGTGTAAGTGGGAAAATTGATGCGGTGTCGGTCTGCTCGGGTTGTAAGTAAATGAACATCTTCTTTCTACACACAGATCCGCGGCGATGTGCCCGCTGGCACTGCGACAAGCATGTCGTAAAGATGATACTGGAGACCTGTCAACTGCTCTACACCTGTCACTGGATTGTCGACGGAGGGGCACGCGTTTCCAGTGCTCCACTGACGATTGGGGGGACGCACGGCTACAAGAAGAGTCACTGGAATCACCCCTGTGCCAAGTGGGTCCGCATGTCGCTGACTAACTATGTCTGGCTCTGCACACTCGGCCTGGAGCTGCACCGTGAGTATCAGTATCGCTATCCTGGGCGTGACCACGCGTGCGGGCCGCACATCGAATGGCTCTACGCGAATCAGCCCATGGGTCTGAAGGACCACGGCTGGATCGAGCCACTGCTGGCCATGCCGGACCAGTACAAATCTGGTGACGCTGTCTCCTCTTATCGGCGGTACTATATTGCCGAGAAGAGGGGTTTCGCTAAGTATACGGGTCGGCACAGGCCGCACTGGCTGCCAGATGCGTCCTAATGCCTGGGAGACGTGGGTGAAGTCGGCGTCTTACTCGGGTTTTTACGCTTGAAGATTCGTGGGTCAAATACGTCAAAGACCAGACATCTGATCGAGCCTCCTGATTTTTCGAATTCACTCACGTCACACTCTACTAGTGGTAGTCCTGATAGACCCTCTAAGAGGGTCTTGATCGCTGGGTCCATCGGTGCGTGACAGATGATCTTGTCCTGCTCTACAATGGCGTTCATGGCGAATCTGTCCTCTGTTTTCGCGACAGTGACAGTGCCTATCTCTTGGCGAAGACGATCCACTGTGGCGGGACTGAACGCCCGTTCCTGTACGATCGCTCCTGTAGGCGAATAGGCTAGCATGGCCATGTCCAGATGGTAGAAATCTGGCGACTTCAGTTTGACGCCCAAAACAGTGGGCGGCGTCACACCGTAACTGTTGTAGACTTCTGTTAGTAGGGTACGAAGGGCCGTCACTGTCTCTTTTGAGGAGCGGAATCCGTAGCCCACGACTAAGAGCTGTCCACTGTCAAACCACTTTGTCTCGCCTTGACCTTCGAATACGCAGTCTTTTGGCAGTGCGACAGTCTTGATGCGAAGATCTTCGAAAATCTCTTTGGCGTATCGGAGTTCACGTTTACGACTGCTAAATCGCATATTCGGTAGTACCACAACAGGCTCAGGGAGTCGCGGAAGACTCAGACCTAGCGACGCAACGAAGACCATGTCAGGAATATGCGATTTAGTCTTCAGTTTGAAGTGCACATTGCGGTTTAGCTCATCTAACAGGTTGTTATGCTGTCTAGCTGCAGTTTGGGGGTCCGGCGTGGCCGTGAGGTCAATATATGGATTTTGACCTTCTTGGGTTTTAGTGAGTTCAAAGGTGTCTGGGCTCACAGTGATGTGATACATACGCACCCTATTAACTGCTGTAAAAACATTGTGACGGGTTTAAGCGGAGCCGGGGTGTTCTAGAACCCTAAACCAATGAGACGACCGAACCAGTTGAGGCCGGCGTCAGGCGTGATTAATTCAATTATATCTGTTTTCAGAGGATCGGTCGAGAGTAGGGGCGGGCCCGCTGTTCCCCATTTTACGGATAAGGGCCATGTTACGGTGCGGGCTCCTATAGCATCCTGATTAATGAGAAGCCGCACGGTATATAGACCCGTCAATGATGCACCCGTGAAACTCAGGCTCGTGACTGGTGTAGTCAGCAGTAGGTTGATAGCGTTAGCGATGCTTGTGTCTATTGCTAGTGTGGCTGCAGTTGATGTCAGGGTCTGCAGAGTCTCGCTAGGGGCTTTCAGTGAGGGGTTGACTAATGAGGTCCCGTCAAACGTCAAGTTGGGACTACCGGCAAAAGCCCCCGCACTGTTATACTGTATCTCTGTCGTGGCACCAGCAGGTACGCCCCTGAGTGCAGTGCCGTTCTGGGTGATAGAACCAGATACTTTAACCGAATTCAGAAAACTGACTGGGTCCCGTACCGTAATTGGAGAAGTGTCATATTTTGCAATAGTGTTTGCAAGGATCGTTTTACTATCGAATAGAACCATCTTCTGAAGATTCTGTATGTTCGCCTGTAGGGTCGCGTTGTCGCTGCCAACGCCTGTTGCGGAGGTCACCACATTGTAGAGTTCGTTTATATTTACTATACTGGACATTACTTGTCTAACTGTGCGAACGATTTAAGCGGAGCACGATAAAAAGACCAGAGAGGTTAGGATGTCGGCCCAGAAGGAGCTGACAAAGTTCTATAAACCCTACCTGTCTGACGAAGATGACGACTCTAGTCAGGACTCTTATAGCAGTAACGAATCCACCGGGTCAGATTCAGAGTCGGATAGACTTTCTCAGGTCGTTGCAGCACGTCAGAATCTCTTTGTAAGCAACGGTGCTCCTATCTCTTCCGGCAATGACGTGACGCCTAGTCCACTTGCAACTACGGTTTTAAAACAGACCAAGACCGCCTTCACAGGAAGCAAAAACACCACAACCATAATGATCAATAGCAGTGACCGTGATACAACTATCTACCCGCAGCCGACGTTTTTTACGTTGCGGCTGCCAAGAATCTACCGAAATGTTGTCGGTATCAATGTAACACAGATAAAACTATTGAGCTCTTTCTACTACTTCTCTGCCGAGAAGGCAAACACCGATCTCACTGTACTGGAGCTGGATCGGATCAAGGCGGTGAACGGAGTAGGTGTTGCCAATCCTATCAATGTCTTTATTCGTGACGGTACCTACGATTCGAACAGTCTCGTTGCTGAGCTCAATAACCAGCTCAACCAGGCACCCATCTATAATCGGATCTCGTTTGCCGCCTTCATGGAGGGATTCGTAACCACCGGTGATCTGGCCCCGCTCTTTAACGATCCTGGTGATACCACCTACAACCCTGTTACCGGTATATTCGAGACACTCACGTCTAAGAGTCAGATCGTAGCACGCTATTTCAATAATAGCAACACGCTCGGTGTCCAGTACTACAGCAGTAGTCAGACTACTGTAGCGTACTATTATGCTATGTTGAGGGATCTGACTATCAGTCAGAGATCCGTGACCACTAGAGCTCCGCTCTCCCCGTTTGCTAAAAACTGCACTGCGTATGTGAAGACGGGTGCATCACCCGTCTACGAGTCCCTGAACTACCGCGAAAGTGATCCTCTTGCTCAGACCTATCTCAGTGGGGCCACTCCCTACGACCGGATCGTCTACGGATTCCAGGGGCTCACCGATCTCTATATCCTCTATCTTCTAAACGACCCAGAGAATCTGGCTATTCTGAACCAGTACAGGGCGGACAACACATGGGACGGTTTCCTGGTCAACAGATACATCACCTCGTACGATCCTACTGTTGGTCGCGTAACGATCTATTCGAATCAACTGAATACGTCCATTGTTACTACACTCAACAACCAATATCAGACCATCCTTATACGCGAGTTGACTAGGCAGGGGATCACTAGCGATCAGGTGGCGGAGATACAGGCTGCAGGTGATAATATGAACGGTGTCATTATCGACATGTACAACAAGATCCAGCGGACCTTCACCAATTTTTTCGCTATTCCGTATGGAGCGTATTCTGCATCCTTCTACACTGACCTCACTAACGAATTGCAGGTCTTTGATGCTAGTGGCAGATACGGTTGGAACCTCACATACAAGGGTCTTCCACAGGGCGACGACAGTGTTGCTATCTATCCTGACGCATCGGGCTACTGGCCGCAGATTAAGTTCAATCCTCTGACAGTCGGGCAGGACGCTGGCGGTGATTACTACTATCCTGTTCCTTGGGGAGGGGCGACAGCACGATACACTTACAGTTCTCGACCTGACACCGAGACAGGCGGGTTTCTTGCCTTACGTAACGCTAACGAGGAGTTTTTAGGCTATCAGGATATCAGCTTCAATGTGCTACCCACTGCATACAACAGTGTGAAATTCACCAGTAGATGTCGTCAACAGATGTTTATTGAGACAATACCTCCCTTTAAAGCCGAGATACCGTCAGCCGTGCTACCAGCAGAGACCTATTATCTTGACACGGTCAATACACCCTTTCTCTTCGCTGACGCAGCAGGTAGAGAATGCCGATTGGATCCTAAGTCCTCGGACTTTGTCTTTTTCGATGTCTCTCAGAACATGTTCGACGGACCGGGTTTCATGCGACACTTGAGCGGAACTACACCAGAGTTTATGAAGTTTATTCGTGAGATTGCACCAGTGGACACCCCCTTAGAGGTGCCGCCGCCTGGATACATCGGCCTCTATACATTCAGACCGCACATCTTCTTCAGAATCTCTCATAACGGCTATCCTGTGCCACAGTACTATGAGCATGTAACTACCAAATTCAGATCGGATCTCTATATTGAACGCGAGGACGGACAGCCCTTTGGAACTCAACTTGACTTCTACTGGTATAGAAGCCGTGCGGCCTATATGGCCGACGTCAGCCATAATCTTGTCAATATCTACGATAACAACAGTAAACACTACTTTCAACACGTGGTGATTCCAGCGGATCTCTCTGGTGTGAAGATCACGCTTGATTTTCTCTCTTTCAAGCAGTCATATGGTACTGTCATCGCCAAGAACCCAATTGCGAATTTCACTTTTCGCATCTTTGCAGTACGCCACGACCCCTATGGCACGTTCACGTATCCTGACACTACCGATTACAGAGAGATGCCGGTAGACTATGATTATCTGGCGTCTAAGAACACACCTGCTTCGAATTTCCCCACAGCGTACAATACACTGTTTAATTCTAGCCTCTTTAGAAACACATATGACCTCAGTGGCGTGAGTAATAATCTACTAGACCATTTTATTCTTACAACGGATTTCTCTCACTACGATCCTTATAATATGAGTGTAAATACTACTATCTCACAGCTACCGCTCCGATACGTTTTTCAGTTTAAGACACCCGCTCCAGGACCACCTGTGGGTAGTTCTAGTTGGAGCCAGTACTTCGGCACCGGTTCCGCTAATGCTATATACGATATATCCGGCGGTTATTCATATTATAACTCCACGTCTGCTGCACTAGAGCTGGCTAACGGAGGACTAGGACGGCCTAACGAGTTCGTCTTTGTTAACTGGTTTCGTGCAGGTGCCGCCACCAACCTCTTTAATTCTGCAATCAATCCATCTTCCGTGCCCGAACATACGGTTGCCCCATTACCTGTTGACAGTAGTCCATTTACAGTCTTTTCACCCATACCATACAGTAATGTGACGTTCCCTAATTTAGCGTCAAAATATAAGCTATCGCCATTCGTGCTCTGCAAAAACACGACGTCTGTTTCTACAGACATCTCATTTAACGATCTGAGTGGAACTCTCAATCCAGGTGAGATCTACCTTGGGCCAGATAGTGGTGGCACCACTAACAACATCACGGGTATAATGGGGATAGCATTCACGCCGCCGCGCGGACGATATGTGGTCCCCACTAGAGTAGTGTTGAAATACGCTTACATCCAACCCTCCTTCGACAGCAGCCTCGTAAAACGCGGACGCGTCACTCCACTGCAGTTGAGTACTGGCGCGGCGTACCGTTACTACACTCTAGCGTCGAGCGCGGCCTACACTGGGGCTGTACCAGGTGATCTGGCGACTTGGGACGACCAGTTCTACCAGAATAGACGTAATCTCGTGCTCGGTGTCTATCGCATTAGTGATGTTATTAATAAGAGCGGAAGCAGTATCTACCTGCACGACGCGCTCTCTACTCTCAGTCTGAAAAAGGTTACACAGGTCGGTCAATACTCGTCTAACATCGATCAGGATGTAAAATATAGCCGCAACAGGACACCTGACTGGGGGACATACTATATCTACGAGGCACAGTCTAAGCCTACTCGGGTCTGGTACAGCTGGGATCAGACTGTTACCAATGGTACCGACGAGGCTGCTGCCACCGCTACAACCCGCTGGGCGGCCGTTGCCCTAGCCAGCGACCTTTCAGGGAGCATTTTCACAGCGGGCCAGACGTACAATGTTGATAATATCTCTTATTATAGCAACGTCCTGGGTAGCGGCCTCTGTCTCATCCCTTTTGCACCCGTACTGACGCCAGTAGAGAAGGGACTATCGCAAGATCTGAACCCAGCTGTGGCACCGTTTGCCAAGAGTTTTAGCGATCCTGCGGCCTGGCAGATAGGGAGCTTCACTGGACTGACTTATACAACTCTACCCTATCTTCCTGTGACAAGAGGCTCCGCTCTGGATGTAAATCCTTTCGTGTTCAATGGCGGTGACGCTGTCTGTGTAGAGACGTTGGGTAATAGCGGTCTCTGTATGGGTGCAAATACTACCTACCTGGGCTCTGCTGGGCCTCTCTGTCTAGGTATTTCTGCAGATGACGGGTCTGTTGTAAGCCCTAACTACAGGACACCGTCTAGTCTGGTACCGACATTCTTCAATATCCGAATCAATGTCCGTATCTCTGATGCTCGATACAATCCTCTAGTCGATCTGGGTGCATTTGGTGGGACTGGTGCTGTCTCACGGTCCCTTGTCGATACTCAGACCTATCTCTACGATCTTACGACAAACCCAGAATCAGACTATATAGACATCAGCGGTGGATGGGGACAAGAACGGGCGTCACGGTTTATCCGGTTTGACGACGATTCTGGATTTAACTATCTCTCATACATGCCGTCTATCAATATCAAGAAGGGTTATACATACGGTATCAACGTACGCGGGTACGTGCCCACCGTCAAGTTTCTTACGGGCGTACGTATTGTAGGGAAAAATTGGACGGATTTTGGTGTTCTTGCACTCAACGATCTGATCGGCGAAATAGCGGAACTACGGCAGGCCAACATCGCTATAGATAGCAACGGGAGACTCACAAACAATCCGGCACGGGTCGCACTTCGATACACGTATGACTATGCACTTAATCTCCTCCTCTTCGATGAACAGTTTATAGGCGTCTTCCGCATAGGTCAGGGTACGATCAACCCTGCTTACCAAGGAGTCATTGTCACTAGTCTAGGGTTTGGGGATTTTATCAAGCAGTTCATCGGTTATAACACAGAGATTCAGACACTGGTAAAGGGTATCACTTCCGCATCCGATGCAGCTCTGGCGGGTGTCAAACAGTATATCGTAGATAATTACACGGATATCCTACCACCGGTTGTGCTTCAGAGGTCGCGGTTTACCGATCCCGTCATGTTTACACTACAGTTCAAGTCCACACTTGTTGAGCCGCAGGCCAGTGCGTTTAACCAATGGGGTCTAGGATGGAATCTCGGTTTTGACAAGATCGATACGATCTACAATACGCGCCATGTTGGCGTAACGTTTATTCGGATCGTCGACGATTACATCTATCTCAAACTGAATGAGGAGCTGAACCTAAATAATCTGGATGTGAGCAATAAGGAGGACTTGGCACTGACACGTGAATCGGCAGGTCAGAGTAAACAGTACTACGGTAAGATCCTACTGAACACATTTGGGTCCTTTTCGCAGACCCTGATCCAGGCAGCTGTTCCTCTAATCACCCCCATCGGGCGTCTAGATAAACTGACCTTTCAGCTCGTGGACGCTTACAATCAGAATATTAACAACCAGGACTGTGAATACAATATTGTACTGTCTGTAGACGAGATGGTCGATCACGTTGATACAGGTGGGATGCTTGTGAAGGGGACGTGACAATAAAATCCATTATCAACAGAGAGATGACATCATTGTCAGAATCGACCTCTGTGTTGATGAATATTCAGAAGGAGCTTGCCGCCTCTTTCCCTACCAAGGCCGCCTACGAATCGGCGAAGGTTGTTGACGCCATTCATATGAACAAGAGCGACGTCAACGGCTACCCGCAGGATCGTACATTCCAGTATATGTTCCCTCCGGTCTGCATCAAGACGCACTGGGATGCCGAGGCGCTCTCCAAACATGTGTTGCCTGGCGACTTGAAGGTTCCGCTCCCGGTTGATCCACGGCCTCTGGTCCGTAACTGTACACAGTACGTGACGTCGGCACCCGTGGATCCGAATGAGAAGGCTAACGCAGCTCTGCGACGTACGGCATCATCCCGCGTGATGATGCCAGGTGGTACCGCTAGTAGAGGGGTCCCCTACGAGATCTATGTGACCAATGTCAACGCTGAAAACGAGCTCTATCTCGACCACCCCCAGGACAGATGCGACGAGAACAAATGGGTGGCGTCGGATGACTCTGACCTCTACACGAATCGTGCTGCACCGCCGCGCCCCGAGAATCTGAACTCATTTACCGAGCTGTCGCGGCCTATTGCCACAGTGATACCCAAGGGGCCCTACAAGTGTCGTGCGGAGGCCGATGACGTGAATTGGAACCGCTCTGCACGTCTCTTCAATAATCCGACACGTGAGGACCGTGTTCCCGGTGCAGCTGCACGGTCGACAGAGGCCCCGCTCTCTAAACGTGGGGCGACGACGGGTAAGGTGGCAGAGGTACCACGTGTCTGGCCTACGCGATCGGTGGTCTTCTACCTGGGTTCAGTACAGAGCGATAGCGATTATTCCCTTATCAACCTGGCCTCTGCACTTATGGCTCGCGACTACGAAGTAACCATTTTCAGTCCAGAGACCACTGCAATACGACAGGGGATCACATATCACAATCTGAAGGAGTTCGTGCCAAACGACGTCTACTCGACGGTCGTCATGTGGGGTGATTCCGATCTTTTGGCTAATTTTCAGTACAGGCCCACTTGCAAGGTCCTGCTCCTGAACCTGGAGAACAGGGTCGAGAAGGAGCAGATCTGCCATCCCATGGTCAAGGAGACCGTCGATCGCATTATAGTGAAGTCGGCGTTTCACCGCTCCCTCTATGACTGCTATCGCTGGTCTAAGTTTGAGGTTGTGCCTAGCGGCCTACCGGTAGGGTTCTTCACTGATCACGATAACCGTGATCTGCCACGGGAGAAGTACCGTGTCCTGGTCACCGAGTACTCCGAGGCCCTTGTCCGCTTTGTCAATGTTGCCTGGTTGCGTATCATCGCGACCTACCCTGGGGCCGAGCTCCATGTCTGGGAGAGTGCGGGCGACCAGAAGCGGAAAGTCATGCCCGTGCTGGCGGGCACGGCCAAGGGCAAGGGGATCGTACTTCACGACCGCGGTTCGCTGAACGAGATGGTCCGCGAACGCTTTCGCAGTAACGTCCACGTCTATCTGGAAGACTACGACCAGGTCTCCTGTGATGCTGTCCGTATGTCAGCCCTGGCTGGGTGCATCTCCATTATGCCCGACCGCGGTGTCTACAAGGAGCTGCGTGGAATCCACGTCCCTGGGTCCGTAGCCGAGGAGGCGGTACTGATAGACTATGCCAAGTCGATATCTGCGGTGTTCAAGGATCCTGCGACCTACGAGCAGGTTCGCCGTCGTAACCAGACGGACATGGCTCTTCAGGGTTGGAATGGGACTGCCGATCGCTGGTTGACGGTGATCAAGGGTTTGGCGGGGACCTCCAAGCCGTTCAGCATCGGTGCCTATAACAGTCTGTTCAATTAGACCAGACTTGGTGTGCACTTAAATTTAGTACTAACCGGTAGAGATGGCGAAAATCCGCAAAATTCTGCTAGGAGTCTGTATAATGATTGCACTATCTATAGCCCTCTATTTTATAAGGAGAGCTACTACTGGATATCTGGCCGAATGGGGTAGTATGGAGCGTGTTGTGCTACGTGCTAAACCCGTTGACGATCGCCCCTACAACCTTCCTAAAATTATCTGGGCCTACTGGAATACGCAAACTGTACCCCCTGCTGTGAAAAAGATCATGGACGATAGAGCCGCTGTTCTAGTGGGATGGGAGTGTCGTGTGCTGAACGACACAACCATACATGAGTATCTGGACGAATTACCTGCGAACTACGATACACTGCGTCAATCACATAAGTCGGACTGGTTACGCCTAGCTCTTCTGGAGAGATACGGCGGATGCTGGTTAGATGCAACAGTGATTGTCAATTCGCTCGAGGCCTTTAACGCGGTCTACGCCGATACCGTTGATAATCAGAGCGAATTCACGGGATTCTACACGCCCATGGGGCTGTTAGGGTCTGACCCTACCAGTTTTATAGAGAGTTGGTTTATTATGGCACCCGAGAAGAGCCGTGTAATTAGAGCCTGGCTCAGTGAATTTACAGCCGCCTGTACGATGGGGTTTTCGGAGTATCGCAGTGCGGTTATGAGAGATCAACCGTTCTCATCCCATATATACAACAGATCCGGTGATACGTATCTGACTGTCTATGCGGCTGCTCAGGTGGCAATCCAGAGACGTCTAGAGCGACAAGTCAATATATTACTCTATAACTCCTACAAGACAATGTATAGATTGCACTACGACTGCTGGAATTTCTGGAGAGTCGATTATGACTCGCTCTGTATTGTCAATAAATTAGAGAATGAGAAGTCGTACGTAAAAGAGGTACCGTTTATTAAATTGACAAACGCACAGCACAGCCTGCTTCGAGATAATAATTCCATCAATTAAGCGTCATGCCACAGTACTATCGCATCTCACCCGTTCTCTGGGACAGCGTACCCGGCCAACATACGGCCACTGTCTACAGTATTGACCGGATGCCTGAAGGGCCACTTGCCAAATATGTAACATGTACAGCCCGTTGCAAAGACGATCCATCGTACTGGTGGGCTGGAAGCACGTTTTTTCGCCTGGTCATGCCGTCTGGCGTCGGCAGCTGCTGTTCTGGGCCGCAGGATATTGGTAATGGCGTCGTCTACAGTCAGCTCCCCTCTTGGATCAGTTGGGTTATGGAGCAGGGCTACACCCTGCCGCCTAATTTTCAGTTCAGCAAGATCAAGCCCATGGACGATCTTACGCTGATCTCTCCTTGAGTTGCATATATCACAATGGAAGCTCTCTTTGAGGGATTCCATTGAGTCGTAAAAGACGTTACCGCCAAGTACCGAAGTTAAGCACCCCTACGGGTGCTTATCTTTGGGACTGGCTTGGTTACTATTGTATCGCAAATCTAAGAACTCCCTTCTCCGAAGGGAGTTCTTAAATTCGGTACAAGACGTTAGAAGGATCAATGACGCCTGGTCTTGCGTCTGCGACGACGTGTCTTCCGACCGCTGCCACTACCAGGAAATCTCAACTGTCTGACAGCGACCGCACCCATGCCGCGCCGTGCTGCCGCTGCATCTCGCCGTGCTTGCAGAACCGCCTCCTGTTGTCTCTGACGATTTCTTATGCTGAGTACTGGAGGTGGTTTTGGTACCACACCACGTCGCTGAGCAGCGGCTATGGCAGCAATACGCCTAGCCCGCTCAGCAGGAGCAATCTGAACGAAGTTGTTAGGACGATTTACACCGTCTATATGCTCTGCAGGCACTGCGCGTAACATCTCCACTACTGCCGCGTATTGTGGCCGCCGTGGTGAATTAACTGCTGCTCTAGCTTGGGCAATAGAGAAAGCACTCTCCCCCGTCTTGTCGTTGATATACATTTTTGCACCCCTTGCTAAGAGTCTACGAACCATCTCCTGGTCTCCCTCCTGAGCAGCAAGCTTCAGGGGCGAGTCGTACGACTTTGTTAAGAGATTGACGTCCGCTCCATGTGCGAGCAGATATGTGAATAGAGGGAGATTGTTGTTACTGATAGCCACGATAAGTGAGCTGTTTCCGTTATTATCCGCTATATTGATATCGTATCCGTATGTAGTGAAAAGCCATTCCATAATTTCGACGCTCTCGTCCTTACGAGTGTAGGCCGCCGCTACAACAACGGGTGCAGGGGCACCTTCACTCCCTATGACCGCATTGATCGCTTCTCTGTCTGCCCGATCTGGGGCAACTAACTTTATGATAGAGAAGTTTCGCATATCGCATGCCAGAAGAAATGGCGTGTAGCCGCGAGCAGTTGTAAGGAACCCGCTTGGCGTTTTGAATCGGGTGACAAGATCGGGGAGACCTGCCACTATAGCGTAGTAGTAGAGTGTCTCGCCAGCAAGATTTCGAGTGGTCTTTGTGATTATACCGCGGGCCAGAATCCTATCTAAGCGGGCTCTTTCCGCAAGGTTGCCTCTGCCAATCTCCTCTATGGCAGAGGCCGCATCCTCCAACGTCGTCTCTCCTGCCACCAGATCCTCCAGGGAAGGGTAGTTAGCAAGTTCTGCTGGTTTTGACGCAACATAGGCCGCACGAACACGTTCTAATTCTTTTCTGTCGGCTGCAGTGTACGGGGTCCTGGTGTAAGGACTGATAAAGGGCGTATTTAGAGCCACCGCTTCTCGAGCCATCTCGTATATTGTCTCTAAATCGAAACACTCTACGGTGTTACCGGCTCCCCTCAGTCTCACTACTGTTGGATCGCCACGTTTCGTAAGATTACGGCCTGTAACCAGATCTTCTGAGCCTTCGGGGCAGACCAGTGCAGCCATTCACCTACCGGTAGTGGCGGTTTTTCCTGGTTTTGCGTTTGGCTCTGCGTCTGCCGCCACGTTTCGTTCCCTTCGGTTTTGCGTGTTGTGCCAACCACTTCGCCTCTTGGATCCGCCGCCGCTCGTTGGCCGCCGCCGCTAGCGAGACCTTAGGGATGAATTGCGGAATAGGGACACTAGTCGGATCCCTGCCTGCGGCTATGGCTGCGTTCACGGCCGCAGCATAGGCTTCGGCTCTAGGCCGATCGATCCTCTCCCGTACCAGGTGTTCTATACGGGCTTTGCGACGTACGGCACCCATATCTGCTACTGGTGGCTGGACCAGATCTGCGGGTGGCGGCGGTGCAGCGTTCTCGGAAAGAGGGACGGAACGGAGAAGTGCTACCACGGCGTCGCGTGACGCCGTGTTCTTAGAGAGAGGATTCTGTTTCGCAGCTGTTGCCCGTTCCTGTGCGACACCGAATGCGGTCTCGTGTTTTGCGTTCGGCAACATCTTGGCACCACGCTCTAAGAGGAGTTTAACGATCTGCGGGTCACCGTTTGCTGCCGCGTAGATCAGGGGTGAACTTCTGGACGAGTCAAGAGCGTTGACGTCCGCTCCACGGTTGATCAACAGCTGGGCGGCAGCAGAGTTATTGGCGGCTAATGCTGCCAGAAGTGGGGTGACGGATTCGTTGTTTCTGACATTCAGATCGTAACCGTAACGGTCAATCAGAAAAGTCAGCGTTGCCACACTCTGTTCCTTGGCTGCACGACTCCAGACCCCTGCCGCCATGAGAAGAGCGTTGTTGCCGTCACTGTCTACAGCAGTAGCGGCGTCACCGGGCTCTGGGGCTACAGCCCTGATAACTGCTAGGTTGCCGGTAGAGCAGGCTAGAAGTAGCGGAGTATAACCATTTGACTCTATTTTGAACCCCTCTGGTGTCATGAATCGCGGGATCAGATCTTCTACTCCTCGGTTTATCACCTCATAGAGAAGGGTCTTTCCGCTTCGGTCACTGGTGTAGGGCGTCACTACTCCTCTAGCCAAGATTCGTTCTAATCGGGGTCTAGCGTCGGCTGAACCTGTAGCGATCCCCATGATAGCACCAAAAGCGTCCGCCAGAGATCGCTCACCTTCTACTATATTTAGCAGTGACGGGTAGTTGCGGGCTTCTGCAGGATTGTTGCGAACGTAGAGAAGACGAGCGGTCTCAATAGCCTGCATGTCCGGTTCTCTGTAAGGGGCACGCGTCAAGGGACTGATGAACTCTGTATCACTGGTCACGGCAGAGCGTTGTAGTGCGTAGATACTCGGAAAATCGTAGCACTCGACAGCCGCCGCGGGTTTCAGTTTGACAATCCGACTTTTATCGATCTCATTGATCGGCTCACCGGATATGGCGTTCACCGCATCTGGTGGGCAGACCAGTGCCATCCTCTGCTTCAGGCGCTGAAAAACTTTACATACGGCTTTGGACCCCTAAGGTAAGAGCTCATAGAGCTGGTACCGCTTGCCGTCGCGAACAACATAGCACTCCTTATAGCCGCGGCAGTTCGAAGAGCGGCGGTTGTTTGCGATCATCTTATAATGGTACTCACCAAAGGCCGACAGAGAATCGAACTCGGTTCGGTCCTCAATATCCTCCGAAATCAGAAGATTCGTACGTGAGTGCCAGACGGCAGAGGCGACGTGCTCCTTATCGTCTGTCGTCCGCAGCATATGGAAGACCTTTTCTCCGGGATTGAGAATCGTAGAGAGAAGGGGTGGGGGTGCGTGGACGCTTGCCTTGATCTGCAGCACAGTGGCATGGAGTTCCTCAAGAGTCGTGTGGAGCGACGACGAACTCTTGTGCTCTGGAAACAGATACTTTAGGAGATCGGCAATGATCTGGCTCATTTTGGCTTTTGCTTGGCTGTATGGTGTCGGTGGTAGATCAATTTTTTATTTAGCCTCTGCACTAGCCTCTGCATGGCCAGGCTGGGTCTAGCCTCTGCTCTTTGCACGCGTCGACCCCCTGTTCACCTTACGTCTAGGGGAGGCCGAACGTGTCTGGCGTTTTGTCTTCTTCGTACCCTTCATAGCCGATTTACGCGGGGTGGCTCTGACGGTTCGCCGTGCAAGGCTACGTGACGCAGCGGTGGCTCGGGCCGAGCGTGTAGGGGCAGGGAGATTGGCCAGAATCCCCGCAAATCTGTGGATCTTCAGGTTGCTTGTGGGGAGACCCGTCTGCTCTGAGAGATAGTGGACGCCGCGGGCTCGTGGCGGTGGCGGTGCAGCGGCCTTGGGTGACGGGGGCTTATAGCCCGGACGCAGATGAGGTGGTACGTATGGGGGCATCTCTGATTATTCTGTAGAAAATAGAGGCCTAGGATAGAATGTCTGGCCTAACACGGGCCGAGTCACCGACCCCATCCGACCCTGTGGTGCCTGCTGTGGCAGGTGAGACCACACCAGTAACTGCTATTGTACCTGCCAAACGCCGATTCAACAACGGCTGGACGCGCGAGATTGAGATACTTGTTGAGGACTGGGCTGATAGAGCACAGTGCTTCCGATGGATGCACGACAAGACGTCGCGATCTTACTACATAAAAAACCAGTACATGATGATCCCCGTTATTATCTTGTCGACTCTTACTGGGACGGCGAATTTTGGTATTGACTCACTCTTTTCGGATCCTGGGCAGAAGAGAATAGCCTCCTTCGGAATAGGCGGTGTTGGTATCTTGACAGGAATTATCAGTACCCTTGCTAATTTTTTGCGTTATGCACAGGGTTCAGAGGCTCACTCTGGGTCGGCCATTGCTTGGGGTAAGTTTTCACGCTTTCTGAACATCGAGATGGCACTGCACCCCAACGACCGAATGGAGGCCTTTGCTTTCCTGAAGATGTTTCGTATTGAGCTGGATCGTCTGATAGAGCAGAGCCCACAGATCCCTGAATCTATCATCGCCAGTTTCAAGCACGTCTTCCGGTCTAATACAGAGATCCGCCGACCTGATATCACCGGTGCCATAGATCACACTCATGCCTTTGACAACAAGAATGAACGGTTGAAGCAGTTGGCGGTTGACGCCTCGTTGATGTTGCTCGCCAAAAAACAGTTCTTCAAGGATATAGTGATAGAGGACCTTGAGAAACGCGTTAGAACTATAGTGGGGGAATCGCGGCATCCGTCGGCCCTCAACTTACATCCCTATATCTCCGCACCGGCACCCGTCCTTCGGAATCCCACTATAGCCGGCAGCGTGGGCAGTGGTAAGGTGCGACGGGGTGGCGGCGTGTCCATGCCACCGCCACAACCTACACCCGCTCTCAACGAGATAGTGATCAACGATGATCACGCCCGCGACGTCAACAGCAAGTAGAGATCCAGTAGGAGAACGCCTACAAAGTAGACGACAACCAGAATTATTAGAGCCGGCTTCTGGTCTGGCCCCGTGTAGAGGCAGTGCTCACAGGGGGCGTCCTCCTGTGGCGGCTCCTCTTGTTGCGGCTCCTCCTGTGGCGTGGGGGGCGCGCGATCAACGTCAGAATCCTCCAATGGGGGATACTGACATTTTGTTGGCTCAGAGCGTGTATTGAAATAGGTGTAAGCAGAATAAGTGACAGCTGTAGCAATAATCACCGAACTGCCCATGAGTATCAGTCTATTCATCATCTCTTAACAGGGGAAAATAGCCTTGGATACAGTCAATTTTTACCCTCAATTCATAAGCTGGGAGTCGTAGAGATGATCCGGTTTCGGAAACCCGTTGAATTCACTGGCCGAGACGGTAGTATATGCCCCCATATTGTCCACCTTGAACCAGTCGCCCTCGTCCATAACAGGAAGATTGATCTCAGGACAGATCACATCGGCACCGTCGCATGTCCGACCGAAGAGGATTGAACGGAAGGTGCGGTTGACCAGCGGCTTCGTCACCTTGTGGGCGATTTCGAAGACCGGCTTCTGCCCGTCAAAGGGGACGTTGGAGAAGAATCCGTAGACGGATTCGTGGAGGGTGTAGCGGAATTCGGGTTGGTCCTGCTCGGGCAGACCGCGCTTTCGTCCGATCACCGGCGTATAGAGTGTGTGTGTTGTGCAAGAGAGGAATCGACCTGGCTCGGCGATCCACTGAATGGGTCTCTCTGCTGGACCCATGTTGTTAGGGAAATAGAGGTGGCGGCTCGTCTCCAGAGAGGCCGCCACGCTAGCAAAGCTGCTCCAGTTTGGAAGGAATCCACCACCAATATCGATAGTATCCATGTTCGTTTTCATAGCAGCACCTATGTCCATTGCCAGACGGCAGACCTCTAGGGCCCGTGCGTACTGCTCCGGATTCTGGCATTCACTGCCCACGTGGAAGCTCAGTCCCTTTACAGGGATTCTGTAATCCTTGCCCAGTTGAAGGATCTCGGGTACCCACTGGAGCGGGGCACCGAACTTCCTGCTAAAGGGCTGTTTCGAGTTTGAATCCGGCACCAGCAGCCGGATCAGCACATCTCCCTTCCAGCCCGCCCGTCCCAGTTTCACCAGCTCCTCCGGTGAATCGACTACCGTCGTCTTGATACCGTGCCGCACCGATGCACCGATGTCTGCGTTTGTCTTGCACGGCTGAGCGTAGACGATCGGTACCTGTTTAGAGAGCTTACGTACTGCCTCCATCTCAGGCAGGGAGGCACAATCAAAGCCCATCTTGTTGGAGCCGAACAGATCGATCATCCAGTTCATCAAGGTGGGGTTGTCATTCGACTTCACAGCATAGAAGGGCTTGATGTACGGAAGATGCTTGTTCCAGAGATCGACCTGTTTTGCCAGGCGGCTCTTAGAGACCACTACAAAGGACTTCAGCACAGGGTTGGTGAATCGCTGGTGGAAGTTCTGCAGTGCGAACGGTGGATAACTGTGTGGGCGAAAAAAATGCCGGACTTCATCTTTTTTCTACCCATGTAACAAAATGTCCTGGTTGTTTACCCCACGCGATCCCAATAGGCATAGTGCTGACCCGTTAAACCACGAGAAGGTCTGCCTATATAATCAAGTATATGTTATGGGACTTTTAAGGATCTCGAGTGGGGCCGATTGGTACGAGGGACCCGGCAGGTCTCCTAGACTACCAAGCAATATACAAACCGCACTTGGAACTCTTATGTGGTTGGCAGGTAGGATTGAGGAGAATAAAAGCATCTATGATATGCTAAAACTCGATCTTGAAAGCAATGAGACACAGGAACTCCTCATCAGTGCTATGGCCAGGCCGGCGATCTTTCCCGTGCTATACACGTTCACTGCTAAGAAATTCAGGGACTGGAAACGGCTCAGCCACGAAGTTGACAGATACACCAGACTTATGTATAACTTTTATCACGAGGCCCTTGATCTCAAAAACAGAATGAACCTGATTAAAGCACTGGACAGAGCTAAGAGGTTAGCGTGTAGTACAATGGTTAAATCACACAACGACCTGCATCTCGGTGGACAGAGAACGCGTCGTGCCCGTCGTAGCCGGCGTACACGGAAAAATTGAGATCATCGCGTGAGGTTATTTAAGAGTTGAACAATTCCTAACCAATAATAGGATTCCTTCTCTGTTGAAAATGTTGGTCGGTGCCGGATTCATCCTACGAAATGCACAGTACCAGATCCTGTTAGTCTGCGACGCCCGGTCTGGGCGTTGGGGCTTCCCCAAGGGTCACCCCGAACGCTGTGACCTGGGGCAGCCGATAAATACGGCCATGCGCGAGGTCTGGGAGGAGACGGGTTTGAAAGCCCTTGAACACTACAGTATCGATACGGCTAAGCCCCGTCGCATCGGTAAGCGGCTCTACTACAGTGGCGTCTCTAACGCCACATCCTTCGAGGGGGCAACGGCGCCGGCGGGTGAGATCAGTGCTGTTCGCTGGTGGAGTGTTGATGAGCTGGCGGGGCGCGAAGACGTGCTGAACTCCGACCTTCGCTGCTGGCTGAAAAAGATGCGGTATCGGTCGCCTGCATTTGGAGCCGCACGGTCACCGCTCTTTGGGTCGACTACTGCTCCGCACCTCTCTATTTAGACTTCTGCTGTGCCTGACGCTTAGCCAGCCACTTGGTGAAGGCGTGCGTCTTATCCACAATATAAGAGGAGCCCAGCATCCGTGCTGCGATCATGTGAGCCTCTTTTTCAGCCGGACTCAGGGACTTGTAGAATTCGTCGATTAGCGGGTTGCGGTCCATCTTGCCTCTCTTGTTAACTTGAGGTCGTCATTCAATTTTAAAACAACATGATAAGATGATTCCGCTTGTGGTAGCGGTCGTCGTACTGGTTTTGGTAACAGCGGGTCTTATCAATAGTAAGAGGCGTTTAGCAATTGTAGCACTGGTCTGCTCCGTAATTATGACCGGTGCAGGTGGATATATAGATATGACCGGTCGCAACATCTACGCTCTTACCAGAGAGCACGCCTGGAACGACGGGCTCTATCTTGTACTGGTCTCCGTGGCTCTCTCTCTTCTGTAACGTCTTGTACTTGACGATAAAATTGAATTCTGTAGCTGCGGCTTAGATATTGTAAGAAACAAGATGCCCATCTGTAGTGCTTGGAGCAGATCGAGAAAAGGCCCTTGTGGCAGAACGTGTGCTAGTAATCTCTGTGTCAATCACACAGATTACTATAGTGGATGGCTGGAGCGGCATCAGCCCGTCCAGAGTTGGGTCATGGCTGACGGGGTAGCCCCATGGCCCGAAATGAAGTACCAGATTGAGAACAGATACGTCACGGTGACGCCCGAGTACTTTGCTGGAATTCCAAACAGAGAGGTCTACTCTGATTTCTACTACTGGCTCTTGCGTCTGCCCTATATAGTGCCCCATCACAACAAGTGGCTCTTCAGCCACCGGATCCTCATGTGGTTCCGCTACGATGTTGCTCTGGGAGATTTCTTTGCCGACTGCTTCGCAAACCCCAACTTCGATCCTGCTTGTTTCGTCAAGGTCCTTATCATGGCTGCACGCACGGGGTCTATTCCAGAGGTGCTTCAGCACGATGCCTTTGAGCCACTGTTCTACGGTCGAGTCACCGTACGCGACTGGCTGGTGGGCCCGCGGGACGCTTGGAGACGGCGTCGACGCATGCGTATGGACCTGATTCGCGACGACTTGATGGCTGCGGCGTGGGCTCCTGACCGTGCCTCATGGTTCATGACTCTGGACGAGAAGGAGCGATGGTCTACAGCTGGCACTGCTGCTACAGCTGGCACTGCTGCTACAGCTGGCACTGCTGCTACAGCTGACGCTGCATGCCAGTGACAGTCGATTCCAGAGCCGTGATCCGCTTATTCGATTCCAGTAAGGCGGCCAAGCTGATCACTGAGAGGCGGCCGTAGTCGACCATTTTCAGGCCCGATGTACCCGTTTTTACGGCCGCAGGGACGATCCTCTCTACCGCAGTAGCCGAGATACCGATGTCCTCTCTCTGGTCGGCCAACCATCTGAACCGCCACGGTCTGAGGATCTCTAGGTCCGACTCAGTGATAGTGACCGGTTCAATGAATTCTTTCAGTGACGGATCTGAGTAGGTTGCGTAGGTATCGGCCAAGACAATACCATGAACATCTAATGTCACATCGGGCCGCGTACCGCTCATGTTGATACCCATACGGTTGTTGAGATAGTCCATGTCAATGAGGGGTACAGCCTGTTGTGAGGCGGCCATAGCGTTAAGGGTCATTACACCACAGTTAACATAGAGGGAAGAGAGAGTGTTTGCATTGACTAGTGTGCTACCGCGGCTGTCACGAGAGAGAAACAGAGTGCTACCCACGCGAATAGAGGAGAGATTCACTTGACCGGCATTCAGTATCAGAGTCGAAAGTGTGTTTACGCTGATCGTGCTGGTGACCAGACCCTTCTCGATAGTGGAGAGGGTAGAGTAGAGGCGGGTGAATTCTGTCTTCACGGGGGTGAAGAGTGTTGACTGATCCAGACCCACGTACAAGAGGTTTTTAGATAGAGTTGTGTTTGACTGTATATTGACAGGGGATACACCCGCTAGACTCAAGGTGGCTTCTGGACCGTCGTTGAGCGAGGTCAGAGTGACACTAGGATATGGTGTTACGTCAGTGTTGAATGCCGAGACAGCGCTATAGATTTTAACATTGGAATAGGACGTATTTACAATAGGGAGTCCAAGCGTAGAGATAGTCTGAAATGTTATTGTATTTGTGGTAGCGTCACCGGTGATCTTCGTTCCTGTTGCACCGGCCAGTCTGAATGTCCGATTTACTGCACCCGTAATTGGATTTGTAGTGAAGAGGGAGGTACCACCAGGAAGATCTATTCTGTTGAAATCAGTGGTCCCCAGGAGAAGAGTACCGTCGGTTGCAGTAGAGACGACGAGACCGGTATTCGACGTACTGAGTCGTAGGAGATTTCTGTTATCGACAATTGTCGATCTGCCGTTCATAGTGATAGCACGTACAAAGGTGGAGGCCAACGTGAATTTCAGAGTCTGTGGCCCCGTTACGTTGACATCGATCCCTTGAGCCTCCACCGACAGAGTGTTTGTCGACTGAGGTGTTGAGATTGTACCATTTGCTGTTGAGATATACTGGAAAGAGCTGGGTAGGGATGTTGCGACCGCTACAGCATCACTCTGCTGTTCCCAGCGGATTCCGTATCCAGGATTGATAGTGAGATTTGGGGTACTGCGGGCGGAGAGGCCGCCGCCAGGTACGACAAGGGAGTTAAACGAATACGAGGAGATCAGAAGGCTGCTTGAACTGAGGGAGGTCCCTATGTTTCCGAGGCCCAGTAGATTCAGGGTGTTTAGCGGTCGATCGAATTTCAGGGTACTGTCAGTCTGGGCGGTGATCCTGTTCAGTGCATAGCCGGCGGCGTCGCTGGCAATATTGACCGTGTTATTATTGAGGCTCAGTTTAATTCCGAACCCAGCATTGAATGCAACCGTGGAGAGCTCTTGCGTGGCTAGACTGCTTACAAAACCCGCTTGGGTGGAGACCAGCAGATTGTTATAAGCCGGCAGGGCGGCGATCGTCAGTCGATTTGCGTTGTCAGTCTCAACCCTGATACCAAATCCTGGATCGATCTCCAATACACTTGCGAGCTTATCCGCCGTCAGAACGCCCGACGGTGTACTGATCTGATAGTAGGTTGATGGCTTAGGGATTGATACTCCAAAGACCAGTGTATCGGTGTTCAGTTTAGCGATCTGAATTCCGTAGCCTTCGCGGAGATTCAGATTGTTGAAGCTGAGATCCGCCACCACGAACTTGTTGGTGTCCGGCAAGGTGATACGATTAAACCCCGCCTTATTTGTACTACCATTCATATATTTGTAGTAGACGCCGCCCTTGCCATCGGTTAAGATAACCTGATTGGGTTGGGGTGCAGTATTGTCAGGGTTGCGTAGTAGGAGTTCACGTGTGAGAAATCTATCCACCTCAAATGTGCGTTTGTTATTCGCCATCCTGATTCAGACTCAGAAAAATCTGACCACTAATTAACGAGATGTCTGCCGTGGCCGAATCGGCTCTGAATGCAGATAAGACGGTCTCATCATCGCATTGTAAGAGAATTATGTGCGACCAGGGTCTTAAGTCAAAGGCCGATGCACGGAGATGGCTCTTGGCACATCACCCTGACAAGGGCGGTCCGGTAGCACCTGTCCCGCTGGGAGAGATCACCCAGTGTATGGGGGAACGATTGTTCTGCCCTCCTGAGTCTGTGCGCGCTGCGTCAACCCCTGCTGCTGACCGTGAGGAGTTGAAGAGCATCAATCGCGTCTTCGAGCGTGTCAAATTTAAGACGCCTGCTGCTTCTGAGGCCGGGCAACCCAATGTCCCGGCTGCCGCCTACAAGCCCAGTGATCGCCAGCTGCAGTGTGTTCGGCAGGTCAGTAATTGGAGCAAAATTACGCCAAAAAATCGGTTCAATAAGAGCCGCTTCAGCGTTGCTGACACTGATAAACTAATTCCGATTGCCAGCCCTAAATTGGAGGCGATGTTGCAGAATATTGCAGCCCTTGACGCCAACGACTCGGCTATCTTTGGTAAGACCTTCAAGCACTTTATCTTCAGTGATGTGAAGTTTTTAGGGTACGGTGCTAAAATTATCACAGCGGCAATGATTGCTCGCGGATTCAACCCGATCCTGAAGAATGAGAAGAGCAAGATTGTTGTGGACGTGCCGACCAAGGGGCCCAAGGGCAGGAATTTTGCGGTGTTGTGCTCCACAGCTATGTGGGACCGACCCTTCAAACATGCCCTGAAGAAGGAGGTCCTTGGCTTGTTCAACAAGCGACCCGATAATATCTACGGTGAAAACTGTCGGTTTATCATCCTGGATAGCGGCTTTAAAGAGGGCATCGATCTATTTGATGTGAAATACGTCCACTTGTACGAGCCGCTCATGACCCAGGCGGATCTGACACAGGCACTGGGTCGTGCCACCCGCCTTTGCGGACAGAAGGGTCTGGATTTTGTACCTAAGCAGGGTTGGCCCCTGCACGTCTTTCGCTACAGCCAGAGCATCCCCGAGGCCCTTCAGCCCTTCTACAAGGCCAAGACACTATTCGAGATTGCTCTTCAACTCAAGGGTCTGGATTCTCGGTCGGGCGGCGTCTCCAAGGCCATCAACGATGTCTCTATCTTGGCGGCAGTGGACCAGGTGTTGACGGATGAGATCCACAAGTCTGGGATGTTGCCGCAGATGCAGGTGCGTTCTGGGTCGAAAGGCTCGGCTAGCGTTGATTTGGAGACCACGCAGAATTCTATCAATATTAGCAACGAGCGTTCGCGGGCGAATCTTGTCAGTGCCGATAAGCGTGTGGCCTACAGCCAGCGGCTCCTTCTGGAGAACGCTCACACGGCCGCCGATTCACTGGAGGCCGTTGGTGATACGTCGGAGAGTGGTCGCCCTGGGTCCGACCCCTGCAGCCCCAAGGTCCCTGCGAACTGTCTGGAGCTGGCTATTGTCCCTTTCAGACCGTCGCGTTTGCGGGCTGAGACTATTGTACCGACTGTGGTGATGGAGTCTAACGTACTGGTGATCCGTCAGCCGTCTGGGGCGGCGGCGGAGGCCGCTGATGCTAAGAAGCGGGGCCAACTTCCGACCTCCTGGTTCGGGCTGCGGCACTACGTAGCCAAGGAGTTCGACGATTATAAGTGGCCGCCGCAAGTTGTGGAGAATCGCTGCGTGGCACCGCCGGCGAAAGGCGGTGCTAAGCCGGCGGCTAAGACGAAGAAGGTCACGGCGGCGGCCGCTAAAACCACTGTTAAGGCTGCAGCCAAGAAGCCAGTGGCTAAGAAGCCGGTCGCTAAAACTACTGTTAAGGCGGCGGCGGCCAAGAAGCCAGCTGCCAAAACCACTGTTAAGGCGGCGGCGGCCAAGAAGCCAG